>Ga0302326_10023573_pt1 | contig 12537 bp, 8 predicted proteins | sample Palsa_T0_3_FD_202264 | JGI IMG/M metagenome (GOLD analysis project Ga0302326, IMG submission 202264) | Peat permafrost microbial communities from Stordalen Mire near Abisko, Sweden - Palsa_T0_3 | ecosystem: Environmental > Terrestrial > Soil > Palsa > Peat permafrost | place: Sweden: Abisko... | reverse complement strand
CAGTGCAGGTTGTGCATGGCATCCATTTCCGTGATCCGGTGCTGCTCGCGCCGGTGCTGACCGCGCTGGTGCTGGGCATCCTTAACGCCTTCATCCGCCCGATCCTCGTAATCTTCGCGCTACCGCTGCTAATTTTGACGCTCGGCCTGTTTATGCTCGTCATCAACGCGCTGATGCTTTATTTGGTCAGCGATATTATGAAACCATACTTTCAAATAGATGGTTTTGGCGCGGCCATCTGGGGCGCGCTGATCATCAGCCTCATCTCCGGCGCGCTCAATCTGCTGACCGGCAACACCAATGCACGCATCACGATCCAACGCCGGCCGCCGCCGCCCAATAAAAAGTCCGGCCATGACGGTAACGGCCCGGTGATTGATGTGTAGAAATTTCAAAAGACGAATTTCGAGTTGCAGATGAAACTAATTCGTCATTCGCATTTCTGATATGCCGCCCGCAACGTCGGGATTCCTCGCGCATTAAAATCTCGCTCGAAATCCGTGAGTACTTCCGAAAGTTCGCCGGGTGTTTCGATCTTTTGAAATCTTTTGCCAACACCGAACACTTCGGTCATCTGCGTAAAATAATCCGTGTCATCCGTCCGCAGATAAACCACGCCGCCGGGCACGAGCGCGGCACAGGCGAGCACGGGAAAGTTTTCGTTGATAAGCCGATGGCGGCGATGTTTCGTTTTCGGCCACGGGTCGGGAAAGTAAATATGCAGCGCATTCGCCGCGTGCGGCGGCAAAAGATATTGCAGAAAATACGCGGACTCGATGCGGACGCCACGCAGATTGGCCAGTCCGGCGCGGCGTCCTTTGCGGTCAAGTTTCTGGATGCGGCCCAGCAACCGTTCCACGCCAATGAAATTTCGTCCGGGATTTTGCTGCGCGTATTCAGCCAAAAACGAGGCGTCGCCACAGCCCAGCTCGACTTCGAGCGGCTGCAATTTTTGAAAAAGTTTCACCAACGCCAGCCGCGTGACGATGGAATCCAGTTCCACGAGCAGGCTGGCGGGAGCAATGTCGGTCTCGCGGTTATTCACGACGGCAAATCATTTGTTCAGCTTCGCAAGGCGGTCAGCGGCGGTCAATGCGGCTTCAGAAAAATTTTGGCCGCCACAAATAACAAGTTTGCTGTTTTCAATCGCGCCGCTTTGTTTCATCTTCACGGCCAGAAAATGTCCATGGCTGAAAACACGAAGCACAATTACGACGAGAGCAAAATTAAAACGCTGTCGTCGCTCGAACACATCCGGCTCCGCACCGGCATGTATATCGGGCGCATCGGCAATGGCAACAATCCTGATGACGGCTGCTACGTCCTGCTCAAGGAGGTCGTGGACAATGCGATTGACGAATACATCATGGGCCACGGCAAGGAGGTACAGATCGAAATCGCGGACAATCGCGTCAGCGTGCGTGATTTCGGGCGCGGCATTCCGCTCGGCAAAATCGTGGACTGTGTTTCCAAGATCAACACCGGCGCAAAATACAACGACGACGTGTTTCAATTCAGCGTCGGCTTAAACGGCGTCGGCACGAAAGCAGTCAATGCGCTTTCCAAAAACTTTTTTGTCCGCAGCCATCGCGACGGCGAATTTGCCGAGGCGGCCTTCAAAATCGGAAAACTAAAAAAGGAAAATTCCGGCAGAACGAAAGAGCCGGACGGAACACTCATCGAGTTCGAGCCGGATGCGGACATTTTCAAGGACAGCGAATTCCGCCTCGAACACATCGAACGCCGGTTGCGGCATTACAGCTATCTGAACACCGGGCTGAAACTGATTTTGAAAACGCCGGAGCTGCCCGGGCCGAAAATTTTTCAATCGCGCCACGGTCTGATGGATTTGGTTATGGAAGATCTGGCAAGCGACGGCGGCGAACCGATTTATCCGCCGCTGCATTATGCGGGCAAGACGCTGGAATTTTGTTTCACGCACAGCAATTCGCGCTACGGCGAGACGTTTTATTCGTTCGTCAACGGCCAGTACACCAGCGACGGCGGCACACATTTGAGCGCGTTCCGCGAAGGTTTGCTGAAAGCGGTCAACGAATATGCCAGCGCCAAATACGAAGGCGACGACGTGCGCGAATGCATGGTTGGCGCGGTGGCGATCCGCTTGAAAGACCCGGTGTTCGAATCGCAGACGAAAAATAAACTGGGCAATACAGAAATCCGCACCGAACTCGTCAACAACGTGCGCGAAGAACTGCTCCATTTTTTTCAGCGCAACAGGCAGATCGCCGAAACAATCATCGCAAAGGTTGCGGACACGCAGGAGTTGCGGAAGGAATTACAGAACGTGAAGAAGCTTGCGCGCGAGCGGGCCAAGGCGATCACGCTGCGCATTCCGCAGTTGAAGGATTGCAAAAATCATTTCGAGCAGAAGAAGGAAAAAGGCAAGGGCACGATGGTTTTCATCTGCGAAGGCCAGTCCGCCGCCGGCTCGATCACGAGTTGCCGCGACGTGAACAACCAGGCCGTTTTCGTTTTGAAAGGCAAGCCGCTCAACGTCTGGGATCTCAAGCGCGACATCATGTATAAAAATGACGAGATGTATAATCTCATGCAGTCGCTCAACGTCGAGGACAACACCGAGGGCTTGCGCTACGACAAGGTCATCCTCGCGACCGACGCGGACGTGGACGGCATGCACATCCGCAACTTGATGATCACGTATTTTTTCAAATTCTTCGAGCAGCTCGTCCACGACGGCCACGTCTACGTTTTAGAGACGCCGCTGTTTCGCGTGCGCAACAAGGAGAAAACCATTTACTGCTACAGCGAAACCGAGCGCGACAACGCGATCAAAGAACTCGGCGGGAAGCCGGAAATCACGCGGTTCAAAGGCCTTGGTGAGATCAGCCCAAAGGAATTTGCCCAATTCATCGGCAAGGAAATGCGCCTGAGCAAAATTGAATACGCGCCGCGCGCCGAATCCGGTCCGATCTTCAATTTTTACATGGGCAAAAACACGCCGGAGCGGAAAGATTACATCATGGACAAACTCGTCGTGCCGGTGGAGGACTGACGTCCGCAGTTGCAAAATTTTTTTACGCTTGCCCGCAACAGTTGCAGTCGGCATTTTATTTTTCTTTATGAACCAGGGACTTGTTTTGAAATTCCGGCTGGCCGTCGCCACCCTCTTTTTTGCCACCCTCTTTTCCTTCCGTGCTGCTGCGGATGATACGCCGGTCGCGCCGGAATTATCGGTGGCGGATCAATTTTTGCTCGCGATCCCCAAGAGCGGTTTCGGCAAGGATTATCTGTTCAGCGCCTCGATGATTCCGCAGGGCGAGTCGCCGACGAGCCACGGGCTGGCGGGGAAAATCGTCCGGTTTGAATTGTATCCCGACGGGGTGGACATGTATGAATCCACAAAAGGCCTCGTGGTGACGGAAGATTTGCCCGCGCGCCGGCTGCTGGCAAGCTTTCCGATTGTGCGGCAGGACGGCGACAATGTCGTGGTGGATTTCAACAAGGGGATGCGCCGCGTGTTCACGCAGTCGTGGACGGATGGTGGCGAACTGGATTTGTCGCAGCACGATTCGGTGCTGGAAGTGCCGGACAGCCGCGTGTTCGAGATGCGGCAGGCGGGTGGACAACTCATCATCCGGCAAAGCGTCCAGACGCGCAGCCGCGAATTCGATCAGGATGTCGAGTCGCAGTTTGAGGCGCGCTATTTCATCGCGCCCTACCAGCCGGGAGATTTTGCGGGCAAGGAGCCGAATCCGGTGGACGACCGTTACACGAAATTTTTTGAATCGCCCGGCCAGTTGGAACTCGGCACGGGCCGTGTGTCCTCGCGCATTGACCGTTTTGATTTGAAGGAGCCGATTGTTTTTTATTATTCCGCCAACACGCCGCCGGAATATGTTCAGGCGGTCAAGGACGGCATCCTTTACTGGAACCTCGCCTTCGGCAAGGAAATCGTGCAGGCGAAAAAGGCGCCGGCGGGCGTCACCGCGCCGGACGCGAAATACAACGTCATCCAATGGGTGCCGTGGGACAAGGCGGGCTTCGCCTACGCGGACGTGCTGGCCGACCCGTTGAACGGCGAATCGCAGCACGGCCAGGTTTATATGACCAGCGCGTTCACGTTTCTCGGCAAGGCCCGCGCCCGCGCGTTGCTGCGCGCGATGGAGGAGGTTGCCGCGCCGAAAACGGACGACAAGAAAGGTGCGACGACGCAACTCGGCGTGCCATTCCTGAACTCCGCGGAATGCTGCGAAATGGATCCGCGCGTCTTCGCGCAACAGATGGCGCAAGGCCTGCAGGATTTGCTGGCGAGCGACGATTTGACCGACGAGGCCGTGTTGCGTGCATCGCAGGATTATGTCCGCGAAGTCATCGCGCACGAGGTCGGCCACATTCTCGGCCTGCGTCATAATTTTGCCGGCAGCCTTGCAGGCACGATGTCGGCCAAGGAACTGAATGACTGGTTCAAGGCGTATCTCCTCGGCCAGCCACTCGACGCTTACACGAACAAGCTCGTCTCCAGCTCGATGATGGAATACACCGTGTTCAAAGGCTCGGCGTTCATCGGCTGGTATATGCGCACGGTCAGGCAACCGCTGCCGCATGACCGCGCGGCGATCTGCTGGGGATATTTCGACAGCCCCGAAGCGCGCACGAACAAACTGCTCTTTGCCTCGGACGAGGACACGATGGTTTATGGCGACGTCCGCACCTTCGATTACGGCCCTGAACCCGTCGTCAGCGCCTATTCCGAAACGGCGCAGTTGATTGACCTGCTGCCAAACAACGTGATCGAAACCTTCATCCGCGCCCGGGCGCCGCAGAATCCAAACGACCGCATCCCACTCGAACAGGTCAGCCTGGATTACACCACCACCGCCCGGCAAATCGCCATCCAGTTCGTTAACGCGCTGAAATGGTTCTCCGCCGACACGCGTTCGTTGCGCGTCGAAAACGATTTCGATTACATCGGCGAAATGAATTTGAAGGAACGCCACCAGGCGCACTGGAAGTATCTTAACAGCCAGGTGGATGAACTGGGTGGCGTGGACCGTGCGCTCTTTTCAGACCTGCCGGTGGAATTCAAACTGGATTTGAAGGACGAGCCGACCAATGCTCCCGTGGTGCAGCGATTGAACGCGGACAGCCTCGCCACGCGCCTGGAGAAGCTGCTCCTCTCCACAAACTACATCGTGTTTGTCGGACTGGACGACAAAAAATATTCCTTCACGCAAGAAGAACGCGATTTGATCCTCCAGCGCGGCAAAAAATATTTTGACGAACTGGAAAAGGAACTCGTCAAGCAGATCTGCCTGCGCCTCGAAGACGCGCCGCGCGACCTCGGCGTGGAAGCCGATGAAAATGTCGGCGAGGATGACATCGTCGCCAAGCTCGAATCGCGCATCATCGAAGTCGCCAAATATATCGTGCTCGCCAAGGACGAGACCAACCGCATCGCCGGCAAACTGGATCAGGGCTACGTCGAGGTTCCCGTTTTCAAATACGACCAGGACACACGCATTGCCGCCGCCAAGATGCTCAATGAAAAAACCGGTTCGTTCAAGGGCTGGGCCGACGACGCCAAGGGCGACCTGAACAGCCAGTTGAAAAAAGAAGTGGAGGGCGACTTGAACATCGCCCATTTCAAGGACTTCAAAGTCTCGCTGCTCTCGCGCCCCCTGCGCGACTGGTATGAGCAGCAGCAGGATATTCTGCAACTGCTGCCGCCGTCCCCGCCAAATCCGGGTTCGCCCAGCGACGCACCGCTGCCGGCAAAATAAATTTGCCCGGTTTGCAAAATATTCAGCGCCGGAATTTTATTTCCGGTGATGAAATCAATCTCGCTTCAGCCGCCGGAATTGGCATATTCTCCCCGACCTGACGATCAACTATGGCAGCCAAACGCAAAAAAGATTCCGGTCAGCCTGAATTGCCCATCGCCGGCAAACCAGCGCAAACCCAAAAAACAATTTCCACCGCAACTGGCAACGGCGCAGATCACGTCATTGCCGAACCGGTTGAGGCAATTGTTCACAAACCATTCAATCCGAAAAAACTCGAAGCCGGTTTGCACACACGCGTGGATCGCGGGTTTTTGGATTACGCGAGCTACGTCATCCGCGACCGCGCGATTCCGAATCTCGCGGACGGTTTGAAGCCGGTGCAGCGGCGCATTCTCTGGGCGTTGCACGAGATGGACGACGGGCGGTTCATCAAGGTCGCCAACGTAGTCGGCCACACGATGCAATATCATCCGCACGGCGACGCGTCCATCGGCGACGCGCTCGTGGTGCTGGCGAACAAGCGCTACCTTATCGAGGGACAGGGAAATTTTGGCAACATCTTCACCGGCGATCCCGCCGCTGCGTCGCGTTACATCGAATGTCGTTTGACGGAACTCGCGCGCACGGAGGTTTTCAACAACTCGGTTACCGATTTTATCCCGAGCTACGATGGGCGAAACCAAGAGCCGGTCACGCTGCCGTGCAAACTGCCGCTCAACCTCATGCTCGGCGCGGAAGGCATCGCGGTCGGTTTGAGCGCGCGGATTTTGCCGCACAATTTTCCTGAATTGCTCGAGGCGCAGATCGCGATTCTGAAAAAACAGCCGTTCAAATGTCTGCCGGATTTTGCGACCGGCGGCTTGATGGACGCGCGCGGTTATTCTGACGGCAAAGGCTCGGTGAAAATCCGTGCGAAAATCAAGACGAAGGACGAAGCCACCGTGGTCATCAAGGAAATTCCGCCGACGACCACCACGGATTCGCTGATCGCGTCCATCGAGGACGCGGTGCAAAAAGGAAAATTAAAAGTCAAATCCATCAACGATTTCACGTCCGACAATGTCGAGATCGAAATCAAATGTCCGGCGGGCGTGGACGTGGAAAAATTGGTGGACGCGCTTTACGCCTTCACCGATTGCGAAGTCACCATCACGAGCCGCATCGTCGTCATCAAGGAAAATCGCCCGGTTGAACTGACGGTCTCGGAAATTCTGCGCGAGAACACGGAACAGCTGGTCGTCGTCCTCAAACGCGAACTGGAATTGCGAGAGAAGCAACTGCTTGACGAACTGCATTACCGCACGCTCGAACGCATCTTCATCGAGGAGCGCATCTACAAGTTGATTGAGAAATGCAAGACGAACGAAGCGGTTTTCGTCAGCGTTTATGAGGGTTTTAAGCTGTTCAAGAAACAACTCGTCCGCGACATCATGGACGCGGACGTAGAAAAATTGCTGCAGGTTCGTATCCGCCGCATTTCGCTGTTCGATATCAACAAGCACCGCGAGGAAATGGAAAAAACGAAAACCGACCTCGACGTGACGCGCAAACATTTGAAGGGTCTCACCAAATACGTCATTGGACATCTGGAGGCTTTGCTGGGAAAATACAGTCCGCAGTATCCGCGCCTCACGATCAAGAGCAGCCGGCACGAGGAAGTGGACGTGAAAGAAGTCGCCTTCAAGGCGTTCAAGGTCGCCTACGACCGCGAGAGCGGCCATGTCGGCCACAAAGTTTCCGGAGAAGAGTTCAGGCTGGAATGCACGAAGTTCGACAAGGTGCTGCTCGTGTTCAAAGACGGCACTTACAAGGTCAGCGAGCTGCCGGAGAAATTATTTGTCGGCCCGGAACTGTTTTACTGCGGACTGCCGGAGCGCGAAAGGATTTTTACCTGCGCCTATACTGACCGCAAGGCGAGTTACCTGAAGCGGTTCACGTTCGGCGGCACGATTTTGAACAAGGCATATCTTTGCATCCCCGACAAATCGCGCATCCTGTTTTTTACACCGGAAACGCCGAAGGTTCTCTACATCCGCTACAAACCCGCGCCGCACCAAAAAATTTCACAGCAGACCTGCGAGCCGGCACAGGTCGAGGTGAAATCCCCGAAGACGCGCGGGCGGCAGATTTCCATCAAGGATGTTTCATCGGTCACTGCCGAACCGACGCGCGGCTGGGATGAGCAGGCGCCCACGACAAAAATTGTGTTTGTGTGAGCCAAACGGACGAAAGAATTTTTGGCTGTTGAAAAATGGTCGGGGCGGTGAGATTCGAACTCACGACCTCTTGTACCCGAAACAAGCGCGCTACCAGGCTACGCTACGCCCCGACGCAGAGAAATTAGATGTTGCCCGGACGCCTGCAAAAAGGCAATGCTGATTTTCCATGACATGGGGCAGTCCGTACATCGGCGAATTAACTTGCCGCCGAAACAGCCCGCGCCAAAATGAATTAGATAAAACGGCGGGCCTGTAGCTCAGCGGTTAGAGCAGGCGACTCATAATCGCTTGGTCTCAGACGTTTATCATCCTTAAAACAAGCTACTTACAAAGTTTGAAAATTTTGCTTGGCCAATTCTTGGCCAATTTTCAGGTGCTCGGTCAGCCAAAATTGGTGGTTTATGCGCAAGGATTTTGCCGACAATACCGTTTTAGCGCTCATTCAAATACCTATGAATTTCGATTCTCGGTATGATGATGCGGCGAAGTCCCGGTAATTTTCGTAGCACCTTGCGACGGACGAGCCGGCGGACTGTCTCCTTGCAAACCCCCAATGCGGTTGCGGCGTTATTGATGTCCAGGGTCTGACATTCGTTAGCGATGATTGCGGTGTTCATAATCAATTTTCATTAACGGGGTGATTACAACCGATTGCGACTTCCGAGGCGCAGCTGCTACACAAGTTACCGTTCTCCAAGTAAGCGAATAACTTTTCGACAGAATGTCGGGCATCTCGCCTGTTATGTAGGAAATCGTCTGCGGCGAGAATTCGATGACAGATTGGTGGGCCTGCTCGGACTTGAACCGAGAACCAAAGCATTATGAGTGCTCTGCTCTAACCATTGAGCTACAGGCCCACCGGATTATGGTGGCAGAAGCAGCGGCAATTTTCAATAGCAGAGCCAAAAAGTTGACCTGCGACGAATTGTTGTGACTTAGGGAGCCGCAGATACGGTTTAACCAACGCCGTCTTGTTTGGCTTCCTCGACGGAGACTTCCCAAAAGCGATGCATCGCGCGTACCCGCAGGCCATTGACATCCGACCAGAGGCCCGTGGGATCGGTCACGGTGCCAAGGTTGGACTTGGCGGACTGCGTGCCGCTGGCAGAATCAAAACCGGTCTTAAGGCCACGAAGGAAATTGCGAAGCATTGGCGAAACAAACGCGGGCGGCGTCAATCCTGCGGGCCATTATCGGCGGTAATAATGCTGCGGAAGACCAGTTGACCGCAAAATCACGGTGTTTGCCCATGGGTTTGGTGACTCAACTTGGATTCAAAAATTCTGGCGCTCGCGGCTGTCGTTATTAGAATGGGTGGCAAATGATTGATTTGATTAAAACATTGCTTGCGATCACAACCGGATGGGTGCTGCTGGCGTTATGACTGGTTTCGCCTACCTGCGAGACCGGCTGTTCGTGGCCTCTCTGGCGGCCTATGCCTTCAACCGATTGTTGGTTCGTCCGCATCTGGCCGGATTTTTTCACTCGCATCTCCATTGGGCGTGGCCGTTCTTGCATTCGCACTTTGATGATCTGTTACTGATGCCCGCCGCGCTGCCGGTCGTGCTGTGGGTTCAGCGGCTGATGGGCTTGCGAAAACATGACCGTCCGCCAAGCTGGCTGGAAATGCTTTTTCACCTCGGCGTCTGGTCGGTGATGTGCAAGATCGTCGGCCCAGTTTATCTTCATATCGGCGTGGCCGATCCGTGGGACGTTTTGTTTTTCGCCGGCGGCGGCAGCGCGGCTTGTCTTTGGTGGAATCGCCCTATGATACAATCCTGTCCCGCGTCGCGATGAACTTTGACCGGCTGGCGGCACATTATCATTGGATGGAAAAGCTTTTTGCCGGCGGACTGATGCAACGCTGCCGGACGGCTTTTCTGGCACGCACAAAAAATTGCCGTCGCGCGTTGCTGATCGGCGAAGGCACGGGAAAATTTCTGGTGGAACTGCTGCGCTGCAACCCGCAAATCCAGATCACTTGCGTCGAGCACTGCGAAGGTATGATTGAACAGACGCGGCAACGGTTGGTAGCGGAAAAACTGGAGGGCGCGCGGATTCAATTCAAACAAATGGACGCGCTCGACTGGACGCCGCCGTCAGAAAAATTCGATCTCGTCGTGACCAACTTTTTTCTCGACTGTTTTCGCGCCGAACAACTGCAAAAGCTCGTGCCATTGCTGGCCGAAAGCACGACCGCCGACGCCGTCTGGTTGCTCGCCGATTTTCGCGTGCCGGAATCCGGCTGGCGGCGTTGGCGCGCAAAAATCATTCTGGGCATGCTTTATACGTTCTTCAAACTAGCAACATCTTTGTCCGCAAACTGGCTCACGCCGCCGGACAACTTCTTGACGAATGCCGGATTCAAGCTGGTTGACCGCCGGTTCGCCAGTTTCGGTTTTGCCCATTCGGATTTCTGGCGGCGAAACATTTGATGAACTTTTCCAAGTTACAAAGTTTGTTGCAGCGATTGCCCGCGCGCGGGCGTAGCGTTTTGATTTCGTGCGTTTATGGTTGGAGCGCGGGCGCGGCGGCGGTCGCGTTTCAGCTTGGCATCAACTGGCTTTACCGGCTGGGACTCGTGCAATTGTCGCATCAGTCAAAAATCATTTTTCTTTTCGGCAGCCTGGGCATTCTCGTCGGCTCATCGCTGCTGGTCGGCTGGCTGTTGAATTCCTTTTGCACGGAAGCCACGGGAAGCGGTATTCCGCAACTCAAGCTCGCCTTCTGGAAAGATTTCGGCTTCATGCCGTGGCGTGTCGCGTGGGTGAAATTTCTGGCCGGAATTATCAGCGTCGGCGGCGGTTCCAGTCTCGGACGCGAAGGCCCCAGCGTGCAAATCGGTGGAACGCTCGCCTCCAATCTTGCCGGGTTGACCGGCGAATCAAAACAAAACCGGCGCGCGGCTTCGGCGGCGGGCGCGGCAGCGGGATTGGCCGCAGCCTTCAACGCGCCTCTTGCCGCGACGACTTTTGTGCTGGAAGAAATTATCGGCGACCTGAACAGCCGCCTGCTCGGTTCCGTGCTGCTCGCCTCAGTGCTCGGCGCGCTCGTAGTGCATGGCATCGTCGGCAAGCAGCCGTCGTTCACTTTGACCGGCGTGGAAGCGCCGACGTGGATCGGTTATTTGCTGACGCCGGTGGTCGCGGGACTTGCCAGTCTGGCTGGCGTTTATTTTCAACGTTCGTCGCTCGGCCTGCGGCAACGGGTAAAACAACACAAAAAAATTCCGGCGTGGCTCATGCCTTTGGCCGGCGCGTTGATCACCTGGATTTTGGGCGTCGCGATTTTTTGGCGGACGGGACATCTCGGTGTTTTCGGTTTGGGCTATGATGACTTGTCCAGCGCACTGGCGGGTGGCATCGGCTGGCAACTGGCGGCGGTTTTATTGATCGCCAAATTCATCGCCACCTTCAGTTGTTACGGCTTTGGCGGCTGCGGCGGCATTTTTTCACCAACGCTTTTTTTCGGCGGCATGATCGGGTTGATTATCGCCGGTTTGTTGAACTTGGAATTTGCCGTGACGCGCGGCGATTTTTTGACGCTGGCTGTCGTGGGCATGAGCGCGTGCCTGGGCGCGGTCGTGTGGGCACCGGTCATGGGCATCTTGATCGTGTTCGAGATGACGCAGGAATTTTCTTATGTCCCGGCGCTCATGCTGGGCGCACTGGTGAGCCAGACCATTGCGCGCCGGTTGAACTCGCACAATTTTTACGACTCGCTGCTGGAGCAGGACGGTCATCGCATCGAGCAAGTCCGTCCGCCGCGCGATTTGCAAAGCTGGGAGCAATTTCCCGTTTCCGCCGTTGCCAATTTTCAACCGGTGATTATTTCCAATCTAACTGAAGTTGAACTCCGCAAAATGCTGGCCGCCCATCCGTATGGCCAATTTCCCGTCGTGCTGGAAAATAAATTGCAAGGCGTTCTCAAGCGCGACGAAGCGGAAAAATCATTTGTCGAAAAGCGCGCCGTCAAATTGAAACCTGCCACGGTTTGTTTGCGCGAAGAAACCATCGGTAAATTGCAGCAACTGCTCATTGAATCGGACACGCAATTCGTCGTGGTGCTGGATCGTTTGGAAGGCCAGGTTGTCGGCCTTGTGACCTTGCACGATTTGTTGCGTGCTCAAACTTTGATGGCGCAGCGTTCGGGAGATTTGTAAAATTAGAATGGCAAAAGTTTCACCCAATTCTTCACCTGGCGGGCAATGAAGGGGCGGTAACGGGGCGATGAAAGGGCGGTGAATGAAATGGCTTGAACCCTTGTAAAATCAGGCTACAATAAGCCTTGAAACAGAGTGTGTTAGGCTCGGATCGGTAAAGGTTCCTCGTTCGATTCCGACCCTCGCCTCCAGTCTAAACCGTGTGTGCGGCAAGGACTTGGAAATCTTCCACACGCGAGTGCCAGCAGAAGTGCCAGCAAAAAAGTATCCGGGCAGCTTCTAGCATATCAGTGGTAACTCGCCCACTACTCGGATGCCGAGTCGTAATCAATCGTCGTAAACTCATCGCTGCTAAAAACAGTTATGAGACAACGATACCGACTCTATCGCC
>Ga0302326_10023571_pt1 | contig 12537 bp, 13 predicted proteins | sample Palsa_T0_3_FD_202264 | JGI IMG/M metagenome (GOLD analysis project Ga0302326, IMG submission 202264) | Peat permafrost microbial communities from Stordalen Mire near Abisko, Sweden - Palsa_T0_3 | ecosystem: Environmental > Terrestrial > Soil > Palsa > Peat permafrost | place: Sweden: Abisko... | reverse complement strand
CGCAACCGACGATTTCGAGCAAGCCACGACGCAGGAACCGACCAACGCTCAGATACTCTTGACGCTCACGACGCTCTACCTTCAAACGAATCGTGCCTCCGATGCAGAGCGCGTCGCGAAACGCGCGACGACGTTCAATCCGAGCGACAAGCGCGTCTTCGAGAACTACGGCCTGGTGCTCGGACAGGAACAGAAGTTCGACGACGCGCGCACGCAATTCGAAATCGCCGCCAAGCTCGATCCCAAGGATGCGACGCCGGTCGTTCTCGAAGCGCGGTCGTACGTTTCGCAGAAGGCCATCGCGCTTGCCGAACAAGATTTCGATCGTGCGTTGACGATCGATCCGAAGTCGCCGGACGCGCTGCTCGGCAAAGCTAGCCTGCAAGCCGGCAACCACGACGTGAAGGGTGCGATCGCGACGTTCGAAACGTTGCTCGGCGTCGAGACGGATGACGATTCGCGGGCATCGGTGATCATTCAAGAATACGAAGTCTACCGCGACGAGAAAATGAACGACGAGGCCCTGGCCGCGCTCAAGCGTGCCGAGGCGGCGTACCCGAATTCCGCGGGCGTGCACCTCGCCTACGGCGATTACGACGTCTCGATCGGAAAAGATCAAGCCGCGGGCGAAGCCGAATGGAAGCAGGCGCTCGGGCCTGCTCGCGACAACCCGCAGGCGCTCGACCGTTTGGGCGAACTCTCGATGGTGCAGAACAAGAAAAGCGACGCGCTCGGATACTTCAAGCGGCTCGCCGAGGTCGTTCCGAACGATGCCCAGGTGCTCGGGAAGCTCGGGCAGGTTCAAAACGACAACAATCAGTTTGCCGACGCGCGCACGTCGTTTCTACAATCCTTTCAACTGCAGCATACGCCTTCGGCGCTGGCCGGGCTCGGGCAAGCCGATTTGCAACTCAAGAACTACAAAGAGTGCAATCAGGTGTTCGGCGCGATCGACAAGAGCGCGACTGATTTCTTCAAGCAATATCCGCAGGATCTCTACGTCTACGGAAAGTGTGCGGTCGCGGTCAGCGACAAGAATACGGCGCGCGGCGCGTTCACGCGCTTCAAGGCATACGTGAAACCGGGATCGCCGCTCGCGAACGAAGTCAACAAGATGCTCGCGAGCCTCGGTAGCGGCGGGAGCAGCGCACCCTCGCCCTCACCGAAACCACAGCACTCGCCTTCGAGTCACTAGCGGTGGCTTGCGCGCGATGATCGTCGTGTACGACGAACTCTACACTGAACATCTGCGCGGTACGGGCCACCCGGAATCTCCCGATCGCGTTGCGCACGTCGCGCGGCATCTCGATGCGGCCGGACTTTTCACCGAGCGCGCTGCAGCGCGTGACGCGACCGATGCGGAGCTCGAGCGGGTCCATCCGCACGCCTACCTCGAGCGCGTCAAGCGCGACGTCGATACGGTGGGCAAGCATGCGGGGTATCTTTCCACCGGCGACACCGCGATCGACGCGTCATCATTGATCGTCGCGCGCCGGGCCGCGGGCGGTGCGCTCGCCGCCATGGAACGCTCGCTTGAGACCGGGCGGCCCGCCTTTGCCCTCGTTCGCCCGCCGGGTCATCACGCCGAAGCGGCGCGCGGCATGGGTTTCTGCGTGTTTGGCAACGCCGCCGTCGCGGCGCGCGCCTTCGTCGACACACACGGCGGTCGCGCGCTGGTGGTGGATTTCGATTACCACCACGGCAACGGCACGCAGGATGCGACGGGCGACGGCGTCTCGTTCGTTTCGACGCATGCCTTTCCGGCGTACCCCGGCACGGGCGGTGCGAGCGAACAGCGTTTCGACGCGGATGCCGCGATCGTCAACGTGCCTTTGCCGCCGCACGCGTATGGAACTGAAGCGTTCGTCGCGACGTGGCAGCATTTACTCCCGGCCGTTGCGGCGCGCGTGAAGCCCGATCTCATCGTGGTGAGCGCGGGCTACGATTTCGCCGCAGGCGACCCGGTCGGCGATCTCGGCGTGGACGCCGTCGTCGCGGCGGACGCGCTCGCGCGCACGATCGCGGAGGTTGCCGCGACGTATTCGCGCGGCCGCGTCGCCTACTGCCTCGAAGGGGGCTACGATATCGAAACCCTGGCGGCTGCGATCGAAGCGACGCTCCGCGCTGCTGACGCGCCCGCTGCCTCCGACCGCGCGGACGACGCCGCGATTCCCCTGCGGCAACGCAGCATCATCGATTCAGTGCTTGCATGGCGTACCTGATTTTCGCGTTGCGCATCCTGATCGGCGCCCTGCTCGTGGTCGCGGGCGCCCTCAAAGCACACGATGGCGCTCTCGCGACCGCGGTGACGATCGCGGGCTATCGGATCCTCCCGAGCGTGCTGGTCGCGCCGCTCGGAGTCGCGCTTCCGTACTTCGAGATTTTTCTCGGCCTGTATCTCATCGGCGGCCTGTTCACGCGCGTCGCCGGTTGGATCGCCGCCCTCCAATTCACGATCGTTGCGGTCGCGGTCGCGTCGCTCGTTATCCGGCACATCCCAGCCGACTGCGGCTGCTTCGGTTCCGCGCTGCCCACGCCGCCTTCGTGGGGACACGTCGCCGCCGATCTGCTTTTGACGGCCCTCGCCGCGCTCATCGCGCTGCGCGCGCCGGGCAAATACGCGGTCGATCACTTCCTGTTCCCGAGCAGTTACTTCGAATCCAAAAGCGAAAAGGTGCGCCCATGAGTCGTTCCGGTCGTCAGATTATCAACACGAAACAGAGCGCGCCGCTCGCGCAGCGCCGCAACATCCTCGTGGGAGCGTCACTCGTTATCCTCGCAATCATCATCGTCGTCGCGATCGCGCTCATGAATCGCGTTCCGCAAACCGCCACCGTCGCACCGAATGCGGCGGGCGCGGTGAAAGTCGGTCAGCGCGCTCCCAACTTCACGCTCTCGACCACAGCCGGCCCCTTCGATCTCTCGAAGGCCGGCGGCAAACCGACGCTGCTCGAAGTCTTCGCCACGTGGTGCCCGCACTGCCAGCGCGAGGTCAAGGTGCTCGACCCGCTCTATGCGACCTACGGCAAAAAGGTCAACTTCGTCGCCGTCAACGGCGCGGCCGCCGGCATGGACGGCCAAGCCGAATCTCAAGCCGACGTCTACGCCTTCGTGCAAAAATTCGGCGTCACATACCCCGTCGCGTTCGACTCCAACCTCGACGTCGCGCACGTCTACCTGCAGACGGGCTTCCCGACCGTCGTCCTCATCGGAGCCGACGGCAAAATCGAATCGATCCGCGATGGAGAAGTCCCCCCGGCCGACCTCGAGAAGGCGCTGAGCGCCGCCATCGCCGGCAAAGCGCCGGACCCGAAGATGGGCTCGAAAGCCTAGAACGCTCGCCCGAGTCTGTTTATCGAACCTGCGCCCTAGCGACCCTCAAAACGCAACCATGCCACTTTTTGGAGGGACCGACACGTGCGCTTCGCAGCCGCCGTTTCCTTGATCATCCTTGCGGGAATGCTGCCCGCAGCCGCCGACCCGGAACCGGACTATCTCCCCGGTCCCTGGCACTACCACGCGATCACATGCGTCGACACCACAGTCGTCTCCGCAAGCCCAGCCGTCGCAGCGCCCGGCAAAGCCACAATTGCCCCGAACGCCACGAACCTCGTCACCTTCGACACCGGCCTCGGCATCGTACCGCTGTTCCCAAGCGGCAAGGCCTCCGTCATCCGCTATGTGGGTGACGCCGGCAGCGACATCATGTCAGCCGAACGCGCGGGCGACCGCGTCCAGGTCTGCTACCTCGGCGGCCCGGCCCCCACGCAATCGTGCAACCCCGACAAAGACGAACGCGGCCGCAGCTATCGCGTCTACGATTACCGGCAACAAAAACAATACTGGGGCTACAACGCCCTACACCTCTGTGGCGGCGCCTAGGATCTTCCAAGCACCGAGCTAACGGCCCCACTACCGTTTGGGAGGTACCCCACGTGCGCTTCGCAGCCGCCGTTTCCCTGATCGTCCTGGTTGGAACGCTGCCCGCGTACGCCGACCCTGACGCCGACCCCGGCTATCTGCCAGGCCCCTGGCACTTCCACGCGATCACGTGCGTCGACACCACCGTCGCGTCCGTCACGCCGCGCCTCGGAAACGCCGGCCAAACCAGTTTCACCGCTGCCGATTTCACGCAATCGGGCGTCATCGTCACCTTCAACACCGGCCTCGGCATCGTACCGCTCTTCCCGAGCGGCCAGGCCGCCGTCACCCACTACCAAGGCACGCCCGGCGACGCCATCATGTCCGTCGAACACCCCGGCGACCGCGTCCAAGTCTGCTTTCTCGGCGGGCCCGCTCCGACCAAATACTGCGACCCCGACAAAGACGACCGCGGCCGCAACTACCGCGTCTACGATTATAAACAACAAAAACAATACTGGGGCTCCAACGAAGAACACGATTGCGGCGGCGCGTAGCTGCGATCTTAGCGACGCCGAACGATGGAGTTGCTCTTGTGGGGCTTGGGAATGGCCATCGGCATCGCAATCGGCGCCGCGCTCGGCGGATCTTTCGTCCAAGAACACGGCCGCAAGGCATTGCCGATCGTCATCGTCCTAACGCTCATCACGGGCTTGCTCATCGGCTGGGGCCTCACCGGCGAATTGGGCGCCATGCAAGGCTCGACCGATTTGCGCTGACGCGCAAACCGTCGCCGTCGCCACGAAGCAGCCCAACTGAAGCCCGCTACAGAGCTACGGAACGACGCTCTTCGCGATATCCACGAGTTCGTTAATGAGCAAATCCCCGACGAGCGCGAAGTAAATGTTGTGCTCTTTCCAAGTCAACAGCGTCGTTGGTCCGTCCTCAACGTAATCCGCGTCGTGCCCTTCGAAGCTTACCGTCTTGGGATGCAGCGCACCGAAATCGGCCGCCGCTCCCGTCGCGTTCTCGAACAGCGAGATCGAACGCAGCCCATCCGAGTAGAGGAGATGCAGCGTGCGAACGTTGTTGACCATCGTCACGTCGCCGCTGACGAGATCGAACCCTTGCGGCAGCGCCTTCGGCTTGTACGGCGCGAACCCGGCGTCGCGCACGACTTTCTCGATGTCGGAGGATGGCGCTGCTGCGTCTTGACCCGCGACGCGCGAGAAGCCGGCCGGTGCGTCGATCGAGAAGATGTCGTCCGGAATTGAGGTCGTGTAGCGTAAGTCTTCGAAGCGCGTCTGCGACGCGACCGCGCCGTTGGCATGGTACTCTTCTTTTTTGAGGACCAAGTGGGTAGCGCGATCGATCCAAACGCGAACGGCCCGCTCCCCCGTGTATTTGTTGATGAGCACGACGGAAACGGTCGGCCGATCCGCGACGATCGCTTCGCCGTCGTAGATCGCCTTGTAATTCTGCAGGACGCGATAGAAGTTTCCATCCGCGATGACGGGATCGTCGATTGCGGGGTTGTGTGTGACCGTGAGTTTTGCGCCCTTGGTATCGAACTGGTAGGTCGAGATGCCGCGCGTGATCACGTAGTCGCCGTAGAGCGCTTCGGGTGCGACGTACCAGCGGCGCGTCAGCTCCGGCGCGCGGTGCTCGACCTTGACGATCGTGGCGCTGGCGCGGCTCGAGGCGAACCGGACGGTTTCGAACTGTCCCACGTAGGAGACGACCTTTGGGGCCCCGATGCTCGAGCGCAGGAGCGTCGCCGGATCGGCGGGTTCCGAAGCGAGCGCGGATGGCGCAGCCGCGGGAGCCGCGGCCGACGGGACCGTTGAAGACGGGACCGCGGAAGACGGGACCGCGGAAGACGGCGTCGCCGGCGCGACCGCCGCCGGCGTTGGGCGCGAGGAAACCAAGCAGAGGAGCGCTACGAGCGCTCCGGCGACAGGCTTAACGCGAACCATCCAGTGCGCTCGAGGCGAGCGACGTCTCGGCGTCGGCTAACTGCTGGGTGGAACCCGAGTCGATCATCGAGGTCTCGAGCGCCGGCTGAGTGCCTTGCTCGGATAGCGGCGTGCCCGCCGTCTGTGCCGCGTGCGCCTCGAGGTAATACATCGCGTCGATCGTCGGTGCGGTGCCCGGATGCCCGTAGGGCGATGCGAACCAGCCTCCGACCAACAGGATGGCGAGCGCCGGCACGACAAGGGCCGGGCGCAACCAGGACGCAAGGACCCTCATCGGCGACGGCTTCGCCTGGCGGATCTGCTCCCAGATGGCGGCCTTGATGAGCGAGGGCATCTCTTGTTCGCTCGAGCGCACGCTTTCGCGCAGCGCCTCGAGCAGACTCGCCTCGAGGTCCCGTTCGCCCCGGCACGCGGAGCATGACGAGAGATGGGCGTGCGCGAGCGCGTCGTCTTCGGGGGCAAGTTCTCCGTGGAGGTAGTCCACGAGAAGGTCGGGCGAGAGATGTTGTTCGTTCATCGTTGTTGCTGTTGGGCTCGTTCCACAAGACGGCGGAGGAGGGCGCGAGCGCGGTGGAGTCGGGATCGCACCGTGCCAATCGAGCATCCCATGATTTCGGCGATCTCTTGGTAGCTGTACTCCTCGACATCGGCGAGGACCAGGACTTGACGTTGCTCGGGTGAGAGGAGCGCGAGGGCTTTCGAGAGTGGTTCGCCGATTTGGCGCTCCACGTAGTCGTCGATCGGCGTGACCGCGAGCGGACGCTGACCGGCGAACTCCTGGGGAGCGTTGTCCTCGGGTATCTCCTCCTGATAACGTCCTTTTCGTCTCCGAAGTTCGTCTCGGTGAAGATTCGTCACGATCCGATAAATCCACGAGAGGAAGGAGGTTCCTGGGACGAACGAGCGCCAGGCGCGATACACACGGATGAAGGCGTCCTGGGTGAGATCGCGCGCGTCGGCATCGTTGCCGGTCAGGCGCAACGCAAAATTGTACGTGGCCTTGCCGTACTCCGTCATGGCGCGTTCTAAAAACGCGGCCTGTTCCGGCGATGGCGCCTGGAGGGGGGTACGTGGTACGCCCATGTGTTTTGCGGTATTGGGGACGCCCGCTAGAAAGTCCCCGCAGGCGTGCCCTTAGGCGTGCGCCACCGCACCGTTGGTGCTCCCCTGCGCGGCGGCGGAAGCCGGCAGGCGGCCGAGCGCGACGTAGCGGCGCAGGTGGAAATCGACGTCGCCGAGTTCGAGTTCGATCATCGAGATGCGCTTGAAGAAGTGGCCGACGGAGTATTCCTCGCTCATCCCGATGCCGCCGTGCAGTTGGATCGCCGACTCACCCACGATGCGGCCCGACCGCGAGATCTGCACTTTCGTGGCCGAAAGCGCCCGCATCCGCTCGACGGCGGAGACGTCTTGAGCGAGCGCCATCGTCCCGTAGAACGTGATCGAACGAGCGAGCTCGACCTGGATGAGCATGTCGACCGCACGATGCTGCAAGGCTTGGAACGTGCCGATCGGAACGCCGAATTGTTTGCGGGTCTTGAGGTATTCCACGGTTCGGCGCAGCAGGACCGACGTGTTGCCGACGGCCTCGGCCGCGAGCGCACCGATGCCGGCATCGATCGTGCGCTCGACAAGCGGCAACCCGTTGCCGACTTCGCCGAGCACGTTCGCCGCCGGAACCCGCACGTTCTCGAAGATGAGGGTGGAGGCGCGGCGATCGTCGACCGTGCGGTAGTCGTGACGCGTGATGCCGGGCGCGTCGCGCTCGACGAGGACCACGGTGACGCCGTCCGGGTCCGTTTTTTCTCCGCTCGTGCGCACGGTCACGACGTACGTATCCGCCGCTGCCCCGAAGGGAACCGCAAGCTTTTTCCCGCTGATGACGAGGTCCGAACCCTCGACGTGCGCCTGCGTTTCGACGAGCCCGCAATCGTAGCGCGAGCGTTCCTCCGCGTACGCGAAACTCAGAATCTTCTCGCCGCCGATCATGGCTTCGAGCAAATCGCGATGCGCTTGCGTGGTCGCGCCGTACGCGAGCGCCGTGCCCGCGAGCACGACGCACGGCACGAACGGTTCGAGCACGAGGCCCTTGCCGAACGCTTCCGCGAGGATCATCGTTTCGACGGCCGAGCCGCCGAAGCCGCCGCGATCTTCCGGAAAGGCGATGCCGAGCCAGCCGAGTTCCGCGAACTGCGCCCAATGCTTGCGGCTGAAGCCGTCGGGCGATTCGACGATCTTCTCGCGCTGCGCCTGCTCGTAGTTGTCGGCGACGAAGCGATCGACGCTGTTCTTGATCAGCGTTTGGTCCGTTGAAAGCGTAAAATCCACGTCGTTAGAGCCCCAGGATGCGCTTGGCGATGATGTTGCGTTGAATCTCGTTCGAGCCCGCGTAGATCGATGTCTTGCGCGTGTTGAAGTAGGCGAGCGCGCTGCGCTGGGCCGGCTCGAGAGATGCATACGCCGAAGCTTCCATCATGAGCGTGGTGATGGCTTGCTGGATCTCGGTGCCGGTGATTTTGATGAACGACGATTCAGGCCCGGGACTACGCCCCGAACTCTCCGCGGCGAGCGATCGTAACTGCGCGTACGAGAGCGCCGTCAATTCGATCTCGACTTGGGCCGCGCGTTCGGCGAAGCGATCGTCGTCGAGCACGGTCTTGCCGTCGACGCGCTGGTCGCCGGCGACGGCGCGTAAGCGCGCGAGCAGCTGGAACGAGCCGGCGACGCCGGCGGTGCCGTTGCGTTCGTGTTCGAGCAAGAACTTGGCATAGGTCCAGCCTTCGCCCTCCTTGCCGACGCGGTTCGCCACGGGTACGCGCACGTTTTCGAAGATCACCTCATTGATCTCTTTGCCGCCGTCGATCGTCACGATCGGGCGCACGGTGACGCCGGGCGTCGTCATATCGACGAGGATGAACGAGATGCCGTCCTGTTTCTTGGCCGTTTGTTCCGTGCGCGCGAGCACGAAGATCATGTTCGCGAAGTGCGCGAGCGTTATCCACGTCTTCTGACCGTTGATGATGTAGTCGTCGCCGTCGCGATCCGCGCGCGTCTTGAGCGAAGCGAGGTCGGAACCCGCTTCCGGTTCCGAATAGCCTTGGCACCACCAGTCGTCGCTGTTGAGAATACGCGGCAGGTAGTACGCGCGCTGCTCGTCGCTCCCGAATTCGATGATGACGGGCGCCACCATCGAAACGCCGAACGGCATCTGCCGCGGCGCACCGCCGAGCGCCATCTCTTCGTGATAGATATGTTTCGCAACGACGGTCCAGTCGGTGCCGCCGTACTTCACGGGCCAACTCGGCGCGAGCCAGCCCTTCGCGTTCAATTTGTGCTGCCACCCAACGTAGTCGTCTTTGGTGAGCTCGATCCCCGCTTCCATCTTCGTGCGCACGTCGACGGACAGCTCGGCGCGAATGAACGCGCGGACTTCTTCGCGGAACGCGAGGTCCTCGGGACTAAACGAAAGATCCATGGCCCTCTCTTAAGATTGGGGTGGCGGCGCCCCTTTTTGAACGTCGGACATGACGGCGAGGAGGGTGCGCGCGAAGGTGTGGGCGTCGCCCGGCCAGCGGGCGGAGACGTAGACTCCGTCGCGGACGACGAATGCGGGACGGTCATCACTTTGGGTGTCGCGGTGGCGGCCGTCGGTTTTGCGTGCGTAGTCGGGCGTGCCGGGCGGGACGTCGAGGTAATCTTCAGGACGTGCGAGGGCGCGCGTCACCTCGCTTTGCACGCTGCGATAGCCGGGCGGTTCGCCGCGAAGCTCGCGATACGTGCGATAGTAGTGCGGATCCCAAAAACGCGCGACGCGTCCGATGCTCCAGGCCAAGCGCTCTTGGCGCCATGTGAGCGACGTGGTCTTGTGCCCGTACAGCGCGGATTTTCCGGTGATCGTGGAGCGCGCACGTGCGGCGACGACGACGCCGTGACAGATCGCGCCGACGGGTTTGTTCGCGTCGAAAAAGTGGCCCACGAACGACGCCAAACGCGCGCTCTCGAGGTACGCGGTCATGCCGCGGGCGCGGTGGCCGCCAGGGAGCGCGAGCGCGTCGTAGTCGGGCGCCGAGAGGGCTCCAAACGCGATTGGGGCGAGGAACTTCGGGTCGTGCTCCATCTCCGCAAACGCGGCGAGCGCATTCTTGTCGGCCGCGAGGATGCCGCCCACGAGGCGCAGTGCGTTCAAGCCGGGCACGAAGCCCCACGGATCGAGGCCGCGGCCCGTGAGCATCAGGTCGTCGGCCGAAGCGCGCTCGCCGTTCGGTGTCGCGAACGCGACGACGTGGCCGGCATCGTGGAGGGTCTTCCAGGTAACGGCAACTTCGGTCGGATCGAAGTCATGGTTCGGAATCGGAATGATGACGTTCATAGCGCGCTCGAACCGTTCGCCTTCCGCGGGCATGCTACCGCCGCAGGTAGGCGCTGCCGGGCGGCAAACCCGGTCGCCCTATGGGCGAGCCAGGACTGCCGGAGCCGGCCGGCGAGACGAAACCGCCGAAGCCGCCGTGGTGGAGCTTTCTTTCGCAGTATTTCGTGCCGACGGCGATTGCGAGTATCCTCGCCAGCTCCGTTTCCGTCTTGACGGCGCTCAATGCCGCGCACGAACAACAGCGCGATTACAACACGAAGTTCGAGAGCCTGGTCGGGAACGCGCAGATCCTCGACGCCTTCGGAGGGGTGTATGTGGCCGACGACGTCGGGAAGGCGTACCCTAGCGCGGATGCGTACAAGCTCGCGCGGGCGAAAGCGTCGTACACGCAATCGGTCCGCGAGCAGCAGGCCGCCGCGACGCTCGTGGCACTGCAAGCGGTCGCGGAATCGGAAACCCAGCGCCGTACCGTTCTCTTGATCGGCGCGCGGTTGCTCAACGCGGATCCGGCCAACGTCAACACGGGGTCCGATGCGGCGCGGCTGCTTACGATTCTCATCGATGAAGCCGATCGGGGACGCCAGTCGTGGAACGCGTCGGAGCGAAGCCTCAACGCGCGGCTGTGGGACACGATCGACAGCCCGACGTTCATGGACCTCGTTACCTCGGGCTACGAGAACACGTATTACAACGATCAGTACAACAACGGCGATCTTCGTCCGTACTGGCCGACGCTCAACGGCGATGCTCCCATTTCTCACGACGCCAAGTTTGCCGTGTTGTGGAAACTCACGGCGCCGCAGGCCGAAGGCTGGGTCAACCTCGCGACGTTTGGATACAACGCTCCGCGTGCGTCTGGTGGCAAAGCGGGCGAGGTCCGAAATCTCTCTCGCGAGGCGAACGGCGTGGCGCTCCAGCACCATCTGGAAAACGTCGGCTCCGTCGTGACGCAATATGCGCTTCCAGGTCCGCGTGCGACGCCCGCCATCGATCCCGTGTTCGTCGCGGCGCCGCTCGTCGACCCGAAAGGCTTTCCGGCGCGGCTCGTGATGCTCAAGCACCGGCTGCTGCGCAACCGCCCGCCGCTCACCTTCATCAGCGCGGACGGATCGTTTCGCAAGGGCAGCCTCGGCAGGGTTGTCGGCGTCGTCGCCGCCGGCTCGTGCATCACGGTTCTCGAGCCGCTCGTGCCGGTTCTCGTCTTTCTCCCGTCGTACGTCGTCGCGAACCAGGCCGCCCCACCAGCCGGATCCGCGAGTTCGCAACAATTCATCGGGCTCGTCCACATGTGGGCCCACGTGCGCGCTACGAAGGACGATACGGACTGTTAGGCCTTAGAACGGAGCGGTTACACGGAGGTCGGCACGGAAGCCTTGGCCCCATTGGGTCGTGTTGAAACCGTTGTTGATTTTCAGAATGTACTTGTCATTCGTGAAATTCGTAAACGTCGCATCGAACCCGAGCGTCGGCTTCTTGCCGCGCTTGGCCTCGCGTCCGATCGAACCGTTGAACAGGAGGTGCGGTAAGAGGCGGCCCATGCTTCCGTCATCGAACGCAACGGGGTATCCCGTGCCGTATTCGGGCTCGAGCGTCGCGAAGAAGCTGTGGGCCGGGCCGAACCGCTTCGTATAGCCGAGTTCGGAAGCGAAGGTTTGATCGTGATCCTCGGGCCCGAGCGTATTCGACTCGATTCCCGAGAGGCACCCGGGGCTCAGGGTCGGGCAGAAGAGGAACGTGCTGCCCGAGACGCCGCCCGCATTTGAGTTCGAGAGCGAAGCCGAGAAGAAGAGAGAATCGCCGTTCGAGAAGCGTGAGTCGACGCGGCCCTCCACGCCTTTTGCGATACCGATCGCGCTATTGAAGACCGCGAAGATGGGCGTATTCGCAAGCTGCTGCGTGTCGAGCACGTTGATCACGTCGCGCTTCCAGAAGTTGATGGTCGAGCGCGTGGTCGCCGAGAGTTCGTGTTCTAGTCCGAACTCATAATACTGGTCGTGCTCCGGTTGCAGGTCGTACGGCGGCAGCGTGCTCGGCGGAGCGCCGGCCAAGATCGTGGCCGCACGCCGGGTGTCCTCGAGGAACGGCGCGGCGTACAGTCTGCCGTAATAGAAATGCAGAACGTCCTGCGGGTCCACCTGACCGTTGATCTCGATGCGCGGGCTCAGTTGCGACCCGTCGGTGTATCCGTTCGATTTATCGTAGCGGAGGCCGCCGAGGACGGAGACGAACTTCGTCGGCGTCCATTTATCTTCGGCATATGCGCCGATTTGCGAGCCGTTCTTCGCCGAATCGTCCGTGAACGTTTGTACCGGTATCGGATTTCCATTCGCA
>Ga0302326_10023570_pt1 | contig 12537 bp, 10 predicted proteins | sample Palsa_T0_3_FD_202264 | JGI IMG/M metagenome (GOLD analysis project Ga0302326, IMG submission 202264) | Peat permafrost microbial communities from Stordalen Mire near Abisko, Sweden - Palsa_T0_3 | ecosystem: Environmental > Terrestrial > Soil > Palsa > Peat permafrost | place: Sweden: Abisko... | reverse complement strand
GAATCGTATTTGAGAGACAAGCCAAGCGTTGCCAACGCGTCGTATCCGCAAATCGGGGAACAGACAAGTCGCGATTTTGACATCATCATCAATGGCGATTGATTTATTTTGCATGAATAAAGGAAACACAGAATTGCCAACCGGCAGTGCCGCTGCTTACGTCCGAATGTCCACGGAACATCAGCAATACTCGACCAGCAACCAGATGGACGTTGTTCAGGAGTATGCGAAGCGCCGTGGGCTGGAGATCGTCAAGGTGTATTCAGACGAGGGCAAAAGCGGTTTGAATATTCAAGGACGCGATTCCTTGGCCCAGATGATTGAGGACGTTAAGAACGGGCGAGTAAACTTCTCGTGTATCCTTGTCTACGATGTCAGCCGATGGGGGCGCTTCCAGGATGCGGATGAGAGCGCCTATTATGAGTACCTCTGTCGCCGCGCTGGCGTCCCAGTCCATTATTGCGCCGAGCAATTTGAAAATGACGGCAGTCCCGTTTCCACAATTGTCAAAGGCGTCAAACGCGCGATGGCCGGCGAATATAGTCGCGAATTGTCAACCAAGGTTTTTCAGGGAGCCTGCCGCTTGATTCAATTGGGTTACAAACAGGGCGGCACGGCCGGATTCGGCCTGCGCCGAATGTTGATTGACCAGAACGGCCAGCACAAAGCCGCACTCAAGATGGGGGAGCACAAAAGCCTGCAAACGGATCGGGTGATCTTGATCCCCGGCCCGGATGAGGAAGTCAAAGTGGTCAATTGGATTTATCAGACATTCATCAGTGAAGGAAAAAGCGAATCGGAAATCGCCAAGTCGCTGAATGATCGAGGCCTGGTCACAGACTTTGGACGCGCGTGGAACCGGGCCACCGTCCATCAAGTGCTCATCAACGAGAAATATATCGGGAACAATGTGTATCATCGCACCTCCTTCAAATTGAAACTCAAACATGTGGCCAACCCGCAGGAAAAGTGGATTCGAGCTGACGGAATATTCGAAGGCATCGTCGAGCCAAGCCTGTTCCACACCGCACAGGGCATCATTTTGGCTCGCAGTCGGAAGCTCTCCGATGATGAGATGTTGGAAAAACTGCGTGGCGTGCTGAACCAGCACGGACGCATCAGCGGCATGCTAATCGACGAGGCGGACGAACTCCCGTCTAGCGCTGCGTTCAGGCATCGTTTCGGCAGTTTAGTATCCGCCTACCGTTTAATCGGCTACGATCCGGGTATTGATTACAGTTTCATCGAAATCAATCGTAAGCTGCGCAAGGAGCACCCCGAAATCGTTGCGTCGGTTATTCAACGGATTGGGGATTTAGGCGCAGTCGCCTCTTGGGACGAGCGGACACAGTTGCTCCATCTCAACAATGAATTGCGTGTCTCCATTGTCCTCTGCCGACATTGGATCACAACCGCCGGTTCATCAAGGTGGGTTATCAGGTTGGACGAGGGACTGAAGCCGGACATTACGGTCGCTGTCCGGATGACTGCCACCAACGAGGGTATCCGCGACTATTATTTGCTGCCAGCGATCGACATGACATGGGAGAACCTGCGCATCGCGGAGGAAAACGGCGTTTACCTGGATGGCTACCGGTTTGATACGTTGGATTATTTTCTGGGCATGGCCGAGCGCATCAAGTTTGAGGAAGCAGCATGAAAGATGAAATTAAAATGATTCCGATTGATCGGATTCGCATTCTGAATCCGAGACATCGTGACCGGAAGAAGTTTGAGGTTATTGTTCAGAGCATCAAAAACCTCGGGTTAAAAAAGCCGATTCAGGTCAGTCTGCGCTCGGCACAGGAGGAGGATGGGGCTGGGTACGATCTGGTTTGTGGCCAGGGGCGAATCGAAGCATTTATCGCCCTGGGCCACAAAGAAATCCCGGCGCTGGTTGTCGAAATCTCAAAAGAGGAACGCCTACTTCGGAGCCTGGTGGAAAACATGGCTCGCCGATATCCGGCACCCCTGGCACTGATACGTGAGATTGAACGGCTCAAGGTGGCAGGGTACGGCAATACTGAAATTGCGAGAAAGCTTGATCTTGATAACACAATGGTTGCTGGCTTAATCGCGTTGCAGAACGCTGGTGAAGAGCGCCTGCTGGACGCGGCGTCTAGCGGGAGGATTCCGCTGGGAGTCGCAATGGACATTGCGAAGGCGGACAGTATTGAGACACAACGTGAACTGCTTAAAGCCTACGAGACCAAACAACTCAACCAGGTGTCCATTCGTACTGTGAAACGCCTCATTGACCAGCGACGCTTCGCTGGCAAGCAACGAGACACCAGCACCCGGGCTGGGCGGAACAGACCGACCAGCGTCGAGAGCCTCGTGAATGCTTACCGGCGCGAGAGCCAGAAGCAAAAACTGATGATTCGCAAAGCAAAGATTTGCGATGCCAAACTGGTCTTCATCGTCACGGCGTTTGACAAACTCCTCAATGACGAAAATTTCGTGACCTTATTGCGGGCTGAATCCCTTTCCACCATGCCAAAATACCTGTGGGCTAAACTCGGCACCAAGCATAAGGAGGTACATGACTGATACAAAAATCGGATTTGAAATGCGGCAGGTTCGGCTGTCACTCGCCGTCATCCTTCCAGTGCGTCAGTTGAAAGACCCGCAAAAACACATCCGTCGCTACCAAACAATCCGTGCCTCCATCAAAGAGGTTGGGCTGGTTGAACCGCTCGTGGTGCATCCACAGAAGGACGGGGCAGGAACATATCTGCTTCTGGATGGTCATCTCCGCTATTTCGCGCTGAAAGAACTCGGCGAAACCGAGGCGGACTGCATCATCGCCAACGACGATGAAAGCTTCACCTATAATGCACGTATCAGCCGGCTCGCCCCCATCCAGGAACATAAAATGATCGTGAAGGCGGTTCGGAACGGGGTGAGGCCGGAGCGGATCGCAGTAACGTTGAACATTCCGGTCAGAAATGTACGTGCGTCAATGAAACTACTGGATGGTATTCACGAAGAGGCTGTCGATTTATTGAAGGACAAAGCAATCAGCCCAAAAGCCATTCATCTGCTTAAACAAGTCAGTTGCGTCAGGCAGATCGAAATATCCGAACTGATGGTGAGCGCTAATAATTTCACTGCCGGCTATGCGGAAGCTTTGGTTTTGGGCACGCCAAGAGATCAATTGGCACAACCGGAGAAACCGAAAGTTAAGGAGGGATTGTCAGCCGAAGAAATTGGCAAGATGGAGCAGGAGATGGAGTCTCTTGAGCATGACCTCAAGGCTGTTGAGGAATCCTACGGAGAAAACATGCTGAACCTGACCCTAGCTCGCGGCTATATTAGAAAGCTCATCGACAATGCCAAAGTAGTCAGATTCTTGAATGGGAATCATCCTGACATCTTCTCTGAATTCGAATCGATTGCGACCGCTGAGACAGTGTGATGGTAATCAGCCTTGCTTCAACGGGGCCGCGCTCACGGGGTGCGGAGATTCATCGACCTTATGGGATGGCCAGTGAAAGACTTGGACTTTGCCGCTTCGGCTTCCCCCGTGCCCTACGCCGCCGCTCGCAAAGCTCCAAGACTTTTCCTGGCAGGGGCTATCCGAAACGCTGGCGATGTCGCCGCTACGAGCCGTGGTTTCTCGCGGCCACATCGCTTGAGGCCATCGCAACCTCGACCATCTCACCAAGGCCGGTTAGGCTTGGTCAGCCGCGCACAATTTTATTTACCGGCGTCGAGAATTGGTTCACTCTTGATCTTCATGTAACGCTCTATCCGGTCTGTCGCGGCCCCATTGAAGCTACATCGTCGACCGGGCACAGATAAAGGCGAAGGAGACTCTCCGCGACGGATCGGTCACTTCACTGAGCGCATTCATCTCCGTGGTTCGCACCGCATACGGCTGCGTGAAAAGTTTACTTCTCTGGAGGCAGTGAATTGGTTATCCTGCTGCTTCCTTTCACTTGGAGAATGTTGTATGGAGAACTTCGGCAAAGTCTTCGAACAGACGACAGGCTACAGCCCGTTTCCCTGGCAGGATGATTTGTACTGGAGGTACTTCTCACAGGGTAAGTTTCCGCCATCATGCAACCTGCCTACGGGGTTGGGGAAAACGTCGGTCGTTGCCATCTGGCTGATCGCCCTCGCGAACCAACCAGAGAAAGTGCCACGCCGACTGGTGTACGTTGTCAACCGCCGCACAGTCGTCGACCAAACAACGAATGAGGTCGAGAAAGTGCGGGCGAATCTTCGATCTGCCGGTCTATTCGAGCCCCTAGCTCGGTTGTGCGCTTCTCCGGTTGAAGACGACGATGCGCCACTTGCCATCAGTACGCTTCGCGGCCAATTCGCTGACAACCGCGAGTGGTCCGCAGATCCATCCCGCCCGGCGGTGATCATCGGCACCGTGGACATGATCGGCAGCCGGCTCCTTTTCAGCGGATATGGCGTCGGGTTTAAGACGAAGCCGTTGCATGCCGGATTCCTCGGTCAAGATGTTCTGCTCGTCCACGACGAAGCCCACTTGGAACCGGCGTTTCAAGAATTGGTGATCGCAATCGAAAAGGAGCAGAAGCGTTGCAAAGAGTTCGGCAAGTTTCACGTAATGGAACTGTCAGCCACGTCGCGAAGCGGGGACGAGGTGTTTGGTCTGACAGAGAAAGAAAAGAATGGGAAAGTGGAAGAGGTGCGCAAACGTATCGAAGCCTCCAAGACAATTCGCCTGCACCCAATCGATGATGAAAAGAAGAATCTGGCTGACAAGATTGCGGAGTTGGCCCTGACTTTTAAAGATTCCAAGTGTGCCGTGCTCGTGTTTGTGCGCAAGATCGAAGATGTCGAGAAAGTCGTCGCGAAGCTTGGGAAGGAGAAACAAGAGGTTCAGCAACTCACCGGTACACTCCGTGGCTTGGAGCGTGATCAGCTTGTCAATAATCCAACCTTTCGCCATTTTCTGCCGAAGGCCGAACCGCGCGACAAAACCGCTTTCCTCGTCTGCACAAGCGCGGGCGAAGTCGGCGTGAACCTTACAGCGGATCACCTCATTTGCGACCTCTCCACGTTCGACAGCATGGCTCAGCGGTTCGGTCGGGTGAATCGCTTTGGGGAACGCAATGACACAGAGATTCACATCGTGTATCCAACAGGATTCGACGCCGAGGATGAACTGGATAAGCGGCGCGGGCGGACGCTGGTGCTGCTCCGGCAATTGAATGGGGATGGCAGTCCGAAGGCACTTGGTGAATTGGACTTCAAAGACCGCGTGGCGGCCTTCGCCCCGCCGCCTACCATTCTGCCGACCTCGGACATCCTCTTCGATTCTTGGGCGCTTACCACGATCCGCGAGAAGTTGCCGGGCCGACCACCGGTCGAGCCGTATCTGCATGGGCTAAGCGAGTGGCAGCCGCCAGAAACACACGTCGCATGGCGAGAAGAAGTTGGCGTTATCACGGGCGACTTGCTGAAGCAATACAATCCGGAAGACCTGCTGGAGGATTACCCACTCAAGCCGCACGAATTACTTAGGGACAAATCCAGCCGGGTCTTCGAGCGGCTGATGGACCTCAAGGCGAACCCGGACACTCCCGTCTGGCTTGTCTCCAATGACGACACGGTGGAGCCTACGACACTTGGCAAACTGATCGATGCAGAGGAAGATGAACTGAACCATAAAATGGTTCTCTTGCCTCCATCGGCAGGTGGACTCAAGAACGGAATGCTGGCCAGCGACTCCGAGACGGCCAACGACGTGGCCGACGAATGGCGGAACGACAAGAATCAACAACGCCGCATGCGCGTGTGGGACGACGACCCGGTGCCCACCAGCGTGCGATTGATCCGCACCATCGACACCAAACCCAATGCGGACGAGGAGGAAGAAGACGCCGTCGCGATTGGTAGACGCTACTGGCACTGGTACGAGTTGCCGAAGTCGGCAGACAATGAGGGATCGAAATCGGCAAGAAGAGCGGTGCTATTGGATGTTCACACCGGCGATGTCGTGCGCAATGCTATGCTGATCGTTCAACGACTGCCCCTCGCCGACGAACTCCGGCAAGCCGTGATTCTGACCGCGCGGTTTCACGACATCGGCAAGAGACGGCGCCTGTTCCAAAGAATTCTTGGCAATCTGAACCCCGACATGCTGCTTGCGAAATCGGCCAAGCCCTTTCGTGCGAATGAGAGTTTCCGCCACGAGTTCGCCTCACTGCTCGATGTCGAGAGGGAGGCAGACTTTCAGAAACTTAGCGACGATATGAAGGATTTGGTTTTACATCTGATCGCAGCGCATCACGGGCGGGGGCGACCGCATTTCCCGGCCGATGAGGTATTCGACCCGGAGCCGAAGGGCAAGGACATGGGCAGTATTGCCGCCGAGGTGCCACGACGCTTCGCACGGCTCCAGCGCAAGTATGGCCGTTGGGGGCTGGCGTATTTGGAGTCGCTCCTTCGCGCCGCCGACTATGTCGCCAGTGCCACCCCTTCCGCGACGTTGGGAGGTCAGGCATGAGCATTCGAATAAACGTTGACCCTACCAACCCCGGTCAATTCTTTGCCTGTTGTGGCCTGCTCGAACTCGCCGACCGGTTGTGGGGTGGTGCGGAAGGATGGTTTGAACACCGAGAGTTCCACATCGCGGGCGGCGGTGAGCTAGTGGAGTTGGTGCGTTCCGCGAGTCAGGCCGAGTTGCTCCAAGTGGATGCGACAAACGATACTTCTTCGCCAATTGAGATCGGGACGCCATTCCGCAAGTTGCGTCTCGACTGGTGGCAGGATGAGCAGGCCGGCGGCAAAGAACTCAAAGTTTGGGCTGGTACGATGGAAAGCATGCGGATCACGAGAGCGATGCAGTATGCGATGCGTGACGCTCGGTTCCAGAACGGCAGCCTGTTTGATGTCGGCGTGATCGCTTACGATCCAGATGACATCACGAAGAAAGTCGAGCCGTTCTACTTCGATGCTCGCCGGGGACCCAACGCCCACTCTCGTGACGTTGGCTTCGCACCGAACGACCTTCAGATGACCACAACGGCGTTTCCGGCAGTCGAGTTTTTTTGCTTGGTTGGGCTGCAACGATGCCTGCCAACTCCGACCGATCGGCGTCGTGTATTCACATATCACACATGGGCGCTGTCGTTACCACCGCCGCTCCTTCCAGTAGGCGTTTCTGGCCTCTTGTCCCAGATTGGTCAAGTCGGCTACCGCTTTGAAAATTGGTACCGAACTGGCCAGAAAAAACACAAAGCCTTTCGTTCCGCAATACTCAACCCAAAGGAGACTATCCAATGAGCGACGCAAAGCAGTACGACAGCTACCTGAACAATGATGCCCCAGCAGCCCTCGTTATCCGCGAACACCTGCTGCCTGTCGAGGGGCCAGACGGCGTCTTGTTTCCGGCTACATTCGCCGCAGGCGACGGGTTCCCCGGCGGATACAACATTGATGGTGACCCGAACAGCACTAACGTCTGCTTAATCGACAGTGTGGGCTCACAGGCAAACCGAATCGAGCCGCTGTTCGCGGAGGAACAATACCGTCACCTTGTCCCACAAATCGTGGTGAAGGCTGGTGAGCACAAAGTGAATTTGCTCGAAGCCGGCCACCGTGCGGGTGACGCGATTGTCCGATGTTCCGAACTTCAGCAGATCTTGCAGGATGCGTTCAAAGCCGTACTCAAAGGGGATGCGGAACCGCTGGCGAAGATTGCTCCCACTTCGCTGGTGTTCGGCGTGTGGGATTCACGCGATACACAGGCAAAGTTGCCACGACTGGTCTCGTCTACGATACGTGCCTTCAATGTGCGCAAGCTCACCCGTTCCGCGCAATTCATTCCGGCGGCTGAATACGTTGCCAGTGGGCTACTCGATGAACCCGCCGATAAGGCCACCAAGGACGCCTACGCGGAGCGCGGGTTTATTCATGTTCCCGCAACCGGATCGCATGGCGGAGTCATTGCAACTGGCGGCGTTCGTCGTGATGCCACGTTGGGTCTTGCTGCTCTGCGCCTTTTGTTTGCCGGAAAGGATGAGAAGAAAACGCTCACTCTTCGCCGGTACATCTTGGGGCTGGCTCTCACAGCCTTCACGCACACCCCATCGGGTTATCTGCGGCAAGGGTGCCTTTTGGTTCTCGACCCAAGCAAGGCCAAGGAGCGGGAGTTTCTCGAAGTATATCCGAACGGTGACCGCAAGCCGGTGAAGATTACCCACGATGCCGCCTTGGAGTATTCGTCCGCTACAGCCAAGGCATTCGGCGTCGGCGAAAGCAAAACCGTTGAGTTCGACAAAGAGCGTGCAAAGAAGGATGTGAAGGGAGAAAGCAAGGGCAAGAAAGCCAAGAAGGCCGAGGCAGCGGAGAAGTCGTAATGCCATCCTACTTCTGCCTGACTATTCGCTTTCTTCAGCCGTTGAGCCACGGCCGTGGCGACGACGGTGAACCGGAATGGCCTCCCTCACCCCTACGGCTGTTTCAGGCACTCGTGGCGGCGTCAGCCGCGCGATGGAACGAGCGGAGGGAACTGCGGCACGCGGTTTCCGCTTTACGTTGGGTGGAACGGCAACAAGCGCCAGAGATTGTCGCGGCGACGGGCAAACCGTCTCAGGTCAAGTACCGGCTATATGTACCAGACAACATTGGTGACAAAGTGGCTGGCAGTTGGGTTCGTGGTAGTGCTGCGGACATCGCTAAGAAACGCACCGAGAAGGATGTCCACTCCATGCATCTGGACGGTGAAGCCGTTCATTACCTCTACGCCGTTGACGATGCGGACCAGGAGTTCGCTAAACAACGCGACACACTCTTCGCCGCAGCTCAGAGTATTACCCATCTCGGTTGGGGGATTGACATGGTCGCTGCAAATGCGACGGTCATTTCCGAAAATGACGCCACGAAATTATCCGGCGAGCGGTGGCGACCCGTCGAGGGAGCTTCTGGCAACGGACGCCGCGTGCCGGACGAAGGTACGCTTCAAGCTCTCATGGAAAAGCACAAAGCTTTCTTGAGCCGCCTCACTCCCGATGGGTTCAAGCCCGTTCCGCCGCTCACCGTATTCCGTGTGGTCGGTTATCGGCGAGCTATTGACATTGTTAAACGTTCCTTCGCCGCGTTTAGTATCCGGAAGGTTGATGACAGCGGTTTTTTTGCCTTCAATGCGGCTCGCCAGTCGCGCACCGTAGCCGGCATGATGCGCTACGTTGCCCGTTCAGCGGCGAAGGATGCTGGGTGGCCCGAGGAGAAAATCGGGGCCTTCGTCTTGGGGCATGGTGAGGCGAAGAACGACCCCAGCCACAAGCCGGTCGGCCCCCGTCGCTTCGCATTCCTCCCGCTGCCAAGCATCGAGTCACGTGGACCGGGAAAACCAACCGTCGTCGGCAGCATCCGCCGTGTTCTCGTGACAACGTTCGCAGGTGAATGTGAAACCGAGGTTTCTTGGGCGCGCCGGGCGCTTTCGAATCAGGTGTTGATCAACGAGGTTACACACAAAGAAATCGCGCTGCTCTCGTTGCTTCCTGATTCTGACAAGATGGTTCAGCACTACGCCGGAAGAAGTAGTTGCTGGGCGACGGTGACTCCGGCTGTCCTGCCAGGATACGATGATCCGGATCATTTGCGTCGTCGGGCGAAGAACGGCAAACTTTCGTCCGAGCAGCAACGTCGAATCCTTGACCGCCTCTCCGACCGGGTGGATGGCCTCTTACGCAAGGCCATCCGTCAGGCTGGGTTTTCGGATGAGCTGGCGCAACACGCGGCACTCGACTGGCGAACCACTGGCTTCTGGCCTGGCACCGATCTAGCCAGCCGTTACGGCGTGCCCAACTATTTAAGCCGTTTTCCCAAATTGCACGTACGCATTGAATGGCGCGATGCCTTTGGCAAGCCCATCGAGATTTTCGGCCCGATCTGTATCGGTGGCGGGCGGTACTCTGGCCTCGGCTTGTTCGCGGCTATTCCGGGGTGAGCCAATGGCGCTCGTGTTGTTTTACCCCTTTGGTTGAGACGTTTTTATTGCATGGCTGGCAAGGAAATTGCGTAATCACCCACGAAACATACGATCTCATGCGCTCTACGTACATCGTTTCCTACGACATCGCCGACGACAAGCGGCTGAGGAAGGTATTCAAGTCCATGCGGGACTTTGGAGACCATCTTCAGTATTCCGTCTTCGAATGCCAGTTCACACCTACTGACTTGGCGCGGTGTCGGTATGTGTTGTCAGAGATCATCCACCACGAGCAAGACCAGGTGTTGTTCATCTGCCTTGGGCCTGCCGAAGGGCGTGGCGACCGCGTGATCAACGCCCTTGGCAAACCCTACATTAACGTTGACGCGCCGTGCATCGTGGTGTGACGAGAGAACAATTGGCCGCAAAATACGCTAATGAATGTGGATGAACAAACCGGTACGCCGTCTGCCAATCCCAGTGGAGATTCGGCGGGCAGTAGTAAAGACACTCCGGTAACGACAGCGGTTCTAGCGCCGAATCGCGACCTGCCCGACTTACTGCCGGCGCGGATGCTCAATGAGTTCGTGTATTGTCCACGGCTTTTTTACTACGAATGGGTCGAGGGTTTGTTTGCCGAGAACACGGAGGTGGTCGAAGGTGCGCTGCGGCATAGCAAAATCGATAAGAAAGAACCGAGTGCCTTTCCGACGCCCGAAGCGGCTGCTTCCACTTCAGACGGCGAGACGATTCATGGCCGCTCCCTGACTCTTAGCAGTACGCAATATGGACTGATCGCGAAGATGGATTTGGTCGAGGGCGAAGGCGGCATCGTTTCACCAGTCGATTACAAACGCGGCGCGCCCCGCGAGGGCGACGATGGGATTGATGTTTGGGATGCCGACCGCATGCAGCTGGCAGTTCAGGCCATCGTGTTGCGTGAAAATGGCTACCGCTGTGACGAGGGCATCATTTATTACGTGGCCACGCGCCAGCGTGTGCGAGTGCCACTCACGGACGAGTTAATCGCCCACGTGACGGCGACCAGCAAGCAAGCTCGCTCACTTGCCGCTTCGCGACAGATTCCTCCACCCCTGATCGATAGTCCCAAATGTCCACGCTGTTCGCTGGTCGGCATCTGCTTGCCTGACGAAACCCGCCTGAGCATGGAGATCGAGGTTGTTGACGAGGCTGATGAAGCGGCGGCACAGCAGTTGGACTTTTTCTCGTTCGGTCAGGAACCAAAGGCTGCCAACAGCGGAGTCCGCCGCCTCGTACCTGCGCGGGACGATCTACGACCGCTCTACCTCAACACGCAGGGGCTGCGCGTCGGCAAGAGCGGCGAAGTGCTCCAAGTCAAGGAACGCGACAAGCTGCTAGAGGAAGTTCGCATGGGCGAGATTTGCCAGCTCAATCTTTTCGGCAATATCCAACTCACCACCCAGGCAATCCAGTCGCTCTGTGCCGAGGACATTCCCATCACCTATTTCTCTCAGGGCGGCTGGTTCTATGGCATTACGCGCGGCATGGGCTTGAAGAACATTTTTCTGCGCCGCGAACAATTCCGTCACGCTGATTTGCCGCCGTTTTGCCTCACTGTGGCCCGCGCGCTGGTCACGGGGAAGATCCAGAACCAGAGAACGATGATCCAGCGGAATCATATAGAACCGCCCGCCGCTGCATTGGTGGGATTGAAGCGTGCGATGGAAGAAGCACAAACGACTGATTCCATGGACGCCTTACTGGGAATTGAAGGTAACGCGGCGCGCATCTACTTCGAAAATTTTGCGGGGATGATCAAACTCAGTGAGGAACCAGGTGACAAAAGTCGGTCCCAGTTCACGTTCGATTTTATCAATCGCAATCGTCGTCCCCCGCGCGATGCGGTCAACGCTTTGTTGTCACTGGCGTATTCGATGCTCGCGAAGGACCTTGCCGTGACATGCCTTGCGGTGGGATTCGACCAGTATCTCGGTTTTTATCATCAGCCGCGTTTTGGCCGACCTGCGCTCGCATTGGATTTAATGGAACCGTTCCGCCCGCTCATTGCCGATTCTGCAGTGCTCAGCGCAATCAATAATCACATGATCACCCCCAACGACTTCGTGCAGACTGGCCCGGCGGTAATGCTCAAACCCGAAGGCCGCAAAGCATTCTTCCGTTCTTACGAGCAGCGTATGGATACGCTTGTCACTCACCCGCTGTTTGGTTATCGTGTGAACTACCGCCGCATCTTGGAGATTCAAACGCGGCTATTGGCCCGATTGCTGACACATGAAATCCGTCACTACCAACCGTTCGTCACCCGGTGAATGTACGTGCGTTTCTGCGTTTTTTTGCAGCGGAAGTGGCGCGAGCGGCCAGTTGCGCTCAATTCCATGCAGCACCGCTCGCAGACTGGAACCCACGTATTTGCAAGAGCTTCCCCACCGTCCTGAAGCCGTAGTCTTCAAGGGTATAACTGACTTGCGTCGCCGCTCGGAAACGGTTGTGTTGTTCTTTGACATTGAAGGGGTTAGGATGGCAGAGTTTCCGCGACCAATTGGTCGCGGCCCCATTGAAGCTCTCTGCAACCGTGGCAGCGTACTCGTTCACACGGCGGTTTCCGCGACCAATTGGTC
>Ga0302326_10023568_pt1 | contig 12538 bp, 9 predicted proteins | sample Palsa_T0_3_FD_202264 | JGI IMG/M metagenome (GOLD analysis project Ga0302326, IMG submission 202264) | Peat permafrost microbial communities from Stordalen Mire near Abisko, Sweden - Palsa_T0_3 | ecosystem: Environmental > Terrestrial > Soil > Palsa > Peat permafrost | place: Sweden: Abisko... | reverse complement strand
TCCTCGATCCCGATTCGCCCTGGTCGGGCGCCTGGGACGGCTTGTTCCACGGGATCGGCGTCCTCACCGCCGGGGTCGGGACATCGATGATCAGTGGGACACGGCAATCCTGACGCCAGCCGCAGCGGGGGGATTCCCCTACGATGCCGAGTCGTATGCCCCCGGAGAAGCTCCACTGGACCCATCTGTTCGACGAGGTGGTCACCTCCGGTCTCTGCACAGGCTGCGCCGGCTGCGTCATCGTGTGCCCACACGACGTCCTCAGCTACGACGACACCGAGGGGCGCTACCGACCGTTCAACACAGAGGATCCCTCGTCCCCCGCCAGCTGTAGCCACGGTGAGAAGGGGTGCACGTTGTGCACCCGGGCCTGCCCACGATTCCGCGACTGGGAGACCGAGGCCGACACCCAACTCTTCGGCCGGGTGCGCGAGCTCGACGAGATCGCCGGCATCTCCAAAGACATCGTCCTGGCCCGGGCGACCGACAGCGAGGTGCACGAGCGGGGTCAAGACGGCGGGCTCGTCTCAGCCATCCTCATCTGGGCCATGGAGCACGAGTACATCGACGCGGCCCTTGTCTCCTACCTCGAAGGTGACGGGACGAGTTGGAAGGCGGTGCCAGGGGTGGCCCGCACCCGCGACGAGATCCTCGCCGGGGCGGGCAGTCGCTACACCTACTCGTCCAACCCCATGGCGTACGTGGAAGCCATCGAAGGTGGTGCCGAGAAGCTGGCTCTCGTCGGCATGGGCTGCCAAAGCTCGATGCCGGCAGTCATCACAGCCCGACGGGGCGGCAAGGTCGCTCGTCGGTTTGCCCTCAACATCGGGCTGATGTGCTCAAAGACATTTGACGACGCCATCTTCGAAGAGCTCTTCGAGGCCAAATACGGCCTGCACAAGCAGGACATGGTCAAGATGAACATCAAGGGCGTCTTCCAGATCTGGATGCGCAACGGCGACTACCACGAGATCAACCTCAAGGAATGTCACGCTTGGACCCGCGAAGGGTGCAAGAGCTGCCCTGATTTCGCCGCTGAGCACGCCGACATCTCCACGGGCGGCATCGGCGCCTTCAACGACTGGACGTTGACCATGATCCGCACCGACCTTGGTTGGGAGATCATGGACCGCATGCTGGCCGACGGCGTCATCGAGACCCGACCGGGTGACGATGACCCCGGGGCCATCGCGTTGTTGCGCAGGTTGAGCCGGGTCAGTCGCAAACGGTGGCCCGAAGTGGCGGTCGAGCCGCCCCGGCGAGTGCCGCCGCTGCCGCCCAAGGTGGATGCGCCCGCCTGACGGTAGGGTGCGCGGGTGAGCTTCGACGAGTTCTCCCTGCTCAAGGAAAACGCCGATGAGGTCGGCCTGGCGTGGACCGCAACGCCGTCCGTCAGACGGGCGACACTCGATCTCGACGACGGTCGGACCATCAGCGCAATCGTGTGGGGCGACGGACCGCCCGAGCTCGTCCTTCTCCACGGTGGCGCTCAAAACGCCCACACCTGGGACACGGTCGCCCTCGCTCTTGGTCGACCCCTCGTGGCCGTAGACCTTCCTGGGCACGGTCGCTCCAGTTGGCGCGACGACGCCCGCTACGACCCTGCGACCAACGCCTCGGCGGTCGCCGTTGCTGTCAGCGCGCTGGCGCCTCAGAGTCGCGTGCTGGTCGGCATGTCCCTGGGCGGCCTCACCTCCATCGCCCTCACCACCCGCCACACAGAGCTTGTCCCCCGGCTCGTCCTCGTCGACATCACGCCAGGCGTCAACGCCGAAAAAGGGTCGGCCATCGCCGCCTTCATCAACGGTCCGGACAGCTTCGCCAGCTTTGACGAACTGCTGGAGCGCACCACGGCCTTCAACCCGACACGCAGCGAGTCCTCGCTGCGGCGTGGGCTGCTTCACAACGCGCTCGAGCTCGACGACGGCCGCTGGGCATGGCGTCACCACCTCGGCCGAGGAGCGTCAGAGGGCCGCGAGGGGCGCATTCCTTGGGACAACGCCGCCCTCTGGGATGACCTCTCGGCCATCACCGTGCCACTCATGCTCGTCAGGGGCGGCGACTCACCTGTCGTTGACGACGACGACGTGGCCGAATTGCTCCGCCGCCAGCCCACCGCCCGGGTCGAAGTCGTCAGCGGCTCGGGTCACAGCATCCAGGGCGATCGTCCCTTGGAGCTCGCCGCCCTGATCTCGGATTTCGTCGGCTAGGCCGTCGCTCGTGCTTTGAGGATCGCCAGGGCCTTGTCGGCGTGGGCCGCCATCCTCACCTCTGAATGGATGGTCTCGATCAGTCGGCGATCGGTATCGATCACGAAGGTCGCCCGCTTGACGGGGCCGAGCCGAAAGCCGTCCCGCACGCCGAAGTAGCTCGCCACCTTGTGGTCGACATCGGACAGGAGCGGGTAATCGAAGCTGTGCTTGTCCGAGAACTCCTGCTGCTTGGCGACCGCGTCGGCGCTGATCCCGACCCGGTTGGCTCCGACCGCCTTGAACTCCGAACCCAGATCGCGGAAGTGGCAACTCTCCTTCGTGCAGCCGTAGGTCATCGCCGCCGGATAGAAGAACAGGACGACCGGACCGTCGGCCGTCAGTTCACTCAGCTTGCGCGGCGTCCCCGACTGATCGGGTAGCTCGAAGTCATCGATGATGTCGCCGGGTTTCACCATGCAGCCGACCATACCGGCCCGGCGCCGCTTAGTGAGAGTGCTGGCGGGGGTGGGGGTGCGGGTGGGCGTGGGCGTGGGGGTGCGCCGCGGACTCGGCGGGCTCGGTGGCGGCGAGGTCGTCCATGGCGCACGGGTCGACGCCGGGACGAATGCAGGTTTCGCACTCCAACTCGAGGGTGGCGTGGGCGATGGCGTAGGGCTGGGCGACGGCCGCCTTGACCTCCTCGGCAACCGCCTGGGCCTCCTCCAACGTCGGGTGACCAGCCATCACCACGTGGGCGGACAGGGCCCGGACGTCGCTCGAGAGACTCCACGCGTGCACGTCGTGCACGTCCTCGACCCCCGGCACCGCTCCCATCACGGCGGCGATCTCTTGGATATCGAGGCCGACCGGCGTCGACTCGAGCAAGACGTCGGTGGCGTCGCGCAGGAGACGGATGGCCTCCACGGAGATGAGGGCCCCGATGGCCAGGGAGGCGGCCGGGTCGAGCCACTGGGCGCCGCCGGTGGCGAGCATGATGGCGCCGGCCACCGCCACCCCCAGTGAGGCCACGGCATCAGCGGCGAGATGAAGCATCGCCGCTCGCATGTTGAGCTCCCCACCGCCCTCGCGGAGGACCAGGGCGCCGGCAAGGTTGACCGCCAGGGCGATAAGGGCGACGACGAGGACGATGCCGCCCCGGACGGGCGATGGGTGCAGGATGCGCTCGACCGCTTCGATGGCGATGACGGCGGTGATGGCCAAAATGACGGCCGCATTGGCCTGGGCGGCCAGGACCGTGGACCGGTGGTAGCCAAATGACCGCGCCGCCGTCGGACGACGAGTGCTAAGGCGGACGGCCAGCAGGGCCAACAGGACAGCCGCAACGTCGGCAAAGTTGTGGCCGGCGTCGGCCAGGAGCCCAAGGGAATGAGCGATGATGCCGGCAACGACCTGGACGCCGACGATGACGACGTTGAGGACCAGAGCTACGCTCAGGCGTCGCTGGCGACGGACGGCGACGGCCCGGATCCCCGGCCTGTCCGGTGTGTGGCCGTCGGCGGCAGGTCCAGGCATCGGCGTGGCGTCGGCGTCAGCCATCGGCGTCAGCCATCGGCGTGGCCGAGATGCTCGAGGGCGACGTCGAGGAGCAACCTGACGTGGCCGTCGGTCAGGGAGTAGAAGGCCATGCGGCCCGACCGGCGCACCTTGACGACTCGGTGAGCCCGAAGGAGTCGGAGCGCATGCGACGCCGCCGACTCGCCCATGCCTGCCGCCGCCGCCATGTCGCACACACAGAGCTCGCCCCCTTCGAGGAGGCTGGTCAGGAGTCGCAGCCGGCTTGGGTCGGCGAGCAGCGCGAAAACCTCCGCGAGCGAGGTGACTGCTTCGTCGCTCGGCATGGTGGCGCGCACCGCGGTGACCCGCTCCGGGTCGACCAGACGGATCTCGCACTCGTCCAGTGGTGCGGGTTGGGGTTGGGGCTGGGGTTGGGGCTGGGGTACGGGTATCACCTCTGAATAGGTGTTCAGACGATGATGATAACTCGCCGGTGCGTCGGGGTCCATGGCGTCGCGGGCACATTCTCCGCTAGAGCGGGCGGCGGGTGACTCGGCCGGGTTTGTCGCGAAACTCGGGCGGGGGTGGGGCGGCGACCAGGGCTTTTGTCGCCGGAGGGGCGGAGTTTCGCGACGTTCCCGGCGCGCGGCGACGGCGACGGCGGCGACGGCGGCCGGCGACGGCGATGGCGGCGGGCGACGGCGGCGGGTGACTCGGCCGGGTTCGTCGCGAAACTCGGGCGGGGGTGGGGCGGCGACCCGGGCTTTTGTCGCCGGAGGGGCGGAGTTTCGCGACGGACTCCGGATGGGCTGTCTCTGGGGGGCCCGATAGTGGTGGCCATGGCAAGGGGCGACATGCGTGACCTGATGTGCAGCGGTTGGGAGCCGGCGCCGCCGCTGTCAGCCGCCGAGCGGCGGGTGCCGGTACCGCCCCCGCTGTCCGCGAAGGTCGACCTGCTGTTCGCCACGCACCGGGGGGTACTGTCCGCCGCCGCGCTGCGGGCGGCCGGCGTGGCGGGCGACCAGATCGCCGAGTGGTGCGCGGTCGGCTCGATGCGGCGGTGCCCCGGGCGGCTGTTGGAGGTGCCGGCGTCTGTGGACGAGGTCACGCCGCTGCGGGCCATCGCCCTCCGCTATCCCAAGGCGGTGTTTGCCATGGAGACAGCGGCCGCCCTGCACGAACTCGATGCCTTCGACGAGGCGCCGCTGTCGCCGCCCACGGTCTTCGTGCCCGGCGGAGGGCGTCTTGTGGAGGGCCGCGTGGTGCGACGGGGCGACGACCTTCGACCGCCAGACATTGTGCAGGTTCGGGGGCTCCGGGTCACGAGCGTCACCCGGACCATCGCCGACCTTGGCGCCGCGGTTGCCCCCGACCTGGTCGAACGCGCCCTCGAGTCGGCCCTGAGGTCGGCCCGCACTACGGAGGAGGCGCTGTGGGCGGCGTGCAAGACCATTCCTCGCACGGGGCGGTCCGGGCCGCGGGTGCTGGCGGCGATCCTTCGTCGTCGAGGCGTGGGGACGCGGTTCACCGATAGCGACGCCGAGACGCGATTTCTCCAGATCGTCCGGCATCCACGGCTGGCGGAGCCGCGGCGCCAACGGCCGATCATCGTCGACGGCATCCGACAGGCCTCGGTTGATTTTGCCTTCGACCTTGGAGGGGGAGGGGCCGCCGCTCGCGAGCTCTGGGTGGAGATCGACGGAGCCCTGGCCCACAGCGGGAAGCAGGCGCTCGTCCGCGATCTGCGACGGCAAAACACACTGATGCGCGAACAGCCCATCCTGCTGCGGTTTCCAGCCACGGACGTCTACGGGTCGTCGGCCTACGTGCGCCAGGAGACCTGGCACCACCTGGGGCTGCGCAACCGGCAATCAGCCGGTTGAGTCGAGGACGGCGAGAAGCTCGTCGCCGTAGCGCTCCAGCTTGGTCGGACCGAAGCCGCGACATTGGGCCAGCTCGGCGATCGTCGCCGGGCGGCGCTGCGCGACGCCGCGGAGGTCGGCGTCGGAGAGCACGACGTAGGCGGGGACATTTGCTTGCTGTGCCGTCTCGCGGCGCCACGTTCGCAACGCTTCCCACAGCTCGGGCTCGACGGTGGCGCCATCGAGGGCGGCGGCCGACGCCGCCGCAGCCTTGGCTGCCGCCGACCCTGCGCGGTTGGCGGCGACGGCCGAGGAGCGAGCGACGCGACCATCGACGGCCTCCGCTGGCCGGCTGCCGTCGAGCTCCGCCACGAACGGAGACGGCGCAGCCTGGTCGGCGATGACGACGGCTCGGGCGGAGGCACGGGTGAGGGCGACGTGGAAGACGCGGCGTTCTTCCTCGACGTCGGTGGCCAGTCGGTGCGGGAAGGCCTCCTGGTCCACTCCGAATATGACCACGAGGGGCCACTCCTGCCCCTTGACCCGGTGAACCGTTGACAGGGTCACGACCGGCTCGTCTACCACCCGACCGTCCGCCACCCGACCGGCCGCCACCCGACCCCCCGTGAGGCGGGCCTCCAGCCAGCCGTGGAACGTGGCCGCGTCGGGATGCAGCGCCGCGACCTGCTCGAGCGCTCGAAGATCGTCACCGTGCGAAGACCGATCGGCTTCGGCTCGACTGGAGTCCAGCGTGTCCATGGCCTGGCCGAGGCCGACCGTGGTGCGGATCGATGCCAGCGCGCCGGAGGTGCCCGACGGTATGGCCGCGGCGACCGCCTCGATGTCCGAGGCGTAGGCCTCAAGCTTTTGGACGTCGCCCCCGGAGAGCCGGTCGGCCAACCGGCGGATCTCAACCACAGAGGTATGCGCTCGCTTGGTCAGCATGTCCACGACGTTGCGGCTGATCCGCCGCGACGGTCGGCGGATCGTCTCCGACAAGTCGGCTCGGGAGATGCGGCCGGGATCGGCGCCGAGGCGCAACCAGGCGAGTGCGGTGCGGACGCCCGTACGTTCGAGGACCCTGCGGTCCAGTGGGGAATTTGTCGGCACGCCTGCATCCCCGAGGGCGATCTGTACGGGCAGGAGTGAGGAGTTGACGCGCGCGAGGATCGCGATGTCTCCGGCTGGGCGGCCGCTCTTCAAGGCGAGGTCGACGACGGCGCCGGCCATGAGTGGAGCAGGGACGGCGCGCACGTCGAGGGCCGGCCCCCCGGCTGCCGCCTGCGGCGCCACCCGGAGGGCCGGCCCCCCGGCTGCCGCCTGCGGCGCCACCGCGACCACGGGTGTCAGGATGGTTTTGACGATCCTGCGCCGGTTGTAGCTGAGGAGGTGGCGGGCGGCGTCGACAACCTCGACGGGGCAGCGGTAGTTGACCTCGAGCGCATGGTGCGTGGCGCCCGGGAACCAGCGCTCGAAGTCGATCAGGTAGGACGGCGTCGCGCCCGCGTATCCGTAGATCACCTGGTCGTCATCGCCGACGCCGAATACGTCGTAGGTGGGAGCGGCCAAGAGTCGCAGGAGCAGAAGGTGTCCCGGCGCCAGGTCCTGGAACTCGTCGACGAGGAGGTGCCGGCATCGACGCTGCGCGGCCTGCCGCACGTCGGGATCAACGAGGAGCCGACGAATGGCGCCGTCGATCTGATCGTCGAAGTCGATCACCCCGGCGCGATCCAGAGCCTCGCGGTAGCGGGGCCAGACGGCCGTGAGATCCTGAGCGTCGGGGATCGCCCGCTCGACCTCAGCGGGATCGCGCAGACCTATCCGAATCGCCGACAGCCCTTCGAGATACGGCGCCAGGACGTCCGTGTTGGCCTGGCGCCGCACGTCCACGATGCCGTCCAGGACGCGGCGGACCTCCGGCTCATCGATCACCGTCGGCCGCCTCGGCGGCGAAGGCCCGCCCAGGGCGCCGGTCAGCACGGCCAGCCCCAGGGCGTTGATCGTGCGGACATGGGCGCCAAGCCCAGGTGTCCGGGCCAGCAGCTCATCGGCGGCCCGCCTGTTGAAGGCGACGGCCGTCACCGATGACCGCTCGACGCCTTGGTCGTCGAGCAGATGTCGCAGGCGATGGGTGAGGACCCGGGTCTTGCCCGAACCAGCCGGCGCGATGATCCGCGCCGCGCCGACGCGGTGGGTAACGGCGGCTAACTGATCCGGGGCGAGGTCGTCGACGCCGCTCGGCGCCCGCCACCGCATCGAGTCGAGTGTGCCGGCCTCGATGGCGTCGCGCGACACGACCGCGGTCGCGCCCGCCGCTCCTTCAGAAGCAGGCCCGATCGGACCAGACGGGCCTCCGTCCACGAACGCCGGCGTCCCGTCGGCGAGGATCACATCGGCCGGGCCGCCGACGGTTGCGCCCAGCCGAGCGGCCTTGCGGCCCCACCACCAGATCGGCTCGCCGGACCGGGCATCCCAGTTGTTGGCCCACACGAGGAACTGGAGACGCTCCCGTGTGAACTCGAACCGGTCGCCCACCTCCCACGGCTCCCTGCTCTCGGTCTCGGGCGCCCGCAGGTCCGATGCGGAGGTGGCCAGCTCGACGACGACGGGCGTGCGACGCAGCCAGTGTTCGTGGAGCAGGGCGACCGTTTCAGCCGGGTTGGCCAAGGTGTCCTCGGACACGACGACACGAGCGACGCCCCCGTCGCCAGCCGGCAGACGGCCGCTGCCGCCGCTGGCATCCGACAAGCCGCCGGCCGGCAAGCCCTCGGACACCACCACACCACGACCCAGAACGTGTGGGTCGGCGCTCATGGCCTTGACCCTACCGGTCCTCATCGCGGGTGTGGAAGACTATGAAAATGCGTGACAGCGAAATCCGCCGCTGTCCCGTCTGCGACCTGGCCCTCGACCCTTCGCACCCCACGTGCCCCAACTTCTGGTGCGCCCGGAACGATCGAGGTTTCGACGCCGTGTGGGCCGTCGGCGAGCACCGGGGCCGCCTCCGTCGCGCCATCGCCGGACTCAAGTACCGCGGGGAGTGGTGGCGGGCCCCGTGGCTGGGCGCGCTGCTCGTGGACTTCCTCCTCGAGGAGGCACCCTCGTTCGATGACATCGACCTCATCGTCGGGACGCCCGGCAACGTTGGGCGGGCCAGGCCCGTGGATCACGTCACCCAGATCCTCGCCCATGCCCACCCCGTCATCGGCGACCTCTGGGCCATGGACCTCGCCAGCCCCGTCCTGATCAAACAGTGGGAGACGCGACCGATGGTCGGGACCTCGTCCGCGGCGGTCCGGCGCCTCTGGGCGGCGGGCGAGCTGCGCGCCGCGCTTGTGGTGGCCCGCCCGGCCGACGTGCGGGGCTGCCGGGTGCTGGCCGTCGACGACGTGTTCACGGACGGCAGCACCCTTCGAGAGGTCGCCCTCGCCCTCCGCACGGCCGGGGCGATCGCCGTCTCCGGCCTCGTTCTCGCTCGCCAGCCCCTCCGCCCCACGGTCGCAAAGCCACCGCCAAAGCCACCGTCCGAGGCTCACCCGTCGGCCCCTGATAGCCTGTGAGCAGCGGTGAAGTCGGATCTGCACCGAAATGCGACCGGCCCCGCTGGGTCCCCTCGCTGCTCCGTCGACACCGGCAGGCGCCTCCATGGCGCCCACCGGCGGATGCCACCGGCCAGGCGACCCGCCTTGTCACGCTCCCCCGACGAAAGTTGCGATACCAACGTGGAACCATCAAGCACCGCCCGCGAGGCCGATGCCGGCGCCGGCGCCGACGCGGAGGCAGGCCTGGAGGCAGACGCCGACGCTGAAGTCGGCGCGGAGGCCGGGCCGGAAGCGGTCACATTCGCCCAACTCGGCCTTCCGACGCCGCTCGTCAACGCCCTCGCTGCCAACGGCATCGACCGACCCTTCCCCGTCCAGATGCTGTGCATCCCGCCCGCCCTCGAGGGGCGGGATGTGTGCGGAAAGGCCAAGACCGGCTCCGGCAAGACGCTCGCCTTCGGGCTGCCGCTGCTCGTCAAGGTCCCCAAAGGGTCGCCCCGCAAGCCCAAGGCTCTCGTCTTGGTGCCGACCCGCGAGCTCGCCCTTCAGGTCCACGACGTCCTCGCGCCGCTCTGCGCATCCGTCGACCGGACGGTCGTGGCCGTCTACGGCGGCGCACCCATGGAACGCCAGATCAAGGCGCTTCACCGCGGCGTCGACATCGTCGTCGCCACGCCCGGCCGCCTCATCGACCTGGGCGACCGGGGCGATCTGTCGGTGGCCGAGGTGGACTTCCTCATCCTCGACGAGGCCGACCGGATGGCCGACATGGGCTTCATGCCGCAGGTCGAATGGGTCCTGCGGCGGCTGCCGGCCCGCCGCCAAACAATGCTGTTCTCGGCCACCCTCGACGGCGATGTCGACCACCTGCGGCGCCACTATCTGACCGAGCCGCTCACCCTCGAGGTCGAACAGACCAGCGAGACCGTCGACAGCATGGAGCACCGGTTCATCAGCGTGCACCAACTCGACAAGGCCAAGGTCCTCGAGTCGATCAGCCGCGGCGTCACCCGCACCCTCGTCTTCGTGCGGACCAAGCGCGGCGCCGACCGCCTCGTCCTCCAACTGGAACGGGAAGGGGTCAAGGCCGCGGCCATCCACGGCGACCTCCGACAGAGCCAGCGAGAGCGGGCGTTGGCCGACTTTCAGGCGGGGAATTTGGCCGTTCTGGTGGCGACCGATGTCGCCGCGCGCGGCATTCATGTCGACTCCATCGACATCGTCGTGCACTACGACCCACCCGAGGATCACAAGAGCTATCTCCACCGGTCCGGCCGGACGGCCCGTGCCGGCGAGAGCGGTCTCGTCGTGACGCTCGTCCTGTGGGACCAGCGGTTTGAGGTTGAGCTGCTCCAGAAGCGGATCGGCATCCGCATGCCCGTCGTCGAGATGCTCTCCAACGACCCCCGCCTCCAGGATCTGCGCAGCTGGCAGCCCGATCCGGCCTACGTCATCGGGGCAGGGTCGGCGGCCGGCGAGGAGGCCGCCGCCGTCCGCCCCGAGGGGGCCGCCCGCCCGGGGGGGGCCGCCCGACGTGTGGTCGCCGCGGCGACCGCGCCCGCTACCGACACGCCGGCGGCGCCGGCGGCGCCGGCGGCCCCGGATGCGCCTGCCGTGTCGCCGGCCGTCGCCGCCGCCCAGGCCGTCATGGCCCGCAAGGCCGCCGAACGGGCCATGGCCGGCCGCCGCCGCCGGCGCTGACCTCCGCACTCCTGCTTCGCGCTGCCGGGTGGCGGCCGACCGGCCGCCGCGCGCTACTGGTACGTACGGTTTAGGGGTTGCGGGAGGCTAAACCGTACGCCCCAGTAGCGCGCCCGCCGACGAACGCCCCGCTCCCGCTCCCGCTCGCGGGCGGCGCGCCGCCCGACGCGCCGCCCGACGCGCCGCCGAGGCAAATTCTCAGGCGGCAGGCTCGTCGGCCAACTCCACGGTGACCTCCACGGCGTCGGCTTCGAGCCAGACCAGGGAGCTCACGACCCCGGCGTCGCAGATGTCGCCCGCCGCCGCCGCCGCCGCCGCCGTCCACGCCGCCGGCCCCCGGGCCTGCACGCCGGCCACGGGCGCCCGCATCCCGCGCTTGGCCTCGGACTTGGTGCGTCGGATGGCAGCCAGAATGGTCGCCGCCCCTTCGAGCACAGCCGGGTCCCCGTCGGCCGCCGCGGCCAACTCGTCGACCGTCGGCCACGCCGCCCGGTGGATGGATCCCTCCTGCCACCAACTCCAGACCTCCTCGGTCACGAAGGGCATGAACGGTGCCAGCAGTCGTTGCACCACCGACAGCGCCAGCCGCAACGTGAGCCTCGCCGAGTCGGATCCCCCGTACGCCCGACCTTTGACGAGCTCGAGGTAGTCGTCACAGAAGTCCCAGAAAAACTCCTCCGTCCGCTCCAGCACCCGGGCGTAGTCGTAGCCATCGAAGGCCTCGGTCGCGCCCTCCACCAGGGTGGCCAGCCTCCGCAACAACGACAGGTCGATCGGCTCGGTCACCGCCGCCCCGGCGGACGGGTCGCCGAAGCCCAAGGTGAACTTGGACGCATTGAGCAATTTGATGGCCAGGCGCCGGCCGACCTTGAACTGGTTGACCTCCACCGCGGTGTCGGTCCCGGGCCGCCCGGAGCACGCCCAGTAGCGGACGGCGTCGGAGCCGTGCTCTTCGAGGACGTCGATCGGCGTCGCCGCGTTGCCCTTGGACTTGCCCATCTTCTTGCGGTCGGCATCGAGGATCCAGCCGTTGATGCTCGTGTGCGCCCACGGCAGGGTGTCGTGCTGGTAGTGGGATCGCACCACCGTGTCGAACAACCACGTGCGGATGATGTCGTGACCCTGCGGCCGCAGGTCCATGGGAAATGTTCGGCCGAACAGATCCGGATCGTCCTCCCACCCGCACACGATCTGCGGGGTGAGCGAGGAGGTCGCCCACGTATCCATCACTTGCGTGTCGCCGGCGAAACCCCCGGGCCGGTCCCTCTGGTCGGCGCCGTAGCCGGGGGGCACATCGGTCGAGGGATCGAGCGGGAGCGACTCCTCCGACGGCACGATCGGATGATCGTGATCGATCTCGCCGTGGTCGCCGATCGGATACCACAACGGGAACGGCACGCCGAAGAACCGTTGGCGGCTGATGAGCCAGTCCCCGTTGAGCCCCTCCACCCACGAGTCGTAGCGGTGCTTCATGGGAGCCGGGTGCCAGTTGAGCGCCGCGGCGCGGTCGTGGAGGATTGCCCTCAGCTCGGCCGATCGGCCTCCGTTGCGCAGGTACCACTGGCGGCTGGTCACGATCTCGAGCGGGCGGTCCCCGTTTTCGTAGAATTTGACCGCGTGGCTGATCGGCTTCGGTTCGCCGTCCAACTCGCCGGCGTCCCGCAACAGTTCGACGATCCGGGTCTGCGCTTGTTTGATCGTCTTGCCGGCCAACTCGGCGTAGGCG
>Ga0302326_10023567_pt1 | contig 12538 bp, 11 predicted proteins | sample Palsa_T0_3_FD_202264 | JGI IMG/M metagenome (GOLD analysis project Ga0302326, IMG submission 202264) | Peat permafrost microbial communities from Stordalen Mire near Abisko, Sweden - Palsa_T0_3 | ecosystem: Environmental > Terrestrial > Soil > Palsa > Peat permafrost | place: Sweden: Abisko... | reverse complement strand
TCGGAGTAGCTGGTTTCATCCATGACGTGACACCAGTGACACCACACCGCAGAAATCGAGAGCAGAATCGGTTTGTCCTCGCGCAGCGCGCGCGCGAACGTGTCATCGGTCCACGGCTGCCACGCAATCTCGGCGGCGCGATTCGGACGCGGCGAAAAATGAAACTCAGTCATCACTCTCGGAGGCTCCACGCAGATATGACGTTAGGTAAAATATCGCAAACAGCACGAACGCCGCGAATAGCCAGATCGTTGCGCCGGTGCGAGGCCACCACCAGCCGACGGCGAAAAACGCGAGGGCAAAAGCCACGGCGGCGAACGCATAACGCCGATGCGTGGTCGCCGTCATACCGTACACCTCGTTGTCATAAAAGCCCCCCGGACCGCGGCTCCGGACAGCCGCCGCGGCACCAAGGAGTAACGATGCGATCGCGCCGGCAAGCTCCCAGCTCATGGGTTCGATGATTCGACGACGGGCGGCCGGAATCGGCCTGGCGGCGATCGTCTTAGCGGCGTGCGCGATCGCGCTGGTGGCCCACCTCTTTGGGTACGGACGCTAGGGATGGCCCGTTCGCTCGAGACCTATAATAAAAAGCGCGATTTCCGCGCGACCCCGGAGCCGAGCGGCAAGCCCGAGCGCGGCGGTAAGCGGCTGCGCTTCGTCATCCAAAAGCATCGCGCGACGCGACTTCACTACGATTTCCGGCTCGAAGCCGACGGCGCGATGCCGTCGTGGGCGGTTCCCAAGGGCCCGACGATGGTCCCCGGTGAGCGGCGTCTTGCCATGCACGTTGAGGACCACCCGCTCTCCTATCGCACCTTCGAAGGCGTGATTCCCAAAGGCCAATACGGCGCGGGCGAAGTGATCGTGTGGGACGAGGGCTGGTACGAGCTTGCCGAAGGCACCGACCCCACGCGCGAGATTGCGAACGGCAAGTTCAAGTTCATCTTGCATGGGAAAAAGTTGCACGGCATGTTCACGCTGGTGAAGATCAAGCCGAAGGAGGGCGAGTCGGGCGACCCGTGGCTGCTGATCAAAGATCACGACGGCAACGATCCAACCCATTACGACATCGACGACTATCCCGAATCGGTCAAAAGCGGAAAGACCATCGAGGACATCAAGAGCGAGCGCAACCCGAAAACCTGGCAATCACGGCCGGTGGATCCGCCGGCCAAGAAGCGCGCGCGCGCCGCCGCCAAAGCCGAGGCGCTGCCGAAGATCAAGGGTGTCGAACTCGCGACGCTGATCGACGCGCCGTTCGATAGCGATGACTGGCTCTTCGAGATCAAGTGGGACGGCTATCGTGGGATCTGCACCGTCGACGCAAAGGGCAAGCTCTCGGTGGTTTCTCGGAACGGGCTAGACTTGCTCGAACAGTTTCCCGATTTGTCCGACCTCGCCGAGGCCTTCGAGAGCGTGCCGATCATTGTCGACGGTGAAATCGTCAGCTTGGATTCGAAGGGACGCTCTGATTTTCAACGTCTCCAGGAATACGCGGAAGCGGGACACGCGCTTACCTACGTCGCGTTCGACGTGCTGTATGCCGACGGTCGCGACCAGCGCAAGAACCCGCTCGAAGAACGTAAGGCGCTGCTTGAGCGACTCATCGCCAACGATGAACTCGTGCTTTACTCCAAACATGTCATCGGAAACGGGACGGCACTCTTTGCGCAGGCAAAGCGCAATCATTTGGAAGGGATCATCGGCAAGAAGCGGACGTCGGTCTATGTGGAGCGGCGCACGCGTGATTGGGTGAAGATCAAAGCGCAGCTCGAGCAAGAATTCGTGGTTGGCGGTTTTACCGAGCCGCGCGGCAGCCGCAAAGGCTTTGGGTCATTGCTCCTCGGTGTCTATGAGGGGAAGGCGCTGCAGTTTGTCGGGGCGGTCGGTACAGGCTTTTCAGCCAAGCGCATCGGCGAGATCATGAAGCAGCTCAAGCTGCTCGCGCGCGAAACGTCACCGTTCGCGAATAGGGTCGTCGCGAACGCTCCGGTGCATTATGTAAAGCCGCAGCTTGTGGCGCAAGTGCGTTTTACCGAATGGACGCGCGATAACGTTTTGCGTCAGCCGGCATTTCTCGGGTTGCGTGTGGACAAGAGCGCCAAAGACGTGGTGCGTGAATAATGGCGAGCGCACAGCGAACGGCGGTCACCGTTGGGAAGCGTGAGCTCTCGCTTTCCAATCTCGACAAGGTGCTCTTTCCACGCGACGGCTACACGAAGGGCGATTTGATCGCGTACTATCGCAGTGTTGCGCCGTGGCTGCTTGCACATCTCCGCAATTGTCCACTCACGTTGCAACGCTATCCCGACGGCGTCAACGGCCCGTCGTTCTTCGAGAAACATCTTCCCAAGGGACTGCCTGACTGGGCGGAGCGCGCGTCGCTCACGAGCCCCGAAGGACAGCGCGCGAAAACGACCTACATGATTTGCAACGACGAAGCAACGCTGGTCTTTGTTGCGAATCTTGCGTCGATCGTGCTGCACGTGTGGACGTCGCGCGTCGAAACGATCGAGGAACCCGACTACGTCTTCTTCGATTTGGATCCCGGAGAGACGTGTACGATCAAGACGCTTGCCGCCGTCGCGATCGAAGTTCGCGATCTGCTAGCGTCGATCGGGATGACGACGCTGGTCAAGACCTCCGGCGGGATGGGTTTGCACGTCGTCGTGCCGCTCGCTGCCGGCTACACGTACGATGCGGCGAAGATGTTTGCCGAAATCGTCGCGCACCGCCTCGCACGTGAAGATGCGACGCGCATTTCACTCGAGCGCGCGGTGAAGAAACGAGATCAAAGCGCGGTCTATTTCGATTTTCTGCAGGTCGGGCGCGGCAAGACGATTGTGAGCGCCTATTCGGTGCGCGCGCGCGACGGCGCGCCCGTCTCGACCCCGCTCGCCTGGGAAGAGGTCGAGGCGTTCGCCCGCAAGCGCGGCGGCCTGCCCGCCGATGCGTTCACCGCCTTCAATCTGAAGACGACGCCGAAGCGCCTCGAGGGCGACGGGGACCTGTGGGCTGGAAAAGCCTGGAAAAAGCAGCGATTGGAACCCGCCATTGCCAAGGCGCAGAAGCAATGGACCTAGACATGTTGTGCCATCTTCTGACACTGGGCCACTAGATGTTGTAGGCGATGTACGGAGCTTGCGTGTCTCGGGTACACTACTTTTGCTATGGCTCACTCAATTTGGTCCGGCGCAATCAATTTCGGCCTGGTCACCATCCCGGTCAAGCTCTTCACCGCGGTTCGTACCGACGAACTCTCGTTCAACATGCTGCACGCCAAGGACGAGGGGCGCATTAAGTACGAACGCATCTGCTCGGTCGACGGCAAGCCCGTCCCATGGGACGAGATCGTCAAGGGGTACGAATTCGAAAAGGGTCAGTATGTCATCTTGACCGACGACGACTTTAAGAAGGTTAACCCGGAAGCGACGCAATCGGTCGACATCCTCGAATTCGTCGACCAAGACACGATCAACCCGATGTTCTTCGATAAGCCGTACTACCTCGAGCCAAGCAAACAAGGCAAACACGCCTACGCGTTGCTGCGCGAGGCGCTCACCGAATCAAACAAAGTGGCGATTGCCCGTGTCGTCATTCGCACGAAGGAGTACATCGCCGCGGTCAAGCCGATCGGCGAGGCGCTCGTGCTTGAATTGATGCATTGGGCGAATGAGATCGTGGAATCGTCGACGCTCGAGCTTCCGGGGAAAGAAGCGCTGCCCGAGGCGGAGATGAAGATGGCACGGATGCTGATCGATACGATGAGCGTTCAGGCGTTCGAGCCCGAGAAATTTACCAACCGTTACCACGATGAAGTGCTGGCGATGATTGAAGCGCGCGCTCAAGGGAAAGAACTTCCCAAGGCCAAGAAGGCCGCGGCACCGCGATCCAAGGTGGTCAATCTCATGGACGTGCTGGCACAGTCGCTCGAGGAAAGCAAGAAGCGGCGCGCCGGCAACGGCCATGCGGCTTCGAACAACAAACCGGAGAAAAAACCGACGACCGCGCGCCGCAAGAAATCCGCTGCTTAGAGGAGTTCTCGCATGCGCATCGCGCTAACCATTCTCACCGTCGCAACACTCGCACTCTTCGGTTTTTCGAAACCTGCCCCGGCCCAATCCTATCCAAACTGGCCCGGCGGAAGTTGGCAGGCAAGCTGCCGTCACGCAAGCGTTGCCGGAGGCACGTTCAGCGCCTCATGTCAAACAACCGGCGGTTCCTGGACGCGTTCGTCAATCGGTTTGAATTCATGCCCCGGCGGTCAATTCGGGAACAACAACGGCCAACTGTTTTGCGAAAGCGCAAACAGCTACAGCTCCGATGCGGGCTACGGTCGCTGGCACCATCTCCCCCGTGGTAGCTGGACGGCTAGCTGCGACAACGCCTCGATGAATGGTTCGGTGCTCAGCGCGGAGTGCAGTACCGGGAACAGCTATCGCTCGAGCTCACTCGACATGCGCTCGTGCCCGTCGCATCAGGCCGGCAACCGCAACGGCATGCTATTCTGCGAGCAGTAGCTCGTTACCGGAGTTCATTGCCGGCAGAATCCCGCGGATTGCCGCGAAGCGGCAAACGCTACAGAGGAAGTTGACCGAAGGTCAACTTCCTCCAAACATATCTTTTAGAAGCGAACCGGCAATGCCGCCCGCGATCCCGCCGCCAATGGCGGCTTGCGCGGGCGCTGCCGCTTCTTTTCCGAGATACGGCATGAGCGCGTGCGCGAGGTTCGGCATGGTGAGCGTCTGCAGCCACACCTTTCCCGGACCGGTGAGACGCGCGATGAAGAGTCCGTCGCCGCCAAAGATCGCGTTGACGACGCCCTTCATGAACGTGATCTCGAAGTTGACGCTCGCCTCGAACATGCCGATATGACCTGGATGCACTTGGATCGTTTCGTTCGCTTGCAGATCGTAGGTGACGATCTCGCCGCCAAGCTCGACCCACGCGGTCGCGGTACCGGCGAGCTTCTGTAGCACGAAACCGTTGCCGCCGAAAATGCCCGCGCCAAGCGACTGCTGAAAGCCCATCGTCAACTGCACGCCTTCAGTCGCGCACAAGAAGCCGTGGCGGTGAATCAAATACTCGTGTCCCGGCGAGACGTCGACTTGCATGATCTCGCCCGGAACCTTGGCCGCGAACGCAATCAGGCCGTTCGCACTTGCCACGCTGTATTCGGTCATAAAAATACCGCCGCCCGAAAGCGCGCGGCCCAGCACGCCGAGCACGCCCTTCGCTCCGGCGGTCATCGCCGTCGTGTTGAGCTGCACGTTGGAGGTCATCCACGAAAACTCACCGGGTTCCGCGACGATCTTGTCGCCGGGTTCAAGACCGATCTCTAAAACCGGGAGGATGGTACCGGTGATCTTTGACTTCACGTGGTCTCCAATTCTTCGACAGCAACAATGGTCGTCGACTCGACCGTGACGGTTGGTACTACGGGGACGAGCAAACTGTTTCGCACACCCAAGATCAAACCGACGATGGCCATCACCAACGATTCGACTCCAGCGAAACCGGAGCCGTAGGTGGTCAAAAGCCCGGTAGAAATCGGCGGCGCGATGATACCCGAGAGTGAATCCAGCGATGAGCCGACCCCGAGCACGGTACCTTGTTCGCGCTCGGAGGCGGCGTTCGAGAGCATCGCGTTGATGCCGTTGTTCGCATACGCGCTGCCCATCGCAAAGAGCACCATGACGCCCGCGAAGCTCAGCGGATTGTGTACGAACGGTGTGCACGCCATGCCGGCGACAAGCAGCCCCAGGCCGAGCGTCGACATCACACGGTCTCCGAAGAAACTCGAGGCCTTGCCGACACCGACACCGTTGATCAATACGTTGATCACCGCAAAACCTGAAAAATAGTACGTTGTCTGGACCAGCCCGAAATGGAGCTGCCCGGCAAGGTACAGCGCAATCACCGAATACCAGCCGTATAGGCAGAGCGAAAGCGCAAGCTTCTGGACGAGGAGCGGTGAGAAGCGCGGATTCGTGAAGGTCGCCGCAATCTCGCGCATGCCGACGTGGGCCTGATCGTCTTCGATCTTCGAGCGCGACTCGGGCAGAAGCACGATCGTGAGGATCAGCGTAAGGAGCTGCAGCGCCGAGGCCGCGAGAAACGGCGCGGCAAAACCGAATCGGCTATAGAGCAGCCCGCCGCCGGCCGGCCCGAACACCATCGCCGCAGCGAAGGTCGCGCTGATGAATCCAAATGCGCGCGCGCGATCTTTTCCTTCGACTAAGTCGGCGACGTAGGCTTGCGTGACCCCGATGTTTCCGCCGGAGACGCCTTCGACGATGCGCGCAACGAAGACCCACAGAATGCTCGGCGCGAAGGCGAGCATCGCCCAGCCGATCGTCGCGCCGATCTGACTGATGATCAGCACGCGTTTGCGTCCGATGCGATCCGAGACGTTGCCCCAGATCGGGCCTGAAACTAATTGGCAGAAAGAAAACGTCGAGAGCAAGAGCCCGACGACGATCGCGCTCATTCCGAAGTGCGTCACGAAATACGGCAGCACCGGCAACAGCATGCTGAAGCCGATGATGTCGACGAAGGTGATGCCGAGGATCGGGACGAGCTTTCGGATCATTAGTCTGGTGACTCTACCGGTAAGATGATCGGAGCGTGACGTTCGCCTTTGCGCAGAATGTCGAGTTTGTACGGGCGGCTGAGATCGATCGAGGTGAGGCGCTTGTGCAAATCATCTACGCCCACGATACGTTCGCCTTCGATTGCAAGCAGCACGTCACCCGCGCGCAAGCGAGCGGTGTCAGCCGGACTACCCGGTTCTACGGAATCGACTAGCACGCCGCGTGGATCGGCAAGCAAAAAGCGACGCGCAGCGGATGCCGCAAGCGTGATGTCTTGCCCGGCGATGCCGAAATAGCCACGCCGCACTTTGCCGTGACGGATCAAGAGTCCGGCGATGTGTTTGGCTGTGTTGATTGCGATTGCGAAGCACAACCCTTGACCCGGAAGAATGGCGGTGTTCACGCCGATCACTTCGCCGCTTGACGTAACGAGCGGGCCGCCGGAGTTGCCGGGATTGAGCGCGGCGTCGGTTTGGATAATGTTGTCCATCAGCCGGCCCGATTGCGTACGGAGCGAGCGGCCGAGCGCGCTGACCACACCCGCGGTGACGGTATAGGCGAGGCCAAGCGGGTTGCCGACCGCGATGACGAGTTGCCCAGGTCGCAAGCGCGCGGAGTCGCCGAGCGCCGCCGGCACGAGGTCGGGAGCATTGACGCGCAACACCGCAAGATCGCTGTGCGGATCCTCTCCCACGAGCGCGGCGGAAAGCTCCCGCCCGTCGAGCAACGCGACCGAGATACTATCGGCCTCGTGCACCACGTGGCTGTTCGTCAGAACGAAGCCGTCCGGCGTAAAGACGAAGCCCGAGCCATTCCCGCCGTGGCGCCCGGCGTGGACCTCGATGGCTACGACCGACGGGCTGACTCGCTCGGCCGCCGCGGTTACCGCCTGCGAATAAGGATCGAGGATGGGTGCGTCATCGTCACCCTGAGGTGCGACACTGAGCTCGTCGAAGTGGAGCCTCGAAGGGTCCGAGATTAGTCTGAGTTGGGGCATTGCCCATCCGCAAACCCCGAGGACAATCCCCCGGTTTCACGAAGCCCGTTCGGCCGTATGTGCAGCCGCACGATGCAGTGCTGCCGCAGGATGCGGCTGCTGTTGCCAAGCCAGGATGGCGGCGGTGCGAAGCACCGTGGCAATGAGCCCAGGTGGCGGAATTGGTAGACGCGCTGGCTTCAGGTGCCAGTGATGGCAACATCGTGGGGGTTCGAGTCCCTTCCTGGGCACCATCAGAGTGTTCAATTGCAAAAACTACGAGTTTTTGAAATTCAGGGCATGGTGGTTTGAGTTTTCGGAAAACCGGCGTTCGTAGCCGGTTTCCGCACAACTGGTGCGGCTTATTTCGCTCGATCTAATCGTCGGAAGTGCCATGCGGATGGCCTCGACCAGGGATAGGATTCTTCTGGCGACCGCCTTTCAGATATCGGCGCTTTGCAGAAGGCGCGTGCTCTCACGAGCACCTTCTGCAAAGGAAATGAGACTAATGTACGGACCTAGAGTCAACCCGATCAAAGAGCCTGCCACGTTCCTTAGGGCTTTGAGGCGGCTGGTACTCGATGCGGCGCCCTACGGGGGAGTACTTTCGGTCACGTTGCCTGATCATGCCGCCCCTGATCATCCTGATCGTTCTCTCCGTCTCACGAGTGATCGTATATCGATCCCCGCAGGGCTGATCTCCGGCTTCGACTCGATCGATGATCCCGAGGCCGGGCGTGCAGTGCTTGATCGGCTCGTTCGCTTTTATCAAGATCTTTTGGATTACGACGGGAACATTGTAGTGACGCTGCATGAGGCGGAGGATCGAGATCCTCTCGCCGGCGTCTTCGGGAGTCGCACGATCTATTTGGAGTTCGGAGCAATTCGCGCCAAGGGTTACCGGCTACCGTAGTCCTAGCGTAACCATCACGAGGCGCCCAACTCGTTCTGGTGGACGATCCTCATGGGATAAAACGCAGTCCTCGCCCGTAACGACATTGGATGGTCGTGAATGTGTTCTAATACCGTGATTTCGCGCGCGTTTGCGGCTACGATCATCGCATAGGCCTCATTTGCTTGAGCAATACCCACAGCGTCTGCCGCCATGTCAAGAATGGCGTCTAGCTCATCGTCAGGCAAATCGCATAAGGCCTCATCGCCCGGCGGTTTCTCGGGGAAGATTGGAATTTCGTCTATCATTCGGCGCCGCAAGCGCTGAAAGGATTGATGGCCCTTCACGCGCGCTGGGGGCGTCTCGCCTCTGCTCCGGCTCCGCATGATTTCGCCGTACTCGTCCTTGGAATTGTGCTGCATCTCAGCGATTTCAGCTGCCTGTCCACCCCAGGTTGACCGGTCCTCGCTTATCTTTGCTCGGGTAAATAGCTTGACTCCCGAACCCTTGGATTTGTGATAATTTCCGCGATTGCCATAAATTGCGTCGGCAAGCATACGCTTTAGGCGCGGCCAGACAGCTTTCGTTGCGCGTAGAACTCGCCCGAGGTGTGGAGCGTCCCCCGAGCCGACACCATGATCAAGTGTCAGGTCCAAATACGATATTAGGTTCGTAATTCGACCTTGAGCCCAGTGCGGCTTTAGATATTTGCTTCCTTTTCGCTTGCGCTTCTTTCCGTACTTTTCGTCGCCGTAGTTTGCTGCAAGTGAATTGGGTAGGCCAGAGGCATCGATGATCGCGGTAGTCTCGATCTGCCTTCCAGTGCTCGCGGTGGCGGTAATCATCCACTGCAGTTCCGAGAGCAGACGAGGATCGCCGCAGATGTTGTACAGCGTCGAAATGGAAAGCGGCGTTGCCTTTAACCACCCAAGCCGATGTAAAGCTAAGTCGCTTGCAAGTCTGAACGAGAGCTCTGCATAGGTCGATCGAAGTTCAACCTTCATTAACAAGATATACAATCTTGCGCTTAGTGGAACCGGAGGGGCTCCCTCGCCGTTCGGGTTTGTCTCAGAAGGCGCAGGCTCGGCTACCATGGAGCACAGCTCTTCAAGCAGCTCAGGGACACGCGTTGGCCACGCGCTGTATGCATGCTGTCGACGAGTGTGCTCGGTTTTCTGGCCCTCCTCGTAAATGATGGTGGTCGCGTCGCGACGCCGCGCGGTCGAATAGGGTGCGCCTTCGCCCCTATCTTCGAGCACCCGTTTGATGTGATTGCAGTCAATCTTGCGATTGTTCGTCCAGTACTTACACGAGCATGTCCAGATCTCGCGTTTTAGCTGAACCTTGTATTTCAGCTTGCTGCTCTTGGAACGGACAATGTACAGGTCATTTCCGCAGTCTTGGACGATGCTCTCAGAATCGTCACTCGTTTCGTCGTCGATCGACTCGGCAAATTCGAATCGGACTGGCAAGTCGATGTTCTTAGCTTTGAGCAACGCGCGAAGTTCGGCGTTCCTCTGTCTCGTAGCCTCTGTTTTTGTCTTGCGACGTGCCCGTCGCTGAGCGATTTCCTCTCGAGCAGCGCGCCGTTTCTCTTCCAAACTCTCACCGGCGCGCTTTGGCGCCTTTGAACGATGCCTAGCACGGCTGTCGGTGACCCTCGCGAGGTCTTCGATTGCTGGGACCACTTCGGCGTTTTTCATTTCGTCGCTCATCGGTTGCCGCTGATTCCTCACAAGGCTCTGGGGCGCCACATGGCGCCGCCGTAGGGAACCTATCACAATGTCGCGGTCCAAGAAAACTGCAGCCTTCAAACGCCTCATTCAGGGGCTTTCGCTGTTTCTTAGGGTCGGGCGAGGCGAAAAGTCGCCGCAGTTTTCTCCGAAGGCCGACCACCAGTATAATCCCTGGGATGCATAACCGGGACGCCTGGGGCCAAATCTATCGGACGCCCTGTGTCACTGACCCATGTCGGCGCGACGTCCGGAGCGCTAGCGGATCGGTGCATCTTTGATGATGCGGAAATCGAAGCAAGTGCCTGTGCCACCGAATCTATTCGGGCCTTACAACCGGACCGGTCTTCTGGTCGCGCTTGCCGCGGTAGGACCGCTTCGTGCGACCGAACTGCGCTGTGAGTTTGGCGATAACAGCATCATGCCGCGCCGTCGTGATGTCTCGGGCCTCATGGCAAGATGGCTCAGCACGCCACGTACCCGCGTACTGGCAATGAACCCCGGGTATCCGCTGGCTGCGCCGCTTCAGCGGTTACTCCGTTCGCTAGCAAAAAGTTACCCAGCTTCGCTCGCGCCTACTGACTCTTCCACCGTGATTTCCGTGCCAAAGTCAGCGGCATCTCGAGAAGCTGACCTCGACATACTATTCAGCTCGCGCGTAAGGACGCTCACGCTAGTTACCCTTGAAGTACTTGGCGGTGCCTCTTCCCTTAATAAGTTGAAACGATGCGTGCCCGGGGAGTACTACAAATCGGTTCGGACGGCTTTGAATCACTTTATTGATGAGGGAGTTTTAGTCAGACACGGCTATAACATAGAGTTTGGATCAACGCCGTGGATACGAGAGCTTCGACGACTCTTGCGAGCATACGCCCGGATTCGCTCGGCGATCAGTGGCGAGATTCGAGAGGCCGCTCGTGGCCACGCTTCGCGTCCTGGAAGATTGGAAGACTTTGACCTTCTCGGTCCGCAAGCCGCAAGTCGTATCCTGGTTGCACTGGCCCGCAACGGACCGATGCGATATGCGCGTCTTTTTGCCGAGGCACGAACTGAGTGCGATAAGAGCCTAACGTCGCTAAAGCGCATGGGTGTTGTCGTGGACCGAAGCGAGCGACGGGTTCGCACGATCAGCTTAAACCGTGCTCATCCAATATATCGAGAGCTACGGCGTCTCTTGGCGGCAATCGCTGGTGGCGACGTTCCATCCTCTGTGAGTGATTTTGAAGCCGGTGCTTCGTTCGACGTCGACATGTTGTTCGGCCGGCGGCTGCGGACGTCTGTGTTACTCGCAATTGACGCGGCGCAGAATGGCCTCGACGCTTCGTCATTGCAGCGTGTTCTGCCGGAGCACGATCTCTTTAATCTTCGACGGTGTCTCGAGCAGTTCGAGCGACTGGGCATTTTAGGGAAGCGCCGCTGGAAGAATACGCTGTACTACGATTTCGATCGCGATTACGAGCACTATCCCGCACTGCGTGGTCTGCTCGGGCCGATCAACAACAGATGGCCATCGTACGCTGCAGCCGGCGTCGACGTCTTGCCGCAGATCGAGCCTTTGGGCCGCAGGCGGATGCATAAGTGTGTTTCTGGAGCTGCCAAACGCAAACACGCATGATTTGCAATGGGCCATTGGTTTCAAGGGCAGCCTGAGCAATTCGCAAACCCAGCTCGCATAAGCGGGCATTTAAGTCCGCGCCCTGATTGGAGGCTTTCCGTGGCAAAAGTGTCTCCCTATCATACGATTACGGAAGAAGAGCCGGAGCAACGCGATGTTTACCATGACCACAGCGACTGCCCGGATGGCAAGCGTATAAAGCCTGAGAACCGACGCACCGGAACAGCCGGGAGACCGCGTTGCGATGAGTGCAAGCGTCTCGGCTAGGTCCTCGTATCTCGCCTACCCCTAGCCGAGGTCGTCTGAACGTGGGATGGTCATAGCGGCGGTCGAGCGTCTGACCGGAGGGCTGGGATGCGATTGAGTGCGTTGCCCCTGCTGGAGTCTTTAGGCCATAGGCCTACCGGACTACTTTTGGTATTCAGTGTAATGCGCTATACTCTATATATGGCGGACGCTGTATATACCAAGCACGTACAGCAGTCCTTCGGAACGAAGGACGCTGCGAGGTATTCTGGTGTCTCCAAGGTCATGGTTGATTACCTCTGCCGCATCAAACTCGTCGAGCCCCAGTGCGCTTGCCCTCGGGGTCACGGGCGGCCGCGGCATTACTCATTCGGCGATCTTGTGGCACTCCGCATGGTCGACCAGCTCTGCAAGACCGGGATTTCAGTGGTTGCGATCGGAGAGGCACTCTCTCGCTTGCAAACGTTGTACCCGATGATT
>Ga0302326_10023566_pt1 | contig 12539 bp, 4 predicted proteins | sample Palsa_T0_3_FD_202264 | JGI IMG/M metagenome (GOLD analysis project Ga0302326, IMG submission 202264) | Peat permafrost microbial communities from Stordalen Mire near Abisko, Sweden - Palsa_T0_3 | ecosystem: Environmental > Terrestrial > Soil > Palsa > Peat permafrost | place: Sweden: Abisko... | reverse complement strand
TGAGCCGCTCATGAAGCCTCCACCCTGCGGTTCAAAGAGGATGGGCAATTGGCATTCGGCACCGGCCGCCAGCATCCCGGCTGTCGAGTTTCCGGCAATCAGTTGCGGACAATCAGACACCCCGCCGGTGGTCAGGATGAAGTTCGCCGCCACGCTCGGGTTGGAGCCGGTATTCGGAACTGGAAACGTCAGTGGAGCATTGCCAATGTTTTCGAGAGTAATGGCCTGCAGACTGCTTTGTGACCCCGTGGGGGTTGTTGCAAAGCTGAGGCTGGGCGCGTCCGACATATCTTGCTTCAATACCTGATTGCCGGAGTAATCGGCTGCATAGACATTGCCGTTTCCATCCACAGCTACCCCAAGAGGGAGGCTGAGAGTACCCGAGAGGACTGTACTCTGTGCGTAGGTTGATCCTGACGGCGTTTCCTTCACGATTCGCAGGTTGTAAGTGTCGGCGATATAGACGTTTCCATTCCCATCGACCGCGATTGCGCCTGGACCTAGCAGGCCGCTCCCAATCACACTCTCGGTAAATCCGTTCCCCGATGGCGTTTCCTTCAACGCGCGGTTATGCCATGTATCGACCGCATACACGTTCCCGCTTGCATCCACTGCAACACCATACGGATCATTCAGGCTGCTCGTGGGCACGACACTCTGGATGTAACCGCCGCCCGAAAGCGTCTCCTTGACTATCCGCAAGTTGTTGGTGTCTGCGACATACACGTTGCCGCTTCCATCCACCGCAACCCCATACGGATGGAGCAAGCTGGTGGCGATCGTCGTCTGAATGTAGGTACTGCCGGATGGCGCTGCTTTCACAATCCGGCTGTTATTGTAGTCGGCGATGTAGACGTTGCCGCTTCCGTCCACGGCGAGTCCGTAGGGGCCATATTGATTTCCCCCGACGATCGTGGTCGCGGTGTAGCCGCCAGTTGAAGGAGTCTCCTTCAAGACGCGGTAATTGTGGGCGTCGGCGATATAAATGTTTCCGCTGCCATCCGACGCAACTCCAAAAGGCCCATTCAGTCCGGTTGCGAGCACCGTTTTCTGAACTCCGGGCAGGAAGTTCACCTGCGGGCCGACTCCACTCCCAAAGACATATGCTGTGGCAATCGTGGCTCCCGCACTATTCTTCAAAACCGCAGCGCCGTATCGCACCCCGGAAAGGCTGGGCGTAAAGGTTACGTTCACTGTGCAAGTTCCGGCGGCGGAATACTTCGTAACCGCCGAGCACGTTCCGGTGCCGGCGTTGGCAAAGTCGAGCCCCGGTGCTCCCTGCGTCAGAACGGCAATTGATCCCAGCGTACCCGCCGTGTCAATCACGAAATTCAACGAAAGCGCTGACGTGGTAGTGCCAATGTTTGCCGATCCGAAGTTCACGCCAGTGAGCGTTTCTTTGATGACCCGGCTGTTGTCGTCGTCCGCGATGTAGACGTTGCCTGCATTGTCGATTGCCACGCCGTCGGGATAGTAGAGCTTACTGGTGGGAATGGCGCTCTGAATATAGGTTCCCGAGGTAGTTAGAGTTTCCATCAGGACCGTGTTGTGATAGGTATCTACAACATAGATGTTGTTGTACTGGTCCACGGACACACCGAAGGGCATGTCGAGTCCGGGCACACTGAAGAGGCTCTGGATGTAGACTCCGCCGGAGAGAGTCTCTAGCAGAACGCGGTAGTTGTTGGTGTCCGCAATGAAGAGATTGCCGTTGGAATCGACGGCAACTCCGCCGGGATCGGCCAGACCGGTCACGACTACGCTTTGGGTATAGACCCCGCCGGAGAGGGTTTCCTTCACTACTTGGTTGTTTCCCCCATCGGCTACGTAGAGGTTGCCCGTGGAGTCCACGGCGAGGCCCTGAGGCGAGTTGAAGCCTGAAGCAATCGTTGTTTGCGTATATCCACTCGTGGTGGGGGACAGCTTTATCAGCTGGTTCAGCCCTGTATCGGTTAGGTATAGGACGCCGTTGCGGTCGATCGTGACACCCCACGGCTCCTGCCAGCCCGAGCCTATGGTGGTCTGGGTATAGCCGCTCCCCGTCCGCGTCTCCTTCAGTACAGTGTGGTTCCACGTATCCGGCACATAGACGTTCCCACTCTGATCCACTGCCACGTTGTGGTTAGTACGCAGGCCGCTGGGCACCACAGTGGTCTCGTAGCTGCCGAAGTGCGCAGTCTGCCCATAGCCAGCGGAGCAGGACACGACGCCCATCGCAAATAGCAGCGCGTGAGAGGGTCGCAGACAGATAGAAGCGCGGCGCACACGGGAGGAGCAGAAAATCTTGGCCGGGCTTGCCCCGAGAATTTTTTCGGCCACGGTAATGATGACCGGAACCGCCACGGCGAGGAACAGGTTGCAGTATGGAATAAACATTAGACTCATCTCCTCCACAGCTCAAAACTTGATAGAACGGGAGAAGAGCCAGATGCGTTCGATCACAATTCGGACCCCGATTGCGACCGGACCGTGGGGCACCAGCACAGGAGAGTACTATTACCTAAGTCATCTCGAACGCTGTTTTGGCTGTCCTAAGTCTGCACAATAGTACCTATCGGGGTATTACGCCATAATTCTTTTAAGGATGCGGATATAACTCTTCGATGTTATTACTAATGTAACTCCTCGAATGTGACTGGCAGATTTCCGTCCGGATTTGTTCAAGATCCAAGCATGCATTGACCGTATCGGCCAACGCATGCTCAGAGTCAAGATATCTCTCCGTCACCTATGGTAAGGATTCGCGCAAAATTGTCATGCTTGCCTTAAGTTACTGCATACCTATAACTTATACAGATAAATCTGACCGATCGGGCTCGGCACTGAATTGATCTGATCGCTTGCGGAAAGCGAGATAGAGGCACAGAGCGAATGAACGCGGGCTGGATCACCACGGTTCTCGGATGTCGCCTATCCGAAGGCATCGAGAGAGCTCACGCCAGATCAGGTATACTTCAACCGCCTGCCAGGATCCCTGGCAGCCTAAACAGAAAGACAGATCTTCCACTTAGGAAACAACAAGAACTGTCCCAACTACCGGGACCACCCAGTTGGTCCGGAAGTGTCGGGCGCCGCGTCGAACAACAGCTTCTGCCTTCCGGTGGCGAATTTCACGCAGGTGATCAGACGGACCCGGCAGGACAGTGATCAATCTCACGAGAGAGGCTATTTGCCCCCGTGATTCCGAGGCATGGATCTCACCATCACGGACTGGTATCCGGGCGCCGAGGAAGTTGTACGGATGGGTGGCGGAATATTTTGGGTTCGCAGTTTGGCGACCGCGAATCATGTTCAGCCTCGAGGTTGCGTGCCATGAAGACTATCTGTATTTTCGGGATTCTGCTCCTGTTGTCAGGGGTGAGCTGTTCGCGGCAGTTTCCGCAGCAACCGGTCACCGTGACCTTTCTTGACATTGAGTGGGACAACCCCGATCAGATGCCTGGACTGGCGCGGGATCTGCAGGAGTTCACGCGGGAAACGGGAATCCAGGTCAAGAGGATTCCCCGGCCGGATGGCTCGTTTAATCAGCTCGCTCTGTGGCGCGAGTTGCTGCAAAACGGCGCCGGCATTCCAGACGTGGTCAGCATTGACGTGATCTGGTCCGGCATTTTGAACCAGTATCTGATGGATCTGAGGCCATATTTTGCTGCCGAGCTTGCGTCGCAGAACCCGGTGGTGGCGGCAAGCTACACCGTCGGCGACAAGGTGGTTGCGATACCGCATCACGCTTATGTTGGCGTTTTGCTGTATCGTCCTGATCTTCTGCGGAAGTATGGGTTTCGCGAGCCGCCCAAGACCTGGGATGAACTGGAGCGAATGTCCAGCCGGATTCAGTCGGGTGAACGGGCCAAAGGGGAAAAGAATTTTTGGGGCTATGTATGGCCAGGGGGCATCGATGAGGATTTGACCTGCAGCGGCCTGGAATGGCAGATCAGCGAGGGTGGCGGACGAATTATCGAAGACGACAAGACGATCAGCGTGAATAATCAGCAGGTGATTCGGGCATGGCAACGCGCTGCGCACTGGGTGGGCTCCATTTCACCGCCTGGGGTGGTGGCGTATGGAAAGTGGGATGCACAGAATGTCTGGGGATCAGGAAAGGCGGTTTTTCTGCGTGGATGGCAGTCGGATTATAGTGTGATCACTCGCGGCTGGCCATTTGCGGGGTCGCGTTCGAATAGCACCATTAGCGATCAGATTCAATTTGGCGTAACCAGCATGCCGGGCGGCCGGGTTGGGCGTGTGAGCGCGCTGGGAGGAAACGGCTTGGCGGTTTCGCAGGCCTCAGCACATCCCCGTGAAGCGATCGAGCTGGTCCGGTTTCTGCTGCGCAGAGATCGCCAGCTTATGCGATCCAATGAGCACTCCGAACCACCCAGGGAAGCCGAGCTATTTGAACTGCCAAGAATCCTCGATCCGTATCCCGAGATCGCCAAATTGAGCCAACCCGGGGGCGAAGTTGTGGCGCGTCCGTCGGTTGTTGCCGGCCCGAAATACGAAGACGTGAGCAATGCGTATCTGCACGCGGTGCATTCGGTCTTGACCCGCGAAAAGACTCCGTCGGTCGCTGCTGGGGATCTGGAAAAGGAGTTAGTTGCAATGACCGGTTTTCGGACGGGACCGCCCAAACGGGATTAGGGGTTTGCGGGAAGTTCATTTGGAGGGCGCTCGCGGCGCGGGATTGGAAGCCTCCCGGTTTTGTGTTTGTGCGAGAGATTAGTGTGCAATTTTAGGCAACAGACAGGAGTCCCGCCGTGGTCGCGAAACTGGCTGCATGGGCTAAACAATCTAGCGAAAAACCATCTCACCTTCACTGGCTCAACATCGGTCCGCGCCTGTCCCTCTGCTTTCTGTTCATTATTCTCGCGATGCTGGGGGGAAACGCAGTCTTACTTTGGCAATTTCACGAGGCCTCGGGGCAAGCGAAGCGTCTGAGCGGAGTCGACCAGGAATTGATAACCATTCTGGAGGCGAATACCAATCTCATGTCGTTTTATGAGACGCTCGATTCGCTGGCGAATTCGGAAAACACCGCCGAACTGGCGGCGGAAACGCAACCTCTTCGCGACGCACTTCTTGAGAACAGCGGGCGTAGCAGAAACATACTGGGTCATTTGCCGCCCGAGGTTGAGGTAGATCCGACGCTGTTGCCGAACCTGGAAGCCGTTCAGGATGCTCTGCCGGCGGAACTCGGTGCGGTCACGATGCTGGCGGAATTGAAGGATTGGCAGGCTGTTCGCCTACGTCTGGCCAACCAGGTTCGGCCTCTCGAATTCAGGACTGCAGTGCTCGTGGGAAACCTCGATCGCGATGTCAGCGAAAAGCGAGCGCAAGCCTTGTTACATATTGCGCAGGTGCAGCGGCGCATTCTGCTGATTGTGCCGGTAACCACAATATTGACGCTCCTGTTTGCCACCTTCCTCGGGTTGTCCATCACGCACAGTATCACGCATCCGCTGGGGCGATTGATGGAGGGCTCCAGGGCTCTCGCAAGAGGCGATTTCAGTCACCGGGTACCCGATACGGGACGGGACGAAATCGCTCGCCTCGGGAGAGTCTTCAACAACATGATTGCAAGGCTGGAGGGGCTTTACAGCGAGCTGCAACGGAGGGAAGCGTATCTCGCGGAAGCGCAAAAACTGAGCAAGACTGGCAGCTTTGGCTGGGATGTTACCAGCGGCGAGATTTTCTGGTCGCGAGAGACCTTTCGGATCTTTGATTACGGGCTGACTACGAGGCTGTCGATTCGTCAGATATTGCGACGCACGCATCCGGAAGACAGATCGGCCGTACGCCAACTGATCGATGATGTTTCACGGGACAAGACATCCTTCGATTTTGAATGTCGACTGCGGATGCCCGACGGATCTGTGAAATATCTGCGGGTTGTGGGGCGTCCATCGAGGCTGGAGCGAGGTTCCCTCGAGTATGTGGGAGCGGTCACGGATATCACCGAGCGCAACCGGGCGGAAGCGAAGTTTCGCGGGCTTTTGGAGGCGGCTCCGGATGCGATGGTGGTCGTGAATCGACAGGGCGAGATTGTGCTGGTGAACGCACAGGTCGAGAGGCTGTTCGGGTACAAGCGAGAGGAGCTGCTGCAACGAGAAATTGAGGTTCTGGTGCCGGAGCGCTACCGGAGGCAGCACCCTGGCTACCGAGGCGGATTTTTTGACGAGCCGCGCGTGCGTCCGATGGGAGCTGGTCTGGAGCTATACGGTTTGCATAAAGATGGTCATGAGTTTCCGGTGGAGATCAGCCTGAGTCCGCTGGAGACGCAAGAAGGCACACTGGTTTCAGGGGCTATCCGTGATATTACCGAGCGCAAACGGGCGGATGAGGCGTTGCGGCGGAGTGAGGGCTACTTGGCCGAAGCGCAGAGGTTGACGCGTACCGGCAGCTGGGCATGGGATGTGGCGACCAGATCCCATTTTTACTGGTCCCAGGAACATTTCCGCTTGTATGGCTTCGATTCGGAGGCTGGAATACCGTCGAGGGAAGTGATCTATCAGCGCATTCATGCTGAGGATCGGGAAAACGTGCGCCGAACGGTCTTTCCACTACAACCTGCCCAGGGCGCCGAGTTTGACGTGGAGTTCCGAGTTGTTCTTCCAAGCGGAGGGATGAAGTACATTCGCTCGACAGGTCACCCGGTCTGCAACCCATCCGGCGAGCTGGTGGAATACGTCGGCACGTCGATCGACGTGACCGAACGCAAGCGGGCCGACGAGGAGCGCGAGAGGTTGCGCCAGGTGCAGGCCGATCTGGCGCACTTAACCAGGGTGACCACGATGGGCGAGCTGACGGCATCGCTGGCGCATGAGGTAAACCAGCCCATCGCAGCCGCTGTAACCAACGCTCATGCCTGCCTGCGGTGGCTGTCGGGCAATCACCCAGACCTCGACCAGGCACGAGCGGCTGCGATGAGAATCGTGACTTGTGGACAGCATGCCGGAGAGATCGTCAGCAGGATCCGTTCGCAGTTCAAGAAGGGCACTTTGAAATGGCAGTCAGTGGATGTAAACGAAGTGATTCGCGAGACGATTGCCCTTCTTCACAGCGAGGTAACTAAATCCAGCATTTCGATCCAGATGGAGTTGGCAGCAGATCTTCCTCAGATCATGGCGGATCGAGTGCAATTGCAACAAGTCATGATGAATCTCATCATTAACAGCATCGACGCGATGAAGGAAGCGGACGGAATGCGTGAGATCGTCATCAAGTCACAGCGGGCGGAAGATGAGCAACTTCATGTCTCAGTCAGCGATACTGGCATAGGACTTCCCACAGGACAAGCAGACCAGATTTTCAATGCGTTTTTTACTACCAAGTCTCATGGCACTGGCATGGGGCTTCGAATCAGCCGATCCATCGTTGAGTCGCATGGAGGCCGCATGTGGGCTAACGATAACTCCCCGCGCGGCGCAAGCTTTTACTTCACCATTCCCACGAAAGGCGTGGCCGCGTGACGCCCGCAGCGCTCTCAAGATCCTCATCCAGGACGATGCTGGTCTGTTGCGCGAGATGCTGAGGCGAACGTGGCGCAGCGATAAACTCTATTATCGGAGCGACTTAGTAACCGCATGCTGATCAAGAGATATCCGCGCGAGCAGCGACGACGCCGAAAGGAATTTGTCAGAACCACCGGGGACGCTTCTACGTTTCGATATCGACACGCTTCCCTGAAAGCCGACCAAGGAATAGCCGGAAGAATCTTTCAACATCAACGTCTACCCCGACCTTAGCATTGGGCTTATACGTATTGGCAAGAAACGGTGAGGTGCCAGGTCGATAAATGGATGGCGCAGATCCCCTGATTTTGGGCGGGCGGTAGTAAGTAACGTCTCTACTCCCAGGATGCGGTGCATCAGGAGACAGCCAATGCTGGCCAGGTCCATGAATAGGACTGTAACCCACTGTTTCTCCCGCCGTAATGTCTCCGGAGGTCTCGACGTCGATGTAGAACTCCTCCAATCGAAGGATCTTTGGATCGAGAAATTCGGCGACCGCAACTTCATCGAAAAGGATCGGCCTCGAAACATACGCTTCTTTGCGCCAGAGTTCAAATACGGCACGGGCAATTTTCCCAGCCCCTTGACTCACCGTTGTTTGACCGGCCTCCAGCGTACGAATGTGCTCTTCCGTCAGGACAACGCGATTCGTAACATCGAGTCCAACCATCGTGATGGGAATCCCGGAGTGAAAGACGATGCGTGCGGCCTCGGGATCGACATACATATTGAATTCTGCCGCGGGGGTGGCGTTGCCACCCGACAAGGACCCTCCCATCATTACGATGCCTCGGATCATTCCAGCAAGTTCCGGGTCGGCCAACAGGGCTGTGGCGATGTTGGTATGCGGACCAATAGGGATCAGGGTGACTTCGCCAGGATACTTGCGGACTACGCTCCGGATCAGTTCTGCAGCGGGCATGTCTACCGGCTTGGTGGTGGGAGGCGGAAATACAGCGCCGGCGAGACCGTTCTCTCCGTGGCCCTCTGGGGCAAATATGCTTTGTCGAAAAAGCGGCTTCCCGGGGCCGCTAGCCACGGGGATCTCCGTGCGACCAGCAAGCTCCACCATGCGCAAGGCATTGCCCAGAGTAATGTCAATGGGAAGGTTGCCCGAGACCGCCGTGATCGCCTCAATGTTCAGCTCCGGTGAACTCATGGCGAAGAGCAGGGCCAAGGCATCGTCATAGCCGGGGTCAGTATCGATGATTACCCGAGACGTCCCGGACTTAGGGGACTCGCCTTGTTCCCTGGCTTCAGAGTTCGCGGACCAGACGCCGCCAGCCACGCTCCCAACTGCCAAGGCTCCGGATGAGGCCACGAACTGTCTCCGATTCATTGTTACTCCTTCGCGCATCTGAGGACTGAGTGTCTACACAGATTAGAAATTTAATCGCAGAGAGAACTGGCCGAACCGGCGCTCGTCGTTGTTGCCGCCGACCGCAAACGCATTGAGACCACCCTTGAATCCAGTAACCACGAACGGGGTTGTGGTCGGCGCGCCATAAAAGAGGGAAGTAGTTTGTGTGTACATGTTGTGGTGGTTGAAGATGTTGAATCCCTCAGCACGAAAGATCAGACTGTAGCGTTCCGTGATAGCGAAATTCTTTTCGGCTGCCGAATCGAAGTTCCAGGCTCCCGGCCCGCGAAACGCGTTGCGCCCAGTCATTTCGGCGGGAAATGGCCCGTAGTCGGAAATTCCAAGCGTTGAGTTCAGAGGCGCAAAGCTTGCTGGAAGCGGCATGGTGTAAAGAGAAAACACATTGTTGTCGCCCGGCGTCGGAAGACGTTGCGGATTTGAGTGAACGTGATAGTCCATGATGGGGGTAGCCGGTGTCAGACGAGGAAGAGTGTAGAAGAACTCTTCATTGTCAAGGTCAAACATGCTGAATGGGATACCGGTCCGCGCGATGAAGAGTCCCACGAGCGTCCATCCACCCAGCGGTTCACCGAGACCTTTCCCGCTCTTGAACCATGGAGTGGTCCATATCGGAGAGACAACCAGGCGATGTCGGACGTCGTAGTCCGATGGTCCCCAATCCAGCTTCGGATTGACCACAGATGTGTAGCCAAGGCTTCCGTACCCCGTCCCCGATCCTCCCTGTATGCTGTCGGAAAGGGTGGAACTCAAATCATCCAGAGAGTGAGACCAGGTGTAGTTTGCAATTAGAGATAGACCGGAATTGTGGAAGTTCTGCGTCTGAACTTTTATGTTGAACGCTTCGTAGGCACTGGTGCCGCCGCTGCCGCGCTCGTTGATGTTCGCGTACTGCTGATTAGGCCGTGTCAGACACTCGGGGGAACCTGTGGCCTCGTTCGTCCAGGGACACACCGTTCCGGTAGCCGGATCGGGCGTTGTAATTAAGGGTGCACCCATAAACGCCTGGGTCATGCCTACGTTGTTTACATTGTTGAGATCGTAAAGATGAACTCCGTGAGCACCGCTATAGCTCAGTTCGACGACTGTGTTCTGAGCAACTTCACGCTGAAGCGCCAGGCTCCAGAACTGCGTTTGCGCTGTGCGGATGTCGGGATCGATGAAGCGCAACTCTGCCGGCGGGAGTGGGCTGGGAGGGGTAGAGGACGAGCCCAGAGGTCCCAAATCGGAGTTGGTGACGAGCACGTTGCAGCTTGCGGTAGCCGCCGGGCAGGAGTTTGTGAGCACAGCGCTGGCTGGTGGATTGAAGCTGGCATTGTAGGTGACGTATCCGAAATTGCGTTCGTAGCTGATGCCGAAGCCACCACGCAAACTACTCTTGGCGTCGCCAAAGACGTCATAGGCAAATCCAACACGTGGCGCGAACGTGCCCCAGCTTGGCTTCCAGAACTGGCCGACTGGACTTTTCTGTGTCTGGAAGACCTGACCATTTGCCACCTGCTCAAATAGATCCGATCCAGCTCCAAAGTAGAAGTTGGAATCAAGGCTCTGGATGTTATTGTGCTGCACGCCGTAGTGCTCCCAACGCAAGCCATAGTTGAGAGTCAGCCGGGGCCTGATTCTAAAGCTGTCTTGCCCGTAGATCGCCCAATCTTTATAGCGATAGCTTCTGGCAAAGCTCGGAGAAGAGAGTGGCGGAGTTACGATGCTGCTAGCCGGACAGGCGTTCGTGCTCGCGGCGGTGGTTCCGACGAACTCGCCCCAGGCATTCACCGGGCAAGGTAATGCATTCGGCCCAACCCTGCTCGCGAACCCGCTGCTTCCAGCAAGCTGGCTTCCCGCCGCTCCGCCAGCATTAATCAGATCTTCCATGCTTTGAGTTCCGGAGCCGCCAAGCTGCTCCACCGCTTGCGTGTAGACACCATACGCATAATTCAGTTGGATATAGGTAAACTGCCCACCAAACCTCATATTGTGCCTGCCCTTGGTCCACGACAGATCCTCTTCTGGTTGGACGGTGTTCTGGGGTCCACCATTCGGGAGGCCACCGGCACCGGGCGATGAGGAGTTTTCCAAGCCCGGCATCTGCATCAGACCGCTGGTGACCGGGTCGGAGGGTGAGACAAAGTTTAGATTGGGTACGTAGGTGAACTGCTTGTTGAAGGACGTTGCGTCATTGTAACGGGCGAAGCTGAGTTTAGTGTTGCTAAACAACGAGCTACGAAAGGAGTGGTTCACTGAAAGCAGATAGGTTTCGTCCTGATTGAGGGTGCCAGTATCGTACTGGGGATACGTACTATAGCTGTTTGTACCGGGGAAGAGATTGAACTGATCTCTGGCTGCACGGAAAAACATCTGGGTCTTGTCGCTGGGGTTGTAATCCAGGCGACCTACCAGGGTATAAATGTTCCCCTCAGGACCACCGCCGGCGTTAAACGGGGCGGTGAAATTGACCGTATCCATGACCGGTTGCGAATTGGGGATGACTGTCTTGTTGTCGAGCAGAGGATTGACACAGGCACCGCCCGTTCCGGTACCAAAGAAGCAACCAGAAGATGCCACCCACTGCCCCCAGGTGGAAGCTACTGCAGCGATGGGCAGCGTTGTAGTGCCGAAGCTCTTGAAGTAGGCTTGCGCGTTTGCCGGTAATCCGGGGTACCCGTTTGTGGGATTACCGAAAATGAAAGATGGATCGAATATCTCCTCAGTCTGGACCGAGTTACTCCGTACACGCGTAAACTCGGTGCTCTCAGAAACAAACAGCTTGTTCTTGATAATCGGGCCGCCTACCTGAAATCCGAATTGGTTTCGGGTGTACTTACCTTTCGGCAGGTCGTTGACCACGTTGTTGTACGTGTTGGCCGTATAAGCTGACAACCGGTTGAACTCCCAGCCCGAACCGTGCCAATTATTGGTACCAGCCTTTGACGTTACATTGACAACGCCACCGGAAGCGCGGCCATACTCGGCCGAAAAGTTATTGGTGACGACGCTGTATTCCTGCACACCATCAACGGGGATGTTCGTACCGACGCCGACGTTGAAAACGGACACGTTCTCGACGCCATCCAGCAGAATCTCAGTACCGGACTCCCGCTGTCCGTTGATCGCGAAACCGACGCCGCGTTGGAACAGTTCCTGCCCCCCACCGCCTATCGACGTCGTTCCGCCATTCGAGGTGCTGTCCCCATTGCTGACATTGCCGGAAAGAGCAACGAAGTCGTAGGGGTTTCGCGTGAGGCTGGGGAGGTGGGCTATCTTCTGCGAATTGACGAGCTGGGAGAGTTCCTGAGTTTCGGTGTTGACCGCGACCGCGGTCGCGACCACCTTGACTACGACGGTACTCTTGCCAACGTTCAGTTGGGCGTTCACGGTCGTGATGGTGCCGACGGTGACCTCGGCCTGAGTCTCAAATGTTTCAAAGTTCGGGCTCTTGACAGTTACCTCATATGTGCCGACGTTCAGCCCGGGTATGGAATATTGTCCGATAGTTCCTGTTGTCGTGCTCCGTTCTACACCTGTGGTTATGCTTGTAGCGGTCACAGTGGTGCCAGGAATGACGGCACCGGATGCGTCACGAATTGTGCCGTCAATCGAACCGGCTTCGACTTGTCCGATGGCGGGAGTTGCACTTAGACCCAGAAGGCCGAGCC
>Ga0302326_10023563_pt1 | contig 12539 bp, 9 predicted proteins | sample Palsa_T0_3_FD_202264 | JGI IMG/M metagenome (GOLD analysis project Ga0302326, IMG submission 202264) | Peat permafrost microbial communities from Stordalen Mire near Abisko, Sweden - Palsa_T0_3 | ecosystem: Environmental > Terrestrial > Soil > Palsa > Peat permafrost | place: Sweden: Abisko... | reverse complement strand
GGCCGTAGCGTGCGCGACCGGCTGCTGAGCAACGCAGTGCGTCTGGCGTTCCGCGACGTGCTCTATCACGGGCGCCATGCCGCGTATGTGCTCTATTTGACTCTCGATCCGCAGCTCCTCGACGTCAATGCCCACCCGTCAAAGCTCGAAGTACGCTTCCGCGACAGCCGGAACATTCATGACTTCGTGTTCCGCGCGGTCGAGCAGGCCGTCGCTGGAACCTCGCCCCGCGCACCGGCGGCTCCCGCGGCGGCCGACGCAGCGTCGCGGCCCTATGACTCCGGCGGACGCGCTCAGTCGTTTGACTTCGCCGACGGGCGGCGTGATCCCTGGGTGCTCGCGGCGGCCGTGCGCGATGCTGCGCCGGGGACGGCGGCGGAGGTGGGGCAGCCGCTCGGCAGCGCACTTGCGCAGCTGCATGGAATCTACATTCTCTCGCAGAGCGCCGAAGGCCTCATCCTCGTGGACATGCATGCCGCGCACGAGCGTGTGCTCTATGAGAGGTTCAAGGCCGACGCGGCCGCACAGGGGGTCGCTTCCCAGCACCTTCTCGAGCCGATCGTCATCGAATTGAAATCACACGAGCTGGAAGCCGTGCTCGAGGATCGCTCGAGCTGGGAGCACGCGGGATTTGAGCTCGATGCGCTCGGCCCCACGCGCCTCGCGCTGCGCCGCGTGCCGGCGCTCCTCGCGAGCGGCGACATCGCGGCAACGGTTGGCGCGGTGATCCGCGATTTGGAGCTGGAAGCGGGCGCCCATCACCTGGACGGCGCCGTCGACAAGTTCCTGGGTACGCTCGCCTGCCGCACATCCATCCACGCGCACCGGCGCCTCACCCTGCCCGAAATGAATGCCCTCTTGCGGCAGATGGAAGCCACAGAGCGCTCGAACCAATGCAATCACGGACGACCCACCTGGACGCGCCTGACACTCTCGCAGCTCGACCATCTCTTCCTGCGGGGTCGCTGATGGACGAGGCCGCCGCGCGAGCGCCGCCCGTCTGGGTGCTCACAGGTCCCACCGGTACGGGCAAAAGCGACTGGGCGCTCGGGGTGGCGCAGCGCTATCCCGTTGAAATCGTGAGCGTCGACTCGGCGATGGTGTATCGCGGCCTCGATCTCGGTACGGCGAAGCCGCCGCGGCCACTGCGGGAGGCCATTGCGCACCACCTGATCGACATCTGCGAGCCGACCGAGAGCTATTCGGCGGGGCGCTTTGTCGAGGATGCCGCGGCGCGAATCATTGAAATCCACGCGCGCGGCCATATACCGCTCCTGGTGGGGGGTACCTTACTTTATCTGCGCGCGCTCGTTTCGGGCCTGGCGCACTTGCCGCAGGCCTCGGCCGAGCTGCGTCGCGAGCTTGCCGAACGCGCCGCACGGACGGGCTGGGCAGCACTGCACGGCGAGCTTCAGCGCCTGGACCCGCAGGCCGCAGCCCACATCCATCCAAACGACCCACAGCGCATCCAGCGCGCCCTCGAGGTCTGCCTCACCACCGGCGGCAGGATTTCCGAGCTGCAGCGCACCAGCCCGAGCGTGCTCGCGCCGTACCGCCTGCGCCGCTGGGCGCTCGTTCCTGCCGATCGGGCGACGCTGCAAGCGCGCCTTGAAGAGCGGTTCAATGCGATGATGGCGCATGGTTTTCTAGGCGAGGTGAAGTCCTTGTATCGCCGCGGCGACTTGCACGCCGGCCTGCCCGCCATGCGTGCGGTGGGCTACCGGCAGCTGTGGGCGCACCTAGCCGGTGCATTCAGTCTCGCCGAGGCGGTCAGGCGCGGCATCGCTGCAACGCGACAGCTTGCGAAGCGTCAACTCACGTGGATTCGCGCCGATGCGACACTCGAGCGCATTGATCCGCAAGCGCCTGCGGCTTTCGCTGATTGGAACCTCGAGTTGGGGCGCGAGTTATGCACGCTTGGCCGCTGATGCTAAGATTATGCCCACGGAAAAATTAAAAAACCGTAATAAGAAGGAGAAAACGATGGCCAAAGGCCAGTCGCTGCAGGATCCATTTCTCAACGCCTTACGAAAAGAGCGCGTGCCGGTATCCATTTATTTGGTCAACGGCATCAAGCTGCAGGGGCAGATCGACTCCTTCGATCAGTTCGTCGTATTGCTCAAAAATAGCGTCAGTCAAATGGTGTACAAGCACGCCATTTCCACGGTCGTTCCGGCACGCAACGTCAATTTGACGGCGGCCGACGAAGGCGACGTGGCAGCGGAGTCTGCTGCCGAATAATGCTTCCGCTCATGGAGGTATGAGTGTTCGAGCGCCCCAGGAGCGGTGAGCGCGCGGTACTCGTACGGCTGGGATTCGGCGCGGCGGTCGATCCGGAGGATCTGCGCGAGCTTGAGCAGCTCGCCCGCTCCGCAGGTGCGCAGCCAGTGGCGACCGTGATTGGCCGGCGCGAGCGGCCGGATCCGCGCTTCTTTATGGGCAGCGGCAAGGCGGACGAAGTGCGCGATGCCGCGGCCGCGGCTGCCGCCGACGTCATTCTCGTCGACCACGCACTCTCGCCCAGCCAGGAGCGCAATCTCGAAGAGCATGTTGGGCGACGCGTGCTCGATCGCAACAGCCTCATCCTCGACATCTTTGCGCAGCGCGCGCGCAGCTTCGAGGGCAAGTTGGAGGTGGAACTCGCGCAGCTGAAACACATCGCCAGCCGCCTGGTGCGCGGCTGGACGCATCTGGAGCGCCAGAAAGGCGGCATTGGCCTGCGCGGTCCCGGTGAGACGCAACTCGAAACCGACCGGCGCCTGATCGGTCAGCGCGTGCGCGTGCTCACCAAGCGCCTCGAGAAGATCAAGCAGCAACGCGAGACCGGGCGGCGCATGCGGGCGGAGATCCCGGTACCTTCGATTGCGCTCGTGGGCTATACGAACGCGGGCAAGTCGACGCTGTTTCGGGCGCTCACGGGATCGCAGGCCTACGTCGCTGATCAGCTCTTTGCCACCTTGGATCCGACCGTGCGGCGCGTGAGCCTGCCCGGCGGCACGCCGGTGGTGATCGCCGACACGGTGGGCTTCATCCGCGCGCTGCCGCATGAGCTCGTGGCCGCCTTCCAGTCGACCCTGACCGAAGCGCGCGAGGCGACGCTCCTCCTGCACGTCGTCGATGCGAGCGACGCGCGCCGCGCGGAGCACATGGCGCAGGTGGATGCGGTGCTGGCCGACATCGGCGCGCAGGCCATCCCACAGATCGTGGTCTACAACAAGATCGATCGGCTCACGCTTGCGCCGCGCATCGACCGCGACACGGACGGCCGCGTGACGGCAGTGTGGATCTCGGCCGCCGAGAACGCGGGGCTCGCATCTCTGGAGCTGGCCATCACCGAGCGGCTCTCCCGTGCCACGCGCCGCGCGCGGCTGTGGATTCCGGCGAGCGGCGGCGCGTTGCGCTCGCGGCTGTATGCGGCGCGCGTGGTGCGCGCGGAGCAACCGAGCGAAGATGGCTCCATCGAGCTCACCGTGGAGCTGCCGATGCTTGAGCTCCTGTCGCTCGCCCGTACCGGCGGCGTGCGGATCCTCGAAGTAGCCGATGACGATTTGCCTTGTGTGCCCGCGGAGGGCTTCCTACAATCGGCGCCCTTTTCCGGCGTAACGCGGCTGCGCTGAAGCTTGCGATAGCCGGCTCGCGCGGTACTTCTTAAATAGTCCTATGGCTTGGAATCAACCCGGCGGTCAACAAAGTCCTTGGGGAAGGCGGCCCGGCGGCAACTCGCGCCTGGATGAGCGCGTCAAGGATTGGCAGCGACGTCTGGAGTCGCTCTTTCGGCCGGGTGGAACCGAGGGTGGATCGCTCATCTTCCTCGTCGTCATTCTCGCGCTCTTGCTGTGGCTTGCGAGCGGCTTGTTTCAGATCAAGGCCGCCGAGCGCGGCGTCATCCAGCGCTTCGGCCGGCTGACGCATGTGCGCGGACAGGGATGGGGCTGGCGCTGGCCGTGGCCCATCGAGACCCTGACGAAGGTCAACGTCGCGAGCGTCAACAGCAGCGACTACAAATCGCGCGTGCTGACCTCCGACGTCAACCTCGTCGAGCTGCGCTTCGCGGTTCAGTACCAGTACACGGATCCGGTGAAGGTGCTGTTCAAAGTCGCCGACCCCGAAGCGACCTTGCGCGGCGTTTCCGAGAGCGCCTTCCGGCAGATCGTCGGCCAGAGCACGCTCGATGATGTGCTGGTGGGCGCAACCCGCCCGCACATCACGCAACGCACGAAGGAGCTCATCCAGCGCACGCTGGATTTCTACAACGCCGGCATCACCGTTACCTCCGTGAACTTGACCGACGTGCAGGTTCCCGATGCGGTGATTCCCTCGCAGCGTGATGCCAACAAGGCGCTCGCCGATCAGGAGCGCTTTGTAAAGGAAGCGCAGGCCTACGCCAACGGCGTACTGCCCGTGGCGCAGGGCGGCGCCTCGCGGCTACAGCAGGATGCGGCCGGCTACCACGCGCAAGTCGTCGCGCTGGCCGAAGGCCAAGCGTCGCGATTCACGCAGCTTGCCCAGGCCTACGCGCAGGCGCCCGAAGTGACGCGCAAGCGGCTCTATCTTGAGACCATCGAGACTATCCTGGCGCGTTCTCACAAGGTGCTGCTCGATGCCAAGGGCGGCAACGGCAATCTCATCTATCTGCCGCTCGATAAGCTCCTGGATCGCGCTGCGGCGAAGGAGCCGGAGGTGACGCCGGACTCGAGCGCGCGCGGCGCGCCAAGCGGCGGCGACTCCGATTCCACGATCGTCGATAGTCGCAGCCGTACGGACCGCTGATGCTCAGGCGATATTTTCCGCTGCTGGTGGTGATCGCGATCGGGCTGCTGATTGTCTTCACCTCGCTCTTTACCGTGCAGGAGACGCAGGTGGCGATCCGCACCGAGTTCGGCGCGATCGTGGGCATCGACTATGACCCCGGCCTGCACTGGAAGTGGCCGTGGGATCAGGTGGTGAAGTTCGAGCGGCGCATTCTCTCGCAGTCCTACGAGGGCGAGACCTTTCTCACCAACGACAACCGCGGCCTCATCGTCGACTTCTACGTCAAATGGCGCGTCAATGATGCCTCGCGATTCTTTCAGGCGACCGGCGGCGTCGAGGACATCGCTGCAGAGCGCCTGGCGGAGATCGTCAAGGACGGCATCAAGAGCGTGGTCGCGCAGCGCACCCTCGAGCAGATCGTCACCTCGGAGCGTGCCGCCGTCACCGGCGACATGTTTGGCAAGGCGAATCACGCAGTCTCAGGATTGGGTGTCGAGCTTGTCGATGTGCGCGTGCAGCGCATCGATCTGCCCGAGGACGTTGCGACACGCGTCTATGACAGCATGAAGCAGAATTTTGCGAAAATCGCGAGCCGCCTGCGCGGGGAAGGCTCGAGCGCCGCGGTGCGCATCCGCGCCACCGCCGAGCGCCAGCGCACGGAGATTCTGGCGGACGCTGAGCGTGATGCGTTGCGCGTGCGCGGCCAGGCCGATGCCGAGGCCGCAGAGATCTTCGCGCGCGCCTACGCGAGCAATCCGGACTTCTACGCCTTCTACCGCAGCCTGCAGGCCTACGAGCGCTCCCTCGGCAAGGACGGCGACCTGCTGGTGATTTCGCCCGACGGGGAATTCTTCAAATACTTCAAGGATTCGGGCACTGCGGTCAGTCCGGCCAAGCCGGTTAAGCGCTGAGCGCAAGTTTTTCGGCCGCATCGTCTCATGCTCCACCTGTCGGATCTCATCGCGGCGGTTGCGCTGTTCCTCGTGCTCGAGGGTATGGCTCCATTTTTGAATCCGCGCGGCATGAAGCGCGCGCTCACGCGCCTCCTCGACATCGGCGATCGGGAGCTGCGCATCGCGGGCCTCGGGAGCATGCTGGTCGGTCTCGGGATCCTGTTTCTCGTTCGGTAGCGCCATGGGCAAGTTCGTCATCGTGATCGGCACGCAGTGGGGCGACGAGGGCAAGGGGAAAATCGTCGACCTGCTGACCGAGCGCGCCGTCGCCGTGGCGCGTTTTCAAGGCGGCCACAACGCCGGCCACACGCTCGTCATCGGCGGCAAGAAGACCGTTCTGTCGCTCATCCCCTCGGGCATCCTGCGTGACGGCGTGCGCTCCTTCATCGGCAACGGCGTCGTGCTCTCGCTCGAGGCGCTCTTGAGCGAAGCGCAGCTGCTCATGAATCAGGGCGTGCCGGTGTTCGATCGCCTGCGCATCTCGCCCTCCTGCCCGCTCATTCTGCCCTCACACGTGGTGCTCGACCGCGCGCGCGAGCAGGCGCGCGGCATTAATGCCATCGGCACGACCGGCCGCGGCATCGGGCCTGCGTACGAGGACAAGGCTGCGCGCCGCGCGCTGCGGGTCGCGGATCTGTTCAAGCGTGATCACTTCGCGGCAAGGCTTGGCGAAGTGCTCGACTTTCACAACTTCATCCTGCAGAACTACTATCGACAGCCGCCGGTCGATTTTCAGAAGACGCTCGACACGCAACTCGCGCTCGGCGCGCGAATCGAACCGCTCGTGACGGACGTGACGCTCGCTTTGGAAGCGCTGCGGGTGGCCGGCGCCAACGTCCTGTTCGAGGGCGCGCAGGGGGCCATGCTCGATGTGGACCTGGGTACCTATCCGTACGTGACCTCGTCAAACACCACCGCCGGCTTTGCCAGCTCCGGCACCGGCATCGGCCCGCGTGCCTTCAATGCCGTCATCGGCATCGTCAAGGCGTACACCACGCGCGTCGGCGCGGGGCCGTTTCCGACCGAGCTCTTCGATGAGTACGGCGAGCACCTGTCGCGCGTCGGCCATGAGTTCGGCTCGGTGACCGGCCGGCGACGCCGCTGCGGCTGGTTCGATTCAGTGGCGCTGCGACGCGCCATCATTCACTCCACGGTGTCGAGCCTGTGCATCACGAAGCTCGACGTGCTCGATGGTCTCGACACGCTGCGCATCTGCGTTGGCTATCGGATCGACGGCGCGGTGGCTGCGCAGCCACCGCTGTCGGTCGACTCGTATGACCAGATCGAGGCCGTCTACGAAGAGATGCCCGGCTGGAAGGAATCGACCGTCGCCGTTACCGAGTACGCGCGCCTGCCCGCCGCCGCGCGCGCTTATCTTGAGCGCATCGAAGCCCTGGTGCAGGTTCCCATCGACCTGATATCAACCGGCGCCGAGCGCGATGAGACCATCGTGCTGCGTCACCCGTTCGGCAGTTGAGGCTGGCGCGTGCGCGCGCGGCGCAGGACTCTGAGCAAGTAGATGCAAATGTCCGCAAGATCACGGCTTACTCTCGCGCGCGAGAGTCAAATATCTCAGGGTGCATCATCTGAAGCAACCGACGCGCACGAGCTGCTAGGATGCGCGACACGCGGCGGCGCAGAGCTCGCAAGCAGCGCATGCAGCCAAGTTATAATCATCTTTTCAATTGTCTCTTATCAGATTGATATATAAAGGATTAGTAAGGGCCTTTCCAAGTCTATTGGTCCTTGTTGCTACGATTTTGTGGGAAGCCGTGGCCGCTGCGCAGGATGCGCAGCCTGCAGCTGCTCCGGCGCCAGCGGCAGCGCCTGCGAGCGGCGCATCTAACACGCCCTTGACGCAAATCGTCGTCACTGCAACGCGCATCGCGCAGTCGAGTTTTGATCTGCCGGTGTCGGTCGATCGCGTGAGCGCGCAGCAGATCCACGAAGGCCAGCTGCAGGTCAATCTGTCCGAGTCGCTCGATGAAGTGCCCGGTATATCGGTGCAGAGCCGCCAGAACTACGCGCAGGACCTGCAGATCTCCGTGCGCGGGTTCGGCGCCCGTTCGAGTTTCGGCGTGCGCGGCGTGCGGCTCTACTCTGACGGCATCCCCGGAACGATGCCCGACGGGCAGGGCCAGTTCTCGCAGTTTGACTTAGGCTCGGCGGATCACATCGAGGTGCTGCGCGGTCCGTTTTCGGCGCTGTACGGCAATTCCTCCGGCGGCGTCATCGCGCTCTTTACCGAGGATGGCAAGCCCGGGTTCGAAGCCGAGGGCACCGCCGAGTACGGCACCTTCGATACGCAGCGCTACGCTTTCAAGGGCAGCGGCGCAACCGGCGACGTCAACTATGTCGCGGACGTTGCGCATTTCCAAACCGACGGCTACCGCGATCACAGCGAGGCTGAGCGCAATAATTTCAATTCCAAAGTCGGCATCACGCTCTCCGATGCATCAAAGCTGACTCTGGTGTTTAATGCCATCCAGACGCCATCCGTGCAGGATCCGCTCGGTCTCACGCGCGCCCAGCTCGGTGCCGATCCGGCGCAGGCGGGCGTCAATGCCGTTGCATACAACACTCGAAAGTCGCTCGATCAGGAACAAGCGGGCGCCACCTATGAGCGGAAGCTTACGGGCAGCGATGACCTCTCGGCCGAGCTCTACACCGGACACCGCGATACCACCCAATTCCAGGCGATCCCGAAGGTCACCGAGTCGGCGCCGACGAATCCGGGGGGCGTCATCGATCTAGGGCACGCCTACTGGGGAACGGATCTGCACGTGACTGACCACCGCAGCATCGCCGGCACGCCGCTGCAGCTGACGGCCGGTGTGAGCTATGACGAACTCGACGAGGCGCGGCGCGGCTATCTCAACTTCATCGGCGACACGCTCGGCATTGAAGGCGACCTGCGGCGCGATGAGACCAATCACGTCTACGACGTCGACGAGTATCTGCAGGCGCAATGGGATCCGGGCGCACGCTGGCGGCTCATCGCCGGAGTCCGCAACAGCATCGTTGACGTGAGCTCCGACAATCATCTGGCCTCGGCCAGCCTCGTGGGCGAGAGCGGCGTGCGCTACAGCGCGACCAACCCCGTCGCCGGCGTGACGTACCGGGCAACCTCCGCGGTCAACTTTTACGCTTCCTACGGCCGGGGTTTCGAGACGCCGACACTGGATGAACTCGCCTACCGTTCGACCGACGGCAGCATACCCGGGCTCAACTTTGGCCTCGCACCGGCGCGCAGCGACAACTTCGAGGTCGGCATGAAGGCCGAAGCCGATCACGTGCGCGGCAGCCTCGCCGCGTTCTACATCAAGACCCATGATGAGCTTGCAGTCGAGGCCGACGCCGCCGGGCGCTCCGTGTACGAGAATATTGACGAGACCCAGCGGCGCGGCGCGGAGCTCGGACTCGATGCCTGGTGGAACGGCGGCTTCACCGCAAGGCTCGCCTATTCCTATATCCGCGCGACCGTCGTGTCGCCTTACAGCACCTGTCTCACCGTGCCCTGCCATCCGCTCGTGATTCCCGAGGGCAGTCGCCTGCCTGCCGTTCCCGCAAACGCTTTGTATGCCGGGCTCACCTGGCGCTACGCCCCGGCCGGCTTCTCCATCACGGCGGAGGCGATTGGGCGCGCCGAGATCTACGCGAACGACAGCAACAGCGAAGCGGCAGCGGGCTATTGGACCGGGAACCTGCGCTGCGGCTTCGAGCAGAACGACGGTCACTGGCATCTCAGCGAATACGCAAGCGTGGACAACCTGACCGACCGGCGCTACGTGGGCTCGGTCATCGTCAACGAGACGAGTTCACGATTCTTCGAGCCGGCGCCGGGCCGCACCGCCTTGCTGATGTTCACCGCCGCGTACCGCGATCGGCCGGCGTCGCCGTAAGGGACTCGATGGGCCCTCGACGGCATAGCTTCGATCGGCTTGCGTTGAGCCGCCGCGCGACCACTTCGGAAGCGCTCGTGGCCCGGTCCGATCGCTACGCAGGCACGGCCGCGGCAGCGGGCAGCACGTTCGACGCGTACAATGCGTGCAACGGCAGCCCCCGGAATGGATCCTGCGCGGCACAAACCGGCACATCCTTGCAGCCCTGCGCAGTGCGTGCGGCCGTGACGGCAATGTCGCGGCGTGAGAAACCACGGCGGGGCCGGCAACTACGCCGCACTGCGGATGTCCAAAATCGCTTGGATCGCCGTGGTCCGCGCCCTCGAGGCCTGTCCCGGCGCGGCTGCACCACGGGATTCGCCGTGATGCTCCAAATTGGGGCGGACCGTGAACTGTTGATCAGGCTGATGAAAAAATTTCGGCCTGCCTTGCTCGGCGGCACTCAAGCCGAGCGCACACGATGGGAGGTCACGTGAAGACGACACAGCAACTGCATGATCTGGGTCAAAGCCTATGGCTTGACAACATCACACGCACCATTCTTGCGGATGGCACACTGCGCCGCTACATCACCGATCTGTCGGTGACCGGGCTTACCTCCAATCCCACAATCTTCGATGAGGCCATTAAAAAGAGCAGCGCCTATGATGACGCCATCGAGAGCAAGACGGCGGCGGGCGCTTCGGGCGAGGGGCTGTTCTTCGATCTCGCACTCGAGGATCTGACGCAGGCCGCGGATCTGTTCCGGCCGGTCCACGAGGCGACCGGCGGCGTTGACGGTTGGGTGTCGCTCGAAGTGTCGCCGCTCCTGGCGAACGACACTCCCGGCACCGTCAAGGCGGCGCTGCAACTGCACTCGCGGGCGCGGCGTGCAAACCTTTTCATCAAGATTCCGGGCACTCTTGCAGGCATCGCTGCAATCGAGCAGGCGATCTTCGCCGGCGTGCCGGTGAACGTGACGCTCCTCTTTTCGACCGCGCAGTACATCGCGGCGGCCGAGGCGTATATGCGCGGAATTGAACGCCGCATCGCGGCCGGCCAGGATCCGAAGGTGGGCTCGGTCGCCTCGCTCTTCATCAGCCGCTGGGATGTCGCGGTGAAGGACAAAGTGCCTGCGGCGCTGCGCAACCGCTTGGGGATTGCCATCGCGAAGGAGGCGTACCAAGCCTACCGCGAACTGCTGGCCACGCCGCGCTGGCGCAAGCTCGCCGCCGCCGGGGCGCGGCCGCAACGGCTGCTCTGGGCCAGCACCGGCACCAAGGATCCGGGCGCTCCGGACACCTTGTACGTACAGGCTCTCGCAGCGCCCGACACGGTCAATACGATGCCGGAAAAAACGTTGCTCGCCTTCGCCGACCACGGCCGCCTGAGCGGGGTCATGCCGCTCGACGGCGGCGATGCGGACAAGGTGCTCGCGGAGTTTGCTCATGACGGCGTGGATCAAAATCTACTGGCGGCTCAGCTGCAGCGCGAGGGCGCCGAATCCTTCACGAAGTCCTGGCGCGACCTGATGGACGTGCTCGTCGCAAAGAGCGTCGCTATTGCCACCGGTACGCACAAGAGCGTAGGGCGCGCATGAGCACGCCTGCGCGCGCCGCGCGCCTGCCGCTTGCCGAACGGCCGGCGTGGCGGGCGCTCCTCGAGCACTATAAGAAGGTGAGCACGCTGCATCTGCGCGACCTCTTTGCCGCGGATGCCGGCCGGGGCGAACGGCTGAGCGTGGAAGCTGCAGGGCTATATCTGGACTACTCGAAGAATCGCGTCACCGATGAGACCCTCGTGCTGCTGCTGCGCCTGGCGGCGGAAAGTGGTTTGAGAGAGCGCATCGCGGCGATGTTCGCCGGCGAGAAGATCAATGTGACGGAGGATCGCGCGGTGATGCACGTGGCGCTGCGCGCGCCCGCGGGCGAGCGCCTGCTCGTTGACGGCGCCGATGTCGTGCCCGAAGTGCAGGCGGTGCTGGCGCGCATGGCGGCCTTCTGCGATGCGGTGCGCGGCGGCAGCTGGCGCGGCCACACCGGCCGGCCGATCCGCAACGTCATCAATATCGGCATCGGCGGCTCGGACCTGGGACCGGTGATGGCATACGAAGCGCTGCGCCATTACAGCCGCCGCGACATGACTTTCCGTTTCGTCTCCAATGTGGACGGCACGGACTTTGCAGAAGCCACCCGCGACCTTGACGCCGAGGAGACTCTCTTCATCGTCTGCTCAAAGACCTTCACGACGCTGGAGACCATGACCAATGCGCACACGGCGCGCGACTGGGCATTGCGCAAACTGGGCGACGCGCGCGGCATACGCCAACACTTCGTCGCCGTGTCGACCAATGCTGAAGAGGTGACCAAATTCGGGATCGACCCGCAGAACATGTTCGGGTTCTGGGATTGGGTCGGCGGGCGCTACTCGATGGACTCGGCCGTGGGTCTGTCCACCATGCTCGCGATTGGCCCGGAAGGCTTTCGCGCCATGCTCGCGGGCTTTCATGCGATGGACGAGCATTTTCGCAGCGCCCCCTTCGAGCGCAATCTGCCCGCGCTCATGGGGCTGCTCGCCGTCTGGTACAACGACTTCTTTGGCGCGCAGACAGCCGCCGTCTTTCCCTACGATCAGTATTTGAAGCGCTTTCCGGCCTATCTGCAGCAGCTGACCATGGAGAGCAACGGCAAACACGTCACGCTCGAGGGCGCGCCCGTCGGCACGCAGACCGGACCCATCTACTGGGGCGAGCCCGGCACCAACGGTCAGCACTCTTTTTATCAGCTCATTCACCAGGGTACGCGCCTCATCCCGAGCGACTTCATCGGGTTCTGCCAGAGCCTGAATCCGCTCGGTCAGCATCATGACCTGCTACTCGCCAATCTCTTCGCGCAGACGGAGGCGCTGGCGTTCGGCAAAACGGCGGCGGAAGTCTCCGCGGCCGGAACGCCGG
>Ga0302326_10023562_pt1 | contig 12540 bp, 20 predicted proteins | sample Palsa_T0_3_FD_202264 | JGI IMG/M metagenome (GOLD analysis project Ga0302326, IMG submission 202264) | Peat permafrost microbial communities from Stordalen Mire near Abisko, Sweden - Palsa_T0_3 | ecosystem: Environmental > Terrestrial > Soil > Palsa > Peat permafrost | place: Sweden: Abisko... | reverse complement strand
GGCATATCCGCAAAGTCGCCGATGGTGCGGTGTTGATGTTTCATATGTCAAGTCATTTCGACTATGGCAATTCAGAACTGGTGCGGATTTGTGCCGAGAACACCGTTCGCTATGTCAAAGAAGTGGCAATCGATCCGCTGGTTGCCGATGGCTTGTTGACAGAAGAAGAGGCCGAAAGCATCATCGATAAACGGCGGGATTTCTGGCTTGATTCGTACACCCTGAACGATCGTCTGGAGAAGCTCCATGGCCAAACCGCCTAAGGCAACCATACCACTCAAGACATCTGATCCTATTGTCAGTCCACAGCCTGATACCGGTGTGTCGCCGGCATCAAGTTACTTCCTTGATCTCAATGCGATGGTCGCTCTCGAGTCTCTTAGCCAAGAATTCCTATCCTCAGGTGGCAAGAAACCAGAATCTGAGATGAATGTCACGGTGCAAGTCTCAGAGTCCCAACCTGACACCACTGTGATCTATCACAAGGACGGCGCTTACTACGTCTATTTCAACGCCGGTGAACTCGCTGCGAGTTGGTGGGGTGTTAATCTCGCTTCGTTCAGTCAATGGGCGATGTCTCTGAAACCCGACGATGTTGTCTATTTCTATCAGACCGGATCCATCTTTTATATCCCGCTCTGGGCCCAGATTCTCAGCGTGCTTGATACCCAATGTCTCGCCAAGAAAATATTTGTGGTTGATCACATGATCGACACCCCACTGTTTCTCTTTATCTGTGATGAGGTTTGCATCGATGATCTCGGCGCCATCTCGTTTCGGTCTTGTGTCGATTTGGTGGAAGCCTCGGTTGTTGAAAAAGCGTTTCTACCCTATCTCGGCAAGCTCTATGAACGCGGTGTTGCCAAGAAGTTACTAACCGATGATGAAGCCCATGCCATCATGGTTGATAATCTCATCGTGTTCAAAACAGCCCGTCAACTCAAAAGCCAAATGGATGTGACGCAAGTCTAACACGATCGTGAACCACATGGCGGCAAGCCATGTGGTTCCACTTCCGGTCATCTTATGAATGTTCGGCATAGATTGCTAGGAGATAGACCCGTGATACTCTTCCAAGATGATTTTACAACACAGGCTGCCGTTGTGCATCACGACACAGCGAATAAAAGCTTTGTTCGCATAGCGATGATCCTAAAAAAACTCGGCATCAAAAATAATTTGTTTCCTTTGGCTCTCCATCAGCCTGAGTTGGCAGGGTACGACCCTCATCATTTAAAAGATTCCAGTCTTGAGCTGCGGATGAAGATTGCGCTTGAATGTAAGATCAACAAATGGTATTTCTTCCGAGAGGTATTGCGTATTCCCGCTTCGGGTGGGGAGACCATTCCGGTCAAAGCAAATCGTGGTTGTATCGCAATGATTTGGTGTTTTTATAACAACATTTCCTACATTGCTATTCAACACAGGCAGAGCGGCAAGACCGTGTTGGCGTGTGGGATCGTGACCGAGGTAATGTATATCGGTGGGCATAACATCGAAACAACACTGCTGACGAAAGATTCAGACTTGGTGCAAGCCAATGTCGGTCGTATCAAGACGATGCGGGAAGCGTTACCGCCGTATTTGATCCATAAACAAGTACGCGATACCGATAATAAAGAGGGTCTTTCTTATGAGCAGTTAAAGAATCGGTATCGTACCGCAATTGCCAAAGCTGATAAACAAGGGGCTGATAACCTTGGTCGGGGTATGACCTCACCGTTGATTCATATAGACGAGCCGGGGTCCTGTAACAACATTGATATCACTTATCCGGTGATGATGTTATCAACGATCGCTGCGGTTGCAAATGCTAGAGCTAACAATCAACCGCATTCTAACCTCTTGACCACAACGGCTGCGAATATTGATACCGCCCGTGGCCGATTCACTTATGATATGGTCAATCGGGCGATGCCGATGACGGAAACGATCTATGATCTGAAGGATAATGCTGCCGCAAAACAGTTGGTTTATGCCAATTCCAAGAATAACATGATCAATGGTACATTTTCTTACATGATGCTGGGGTATACCCAAGCCTGGTATGAAGAAGCCAGACGGATCAGTGATGCATCGGATGAAGTCAACGATCGTGAACTGCTGAATGTCTGGAAGGCGGGATCCGAAGCCAGTATCCTCGATGCTGAAACCATTAGACTGCTCAATGCCAACAAACACGAGCCCGCGCATACTGAAATCATCCATGATTATGTGGTGAAATGGTATATACCACTGAGCTTCATCCAATCTGCCCAATTTACCGCGAAGCGATATATTCTTGGCATGGATAGTTCGGAAAACATCGGTCAAGATTTCACCACTTTGGTGATGATCGATGTGGAAGATATGGCGGTGGTCTGCACCTTCCGCTGCAATGAATCCAATACCATCAAATTGGGTTATTTCATTGCTGAGTTCCTGATCCGTTATCCGAATGTGACGTTTATCCCTGAGCGAAATAGCACGGGGGGTGCGATCGTTGATGCCATCGTGCTCGTGCTGCAGAGCAATCGGATCAATCCGTTTCGCCGGATCTACAATGAAGTGACACAGAATCGGGATGATCCGGAGATGATGCGGATTGATCTTGAGGATCCAGAGATCCTGAACACATCTGTCAAGAAGAATCTGGGCTTTCGTACCACAGGCAAATCACGACCTTTCTTGTATAAAAACACGTTGAAGAAAGCGGCAAGCCTTAATGCCACGCGAATCTTTGATACCACATTGATCGGCGAGCTGTCAACACTGTCTGCGGTGAAGGGACGCATCGATCACAGTGAAGGCGGTCATGACGATACGGTGATTGCCTATCTACTTGCCTGTTGGTTGATCTTCTTCGGTAAGAATTTGCGTTACTATGGCATTGATGTCAGACTGATCATGACCAGTATCACCCTGGATGGTATGACAATTGATCCGAAGATCCGTGATCGACAGTTAGAACTGCGGCGTGCGGCAAAATACTATCAAGATCTTATCGAAACCACACAGTCTGCTGTGATCAAGAATACCTATCGGCAGAAACTTCTCTTGGTACAAAGTCAGATCGATTCATCGATTACGATGGAACCGATTGGTGTTGCCAAGGTCACGCAAGATGTGCGGGATTATGGTAATACCCATTATACCCCACAAGAATTTGCCCATACCACGCAGCAGAAGCAGAACAATAATCATCTACTTCGGCAGATGGTGAATTTATTTCAATAAGAGATGATGCCATGAACGCTGTCGCTCATGGATGTATGACAGAAAGAGGTGGCTTCCATGAGTAACACGATCCAGCAAGCGTTCAATACCCTCAATCTTACAATCACAGCAAAATTGGTTGATCAATTCGAAGCCATGGTTTTGACCTGGGAGTTACGCAAGACACACCCAATTGCTTTGAACAGTCAAGTGATTGGCTGTACTGCTATTGCATTTATCGATGAAGATCGCAGTCGCTTCTTTGCCCTCTTTGGTCTGACGGAACGTCATCTCAGGGATCTGGTACAAAACACCTCTGCGATCAACAATGAGTATAAAGTGATCAGTGATCCGTTCAATATGTTATCGATCTGGCTCTTGCATTTAGGATTTCGTGATCTTGCTGATACAACCCAACGCCATCGGTTCTTGATCAGTGTCGCAAAATATTTACATTATCGTTTCTTCACATCTCTGGTGAACCATTATTTTTCCCATGGAGCCGTTGAGCGTACGATGCAGGCCGCGATCAACAGTCTCACCCGCAAGTTCGATATCGTTGTTTATGGTACTTGGAAGGCAGCAATTGAAGCCCAATGTGAAGATCTGATTTCGACCGGGAATATCCATCACGTCGCTCTCGTTGCCGGTGATGATGATAAAGGTTTACTATACACCTTAACAGATGTCGAGTCACGGATTCGCGATAAGATCAAAAATATCACGGCAGCCTATTATGCGGCAAGAGCCAGTGGTGATGCGATTGGGTCACGGGCTTCCACCACCGAAATTGAGGGTGAGAAGATATTGGTTCACACCTCAAAAACACTTGATTTGATCATCTATAATCTACAGAATGAAATTACCACCGAACGATTGTTCATCGATAGTGCCACGGTGCATTCGATCGCTAGTCAATTCAACAATGTCACTGAAGATATGCTGCGCAGTGCGTTGAAATCGATGGTCGAACTTGCTGTTATCCAGGCCAATAGCAAGCAATTGGATGTGATTGGTCGTAATGATGGACGTGACACCTATATCGGTATGCGTGTCTTTTTGACCAATCTCATTCAGAAATCTTACCGCTACTGTATGCGCAATGGCGTTGATATTACCAACCACGCAGCGGTCTTTCTCAAGATCAAAAATGTTTATGCATCGAGTCGGATCAATGATGAAGATATTCTTTCGATCAAGCAGAGTGTCACCCATCTGGTTGAGCAGATCAGTACTTCACGTCGAGAAACCACCAAAGGGTCATTACGTTTGAGTCTTATCCTGTATCTCTGTGTCAGGTCATTTAGGTTCTTATAATCCAATGTCATCAGACACTGATCTTCTATTCCAACGCTTGATGACAGCGCGTGACTATGTTGCTGTTTGTGATCGGATCTATCATATCTATCGCACCGAATTTTTGTTCTATGCGGCTTATCCTGAGATATCGCCGATGGCAAGGCAGTCTTATCTCTTGACGGATGTCGCAGAATCGACGCTGCGTGATGCCAGACTTGACTATGATGGGCTTTGTCGGGAGTTCCAAATTATCAATAGGAGAAACCATCATGAGCCACTTGATCGCCCTTGGCCCTGAACAAAAAATTGTGGTTGATCATAGTAATACGGTGTTTGCGACAGCGCTTGAAGGTGTATTTGATACATTAGCGCAACTTGGTCTGACGCTTGAGGCTCTGGCACAACTCAATACCCAATCGGCTATGCTTCTTCCTGTTAAACATGTTGACCACTATAAAGGGGGTCATTATGTTGTGCTCGGTGAGGGTATTCATACCGAAACCCAGGAACCCCTCATGCTGTACTATCATCCCACAACCCAAAAATACTATGCCAGACCGTTGGCGATGTTCAATGGGATGGTCACGGATGTGGCTGATCCTGTTGCACGATTTAAGCACAAAGTGGTCAAACGTCTTGTTGATGAGAGCCGATAAAACAAGATTTTATAAGGAGGTGCAATGCTAAGGATTATTTATTACCAGAAGCAGGCATCATATGGAACATTCATTTCTTAGGAGACGCGTCCGTGAATGATCTCAGTACCTGGCTTGATAAAGTGTGGGATCGATATACCTGGAGACACACACGCAATAGTCCTGTCGATGCTCATATTCTGCAAGAGGCAACAAGACGCTACAACCAACAAACCGAGAAATTTCGCGCTGCGGTGAGAGCTGCGAATATCTGTCATTCCTGTACTCCGAATACATCACTGTCCCGACGCTTTGAGCATCAGCGTGATGTTGAGGAGACTAGACTCTTGGATGCAAGAGCGTACTACAATCGCGTACATGGCTCTTACGTGCAATATGCTGAAGACATTCGTGATTAGAGCAACGGCGATTTGATCAAAATTTTGTATCATCAATGGTGTGATTTACCACATCGTGATTGTACCGCTGCGTACAGAAATTGCGTCATTCTGCATCCGTTCTAGCTGTCTATTATACCGGGACATACGTGCTGTGCATAACAAGATAGGACTCTCACGAGTCCTATCTTGTGCATTGATCATGTGATCTGTATCGTTAAAAACCGATTACAAGGCGCTGCGTAGCAAATATCTGGTAACAGCGGGATCCCATAGAAGAGAGCCGCGTACGGCCACCAGGTCTCTTTCATAATCGGCTGCCGCTGACTCATAGCGGTCAACGATTGTTTTGAATTGACCGAGCTCTTGACCGTTGCTCAATTCGGCATGATCGATACGAATGATCAAGTTGGTCCAGATATAGGCTTTGGTTGCGGTGAGGATAAGCTTAGTCAGAGGATACACGGATGAGTTCGAGATGTTGGTGAATTCGTCATCATAGGCCAACCGGCAGACAAGCACCCAATCGCTATCGGTGAAGAAGAGATTGAACGTATCGAGCAGTATCATGTTATCAGCCATCAATGTCGGTGTTGGCGTCAGACAGGCATTGCTCATGGTGTGGCTATTCAGCGCTGCACGCGAGAGACCGCCGATGGTGTTGCCACTATTGCCAAAGCCATCTTGACCATAGGCAAACGTCGCGTAATCAAAGCGGAACGAGATATCGATCACCCCAACGATATCACGATTCTCTCGTGCCAATGGGGGGATCTTGTAGAGACGATGTTCACCCCGATCGATGAATGACCCACCCCCAGAGGAGGTTCCCGGTGAGATCGATTCGACCATATCACGATGGAGAGGGATACGCTTGATCTTACCGCCGTTGATGTTACAATCTTCCAGTACACGGGCACTGATGATGCAATCTTTTATGCGCGTATCCAAACTCGTCTGGAAATCATTGGGTCGAAAAGCGGCTTCTAAGAGTTCTCTTGGAATGCTAGAAAACACAAGTCGCAGTGCGTTTGTGAAGGCGTTTATCATGTGTGTGATCCTTCAGTGGTGTTGTCATAGGATGATAAATTCATTACTGTATTGCGAAGATGACTAAAGATTAAAAAATTATGACTATCCCATGGGTAATACGAGACCACGACGACAGCGTTGTGAGCCATGATATAGCCGCTGGGATCATGCTGTTGTGTCCTATGGGTTGATACACGCCAACAAGGAGAACTTTCATGACGACAGATTATGGTGCTATGATCACGACGATTTTGATGAGTCGTCGTGGACCGTTGACAAAACAACAGATCACCCAGATGTGTATGGAACGTAGTCTTTCTCGTCAAGCACCGGAACCGCACGAGATCGATATGGCGCTTGCAGAATTGGAAAAATCAGGTCTCTACAACAACGATCCAGTGCAAGGCTGGTCTGTGCGTCGATGAGTCGTCTGCATCTATCTCGACAGCAGCTTGCTGAGGTACTGGAGGGTGTCTGCTTCGGTCTGGATGTTCCAGACAAAACAGACACTGAAGCTTTAGAGTATGCAGCGTTCTGGACTGGAACGCTGCATTATCAGCCATGGCGGGATGTTGCAGCCTTCTTCGGTTATCGCTTTCCCCATCCTGCTACTGGACACTGTCACGCTGAACGTGAATCTAATGGAGATTATCGATGGCGAAAGAACTGATCGTGGCAATTGATACCTGGGATGTGAACCATGCGCGTAGGATATTACGTGATATCGAGGGTTATGCGGGTATGGTGAAAATCGGTTTAGAGTTTTATATGGCGACCGGGATAGCTGGTTTTTTACACATCGCCTTGAATGAAATACCGATCTTTCTCGACTTGAAGTTACATGATGTCCCCAATACGGTAAAAAGCGCTCTTCAAGCTCTGATGCCATTAAGTCCGGCGATGCTAACGGTCCATGCCTCAGGGGGACCGGCTATGATTAGGGCAGCCAGAGAGGCTGTTGATGATGATTGTGAGCGTAGAGGCACGCGCCCGCTGATCATCGCTGTCACCGCTTTGACCAGTCTCAGTCAGACAGATTTAGATCTGATTGGTTATCGGGGTACAGCTTTACAACTGGTTTTGCGGATGGGGACAATGGCTCTGGAATCTGGCGCCGATGGTCTGGTGTGTAGTCCGTTAGAGGTTGTTCCTCTCCGTCAGACATTCGGTCCTGGGCCTAAACTTGTGGTGGCTGGTATTCGTCCAACAGCGTCTCCCCTGCATGATCAGATCCGTGTTGCAACCCCCACACAAGCGATCATGAATGGAGCCGATTATGTCGTTGTGGGTCGTCCGATCATAGATGCTGAATATCCAGGTAAAGTTGCTGCAGACATTTCGGCTGAGATAGAGGCAGCGATGCTGTACAATACCTGAGAATACAATGCGTGCCGTTAAGATTTAGGCATTGTTGTTACAGGATATATCGGTGTGATCATGGTGTCGTTCTGATGAACCCTATTAACCACAACAAAATGGGTGTTCTATGAAACCACAAAAACAAGCTTTTTTCCATAAACCTGACGAGGGCATTTACGGTGACTGCACACGCACTGTGTTTGCCTGTTTGTTGGATATGGAAAGAGATGCTGTACCACATTTTGGTGCTGGTTCACCGCCTCATCATGTTCGATCAGAACATGAACGTCAATGGTTAGCAAGTCAAAATCTCGTCGAAGTGTCTGTTGCTTATGAAGGCGACCGTGATGCAATTCTCTGTACTTTTGGTGCGCAAAATACCGGTTTGCATTATATGTTGACAGGACGCAGTCGTACCGGATGTCATCATGTGGTTATCTGTCGAAATCATCTGATCGTCTGGGACACCAGCATCGATGACGCTGGCATCATCGGACCGTGTGACAACGGTTATTATTGTATTTCTGTATTAGCCAAGAAACTCTAACCAAAGGAGGTTCTGATGTATCTGAAGTTTATCTTCTGGGATATACGACATGGTTGTTGGTTCATGCGTATCGTTGCTATCTTAACAATGATTATAGCCATCCTGCTGATGATCATCGCGATGTGGACGATCACAGCATGGCGACATACCACGATGGTTGTTTTTGAGAGTGTGGTTCTTTGGAGCTGTGCGTTGTTTGCGCTGGGTGTGGGTGGTGTTACGCATGCGGTACGAAGTTATTATCATATCACCGTGTTGTGTCGATCACCTGATTTAACAACCTATCGGCTGATAAAGCGTGTCGGCAACCGACGTCGACCGATGTTTGACTGGTTACGACAGCAACAACATCCTATCGTTAACAATAAGGAGTGATCGGTTGTGGTGAGTGAATGGTGGCTTATCGGGATGCTTGTTGTATTTCTGATCCTGTTGATTTGGATGCGTAACATGGCGTATCGTCATGGCATCTGGGATGGGGCGTTTAATCATTTTCTCCCGATCGTGCGACGGGAAATGCACTATTATGATGCCCGTCGTGCCAAACAGATCTTGGATGCTGAGTTTCCAGCAGACGAAGCATAACTGATCCCAACACTGAATATATATCATTATGAGATAGACATATTCATAGGGAGTGGTCGATGTTTGAGACATTGCGTAATTTAGCTATTGTTGAAATGGTAAACAAGAAACCACTGGCAGTCATCATCAAAGGCAATCCCAAATATTTGAGGATGCCGAAGATCAAACCACTTGCTATTGCATTTTACGCTGAGATCAAGCAGTTATTAATAGCACGAGGATTTCGTGTCACGTTTGATCCTGGTAAAGAATATACCTCTCCCGATAAGACAGCGAAGGCTTGGATTGCTCATTCTCGTGGGATCGATCGTTTACGTTTTGCACCAAAAACAGTACAAACAATAGCTCTGCAAACCAAGGATCACACCAAGACCTATAAGAATCATGATGAACGTGGTGTTGATCCCCTTCATTATCAACTCTCTGACGCTGATCGTACAGCAATCAATGATCTCTCACTAAATTGAAGGAGGCATGTTATGAACTTACAAGTTGGTAACACCATTGAAGTGAATGAAACATCGGTTCGCGTTCTTATGGCACCGTCGTTCAAAGCGCATAGGGATACAGCGTATTATGCCATGAAAGTGGAAGTCTTAACGGGTGAATCAAAGGGTACAACCGGATGGTTAACAGCCGATAAAGCAAATGGTCCTTGGGAACCGGCAGGATCTGGATTTATCTGATGCCGTCAGCGTTACGTCCTCCATGTGTGAACAGAATGAATAAGCAGAGGTATTCATCATGTTTAGAAACTTTGTGTTGTGGGATTATTATCATCAGTTTCGTTATCTCAAACTCATAAGCTTGCTTGGTGTTATCTTCCCGCTTATTATGATGGTCTTATTCTTTTGGATTCTTTCAACCATCACATTCCCACCGGCATCCTATCGTACAGCAATCTTTATATTCGTATTCTTTCCTACCTATCATGCGGGTTATAATTTGGTGATCTCTTCGATTCGATCCTATCGCGCACTATGTCTGCGTTTACATACACCACCTCCTCCCTAACAGCCAACATAGACACTTTCGTGTCTACACAGGAGTTTTCCGATGCCGCTTGTGAAACGCTCAGAATCTGATATGATGCGATTTTCTGCATCACTGGTTGATGTGATGGTCAATCCGGTCAACACTTATGGTGCATTAGGTGCTGGTCTTGCCAAAGCCTTTGCTGATACATTTCCAGCGATGGTTGATGATTACAAAGCTATGTGTAAAGATGCAGAAGGCACTTACGGCAAAGGTGTCCTACAGGTTGGAAAACTCCATATCTTTCATCACAAAGAGCCAAATGTCATTATCGTCAATTTACCCACCAAACGGTATTGGGGGGACACTTCGCATATTGATGATGTTGAATTAGGTTGTGTTAAGCTTGCTGAGTATCTACGCAAGCATCCATTTTATACCGTGGCGATGCCGATTTTAGGAACAGGTCTGGGCAAACTGGATGTGGATCTCTCTTATGGGGTGATCGCCAAACATCTTGATCAATTGCCGAATGTGATTCATATCTGTATTCGTCCGGATCGATTCATCAAACCACCGCTTTATCTCGCGATCATCGGGAGCCGAGCATATCGGGATTATGATCGCATTGAGTTGGGCGTCGCAGATGGTCTGATTAAATTTGGACTGAGCTATACGGATTTTGAAGCCGCCATCTCGGGTGGCGCTGATGGTGTCGACAGAATCGCCTGTGGTACAGGTGACATCGATGATACGCAGATCAACATCGCGAAATCACATGGCTTGAAGCCGGTTGTCTGTCGCGCAGATTGGAATCGATTTGCTAATTCAGCAGGCTTTATTCGGAATCGCACAGTGGCTGATATCGGCACCCATTTCGTGGCCTTTGTTGGTAAACGATCTGTTGGTACCAGAATGACCATTGAATTGGTACAAAAACATAATGATCTTGTTGATAAACTCCTTGCAGCAAAGGCGTATCCAACCGGCGGTGATATCTTTTCGACCACGTATACCCATACGCTGCCAGAAAAGAAATATTTGTATATTTGTGATGTATCCGAGAATTCTGTCTAGTGAAGACCCAAGGAGGTGTTGATGGGTGATATCCAACTGATCAAAAATTTTACATGCGATGCCATTGTTGATGATCGACTGAAACATTACTACGATCAATTCCTCATCGATAAGCGTGACCAGGTCACCGGTTATGATCAGCTGTTTCGGATCTATGATGAGATCACAACCGCCGGGATTCGCCGATCCGGTAAGGTGCTATGGTTTATTGCTTACCAAGCTGAGATTGTCGGATTTGTCACCTTTAGTCGGGGGTTTCTCCCGTATCAGATGTGTATTGGGATCTCTGATTTCTTCATCGATAAACCCTATCGTCAACAAGGCATTGGTCGACGGGCTTTCAATATGATCGTCGGCAGTTTGTTCGCGATCTATCCAACGGCAGAACGGATTGGTTTGGCTGTATTCTCAGGTAATACCGCGGCGAAAACACTCTATGCGAGCATGGGGTTTACCAATACACTCGAAGTCATGGTGTTAGAGAAACCCCGACTCTAACAACGGAGGTTACCACTGTGAACGGCGCGAACAATAACGACGACATCAACATCTGTGAATCTTATCCACGGCGTGGTCTGGGACCACCCGGTGATCATGAGCTTGCCTGGTTCCGTGAAGCCGGTATTACCCCAGAAGGGGATGCCCCTCTTGCCAGTCATACGGAGCTACGGCCATGGACAGCCTATGTGGCATGGTTACTTGGTTCTGAAGCTGTACTGGTCAACAATGTCCACTTCCAAGTGTTTTGTGCCCGGTGTAACGATCGTGGGATGATGGGTGTTGAGACAGCTCGTCATTGGTTCAGTCATACACCCCAAGAGGATTGCTAACATGAGTATCACGATCGTTTTGCTGTTGTTCTATGGCGGTAGCAGTTTTCTTGGAATGCTTCTGTATGCTATCGTCTGCTATGATCGTGTCATTGTATACTGTATGCGTTTATGCAACATTCGGATCTATCCTGAAGCAGTTGGTATTGCATTGTTGATTTATCAACATCCTGATGAATGGAAGCCTGGTACGCACAGGATGTTTCATCCGAAGATTGGTGACATTTGGACGGCGAATGAGGCCCATGGTCTTCATATTGAGACAGATGTTGGTAAATGGGTACCAAATAAGATCGAGCGACGGATTATTCGTGACGCGGTGGATTGGCGGATAAAAACCTATGTCAAAATGCGTATTGCTTATGCGATGGATACTAAACTGGTGAGTGGGAGGGTCACTGATGTCTGATCGTGATAGGGCACAATTGGATCGTGATCTCGTCGCCCAGGCACAAAGAGAGATGCCACGACTGATTCCGTTTTTCATTGAAAATTGGAGTCCAGCTTGGCGCGCGCTCTCGATTCAGACTGAAATGCTGGCATTAGAGCCTGCATTGCTTGAACCCATATTTGCGTTCGTGAAAACCTTTGGCCAGGGAGATCCTTGG
>Ga0302326_10023560_pt1 | contig 12541 bp, 10 predicted proteins | sample Palsa_T0_3_FD_202264 | JGI IMG/M metagenome (GOLD analysis project Ga0302326, IMG submission 202264) | Peat permafrost microbial communities from Stordalen Mire near Abisko, Sweden - Palsa_T0_3 | ecosystem: Environmental > Terrestrial > Soil > Palsa > Peat permafrost | place: Sweden: Abisko... | reverse complement strand
GGTGCCGCTGTTCCAGACGTTCACGAGCGAGACGCCGGCGGCGGTTCTGCTGAGGGCGCTGCCGGTCGTGCTCGGGGAGTAGGCATCGTCGGTCCAGGGCGCCACCAGCGTCGCGTCCGCAGCCGTCGTCCCCGGCGCGGCAGCGTTGACGGCGAGCCCGGCCGCGGCGACCGTCGCCTCCGTATGAACGCTGTCAGAAGCGCCGAAGTAGATGCCGCTCGTCGCGTTCCCGATCGACGGATCGAACGCGGCGCTCGTGACCGTCAGGGAACCGACGCAGGACGGGTACATGGAGTCGGTCTGCGGGCACCCAGGGTTTCCGACGAGAGTCCAGCTTGCGCCTTGGTTCGTCGACGCGTAGAGATCCTCGGCCGCGGCGTCGCCGTTCCCGCCCGGCAGCAGCAGGTGGACGACCCCATCGGCACTCACGAACACGTCTGGGCGGACCCCTTCGGCAACGGAGAGTGGGTCCCCGAAGCTCTGGGTGTGAGTACACGACGTGGCGCCGACCGGGATCTCGCACACCTCTGTGGCATTCGTACTCGCGGTGTCCGCGAACGCGACGTACGCGTTGCCGCTCGCGTCGAGCGCGACCGACGGAGGCGTGAGGATGGTCGACGCGCCGACCACGAACGGCGCCGCCGTCGCGGCCGCTGACATCGCAAGTGCCGCCGCGAGCACGGTCGCGGCGACCGCGAAAACGCGCCAACGCCGACTGCGAGCGACCGCCCGGAACACGTGCAAACGCGTCAGGCCGAAGCCAGCTTCGCCCGCGCGCGCTCCGGTGTGACCCTGACCACGTCCCAGGCGAGTCCGCACTTCTGCATCGCGAGGATCAGCCAACCTGAGGGGTCGAGCTCGTACCAGCGCAGGCCGTGGAACGCCGAGCGGGGGAACGCGTGGTGGTTGTGGTGCCACGCCTCGCCGAGCGAAGGCAGCGCGAGCCAGAACACGTTCGTCGAATGGTCATCGGTCGCGAAGCGCCGGCTGCCGAAGAAATGGCAGATCGAGTTGATGCTCCAGGTCACGTGGTGGACGAGGAAGATCCGCACGAGACCGCCCCACAGCAGCGCCTCGAAGCCGCCGACGAGGGTCCCGCTCCAGGCCAGCCCGAGCAGGAACGGCAGGCCGAGGCTGAGCATCACGATCAGCGGAAAGCTCCGTCCGATCCGCCGCATTCCGGCATCCTCGAGCAGGTCCGGGCAGTAGCGGCGCTTGGACGCCTGGCCGTTCGTCTCCCACAGCCAGCCGACGTGCGCGTGCCACAGGCCCTTCACCATGCCGTTGAGGCCGGCGCCCTGGCCGGCGTGGGGTGAGTGTGGATCGCCGTCCTGGTCGGGGAACGCGTGATGCTTGCGATGGTCGGCGACCCAGTCGAGCACGGGCCCCTGGACCGCCATCGAGCCCATGATCGCGAACGCGTAGCGAATCGGGCGGTAGGTCTCGAACGCCCGGTGAGTCAGCAGCCGATGGAAGCCGACCGTGATCCCTGAGGCGCTGATCACGTACATGAAGGCGAAGATGACGAGGTCGCGGAGGTGCAGCGCGTTACCCCAGGCAAGCACCCCAGCGGCGATCACTGCCAGGAATGGAATCAGGACGGCGGAGATGTTTACGTTGCGCTCGGTTCTGGTCATGCCGCCAAGGCTACTTACGCGGCACACAATATTCTTGCCATCATCCAACGTACTCCACCAGCACCTTATGCCAAAGCAACAAGAAATCCCACTCGAGCGCCCTTGGCAGGCCGTTCCCGCCGAGCTCCGGCCGATTCTCGAGCCAGAGCTCGGCACGATCGCCGAGGAGATCATCCATTCGATCGTCACCGCGATTCCGGCCTACCGCCGCCCGATGCGCGGCGCCTTCGGGCGCGGCGTGCACACCGCGATCGATCAGGCTCTGCGCCAGTTCCTTGACCAGATGGGCCATCCCGTCCCGGCTGAGCGGCCAGGCCGGGAGGTCTACCTCGCGCTCGGCCGCGGCGAGCTGCGCTCCGGACGCTCGCTCGACGCCCTCCAGCTGGCGTATCGCATCGGCGCCCGCGTCGCGTGGCGCCGCTTCTCCGCCGCCGCCAGGGCCGCCGGCGTCGACGGCAGCACGCAGGCACTGCTCGCCGAGGCCATCTTCGCCTACATCGACGAGCTCTCGTCCGAGTCCGTCGAGGGCTTTGCCCGCGAGCAGGCCGTTGACGCCGGTGAGCGTCAGCGCCGCCACAGCGCGCTCGTCCGGGCCGTCGTCTCAGGAGCCGGCGAGGAGATCGACCGGCTCGGGTCGGCGATCGCGTGGACGGCGCCGCGACTGATCGGCGTCCTGGTGTGCGGTCACCGCAACCCCGAGCGCCTGGCGGCGGTCATTGGCGAGGGCGCGTTGGCGGGCCGGGTCGACGACTACGTCGTGGTGATCGTGCCGGATCCCGACGCGCCGGGCCGCCGCGCACGGATCGCGCGCGCGCTCGAGAACCGCACCGCTGCGATCGGCCCGACGGTCGCGCTTGAGCAGGCTCAGGCCAGCTACGAGCGCGCGATCCGCTGCACCGCGCTGCAGGAGGCACGGGTAATCCGGCAGGGCGGCCTCACCGACGCCGACGAGCACCTGGCCGCGCTCGTGGTCCACGCCGATCCGGAGGCTCTGTCTGACCTCGCCGATCGCCGGCTCGCCGCGCTCGACAGCCTGACGCAGATGCAGCGAACGCGGATGCAGGACACGCTCGCCGCATGGCTTGCCCACCATGGAAGCATCGCCGAGACCGCCGCCGAGCTTGTCGTGCATCCCCAGACCGTCCGCTACCGGATGACACGGCTGCGCGAGCTCCTCGGCGATCAGCTAGACGACCCGGCTGCACGCTTCGAGCTCTCACTCGCGCTGCGAGCCACGAGCCGGGCGAGGAGCCTCAGCCCGCCGGCTGGAGGCTGACTGTCCCCGACCAGCTGTAGGCACAGCTGATCGTGTACCCCATGCTCGGGTTGTCCTGCTGGTTGCAGCCGGGACTGACCTTCTCGGCATCGGGCTTCGCGCTCGACACCCTGTAGGTGAAGCGGTGCGCGCTCAGGCCCTTCTCGCTCACGCGCACGTGCGCGGTGAAGTAGTCGGCGGTACTACATGTTGGCCCGGTCCGCAGAAGCGCTTCGCGGATCGAGCCACTGCCGGTGTCGCAGCTCGCACCGGTGTTGATCGGAACGCCGAAGAACTCCCCGGCGTCGTCACAGTTCTGAATCGGGCTCACGGCCAAGCCCTGGCGTCCGGCGGAAAGCACCAGCGAGGCGCCCTTGAACGCGCGAGCACCGGCCGCCGCGACGACGCTCATCTGCGCCGCCCCCGATACGAACTTCCCCTGCTGCGAGCAGTCGGCTCCGGCATTGTCGGGGCTGTACATCAGCGACGTCGACCAGGTTCCCGAGACCTTCGCCGCGCTCGTCCGCGCCTTGACCGTGCTCTTCGCCAGGTTGACGGGACCAAACCGCTCCCGATAACTCCAGCCGGCCACATCGGTCTGGTCAAAGCCGGCGAGCGCCATGCCGTCAATCACGTGCCGAAAGGACCCCCTGACCATGAACACGACGTAGTAGCTCGTTCGCGTGCTGGCTCCCGCAGCCCCCGCGCCCACCAGCAGCGCCAAGCACACGCCGGTGAGCAGCAACATTCTGGACCACGCGCCCCGCATTCCACCGCGGATCCTACTCCCGAACCACCACGCCCCAGGAGAAGGGCGAGTCCCGCCCATCCGCCCGAGCCCACCCCCACCCAGCCCTTCTCTCAAGCGAGAAGGGCCAGTCCCACCCACCCGCGAGAGCCCACCCCCAACCTGGCCCTTCTCGCCTAGCCCTTCTCGCCAAGTTCCAACACCGCCAGGAACGCGTCCTGCGGCACCTCGATCCGCCCTACCTGCTTCATCCGCTGCTTGCCCTTCTTCTGCTGCTCGAGCAGCTTGCGCTTGCGGGAGATGTCGCCGCCGTAGCACTTGGCGATCACGTCCTTGCGGTAAGCCTTGATCGTCTCGCGCGCGACGATCCGCGAGCCGATCGCCGCCTGGACGGGGACGTCGTACTGCTGGCGCGGGATCTTCTTGCGGAGCTTGTCCACCAGGGTGCGACCGATGTCGGCCGCCTTCGAGCGGTGAACGAGCATCGATAGCGCGTCGACGGGGTCGCCGGCGAGCAGGATGTCGAGCTTGACGAGGTCCGATTCGCGCAGCCCGATCAGGTCGTAGTCGAGCGAGGCATACCCACGCGTTCTCGACTTCAGCTGATCGAAGAAGTCCAGCACGATCTCCGCCAGCGGCAGGTCGTAGTTGATCTGCAGGCGCTCGGCCGACAGGTAGTGCATGCCGGCGTGCTCGCCCCGGCGCTCCTGACAGAGCTCCATGATCTGTCCGACGAACTCCTTCGGAGTGAGGATCGAGGCGCGGATGTACGGCTCGCGCACCTCCTCGACCTTCGTCGGTTCCGGCATGTCGTTGGGCGAATGGACGGGGACCACGGTTCCGTTGGTCAGGGTCACCTCATACTCGACGCTCGGCATCGTCGCCAGCAGCTCGAGGTCGTACTCGCGCTCGAGCCGCTCGCGCACGATGTCCATGTGCAGCAGGCCGAGGAAGCCGCAGCGAAAGCCGAACCCGAGCGCATCCGAGGTCTCCGGCTCCCACGACAGCGCCGCGTCGTTCAAGGTCAGCTTCTCGAGCGCGTCGCGTAGGTCCGCGTAGTCGTCTGACTCGATTGGGAACAGGCCGCAGAACACCATCGGCTTGACCTCCCGGTATCCGGGGAGCGGCTCGGTGGCGGGGCGCGCCTTCACCGTCAGGGTGTCGCCGACGCGCAGCTTCGTGACGTCCTTCACGCCCGTGATCAGGAAGCCGACCTCGCCCGGCCCGAGCGTCGGCGCCGAGATCATCCCCGGCGTGAAGAAGCCGATGTCGTCGATGTCCGCCTCGGTGCCGGCCTGCATCGCCCGGATCGCCTCACCCTTCGTGAAGGTCCCATCCACCACCCTGATGTAAGCGATCACCCCCCGGTACTGGTCGAACTCGGAGTCGAAGATCAACGCCCGCGGCGGCGCGTCGGGATCGCCGCTCGGCGGCGGCACCCGCGCGATCAGCTGATCGAGCACCTCGGTGACGCCCTCGCCGGTCTTCGCGCTGATCCGGAGCACATCCTCGGCGGGCTCGCCGAGGAGCTCGGCGACCTCCTCCGCGACCCGCTCAGGCTCCGCCCCGGGCAGATCTACCTTGTTCAGGCACGGGATCAGCTCGAGCCCGGACTCGACCGCGAGGTAGGTGTTCGCGACCGTCTGTGCCTCCACGCCCTGGGAAGCGTCGACGACCAGCAGCGCTCCCTCGCACGCTGCCAGCGACCGCGAGACCTCGTAGGTGAAGTCGACGTGCCCGGGCGTGTCGATCAGGTGCAGCTGATAGGTCTGGCCGTCGCCTGCCGTGTAGGAGACCCTCACCGCCTGCGCCTTGATCGTGATCCCGCGCTCGCGCTCGAGGTCCATCGAGTCGAGCACTTGGGCGCGCATCGCCCGCGGATCCACCGTGTGCGTGAGCTCGAGGATCCTGTCCGCCAACGTCGACTTCCCATGGTCGATGTGGGCGATGATCGAGAAGTTACGGATGTGCGCCTGGTCGGGCATCTGCGACCAAGGTTAGGGCGGACCGGCGCTCAGGCCCGATTCGCCGTCGTGCCACCATGATGTGATGACTCCGCGGCCGCGAGCGCTCGCACTCGCCGCAGCGTCCGGGATAGCTCTCGGTGCGGCTGCCAGGCTCGGCATCCATCTCGGAACCGCGGCCGGCTGGCTGCTTCGCCTCGGCGTTCCGTGGCTGCTGGTCCCGTTCCTGATCGGAGCGCTGCTCGCCGCGCCGCGCCGGGCGGCCGTCGCGGGCGCGCTGGCGATGCTCGCGGCCGTGGCCACCTACTACGCACTCAAGGTGGGCGTCGAGCACCGCGCCACTCGCGGATACGGCATCGAGATGACCGCGTTGTGGGGTTCGATCGGTCTCCTCGCGGGAGCGGCATTCGCCGCTCTCGGTGCATTCGCGCGAACGCTCCCCGGTGCCGGCCGCGCGGTCGCGGTGGCGCTCGTCAGCGGCGCGCTCGCGGGCGAAGGACTGCTGATGCTCCGCACCGGTCCGCAGCTGCAGGTGGCCCATGAAGCGGCGCTGATCGAACTGGTCGTGGCCGGAGTACTCCCGCTGTTGTTCGTGCGCCAAGCCCGGCCTACGATCGCCGCGATCGTGCTGAGCGTCGCGCTCGCGCTCGTGAGCGTGCATGCCGTCTCTTCGATCCGGACGTTTGCGTTCCACGCCGGCTGGGGCGCCGGGTACCAGCTCCCCTGACCCGCTTCGTTCGCGCGCTTTCGAGCGTTCGAGTTCGGGTCAGGCCCGCGCGCGGCGCAATCTCTCCATCGCCAGCTGCTCGATCTGCCTGGCCTCCGGGATCCGCATCGCGAGCACGAGACGCGCGTACAAGGCCCCGCCCGCCACCAGCGCGAGACCGACCGAGATCAGCTGTCCGACCAGGCTGGTCCCGACGACCCCGTCGAGGCCCTTCCAGACGACCCACGCCACCGCCGCCATGATCGTCGTAGCGGCGGCGATCCGCACGGTGATCATCAGTGTCTGGCCGCCCTCCAGGCGTCCGTTGAAGCCGATCCGCAGGTACCAGAGCTGCAGCGCCGTCATCACCGCATTCGCCACCGCCGTCCCGATCACGAGCCCGGCGATGTGAAACGGCTTGTACAGCGCGAGGCTGACGATGATGTCGACCACCATGTTCATCGCCGCCAGTCGTGTCGGGATCCACGGTCGCTTGACCGCGAAGAACGTTCTTGTCAGCAACAGGTTGACGCCGCCGAACGGGAGGCTGAAGGCAAACCAGAACAGCGCGATCGACACCAGGTGGGTGGAATAGGAGTTGAACTCACCGCGCTGGTAGACGAGACGGACGATCGGCGTCGCGAGCACGATCAGCAGCGCCGCGGAAGGGATCAGCAGGAGGTTGATCTGGCGCATCCCGTTGCCGACCGCGCGCCGCATCTCGGCGACGTCGCGCCGCGCAGCGAGGCGGCTGAGCGTCGGGAACAGCACCGTGGCGACAGCAACGCTGAACATGCCCTGGGGCAGCATGTAGATCCGGAAAGCATTGTCGATCGCGCGTGGCGCATTGACGGACACCAGCGAGCCGAACACGGCGTTGAGCAGCTGATCGAGGTTGACGATCCCGAGCCCGATCGTCACCGGCAGCATCAGCACGAACACCTGCCGGACGCGCGGATCGTGCCAGTCGATCGAGAACGTGAGGCGAAAGTCGATCCTTCGTAGCGCGCCGGCGACCATCACCATCTGCACGACCGTCGCCACCAGCCAGGCGATCGCGTACGCGTACAGCCCATCGGCGCCGTGGAAGCTCGGGTGCAGCGCGACCAGCAGCACGATGATCACCAGGTTCCAGACCGCGGGAGCGATCGCCGGGGTCGTGAACTCGTCGTAGGACTGCAGGATCCCGACCATCAGACCGGTCAGTCCGAGCAGGAGCACGACGGGGAACAGGACCTGCGCGAGGCCGGCGGTGAGATCGTCGAGCGCAGGGGTGAAGGTGCCGCCCGTGAACAGCGGCATGATCACCCCCGCGGTGAGGATCCCGAGCGCAGTCAGCGCGCCGAGCACGATCAAGATGATCCAGAACAGCGTCGAGGCGAGCGTGAACGCCTCGCGTTTCTTGCCCTGCTGCAGCAGATCGGTGAACACCGGGACGAACGCCGCCGACAGTGCGGCCTGCGCGAACAGGTTCGACATCAGGTTCGGGATCTGCGAGGCGATCGTGAACGCAGACGCAGGCCCACGCGTGCCGAAGAAGCTCGCGGCGACGATCTCCCGTACGAGCCCTGCGATCCGGGAGACACCGGTCGCGACCGCGAAAATGGCCGTGTTGTGCGCGACCCGCCGGCGGTGCGTCTGCGTGGCCGTCGTTCCGGGAGCGATGGTCTCGTCTGGCACGAGCGCGCTATAGTACGCGCGAGCCGTGGGAAAGCCGCGGCTGATTGCTGTCATGGCGAACATTCACTCTCAGAAAAAGCGGATCGTCCGCGCCGAACGCGAGCGCCTCGAGAACCGCCGCTACACGTCGAAGATCAAGACCTACTTCCACCGCCTCGAACGGGCAGTGGCGGGCGGCGACGACGCAGCGGCAGAAACCGAGCACCGCGAGCTCGTGCAGACGATCGACAAGGCCGTCAAGCGCGGCTCCATGCACCGGAACACCGGCGCTCGCAAGAAGTCCCGCGCCGCCCGCGTGCGCCGCGGCGCCGCCGGCGCCTAGCACCACGCGCGCGAAGCACCACGCCCACCGAAGCCCAGCCGCGCCACCGGCGGGCGAGCGTCAATTTGTCACGCCGCGTCACCGGCGGGCGCCAATTTGTCACGCCGCGTCACCCACATGTGACATTTTCTTGGTCACCATTGGCCTGTGGCCGAGGGTGTGTACCTTTGCGAACCAGGAGCGCGGAAAGGAACACCGCCCCACCGCGAACTCGCGATTGCGGCTCTTTTCGCCGGTCAGAAGACTCTGGCGACCATCGGCCAGCTCGTCGGACTGGGCCTCACGCCCCGCGGCGTTCAGCGTCGCGCCGAGGTCGGTCGACTTCACCGCCTGTATCCCGGCGTCTATTCGACAACGCCCCTCGCGCTGTTGCCGCTCCGGGGCCGCTGGCTCGCGGCGGTCCTCGCCTGCGGTCCAGTCAGACGCTCGAGGAGGGCTTCCTCGCTCTGTGTGACGCCGCCGGGTTCCCGCGCCCGGAGGTCCAGCAATACCTCACGCTCCCGTGCGGCGATGTGATCAGAGCCGATGACCGAGGCGGGGTGGCGGCCGCTGCGCCTCACCTGGAACATGGTCTTCAGGACGACCGCACAGACCACCCGGACAGTCGGCAACCTGCTGGCCAGAACCGCCAGCCGCTAGCCGCGAGCCTCAGCCGGTGATCTCTCGGAACGCCAGCAGCGCCTGCGTGTCCTCGCCCGCGCCGCCGGGGCCGCCGCCGCGTGAGGACAGCTCGAGGTCGGCGATCGACTCGAGCGCGCGACGCAGCTGCTCGGCACCAGTTCTGCCCGCATCCGCGATCAGGCGGTCGGCCGCCCGTGACGGCATCCGCAGCCCCCGCTTGATCTCGGCCGTGGACCCGCCGGCTTCGAGCGCCCGCGCGACGTCGAGCGCGGCACGCAGACGCTGCGCGATCAGGTAGAGCAGACCTGAGATTCGCTCGCCCTGGGCCCGCAGCCCGAGATATGCACGGGTCGCGTCCGCCGCTTCGCCGGCCACGAGCGAGTCGGCGAGCGTCCATGCCCGTAGCTCGGCCGAGCGTGCGGTGCGCTCCTCCACCTCCGCGATCCCGACCCGACCGCCTTGGCCGAGCTCGAGCGCGAGCTTCTCGAGCTCGCGGAGCAACCGCTGCTGGCGCTCGCCGACGTGCGCAACGAGCGCGCTGGCCGCGCCACCGTCGAGCTCGAGGCCCAGTTCGCGCGCACGCGCGGCGACCCACTTCGGGAGCTCCCAGGGCTTCACCGTCGTCTCGGCCGCGATGTCTCCGCCTGCGCCGCGGACCGCCGCGACCAGCCGGGCCGGAGCCTTCCACCTGCCCTCCTCGCGCGCGAAGAACGCCACCGTGGTGTCGGGCGGCATGTTCGCGAGCGCGGCCTCGAGCCCGCCGAGATCGCGGTCCTTCCAGCGTTCGACCCCGTCGACGATTACGAACCGCCGGCCCAGCGCGAACGTCATCGCGCTGAGCGCAGCCGCCACGGCATCCGGATTCGCCGGGTCGCCCTCGAGCAGCTCCACCCCCTGCGCGCCGCCCTCGCTCTCCGCGAGCGTGCGAAGCCTCGCGCGCCGCTCGCCGATCCGGCCGTGATCGTCACCGTGGATCAGGTACGCAGGTTTGAACGCGGGCACGCGTGCGAGTCTAGGACCCGGGGAGGATGCCGAGGACGATGTTGACCAGCTTGTCGGGCACCACGATCACCTTCACGACCTGCTGCCCGTCGAGGTGCGCGCGGATGTTCGCGGCTTCGAGGCACAGGCGCTCGAGCTCCTCCCGCGGGGCGCCCGTTGGTGCCTCGACGCGATCGCGGACCTTGCCGTTGATCTGGCACACGAGCTGGAAGGTGTCGGTGTGGAGCATCGCCGGGTCGGCCGCCGGCCACGGCTCCTCCCACACGCGGCGCCCGGTCAGCATCTCGTACACCTCGGCTGCGAGGTGCGGGGCGAACGGGAACACGAGCGAGGCCGCCGTCACGGTCGCGAACCGCCGCGCCGCCGGATCCGCGTCGGGATGCCGGTAGACCTCGTTGACCAGCTCCATGATCGCGGCGATCGCGGTGTTGAATGCGAATCGTCCTGCCATGTCTCCGGTGACCTTCTCGATCGCCCAGTTCGCCTTACGGACCAGGATCAGTGCCGCACCCTCGGGAGCTGATGGCTGCTCGGCCGCCGCCGCCGCGGGTCCAGCGCAGTCGTGCACAAACGCGTCCGCGAGTCGCCATAGTCGCGCCAGGAACCGTTCCACCCCCTCGACCCCTGTGTCGGCCCACGCGGCGTCCTGATCCGGCGGCCCGATGAAGAGGATGTAGGTCCGCGCCGCATCGGCGCCATAGCGATCGACGATCGCGGCCGGGGCGACGACGTTGCCCTTCGAGCTGGACATCTTGTTGCCGTCGGCGCCGAGGATCATCCCCTGGGTGAACAGCGCTTGAAACGGCTCCTGCACGTCGAGCAGCTCCATGTCCGCGAGCGCCTTGACGAAGAAGCGTGCGTACATCAGGTGGAGGATCGCGTGCTCGACACCGCCGATGTACTGGTCGACCGGCATCCAGCTGCGCAGCACGTCCCGATCCCAAGGAGCCTCGTCGTTGCGTGCGTCGCAGTAGCGCAGGAAGTACCAGGACGAGTCGACGAAGGTGTCCATCGTGTCGGTCTCCCGCCGTCCCGGCCCGCCGCACGACGGGCAGGTGGTGTTGACCCAGTCCTCGGCAGTGGCGAGAGGTGAGCGACCCTTCGGCTGGTAGTCCTCGATCTCTGGCAGCTTGACGGGGAGCTCCGCGTCGGGAACCGGGACGAGACCGCAGCCATCGCAGTAGACGATCGGGATCGGACAGCCCCAGTAGCGCTGGCGCGACAAGAGCCAGTCCCGCAGGCGGTAGCTGACCGAAGCGCGTCCCTTGCCATCGCTCTCGAGCCAGGCGATTATCGCCTCATAGGCATCGCGGTTCTGCATCCCGTCGAAGCGTGGGCTCGAGTTGATCATCGGGCCATCGCCGGTGTAAGGGAGCTCTTCATCGGAACCTACGACCCGCCGGATCGGAAGCCCGAACGCCTGCGCGAAGGCGAAGTCACGCTCGTCGTGGGCCGGCACCGCCATGATCGCCCCCGTCCCGTATTCCATCAGCACGTAGTCGGCGACATACATCGGGATCTGCTCGCCGTTGACTGGGTTGGTCACCGTCCGGCCGAGCGACACCCCGGTCTTCGGCTTCTCCGCCGCACCTCGGTCCTCGGCCGATTCGGTCAGCGAGCGGTTGACGTACTCGTGGACTTCATCCTCGAGCGCGGTTCCGGAGGCGAGCCGGAATACGTCCGGATGCTCGGGTGCCATGACGAAGAAGGTCGCCCCGAACAGCGTATCCGGGCGTGTGGTGAAGACCGGATAGTCGATCTCCAGCTCCTCGCAGCGAAATACCACCTCCGCTCCGACGCTGCGGCCGATCCAGTTGCGCTGCATGGTCTTGACGTGCTGCGGCCAGTCGATGCCGTCGAGATCGTCCAGCAGCCGGTCCGCGTAGTCCGTGATGCGGAAGAACCACTGCTCGAGCTGGCGCAACTCGACGAGCGCGCCGCAGCGCTCGCAGTGCCCGTCGACCACCTGCTCATTGGCGAGCACGGTCTGGTCGTTGGGGCACCACTTGACGGCGGCCTCCTTGCGGTAGGCGAGGCCGCGGTCGAACAGCCGCAGGAAGATCCATTGCGTCCAGCGGTAGTAGGAGGGCTCATGGGTGGCGATCTCCCGCGACCAGTCGATCGAGATGCCCCAGCGGTGGAACCAGTGCCGGTAGGAGGCGATCGAACGGTTGGTGGCTTCGCGGGGGTGCACGCCGGTCTTGATTGCGTTGTTTTCGGCCGGCAGCCCGAACGCGTCATAGCCCATCGGGTGCAGCACGCGATGGCCGGTCCGACGGTGGAAGTGGGCGATCGCGTCGCCGAGCGCGTAGTTCTTCAGATGGCCGATGTGCGGCTCCCCGCTCGGGTACGGGAGCATCTCCAGCACGTATGACTTCGGCCGCCCATCGGGCTCGTTGGACACCTCCCAGGTGTGCTCGTCCGCCCACACCTGCTGCCATTTCGGCTCAATCGTCGTCGGGTCATAGCGCCGTTCGGTCATCTCGGCCTGAGGTTACTGCGCGCACGCCAGCCAGGCTTGCGCGCACCCGGTGGGCGGCGCCGGCATCATCCGGCGGCCAGCGAGTTCGCCTCCCGAGGTCGAAAGCCGCTGCAGACTGGCGGAT
>Ga0302326_10023559_pt1 | contig 12541 bp, 11 predicted proteins | sample Palsa_T0_3_FD_202264 | JGI IMG/M metagenome (GOLD analysis project Ga0302326, IMG submission 202264) | Peat permafrost microbial communities from Stordalen Mire near Abisko, Sweden - Palsa_T0_3 | ecosystem: Environmental > Terrestrial > Soil > Palsa > Peat permafrost | place: Sweden: Abisko... | reverse complement strand
ATGATGGACATGGGGTTTCGCGAGGCGCCGCAGAAGTTCTTCGCCGACAAGGGGCTCCCGCCCATCCGGCACGCAATCCCGGACGTGCTCTTCTCCGATCGACTGAATCTGCACGCAGCGAGCCCTTCCTTTTGGCCACCCGCACCCGACTGGAGCGACATTCACTGTGTCTGCGGCGAGCTCAACATGCCAGACGAGGTGGAAGCATGGGCACCCTCCCCTGCCCTAAAGGCTTTCCTCGCGGAGGGCTCACCACCCGTTCTCTTGTCGCTCGGCTCGTGGGAGCACATGGCGCCGGAGCGTGTGCATCGCCTTCTTGTCGACTCCGCGCGGCACGCGAAGCTGCGCGCCATCATTCAGACGAAGACGAGCGACGCCGAGGGACGTGACGGCGATCTGTACTTCCTTCCGTGGGCACCGCATCGCCACCTCGCTCCGCTTTGCTCGGCGGTGGTGCACCATGCCGGAGCCGGAACGACGCACATGGCGCTCCGCGCTGGCAAGCCGGCGCTGGCGTTACCGTTCATCATCGAGCAACGCATGTGGGCGAAGCGGCTCGCGCAGGTTGGTGCTGGCGCTGTGCTTTCGTTCTGGAAGGCGACCCCGGAGAAGGTCGGGGCGTTGATGCGTGAGGTCGCGTCGTCCGAATCTCTTCAGCGACGCGCTGCGGAGATCGCGAGCGCCATGGCGAAAGAGGACGGAGCGGGCGTAGCCGTAGGGCGTCTGGAAGCCCTCATGGGCGCACAGCTTCCTGAACCGACGTGACTACCTCAGGTGCGTGCGAGCAGCCCGCCCAGCTTGCGCGGCTTCGGATGTAGGTCGTTGTCGCGCAGGTGCTGGAGGTTCACCACGTTGACGATGGCGTGCGCAACGATACAACCCACGAGCTGACCCGTCAGCGCGTAGAGCACGCTCAAGAAGAGCCCCATCGCGAACGCGGACAAGGCCCACCCGAGCCGGCCCCTCCCCCGCACCTGGTGGACGACGCCGAACGCTGCCGACGACAACCAGATCCCGACGGTGACCGAAAGGAACCCGCGGAAGAAGAGCTCCTCACCGACGCTGCTCGCGATCGCCATGAGCCAGAGAAGGCCGTCGTCCTTGCCGCTCACGAGCGGGCGAAGCTTCTCGTGGAGCGCGCGCGCCCAGCGGGCCCGGCGAAAGAGAACGCGCGTCACGATGAGCGCAAGGGCTGCGCCCGCCACGCCCAAGACGAGCGACGTGAGCACCGCCTCGACGCCGCCCGTGTCGAGCCACGGCTCGCGTGTGAAGGCGTGGCCGCCGAAGGCCACCGAGAGCGCGGCGCCCAGCATGGCGAGGACGCCATACGCAAAGGCGACCCAGCTTCCGAGCGACCATCGCGTCATGACCCTCCCATGATAGAGTCAGCCATCGTGGATGCAACCAGCGCGGCGAAGAGCGTGGAGCCCGCCGCGATCGAGCGGCCGCGCGTCCTCGTCGTCGACGACGAGAAGTTCATTCGCGACATCCTCGCCGACTTTCTCGGCATGGAAGGCTATGCCGTACGCACCGCGGAGGACGGCGCGGCGGCGCTGACCGAGCTTCGCGCCGCGAGCTACGACATCGTCATCAGCGATCTCAAGATGCCCCGCATGGGAGGCATCGAGCTCCTCGCGCAAATCACGACGACCGCGCCGAACGCGCTCACCGTCATCATGACCGGCTTTGGCACCGTGGAGACCGCCATCGATGCGATGAAGCGCGGCGCCTACGACTACATCTTGAAGCCGTTCAAGGTGGAGGAGGTCATCCACGTCGTCGCGCGCGGTATCGAGAAGCAGCGGCTCGCGGCCGAGAACATCCGGTTGAAGGAGGCCATCTCGCTCTACAAGGTGAGCGAGGCGATCCAGGCGAGCCTCTCCCTCGAGCAAGTCCTCACAACCGTGAGCGACACCGCCCTTCACGAGCTCGGGGCCGATTGGGTCTCGACGTGGCTCGATGACGGTGAAGGCGGCTACTTCGAACGTCAGCACATCGCAACGTCGAGCGACGCGTCCGCCGCGCAGCTCCCGCCCGACGTAGGCGCCCTCGATCCGGCAGCCTTCACCGCCCACTTCAAAGAGAGCGCGATGCTGCTCGAGCAAGGCGTCGCCACCGAGCGGTTCTTCTCGAAGCGTCCGAGCGTCCCACCGCAATCACTCGTGGCGGTTCCGCTCAAGAGCCACCGCAAGGGCAGCAAGGAAGCCGATGACAACACGCGCCTCCTCGGGTGGATCGTTGCGCTCGCCTTCGCGAAGAACAAGCGCTTCGACGAGGGTCAGCGGAAGGTCCTCGCCATCGTCGGCTCGCGCGCGGCTGCCGCCATCGACAACGCACGCCTCTACGAGGACCTTCAAGCGACGTTCCAGCAGACGATCGAAGGCCTCGCGCAAGCCATCGACAAGATGGATCGCTACACTGCGGGGCACTCGAGCCGCGTCGCGCTCTACGCCGTGTACATCGCGCAGAAGCTCGGCCTCGGCGCCCACGACCAAGAGATCGTGCGCCAGAGCGCGCTCATGCACGACATCGGCAAAATCGGATGCGTGCTCAACCTCAACAAGCCCGGCAAGCTCACGCAGGACGAGTACGAGATCTTCAAGGCCCACCCCGGGTTCGGCAAGGACATCCTCGACCCGATCAAGTTCTTGCACCCCCTGATACCCGGCGTTCATCTGCACCACGAGAGATGGGACGGGCGCGGGTATCCGCTTGGGCTGAAGGGCGAGGGCGTGCCCCTCATGGCCCGCATCATCGCCGTGGCCGACACCTACGACGCGATGACGAGTGACCGCGCCTATCGTGGCGCCCTTCCCCACGAGGTCGCCGTTGCGGAGATCGAGCGTTGCTCGAGCACGCAGTTCGACCCGGAGGTCGCGCGCACCTTCACCAAGTGGCTCGACGATCTCCGCGAAGAGATGCGCGAAAAGAAGATGCACGTCCCCGAGTAAGGGGTTGGTTCCGGCGCGATCCTTGGGCTATATACGCCCATGGCACTGACGGATCTTCGCGACGCGCTGACGTTCGACGACGTGCTCCTCGTCCCAGAGTACAGCGAGGTGCTGCCGCGTGACGTCGACGTGAGATCGCGCCTCACGCGCAACATCGAGCTCTCCGTTCCACTGCTGTCGGCCGCGATGGACTCGGTGACGGAGGCCCGCACCGCGATCACGATGGCGCGCGAGGGAGGCATCGGCATCATTCACAAGAACCTGCCCCCCGAAGACCAGGCTCTCGAGGTTCACAAGGTGAAGCGCGCCGAGAGCGGGATGGTGCTGTCACCCATCACCGTACGGCCATCCGAGTCGCTCCGCGACGTGCTCGCGCTCATGCGCCAGCACGACATCTCCGGCGTGCCCGTAGTCGAGGGCGACACGCCCGTCGGCATCCTCACCGCGCGGGACATCCGGTTCGAGCGAAACCTCGACCAGCCCGTCAGCGCGCTGATGACGAAAGAGCTCGTCACGGTGCAGCCAGGCGTGACGGCCGAGGCTGCCAAGCAGCTCCTTCACCAGCACCGCATCGAGAAGCTCCTCGTCGTCGAGCGCGGCAAGCTCGTGGGCCTCATCACCATCAAGGACATCCTCCAGGCCGATCGCAACCCGCAAGCCATCAAGGACAGCAAAGGCCGCCTCCGCGTGGGAGCTGCCATCGGGCCCGGTCCCGATCGGGAAGAGCGCGCTGCAGCGCTCGCCGCGGCGGGCGTCGACGTCATCGTCGTCGACACGGCGCACGGTCACTCGAAGGGCGTCATCGACGCGGTGCGAGCCACGAAGAAGGAGCACCCGTCGGTCGACGTCATCGCGGGCAACGTTGCGTCAGCGGAGGGAGCCGAGGCGCTCATCGACGCAGGCGCCGACGGGGTGAAGGTCGGCATCGGCCCCGGCAGCATCTGCACGACGAGGGTGGTCGCAGGCGTCGGCGTTCCGCAAGTCACCGCCGTGTTCGAGTGCGCGCGCGCCGCCAAGAGACGCGGCGTCCCCGTCGTCTCCGATGGCGGCGTGAAGTACTCCGGCGACGTAGTGAAGGCCATCGCCGCGGGCGCGAGCAGCGTTATGATGGGCTCGCTCTTCGCCGGCACCGACGAAGCGCCAGGCGACATGGTCCTTTACCAAGGTCGCTCCTACAAGATGTACCGAGGCATGGGCTCACTCGGCGCGATGAAGAAGGGCAGCAAGGACCGCTACGGTCAAGCAGGCTCAGCCGACGAAAAGCTCGTGCCCGAAGGCATCGAAGGGCGCGTCCCCTATCGAGGCGCGCTCGCGTCGATCCTCCATCAGCTGACGGGCGGCCTTCGCGCGGGGATGGGCTATACGGGCTCGCACACGATCGCCGAGCTTCAGGAGCGCGCACGCTTCGTCCGCATCACGTCGCAGGGCCTCCGCGAGAGCCACGTCCACGACGTGATGATCACCGAAGAAGCCCCGAACTACCGTTCATGATCGAGAATCGTGAAGCACAGCGTAGCGATTCGAGGCGAAGCCTCTCCCCCATCTCGTTCGAGACGCGTTGGCTCGGGCGCGTGGCCTACGACGACGCGCACGCGCTTCAGCATGATCTCTCGAAGAAGCGCATCGCGGGTGACATCGGCGACACGCTCCTCATGCTCGAGCACGATCCCGTCGTCACCGTCGGTCGTGGGGGTGACGCGGCACACGTCCTCGGCGGAGTCGATGCGCTCCGTGCGCGTGGGATCGCGTTCGCCGAGGCGGGACGCGGGGGCGACGTCACGTACCACGGCCCTGGTCAGCTCGTTGCGTATCCGATCTTCGATCTCCGTCCCGACCGCTGCGATGTGCGGCGCTACGTGGGCGATCTCGCGTCGGTGATGGTCGCGCTCGCACGCGATCTCGGCATCGCCGCAGGCACCATCCCTGGCGACTCGCGCTACGTCGGCGTCTGGGTCGACCGAGATTCGCCGACGGCATGGACGGAGATCGACGCCCAAGACGCGAGCTTCCCGTATCGACGCCTCGCAAAGATCGGCGCGATTGGCGTTCGCCTGTCGCATTGGGTCACGATGCACGGCTTCGCGTTCAACATCCGGCCGGACATGTCTCACTTCTCGCTCATCGTTCCCTGCGGCATTCGCGAGTACGGCGTGACGTCGGTGGAAGATCTCGGGTTCCAGGCGCCATCTGTCGAGGAGGTTGCGAAGATGGCGACTCCCCATGTCACGCGCCTGTTTGGTCGAGCCGTGGATGCTCCGCGATCCACCAGTGACTCCCTCGACCGTTGAAATCCCTCGCTAAAACGTTGGGACACACCGGGTATAGGTGTTGCACCTACATCCGGCATGTCGCGAACTTCCTCCCTCATGCTCGTGCTCGTCTTCGCGACGATCGCCGGCCTCGTGTTCGCGAAGATTGGCCACAAGGTCAACATCGTCGGCAACATGACGACGGAGCAGTTCGAGCTCTTTCACTAGCTCGCTAGCTCACCGCGAAGCGATCACGGCGACGTTCGAGAACGGTGTCTTGCCCCAGCTCGGCACGACCTCCACCGAGAAGCCGGCGCGCTCGAGCGGCAGGACGAACGACGCGATGGGCAGCACCCGCACGCGCTCGCCGACGTTGTATCCGAAGAACGTGGTGACGGCCTCTTGCACGCGCGTTGTCGCGCTGCGAAGGCCACGACCGGGGTCGAGCTCTCGGACAATGACGCACCTTCGCGCCGATTGAATGGCGTGGTCGAGCACCTCGAGCTGCTGCTTGTCGGTGAGATAGTGGAGCACGTCGATGAGAAGCACCGTGTCGCAGGGCGGCGGCGTGAAGGTCCGTACATCGGCCTTCTCGAACGTGGCCGGGAGGCTCGCGGCTGCCACACGGGCCTCGGCAAGCTTGGGCTCGTCCCAATCGGCGCCGACGACGCGTGTCGCGACGCCCGCTTCGAGCACGAGGATGCTCATCTGCCCGCGCCCACACCCGACGTCGACGAGCTCCCCGAAAGGGTGGGCTCTCCCAATCTCGACGAGCTGCTCGGCGATGGGATCGCTGCCGAGCTTGCCACGCGCGTACATGCGCGCCGACACGGTCTTGTAGCGTTCTGCCACGCGCCGTACGAGGTCTGCGTCCATTCGTTGTGACGACGTAACACGAGCGAGCAGGCTATGGTTCTGGTCGTGCATCCGCTCACGCTCGAAGAGCTGCTCGAGTCGCCAGCCGACGAGCGTCGGTTCGGCAAGATTCAGCTCCGGCGATTCGCGGGGCCCGCCGCGTATGCCGAGGCGATGGACCCCGTGCGCGTGGCGCACCTCACGGACCTGCACGTCGGCCGCGTCACGCCCATGCACATCCACGAGGAGGCGGTCCGCATCACCAACGCCACGAGGCCCGATCTCGTCGTCATCACGGGCGACTTCGTGTGTCACAGCCAGAAGTTTCTCGACGAGCTCCACGCCGTGATCAACGCCATCGAGGCCCCGTGCATCTGCGTGCTCGGAAACCATGATCACTGGTCGGGAGCCGACGAAGTCGAGGCCACCCTCACGAGGGCGCGCGCGCTCGTGCTCCGCAACCAGCACACGATCATCCACGTGCGGCATCAGCGCATCCAGATCGTCGGGCTCGATGACGCCTACACGACCCACTGCGACCGTGATCGCGCGATCAAAGGGATGCGTCGGGACATGCCGACGCTCGCGCTCTCCCACATCGCCGAGGAAGCCGACGCCTTGTGGGAGCATGGGATCCCCCTCGTCCTCTCAGGGCACACCCACGCGGGGCAATTCACGATCGCGCGCATGCACGAGATCGCCCTCGGGCGCATCGTCGGCCACAAGTACATGCACGGCCTCTATGGGAGCCGCCGTCACGATCGCGCGGTCTACGTGGGCGCGGGCCTCGGTGCGGCGGTGATGCCCTTCCGCATCGGCGCGCGCGCACGCCGCGAGATCACGATCTTCGAGCTCGGCACGAAGCCGGGCACGTTCGCGGAGGACCACGAAGAACAGGACGCGCTCCCCGGCCGCGCACCCACCCCACGCCAGATGCTGAAACGCTTCGCCACGGTTCAGAAGAAGCGGCTGCGACGAGAGCGGAAGTGACGCGCCCATGATGGTATGGTCGCCCCCATGAGCAGCGAGACCTATCACGAGCCGCTGGAGCTCCTATCCGAAGACACCCGGAACCTTCACCGTGCCATCGTCTCGCTCTGCGAGGAGCTCGAGGCGGTGGATTGGTATAATCAGCGCGCTGAAGCGTGCAGCGACGCAGAGCTTCGCGCGGTGATCACGCACAACAAGAACGAGGAGATCGAGCACGCGATGATGAACCTCGAGTGGATACGGCGGCACAATCCCGTCTTCGACGCGAACATCGCGAAATACATCAAGAGCACCGGGTCGATCGTTGCGATCGAGGGCGGTGCGGCGGAGCCGAGTGCGGCTCCCACTTCGCCGGGTGTCGGCCTCGGCATCGGAAGCCTGCGAGGTAGCCCATGAGCGGTCTTCTCAAGCGCGAGCACGCTCCCATCACGACTGAAGCGTGGGAGCAGATCGACGACGAGGCGCGTCGTGTCCTCAAGCTCCACCTCGCCGGCCGCAAGGTCGTCGACTTCTCGGGCCCGCATGGCTGGACGCTCGGCGGGGTCAACACCGGCCACCTGAAGCTCATCGACAAGGCCTCGCGCCTTCGGAGCGACGAGAAGGGCTCGTCGCGAGGCGGCACGGGAGTGGCGTACGGCGTGCGCGAGGTGCAGCCTCTCGTCGAGGTTCGCTCACCCTTCACGATGAAGATCCACGAGCTCGACTTTGCGACGCGTGGCGCACGCGATCTCGATTACGACCCGGTCATCGCCGTCGCCGAGCGCGTCGCGCACGCGGAAGACGGCGCCATCTTCCACGGCTACAAAGAGGGGCACATCACGGGCATCGCCGAGGCAAGCCCGCACACCCCCATCGACGTGAAGACGACGCTCGAGTGGCCGAGAGCCGTCGCGGCGGCGAAGGAAGTGCTGCGCGTGGCAGGAGTGAACGGCCCGTACGCGCTCGCGCTCGGCGTCCAGGCGTACACGGAGCTCGCGGCCGACAGCGAGGACGGTTACCCGCTCCGCCGCCGCATCGAGGAGAGCTTGGTCGACGGCTCGCTCGTTTGGGCCCCTGCGCTCCGCGGAGGCGCCATCCTCCTGTCGAAGCGCGGCGGCGACTACGAGCTCACCGTCGGTCAGGATCTCGCCATCGGCTACACCATCCACGATCGCGACAACGTGGAGCTCTATCTGACCGAGTCGTTCACGTTCCGCGTCCTCGAGGAGAAGGCGGCCATCTTCCTCCGCAGAGCGACCAAGCGCTGAGCCGCGCTACAGCGCTGGCGGCGGCATCGACGACTTCTGCCGCTGCGACGCGAGCATCCGCAGGTACATCTTCACCTGCGGGTTCTCCGGCTCCGTCTCGAGGACCTTCTTCCAGTGATAGTCGGCGCCGTCGAGCTCTCCGAGAGACAAGAGCGTTACACCGAGAGCGACGCGTGCGGGCACGTACGCCGGCCGCGCCGAGAGCGCCGCTTCGTAGTGCTCCCTCGCCCGCGGCAGCTCCTTGAGCTCGCGGAGGAGGTGACCGAGCTTCGTTCGCAAGTCGGCGAAGTGCGGACAGAGCGCGACGGCCTTCTCGAGCTCGTCCACGGCATCGCGCGGGAGCCCGAGATCGGCGTACGCGGCCGCGATGTCGGCGTGCATGTTGGCGAGCTTGCCGCGCGCGAACGGATCGAGGCCTTCCTTCTCACCCGTCGGCTTGCCGCGGATGCGCTTGTAGACGTCGCGCGCGGCCTCGTACTTGCCGCGATCGTTGTACGTGACCGCGAGGTTCAGCGCGGCCTCGGTGTAACCCGGGTTGATCGCGAGCGCGCGCTCGAAGTGTTGTTCGGCGCCCATGAAGTTGCCGCGTGAGTGGGCGATGACACCGAGCATGTCGTGGACGTCGGCGAAGCGGTCGTCCTCTTCGAGCACCTTTTGGAGGAGCGGCTCGGCTCGGTCGTACTCGCGCTTCTGGTAGTGCTCACGACCGAGAAGCAGGAGCTGCTTGAGGCGCTCATCCATCGCCCGGGAAAATAGGCGACGAAACCCGCGGACACAATGATAACTTCCGCGCGTCATGTCTCGGGTAGGCCGATGAGCGAGACGCCGAAGCTTGCCGGATCGCTGCTCGCGGTCGTGCTCGGTACGTCGGCGATCGCTTGTGTGGCAGCGCCGTTCTCGATCATCGGCCAGCGTCACGTCGCAAAAGCCGTCGCCCTCGCTCCCGTCACGCACACCGGCGTGAGCGATGCCGAGCCAGCACAAGCACCGGAAGAGCACGAGCCCGAGGTCTCGATCACCCACACCTTTCGGGTGAGCGATCTCGGAAGCGATGCGCACGTCTCGGTCGTGAGCGGCACCGTCGGCAAGCGAACGTTCCTCGGCGCGCTCATGGCCTCCGGGTTGTCGGCCAAAGAGGCCCATCGCATCCTCTTGGGGTTCTCCGGCGTGAGAAACCTCGACCGCTGCGACGCCCAGGACGCCTTCACCTACGCCAAAGCGGAAGACGGGCACACGCTTGGGTTCGAGCTCGTTCCGGCCGGCGCCATGAGCCAATCGACGCTCGACTTCTTCCAAGAGCGCGACCTCGGGCCGGCTGTGCGCGTCTCGATTCCCATCGAGCGAAAGCGCATCGCAGTGGGGTTCATCGTGGGCAACGACCTTCGGTCGTCGCTGACGAGCGCGAGCTTGAAGGAGCAAGCCGCCGCCCTCCTCGACGACGCCCTCGATGGTCACGCGGAGCTTGCGGATCTCCGTACGGGAACGCGCCTTCGCATCATCGCCACCGAGGAGCGCATCGAAGGTGCGTTCGTCGCCTACGCCCCCATCGACGCCGTCGAATACACCCCAGCACCATCGCCGCAGGGCACGACGAAGCCCGCCATCCGCGTCTATTGGTTCGCGAAGCTGCAAGGCGCCCACACCGCTCGCGCGCCTGTCGCTTCTGGCGCGTCGCGCAATGGGGGCTACTACGACGCCGAAGGCCGCCAGCCCTATCACGGCGGATGGCGCTCGCCCGTGCCGATGGCGCGAATCGCGTCGCGGTTCAATCCAAACCGGATGCATCCCATCCTTCACGTCGTCATGCCGCACAACGGGGTCGACTTCGCTGCCCCTTCTGGCACCCCTGTCTATGCCGCGGCGTCGGGAGTCATCCGAAGCGTCGGTGACGGCGGGCCGTGCGGCAACATGGTGCAGATCGACCATCCGAACGGCCTCATCAGCGCCTACTGCCACCTCTCGCGGTTCGGCCCCATCACGGCAGGCGAGCACGTGGAAACCCGCCAGCTCATTGGCTATGTCGGTCAAACCGGGCGGGCGACGGGGCCCCATCTGCACTTCGCCGTGAAGCGCTACACCCCAAGCGGCGCCGAGGTGTTCCTCGACCCGCTCTCGATGAAGCTCGATGGCGTCCGTGTGGTCCCCCCTCGCCTTCGGCCCGACTTCGACGAGCTCCGAAAGACGCTCGATGCCCTCATCGACCCCATCGAGGTGAGAGGCGAAGCGGACACGGGCACGCCGGAAGAGACGGAAGCAGCCGAGTAGAGCTTGCGTCGGGGGCCTCGGTCGTGAGATCTTGAGGATGATGGGTTTCGCGCGTTCACTCCGAAAGACGTGGGTCTTGCTCCCGACTTGCGCGCTTGCCCTCGGCTGTGGAAGCGGCGCCGGAGACGTCGACGACGACGCGGAGATCGGCGTCGACGCGGGGGGTATGGACGCCATCGTCCAGCAACCCGACACGGGCCCGCAAGATTCTACGGTGGGACCGCAAGAGGACGCGACGCTCGACGTCAACCTGCCCGACTCGTACTGGACCGCCGACAGCGGCAAAGGCGTCGTCGACTCCGGCACCGACACGGGGTTGCCGTGTTCACCCGACGGCATCCTCTGCAACGTCAACACCGCCGAGATCTGCAAAGCCGGTGTGCTCTCGACTCAGCTGTGCACCGGCGGAGACATCTGCGCGCCTGGCTACGGCTGCGTCGTGTGCATCCCCGGCAGCGGAACGTGCAGCGGGAGCACCGGCACGCTCTGTAACTCCATGGGCACCGGCTACATCACCAACAACTGCGATTCGGAGCTCGGGCTCACCTGTCAGGCGGGCGTCTGCACGGGAGACTGCGCCAACATCGGCGAGAGCTACATCGGCTGCGAGTACTGGTCGGTGACGATGCTCAACCACTTGCTCGACCAAGGCGCATTCCCCTTCGCCGTCTCCGTCTCCAACACGACCAGCAAGAGCGCCACGGTGAACATCACCGGTCCCCATGCGGTGACCGGGAACCCATTCACGGTCGCTGCGAACACCATTCAATCGATCGTCTTGCCATGGGAGGCGTCGCTGTCGTGCGGTACCGGCCCGTGCGTCAACGGCACGACGCAACCTACGGCTCCGACGACGGAGCTCGTGACGGGCGGCGCGTACCACATCAAGAGCACCGAGCCCGTCACGGTGTATCAGTTCAACGCCCGCGACTACGAGATCGCGAGCAAGTGCAGCACGACCGACGAGTTCTACTCGACGAGCCCGCCTTGCTACTCGTACACGAACGACGCGTCGCTGCTCATTCCGGTCAACGCACTCACGGGCAACTACTACGTCGCGACGTACAACTCGTTCTACAATTGGCCGGGCCTCATCGACATCGTCGGCACGCAAGCGAGCACGAGCGTCACGGTTTCTCCGTCGGTGGCGATCGTCGCAGGCGGCGGCCTCACGACGACGGGCGGCACCATCACGTTGAACGCGGGAGACGTGATCCAGATCACCAACCCGACCCCCGGCACGGTGTCCTACGGCACCGACATGAGCGGCACGCTGGTCAAGGCGACCGCGCCGGTCGAGGTCTTCGGCGGGCAGGCGTGCATCTACATCCCGGCCACCGAAGCTGCGTGCGATCACATGGAAGAGGTGATGTTCCCGCTCGAGACGCTCGGCTCGACGTACCTCGTCGTCCCACCCAACATGACGGGCATCACGACGACGAAGAGCCCGAGCCACTTCGTGCGCATCATCGGTACGGTTGCCAGCACCACCCTCACTTACACTCCTTCGCCCACCATCTCCTCGGGTACGCTTCCCACCACGCTCAACGCAGGTCAGGTCGGCATCTTCGAGACGCCGACGCCGTTCCAGGTGACTGCGTCGAGCCCCGTCCTCGTGTCGATGTACATGGAGGGATCGGAGAACTACGGAGGCGGCGTGCTCAACGGCGATCCGTCGCAGAGCATCGCGGTCGCCACGGCGCAGTTCCGCGACAACTACACCTTCACGGCGCCGAACAACTATTACATCAACTGGGTCACTGTCATCGCGCCCTCGGGCAATAGCGTGACGATCGATACGACGACGATCCCGTCAACGTCGTTCACTGCCATCGGCACGAGCGGCTACGGGTACTACCACTACCAAATCTGCGACGACGGCGGCTCGCCGCTCTGCAGCGCGGTATCGAGCAACCACGCGGCATCGAGCGCCGGAACGTTCGGCATCCAGGTCTACGGCTACGGCTCGTATACGAGCTACTGG
>Ga0302326_10023556_pt1 | contig 12542 bp, 10 predicted proteins | sample Palsa_T0_3_FD_202264 | JGI IMG/M metagenome (GOLD analysis project Ga0302326, IMG submission 202264) | Peat permafrost microbial communities from Stordalen Mire near Abisko, Sweden - Palsa_T0_3 | ecosystem: Environmental > Terrestrial > Soil > Palsa > Peat permafrost | place: Sweden: Abisko... | reverse complement strand
TCAGGTCTTCGCCGGTAATGGCGATTTGGGTCCGTACTACGGTGTCCGAGCGCTGAAGGTTGTGCGGGAAGGCAAAGATCTGGAAGCGGATACTTAGCCCGCTTGCAACGACCATCTCGCTTCGGGCAGCGCCGACGCCAAGGCAAATTCCTTGAACGATGCCTTCCATCGAAGACCGCAATTCCGAGACGATATTCTCGTCGATCTCGTCGACCTGACTTCCTTGGATCAGCTCCACCAGGGAGAGCACTGTCTCTTGAGGAATCAGGATGACTTGTGGGTTATCCGGTTGGCTTGCGAAGGCAAACTGAACAACCATCATCGGAGTGGAGAGTTCCGAATAGAGGTCGGCAGTACGGGCGGCTACCGTCAGCGGGCTGGAGAACAGGATCGTTTGGTTCGCCGCCTCGCTGACGGTGGTAGAGGCGGTCTGCCAAATGGGGCTCTGGATTGCGGCTAATTTTTCAATGACTTCGCTTGCTTGCACTAGGTTCTATTCCTCAATCGGATCGGTAACGGAGAAGACAAGCTTTCGGCCGCGAGTTGCGGGCTTGCCATGAAACTTGGGGACCTCGCCTACCAGGAGCTCCAACTCGTCGGTGCTCTTTCGGGTGAGGCGAACAACGTCGCCGGGCTTGAGGTTGCTAAGCTCGTCGAAAAGCAGGGTGGCCTGTCCCAGGCGAATCTTGCAGTCCACATGGGTGTGGCTGATCTGGGTGCTCAACATCCGGCGGGCAGCCGGGCTGTGGCGGCGGTTGGCGCTGGCAACCCACTTCTGGGCGCTAAGCTTGGCCGTGATGGGCTTGAGCACAAGGTAGGGAATACAGAGGCTCATCGCGTTGCGCTGAGTACCGATCTTGACCTCGAAAAGGATCGTCACGACGATGTCGTTAGGAGGTGCGATTTGCACAAACTGGCTGCTTGTCTCCAGGCCTTCGATGCCAGGATTGACCACCACGATTCCTTCCCACGCGTTTTTAAAGCTCTGGAACATCCGCTCGATCGTCGTTCTAACCAGCGGCTTTTCAATGTCGGTGAGGTTGGTCCGGCTAATACTCCGTCCTGGACCTCCCAACAGCCGATCGATCATTGTAAAAACGAGTGCAAACTCAACTTCCAGGACCGCCTGGCCGGTGAGCGGAGGGAGCGAGGTGATCGCAAAGACGCTTTGGCTGATGCTGCGCAGGTACTCCTCGTAGGGAACCTGCTCCAGCGAGATCAAATCGATGTTGACCGGGGTGCGCAGCAGTGCGCTGAGCGAAGTGCCGGCAAGGCGCGCAAACGTCTCGTGAAGCATCTGCAGCGTTCTGAGCTGATCTTTGCTAAACTTGTCCGGCCGGCGGAAGTCGTACATTTCGTACGGGACGGACGGTCGAACCGTGTTCCGCATCATAGCGGAACTGGGCGCCACGGCTTCTGGCGCCGGGTGATTAATGCCGCCGCCGCCTCCCCCGATTGAGGCGAGGACTGCGTCGATCTCGGCTTGGCTCAGAATCTCCGGCAAGTACCTGCTCCCGCTCCATGCGTTTGTGGGGCCATCAGTATTGGTATTGGAATTCCTCCCTGAGATTATTAGGGGGATTTGCTTGAAATCTTCGTGAGTGGGCAGCAACGGGCAACCGAAGCTCGGCCCACAGGTCAAGGCGGGACAAGCCGCAAAGGAGTAACATCTCCCCGTGCCCGCTGCGTCTACCTCGGATTTTCACCACCTCATTGATCAGGCAGGGAAAGGGCATTACGCGTTGGCGAGCATCAACGTAACAAGCACCAACACTGCGAACGCGGCGCTTGCCGGCTTCGTCCAGGCGAACGCAAACGGGATCGTCCAGATAAGCACGGGAGGCGCGGAGCATGCATCCGGCCCCGCCAAGAACATGGCCCTTGGAGCAATTTCTCTGGCCGAGCACATCCGTCGGATTGCTGACCGGCTTGAGGTAATGATCGCGATTACGACCGACCACTGCGTTCCTGGGAAGTTGAGCTCATTTGTCGTTCCGCTGATTGAGAACGAGGAGAAGCGTCGCGCCGCCGGCCTTGGGAACCTCTTCAATGGATTCATGTTCGACGGCAGCGAATTGCCGCTTGATCAGAACCTCGCAACCTCGGTCGAGCTTCTTCGCCGAATGGCGCCGCATGGTCTCGTCCTGGAGGTTGAGGCTGGATTGGTCGGCGGGGAAGAGGACGGTATCGACAACTCCGGCGCCCACCGGGACAAGCTCTACACGAGCCCGGAGGACATGGTGAAGGTGTATGAGACCCTCCACGACCTTGGCCGCTTCACGCTGGCCGCGACGTTTGGAAACGTCCACGGAGTGTATAAGCCCGGCAATGTGAAGCTTATGCCGACGATTCTCCGCGATGGCCAACGGGCGGTGAAAGCCAAGCACGGCGCAGCGGCGGAGCTAGATCTGGTGTTCCACGGTGGAAGTGGGTCGCTTCTTTCTGAGATTCACGAAACGCTGGATTACGGCGTGGTTAAAATGAACGTGGACACGGACTGCCAGTACGCCTTCTCGCGGCCGGTCGCGGACCACATGCTGAAGCACTACGACGGGGTTCTCCGGGTGGACGGGGAAATGGGGGACAAGAAGAGCTACGACCCCCGCAGCTATCTCAAAAAGGCGGAAGGCTCGATGGCCCAGCGCGTCGCTCAAGCATGCGAAGAGCTAAAGAGTGCGGGCAAGTCGGGAGCTTAGGAGTTTGCGATGAATGATCTGATTGGTAAGAAGGTAGTCGTGTTTAGTAACGCTGGTCAAACCGAGCGTCAGGATATTGGCACCCTGGAAAGCGTGGATTCGACATGGCTCAAGCTCAAGAAAGGAACCGAGATCCTCATCTTCTGCGTTTACAACGTCCGCATCGTCAAGCAGTTCGATTCCTGATTGTACGGGTCAGATCACAATCTGCGTCGTGTGCTTCGCGGTGCCAAAGACCATGTTCGTCTTGATCTGTCCGATGCCTTTGATCTTCGAGAGCTTTTCGCGCACGAAAACCTCGTAGTGACGCATGTCCCGCACGACGACCTTCAGGAGGAAGTCGTAATCGCCGCTCACTTGGTAGCACTCCAGGATCTCGGGGATATCTTGGACTCCTCGGCGAAACCGCTCAATGGGTTGCTCTTGGTGAAGAGCGAGGCTGATCTGCACCCAGGCCGTGATGCGCAGACCCAGGCGGTCGGCATCCAGAATCGCGTGGTAGCCCTTGATGAGGCCGGCCTTTTCAAGCGCCCGTACGCGCTGTAGCACGCTCGGTGGTGAAAGGCCAACGTTCTTGGCAAGGTCCGCGTTAGTAATTCGCCCGTCCTGCTGAAGGAGCGTGAGGATTTGAACATCCACCTCGTCGAGATGTGATTTTGAAGGTTGCGTGGCCATAAGGAGCCGGGATTTTCCCTCTGTAGCGTAGGATCGTGGCACATTTAGGCCGTGTTGCACTATTTCATGGCCCATCGGCGCTGCTCAACCGTGGCAGTAGACTAAAGTTTCCGTGATATCAGAACGAACTCTGCCGCGCTGGGACATGACCAGCGTCTTTCCATCGCTCTCTTCTCCCGAGTACAAGGATGCCGCGCTTGATCTCGGGAAGCACCTCGACGAGTTGGAATCCGCGTTTGCGTATCACGAGATTGTCCGCAATCCAACCCCGGTCCCGTGCCAGGCTGAAGTCTTCACGACGACGGTCGACCTGCTGAACCATGCAGGAGATCTACTGACCAAGCTGCGGGCGTACGTCAGTGCTCACACCACCACCGACTCCAAGAACTCCGAGGCACTTGCCCGGGAAAGCGAGTTGGATAAACCTGCCACCCGGTACACGAAGTTGCTCAAGCGGTTCACCGCTTGGTTGGGCACATGCGACGTTGACGATCTCCTTCGCACCGAGATCGGCCAGGAATACGCCTTTGTCATCGAGCAAGCTCGGCTCTCCGCCGAACATCAGATGGAAACCGCATTGGAAATGCTCGCCTCCGATATGGAGATCACGTCAAGCACCGCCTGGAGAAAGCTCTACAGCAACCTCACGAGCCAAATGTCGGTAACGGTGGAGCTTCCGGCCGGAGTCAAAGATTTGCCGATGAGCGAAGTTCGCGGCCTTGCCAACCATCTGGACAGGCCGGTGAGGGCAGCCGCTTTTCGGGCCGAGTTGGCCGCGTGGAGAGTGTCCGAGGTGTCCATTGCGGCGGCCATGAACGCGATCAAGGGTGAAACGGTGCTGCTGAGCCGACAGCGGAATTGGTCCTCGCCTTTGGAGGCTGCGCTCTTTGGGGCCAATGTCGACGCTGCCGCGCTCGATGCTATGCTTGCCGCCGCACGCGAGGCATTTCCATCGTTCCGTCGCTACTTGCGCGCCAAGGCGCGCGTGCTTGGGATTGATCGCCTTGCCTTCTATGACCTGTTCGCCCCGCTACCGAAATCCAACACCGAGTGGACCTACGGGCAGGCGATGGAGTTCATTCGTCGCGAGTTTGGGAGCTACTCCCCGAAACTCGGCGCCTTTGCAGCCCTGGCGTTCGACGAAAGCTGGATCGACGCCGAGCCCCGGAGCGGAAAAGTGGACGGCGCCTATTGCATGAGAGTGACGCCCGGAGTATCCCGCATCCTCATGAACCACAAGGACTCGTTCATGTCGGTAAGCACCTTGGCCCATGAACTCGGGCACGGATACCACAACCTTTGTCTCAAGGCTCGACCAACGCTCCTACGCACCTCGCCGATGACCCTGGCAGAAACGGCGAGCATCTTTTGTGAGACGATCGTGAAACGCGCAGTCCTGGCAGGGGACAACGACGCTCTGAAACTGGAGGTGCTTGAGGCGTCGCTCCAGGGCACTACCCAAACGGTGGTCGATATTTATTCGCGATACTTGTTCGAATCAGCGGTATTGGAGCGCCGCAAGGAACGAGAATTAAGCCCAGCTGAGCTTTGCGAAGCGATGGCGGACGCGCAGCGCCAAACCTACGGCGACGGGCTGGACCCGGATTGCCTCCATCCGTACATGTGGGCCGCCAAACCGCATTACTACGGCCGGTCGTTCTATAACTTCCCCTACATGTTTGGATTGCTGTTCGGGCTTGGGCTCTACCGGGTCTATTGTGAAGAGGGAGTTGCCTTTCAAAGCCGATACGACGATCTTCTCGGAGCAACTGGCACTGCCGACGCGGCCACCCTCGCCGCCGGGTTCGGCATCGACATTCGATCGATCGATTTCTGGCGGGGCAGTCTTGCCGTAATCGATGAAGATGTGCGCCATTTCGAGGCGATCACTTCCTGACCGTAGTCGAAAGGCCCAAGTTCACCCGACAGCCTACGCGAAACTAGAGCCATGAAGGCTGCCGTTTCGATTATCCTCGCCATCGTCGCTTCGCTTAGCTTCGGCCAAGAGAAGTTGCTGATTAATACGGACTTCGCCGCCGGAGATGGGGGATGGAAGAGTCTCGGGCAAACCGCCCAAATTGCGGTGACCCATGAGGCCGGAGAGGTGGGGGATGCCAAGGGGGCGCTGAAGTTCTCCTACGGGGTCAACAAAGGCGAGTTCAATGCGTTGATTCTGCCAGCAGAGCCCGGCAGCCTCGCCGGCGCGGCTTCACTTAGCTTCCAAGTCAAGACCGACGCGACAACCCCGATGGTAGTGAGCCTCCAGAAGGCCAATGGCGCCCGGTACATCTCGATCTTCACCGCGCCTAAAGACATCTGGCAGACCGTTGAGCTTTCAATGTCCGATTTCAACCTTTCAGACGGCAAGGACGACCCCAAAGACCCAGAAGGCGCGCTTCTACCTGAGCACATCGCCTCTATTGCGATCGGCGACCTTGCCCAGATGTTTGCCCAGGGGGAACAACCGGCGTTTCTCGACATGGCGGGCATCAAAATGGGTGACCGCCATCTGTTGCTCGATCGCTTCGCTGTCTCGAAAGATCCTTTGCCGGCTTCATTTTCGAAGAACGGTCAGGAGGTTCGGATTGACGACTTGGTTCATCCCCAGGTGAACTGGTTCGGACTCGGCGGGGTCGCGATCTCCAACGCCTCGGGAGACCCGCTGAGTGGCAAAGGTATCAAGGCGCAGTACAACCAGATGCCGGGCAAAGCCATCGTTCTAGCCCACGGCGTGAAGGCGGGCAATCTCAAGGGCGCCCAGTCCTTGAATTTTGAGATTGCATCGACTCAGGCCGCCACGCTGGCCGTTCAGGTCGAGCAGACCGACGGGGCGAAATATAACATGATGGTGACCGTTCCCGCCGGCACGGCCGCCGCAAAACAGGTCTGCAAGTTTTCAGACTTCAAGGTTGCCGACGATTCAGCGGTGAAGGACGGCCATATCGACATGAGCCTCGCAAAAACGATCCTGATCATCGACCTGAGCGGAGTCATCAACCAGGCCAATCATATCAACACGCTATGGGTCGGGCCGCTGATTGCAAAACTCGGAAGCTGATTCGTGCCACCATTGAGGGCCGATGAGCGATCAGCGGTTGCGCACCGATTTGGATGGCGCCGGGGGCGGCTTCGGCAAGTTCAAAGGACTGTCGGTCAAGGAGTTGGCCGACATGTTTGAGCGGCAGCTCTCGGAGCCGAACATGCGCTCGGTCAGCGCGGTTCTGCGGATTTCGAGAGAGCAGGTCGAATCGCGCGGCTCCATCACCGTCGCGCCTGCCATGGCTGCCTTCACCGGTGTCTTTGCGGTAGGGACCGGAATCGCAATGGTTGTCGCCTCCGAGCAGTCCAGGGCGATGGTGTTGCGGGCGTTCATCGCCTGCCTTCTGACGTTCCTCGCCTTTTTATACGGTTGGCTCAGCAATCGCCACGTGCTCGCTGCATCACTCGCCCAGGAGCGGGCCATTCGACAGTTGGCGATTGAGTCCCTGACCAGAGTCGTGGAAGACCCAGCGTTCAAACCCAAAGCTCTCGATTACGACCAAAAGCGGATACTCCGCGAACTGATCAAGAAAACGAAAAACCGGAACCCGGCGGTCGCCGCGTTGCTCCAAGACTGACCGTGCGCACTCGGACTCATCTGCGACACTATTAATTGTGCAGTCTCTGGCGGATCGTTTTGCCTTCCTCAAATCGCGAGAGCAGAAGGCGCTGGTGCTGTTTGTCACGGCCGGAGATCAGCCTCTAGAGGAGCTACCGGAGCTGCTCTCATTTTTGGCCGATGCGGGCGCCGACATTATCGAAGTTGGGATTCCGTTCAGCGATCCGTTCGGGGAGGGCCCCACGATCCAGGCCAGCTCCCTCCGCGCCCTCAAGCACGGTGCAACTCCTCATTCGATCTTGGACGCGATGGGTAAAGCCAAAGTCGGTGTGCCCCTCGTCACCATGGGATATTACAACCCCATACTCCGCTACGGTCTGCAGCCGTTCGCCGAGGCGAGCCAGAAGAACGGCAGCGCCGGCACCATCGTGAACGACCTCGTTCCAGACGAATCGGATGCTTGGTGCGACGCTTGTGAGCGGGCCGGCATCAAGACGATTTTTCTGGTTGCCCCGACCAGCAGCGAGCGGCGAATTCACGAAGTGGCGGAGCGCTCCACCGGATTTGTTTATGTTGTCTCCAGGACCGGAGTGACAGGCGCCGAGAACGCGGTGCCCCAGGACGTCACTGGCCTTGTCCAGAAAGTCAAGAGCCTCACCGACAAGCCAGTCTGTGTCGGATTTGGCATCTCGGCGCCGGAGCACGTCCGAATGGTCTGCCAAGTTGCGGACGGCGCCGTCGTCGGGAGCTCGCTGGTGAAGCTCCTTCACGAGAAATGGTCGACGGATCGGGCAGCCATTCGGGACTACGTGCAGAGTCTCAAGGCCGCGACGCGACCAGGGGTCGCGATTTGATCTCCGCCCACCGGCGGGGATATTTCGGTGGCGTCTGGGCGGCTTTAAGATAAATCGGGAAAAGTCGGATCACGTCGGTTCCAGGGAGCTCCCGCCGTTCGGTGGTGAGCAGCTTGAGGCCAAGCGAGCGGTAATCGGCGCTCTCCGGATCGTCGTTCACCCCCCTCATTGGCACGACCAGCCCTCCGACCTTACAGAACGGGGCTGAAATCTCCAACTGAATGGGCAGGGGAGCCACGGCCCGCCCGGTAACAAAGTCGAACTCCTCGTACCGCCCGAGTTCCTCCGCCCTCGCGCAAACCACCTCCAAATTTGGTAAGGGTTGGCTCTCGAGGACAGACAACACTTTGCGGTTGGAGTCCACCGCGACGACATGCAGGTCGGGTCGCTGCAATGCAAGCGGCCAAGCGGGAAAGCCGGCCCCAGTCCCGAGATCCAGCACTTTGGCTCCCGTGGGAATAATCTCCGCGATCATGAGGGAATCGGCGATATGGCGGACGGCAAACTCTTCCCGAGGAACGCGCGTGAGGTTTGTCACCTCGTTTGCCCGATAGAGCGCCTCCTCGAATGCCGCCAGTTTATCGCTGTCCGCTGCCGCCTCCACGCTCCTCTTCCTCCTTCTCTTCCGGCGTCTTCTCCTCTTCTTGGGTGGTGTCGAGCGTGCCGTTCGCTAGCGGCCGGACGTTCTTCTGCTCCGCCACCAGGAACGCGTTCTCTATGTGGACCGAAGTGCGATATTGTTTGCCGTCCACCGTCAGCACGACCGGGAAGTCGCCGGGTACCGGGCGAGCCCCGACCCGGCCATTAAAGGGGATTACGTTCAACCCGAGATGGTTGGTGGTGTCCAACTGCTGGGAGTCCGAACTATCGGGCAGGTACACGGTGAGCGACACGTTCTTGGCCGGCTTGGAGAGGTAGTAGCAGATCCGGGTGCCGGGCTGGGAGTTCCTCGCCGCAAACACCCGGTCTCCGTCCCAGACTCCGCTGTCGATGCGGCCCGGCAGCAAAACATCCTGCGGCTTGGTGAGGGTGACGTCGTCCTTGATCTTGGTTTGGTCCAGGCCTTCGAGCGCGCTGACGTCCATAGTCCAGAGCGACCGTCCGTGGGTTGCGATCACCAAGTCCAGGTCCCGGGGATGGATGAGCAAGTCATGCACCGCGACAGTGGGGAAGTCGTGCTTGAATCGCCCCCACGTCTTCCCACCGTCAAGGGAGATCCGGAGCGCCATTTCGGAGCCAAGGAAGAGAAGGTCGGGGTTCTTTTGGCCCTCTGCGATCACGTACACCGAGTCCAAATCTGGCAGTCCCGAATTCAGCTTGGTCCAAGTCTTCCCGTAGTCTTCCGTCTTGTAAACATAGGGCCTAAAATCGCCCGTCCGATGGCCGTCAAATGTGGCGAAGGCATGGCTCGCATCCCACTTGCTGGCCAGCACCCGAGAGCACCAGGTGTTCGCCGGGAGGTCCGGAATGTGGCCCGTCACGTTGGACCACGTTGTCCCGTCGTCTTGGCTTACCTGGACTTGGCCGTCGTCCGTGCCGACCCAAAGCACTCCCTGTTTGACCGGGGATTCGCTGATCGTGATAATCGTGCAGTGAGTCTCGGCGCCTGAATCTTCCGGCGAAACGCTGAGCTTGCTCGGACCGTACTCCGCCGGATCGTTCGTCGTCAGGTCGGGAGAAACAGCCTTCCAATGGTCTCCTCGGTCCACGCTCTTGAAGAGGCGGTTTGCCCCGAAATAGAGAGTTTGCGGGTTGTTCGGGCTGATGATAAAGGGGGTGCTCCAGTTGAACCGCAGCTTGGTTCCTTGGAGGCGCGGCTGGATTCCGCGACCCTGACCACTGCGGAGATCCACTCTTGAAGCGGACCCACCCTGGCTTTCCGAGTAAACGGTGCGCCAGTCGAACGGGTCCACTGCGACATGAAAACCATCTCCCCCGCCGAGGCCCACACTGTCGAAGAACGAAACACCGCCCGTAACACCTTGGGTGGGAATTCCCCAGCACTGATTGTCTTGGAGTCCGCCGTAAATCCAGTAGGGGCGTCTCATATCGACCGCGATCGCGTAGTACTGCCCGATCGGCATCCCGTTCAAGTGGTCCCACGTGACACCCTTGTCGTGGCTGTAGTAGACGCCTCCATCGTTGCCGATCAAAACATTATTGCTGTCATTGGGATCGATCCAGACCGCGTGGTTATCAGGATGATAGCGTCCCCTCAGCACGTGGAAAGTCTTGCCTGCGTCGGTGCTCAGGTTGATGTTGTCCCCCATCACATAGATCCGCTTGTCGTCGTTCGGATCGACGATAGGCAGGCTGAAATAGAACGGACGAGGATTGAGGGGGTTTATCTCCTTCCAACTTTTGCCGCCGTCCATGCTGCGGAATGTGCCGCCCGCATAGTAGGGAACCTCTCCCGTATCCTTGGGACGCTTGGCCTTGGGGTCAGGCTTGTACTCGATGGTCGCGATCACCTCGTGTGGATCGCTCCGGTAGAAGCTTAGTCCGACCCGGCCGAGTGGCCCAGGCGGCATACCCTCGGTCACCCGTGTCCAGTGCTCGCCCTCATCGGTGCTGCGGTACAGGCCGCTGCCCGGACCGCCGCTGATGAAGTCCCACGGCTTTCTTATCCGCTGCCACATCGAGCAGAGCATCACCCGAGGGTTTTTGGGGTCTGCTTTCAAATCGATTGCGCCGGTCAGGTTGTCAACGTACAGCACCCGCTTCCACGTTTTCCCTCCGTCCTTACTTTTGAAAAGGCCGCGATTTCCCGGCGCCCAGAGATTGCCGATTGCAGCCACCAGCACGACGTCCGGATTCTTCGGATCGACGAATATCTTTCCGATCTGAAGGGTGTCCTTGAGGCCGATGTTCGTCCAGTTCTTCCCTCCGTCGATCGACTTGTAAACCCCGTCACCCCAAGCGACCGAGTTGCGGGAACTCGCCTCGCCGGTGCCGACATAGACGATGTCCGGGTTCGACGGCGCGACAGCGACAGCGCCGATCGAGATCGTGTTCTCTTTCTCAAAAACTGGCGTAAAGGTCGTACCGGCGTTGACCGTCTTGAACAGCCCACCACTCGCGCTTGCCACATAGAAGATCCGCGGCTCCTTCTCGAACACCGAGATGTCCGCAATGCGACCACCCATGTTGACCGGTCCCAACTGTCGAGGTTCCAGGTAGTCGAGGATGTTCGACCAAGGCTCTGCTCTGGGCTGGGTAACCGTAACCGCCGTGATCGGCTTTGGAGGCGGAGGGTTCTTCTGGTCCTCCTGGGCCAGGGCGGTCAAAGGCAGGCAGGCGAGCAAAACCGCGAGGCATTTCATGTGAAAGTGCAAGGAGTTTAATGTACCTACACGATTTTGGGGCCGGCGCTAGTTGTCGGCCAAGAATGTGAGTACCTGCGAGCCTGCTATCTGGCCCGAAGAATCGGTCACCAGCAGCTCGACCTTCAGTTTTCCGTTCTTAAACTGGGTGGTGTCGAACTGGAATTCGTGGGCGCCGGCTTGGTTGCTTGCCTCGCTCATTCGCTTTCCGTTCACCAGGTACGTCACGGTCGGCCGGTCCTCGTAGCTTCGCACGAGCGAGGACAGGGTAATCGTGCCGCGCACCGTTTGGCCCTGAACGGCGGCGGAAGGTCTTGGAATCGCACCATCTTTGACATCCAAGGTCGCTTCGGAAAGGTAGTAATCCGGCTTTGTTGCGGTCGAATATGCGGCCTCAACACTTGGCGAGTCGGTGAGGCAGAAGTCGTTCAGCTTGCGATCGCCCTCCGCATACTTCTCGGTGTTCATGCTTAACCAGTGGACAGCTTTGATTCTCGGATAAAGCCGGGGTAGCGCAGCATAAAGCTGGCCGATCTTGTCCACCGCAAAGTCACTGCGATCCACCCCGTCCACCACGCTCTCGTGCGTTGCGCCCCACTCGCCGATCATCATGGGATGCCGGGCCGCGAAGTGGTCATACACGTATTTGACCGCGTCGGCCGGGTTACGCCATGAGGCGACTCGGTCTCGTTTACCGTCGTTGTAGACGACACTGTAGAAGTTCACCCCGACCCAGTCGACCGCCTCGTCTCCAGGATAGTAGGAGTCGATTCCCTCCTGTGGGATCTCGTTCGGGCACCAGACCATCGCGGCGTTCTGTGCTACCCGATGCACCTTGTCGGCCAAGTACTGGAAGGCTCGCACGTAGGCGGCGGGGTCTCCATGGTAGGGCGTCCAGTCGCCATTCATTTCGCTGGCGAACCTGAGAAACACCGGGATCCCGCTGTCCGAGATGTCTTTGACAAACTTGTCGACATAGCTGTCATTGTAAACGTCGGAGAGGCTCGCCGGCTCCCAGGCCAATTGCAAGCCCGCATGAAGTCCTCGAAGATCGTCGGCCAAATCCCTGGGGAAGTCGTTCCCGAACTTGCGGTAGATGAAGTAGATCGCCTGCGGCTTGCCGATCTCCTTGTCGAAGTCCTCCGGCTCGCGGGGGCCATCGTTTCGCTCGATGTTCACTCCGAGGTAACAGCCGTAAGCCGGCTCCAGTCGGGCAAGCGGATAGGCGCGTTGTTCGACCTGGGTCGTGTCGACGAACATGGCAGCGTCGGTACGGTATCGCGACGCCTGCGCTTGCAGCACCTGAGCCGCGTTGGGATCGCCGAGCTTGCCGTACCAGTCGGCTGCCTTTTGATAGGCTAGGGAAGCCTTTGGAAACTCTCTGGCCCAGGCCAAC
>Ga0302326_10023555_pt1 | contig 12542 bp, 18 predicted proteins | sample Palsa_T0_3_FD_202264 | JGI IMG/M metagenome (GOLD analysis project Ga0302326, IMG submission 202264) | Peat permafrost microbial communities from Stordalen Mire near Abisko, Sweden - Palsa_T0_3 | ecosystem: Environmental > Terrestrial > Soil > Palsa > Peat permafrost | place: Sweden: Abisko... | reverse complement strand
CCCAAAGATTTCAGCGCCCGTCAATGTTACTCCTTGGTACCTACCGACTTCAGCGGTGCGGGTCTCGTCCTAGTCCTAGATGTCTCGCGTCGTCACGGACCCGGGACGCGGTTCATGTCCGTGGCCTGCAACACCATCTTCTCGATGATGTTCTCGGTCTCGTTCTTGGCGTCGAAGTCGCCCGCCTCGAACTCCTTGAGGACGCAGTTCACATAGTTCCAGCGCGTCGTGACGTTGCCCTGGGCGTCTTGCCCGCACACGCTGACGTTGCGCTTGTCGATGATGCCCTGCTTCTGGTTGAGCCACCAGTTCCACAGCTCGACGTTGTTCGAACCACCGCGCTCGAGCGTGAGGGGCTCGGTCTTGAACTTCGTGGGCGTGATGTCGACGACGGTGATCTGGCCGCCCTCTTCCTGCTCAGCCAGGCCGAACGACTGCTTCAGCGGGCCGGCCTTGGTGAAGCCGCCGACGATGACGCTGTCGATCTCGACCTGGAAAGCCCATTTTTGTTGGTAGGAAAGCGGCTGACCAATGACAGGCATGGCGGGAAGGTTATCAGGCGAAACCTGCCCAGCGCAAGGTAAGAACCTGAACCATGACGAAGGCAACCGCTAAGACCGAGGAAGAGTTCTGGGCGGCAGTCGATCGCAGCGGCGGCCCGGGCGCTTGCTGGCCTTGGACGAGGGGGCGCCATGCCGCAGGGTACGGCGCCCTGTCGTGGCGAGGTAAGCAAGGCCAGCTCGCAAGCCGCGTAGCTCTTTCTATCAAACTAGGCCGCGAAATCCTCTCCGAACTACAGGCGAACCACCTCTGTAACAACCCTTGGTGCTGCAATCCCGCCCACCTCTACGAGGGGACGCCGAAGCAGAACGCGCAGGACATGGCAAAGGCCGAGACGACCAACACGACGAAGCTCACGGCTGCGCTGGTTCTTGAGATTCGCGAGGCCTACGCGGTCGGGGACGTAACGCAGGAAGCGCTTGCCGAGCGGTACGGCGTCGAGCAGGTCAACATCAGCTCCATCGTTCGGGGCGATAGCTGGCAGCACGTCGGCGGCCCTACGCGGCCGTCAAAAGGCGCCCCTAGGCTGCTCACGACGGCTGACGTACTCGCGATGCGCGTGGCTTACGCGGCCGGCGTGGTAACGCAGAGGCAGCTCGCGGAAAAGCACGGGGTCCGTCAGGCGACTATTTGTATGATTCTTCTTGGTGATACTTGGTCCGAAGCGGGCGGTCCGATCCAGCCGAAACGCCCGAGGTTCTACGCCACTGAAGCCGATGTAAGGTGTATGAAGGCCATGGACGCGGCGGGGGAGCTGCGAACCGATATCGCAAAGAAGATCGGACGCGGGTGTACTTCGAGCTACGTGTTGCGCGTACTTGGACCGAAGCCGACCCCGACGGGGTAAGAGCCCTCAATGAGAATCGCGGCCAAGATTCTGTGCAGCACGTCCATGTTGTTCTTCTTCCTCGGCGTCTACAACGCGTCGTGGAAACCGATCGTGCGGGCGGGTGAGACCGTCGGGCGCTACCGTCGCGTCAACTGGGCCTGGGCTTGTTGGGGCATCACGGTCACGTCGCTCGTCGCGACGCTCTGGTGCGCTCGATGAGCTGCGCGCTAAAGGGTGCCGCTGAGTACCTGGCGGGCGGCTCCGGCCCCGCGTCGCGGCCCGACGCGACCGAGCTGGTCGAGGCGTTGGCGCGCGAGCTTGCGTGGGCCCGGCTGCTGATTTGCGACCAGCTCCACGAAGTTCAGAAGGCGCTTGCGCACAAGAGCGAGAACGGCGGTCAGTCATGCGGTCCGCCTGCGTTTGCGTGCGCGAGCCCATCGGTGCTGCTCGCGCTCCAGCGCGACCTCGGCCGTGCGCTCGACCCCGCGAACTCGCGGCACCTTAAGCTCGACGTACTTCTGGACTGCGTCGCGACAGCAACGGAAACGGGCCGAGGACGGTAATCAACGCCGCCCTAAAGGGCGGAGCTTTCGGAGGCACGTCGAAACGTACGCAACCGTTTCCTGGGTCGCAGGCCGGGCAATCCCGAAGCCTCACCAGGCAGCACCGAGCGATTCGCACGGCGTTCAAATCGTTGGAGCAGCACCTTCGCTGCGTTGAGATCAGCATGCTCGCAGAGACCACACCCCACGCACTCGAAGACGGCTTGAGCCTTGCGGCTCTCAGCGTCGACGTGTCCGCACCCGTGGCAGGTCTGCGAACTGTAGGCGGCCGGCACCTCTACGACGGCGCCACCGAGCGCCGCGGTCTTGTACCTGAGCTGCTCGACAAGGCGCCCCCAGCCAGCGCCGAGGATGCTCCTCGCGAGGCCGCGGTTCGCCTTCACCATGTTGCCGATCTGGAGTTTCTCGACGACGACGATCGCGTGGCTCTTGCTCAGCCTCGCCGAGATGTTGTGGAGCACGTGGTCGCGTTGACGTCGCACCTTGCGGTGGAGGACGGCGACGCGGTGCTTGGCCTTCTCCCTGTTCTTCGATCCCTTCTTCTTGCGGCTGACGTTTTGTTGGGCGCGAGCGAGCCGCTTCGCGGTCGCGTCCAGGTGCTTCGGGTTCTCGGTGATGCTGCCGTCGCTGTCGGCGACGAGGTTGACCACGCCGCGGTCGAGCGCGACGACGGGCGACGTTCGGGCGATGGTCTCGGCGACCTCGGTCTCGTAGATCAGGCTCGTGAACCACTGCCCAGCTTCTTCGCGCAGGGTGCACGTCTTCGGCTTGCCGATGGGCTCGCGGTGGACGACGGCGCGGAGATTGCCGAGCTTTGGGAAGCGGATCATCTCGCCGTCGAGACGCCACACCTTCGGGTGAGGTTCGCAGAAGCCGAGCGCGTCGAGGCCCTTCCGCTTCCAGCGTGGCGCTCGTGCGAGCCTCGCGAAGCAGCGGGACCACGCCTTATCGAGCTCGACGAGGAGCTGGGCGCAGACGTTCCGCGGCACGTCCGCGAGCCACGGCAACTCGGCGCGGAGCGCGGTCAGTTCGTTGATCTGGTCGAACGCCGTCGGGTAGCGCTTGTCCTCGCCGCACCGCGCGAGACCGATGCGGCGTTGTTCGAGTCCGAGGTTCCAAAGGAAGCGAAGGGCCGACTGCCAGGCGTGGAGGCGCTCGACTTGCTCGGGCGTCGGGTAGACGCGGAACCGAAACGCCTTGCTGACGCGCACAACGCAGAGCATAGCTTGGTCTGTGCCTCACGCCAGCGACTTCCGCACGGGCCGTCACGTCGTTTACTCGCTTACCGCTCACTTGGTCTTCGTGCCAAAGTACAGGCGGCGAGTCCTCACGCCGCAGGTCTTCGAGATCCTGCGGGCCTCGTGGCAGGCGGTCTGCGAGGACTTCGAGTGCGAGCTTCGCGAGACGGGCTACGAGGTCGACCACGTGCACCTGCTCGTCGGCTTCCCGCCGAAGGTCTCGCTTTCGACGCTCGTGAACTCGCTCAAGGGCGTCTCTGCCCGCAGGCTTCGGGCGGCTCGACTGCCCGATGTGGAACGCAAACTGTGGGGACCGCACTTCTGGTCACCGTCGTACTGCGCGGTCTCGTGTGGCGGAGTCCCGCTCGAGATCGTCAAGCAGTATGTCGCGGCCCAGAGGGGCTCCTCCCCGTCCTGAAGGACGGGGTTTCCGCCCCGGATATCGTATGAAAACCCACACGGCGAAGCTCACGGCGGCGCAGGTCCTCGCGATCCGTAAGGCCTACACGTCGAGCGACACGACGCAGGCTGCGTTGGCACAGAAGTACGGCGTTCATCAGGTCAACATCGGGTGCATCGTTCGCGGCGAAAGCTGGTCCGAGGTCGGCGGGCCCATCGTCGTCTCAAGGGGGCGTCCCCGGATTCACGCCAAGGTCGTGCGGGCGATCCGCGAGGCCTACGCCAAAGGGAACATCACGCAGAAGCAACTCGCGCGACGCTACGGCGTGCAGCAGAGCTGCATCAGCGACATCGTCCTCGGTGATACTTGGCCCGAAGTCGGTGGACCCATCAAGGTCTCGAAGAAACACAAGTCTCGCCTCCGCCTCACGGCCATTATCGTGAGGGAGATCCGCGAGGCTTACGCGACCGGAACCAAGACGCAGGCGTGGCTCGCCCAACGTTATGGTGTGCAACAGAGCTGCATCAGCTACATCATCCGAGGCGAGACCTGGAAACGCGCGGGCGGCCCGGTCACTGGCGGCGGATGACGTGGATCCTGAAGCGCACGGACGCCATCAAGTCCGGGCGCCGTTACCTTCAACATTGGCCCGCCGAAGTACACGTCCAGGGGCAGGTCTACCTGTACCGAGACTCACCGGTGTATTGGACCGAGGACGCCTCCAAGGCCCTCACGTTCGAGACCGAGCGCCAGGCGTGGAGCCGCGTTGACACCGAGTACGCGCGGTTCCCGCCGGCCTTCCTGACCTTCTGGCCGGCATACTACGAGGTCGAGCTGGTCGACCTTGCGGGGGAGCTACTGGAGCGAGAGGCTAGGCGTTCGTCGGGGGTGCCGTGAACGGCGAGATGAAGCAGAGGATCTGCTCCGCGGGCGGCGACGTCGCCAGGCCCACGAGCGCGAGGATCTCGCGGTTCGCCATGACGGCGGGCGTGTTGACCGAGGGCCCGGCCTGGAAGAACCACGCCGTGGCGTCGTCGTTGGTCGCGAAGCACTCCGCCTTCGTCAGCGCCTTCAGGTAGTTCTCCACCAGCATGGTGATCTGGTTGTAGAGCTTCGGCCGGAGGTTCTGGTTGCGCTTGGGGTCGAGCGCGTCCGTGAGGGTGATCTGCACGCTCAGCACGCCGCGGGACTCGCCCACGGTCGGGAACGGTCCGGTGTCCTTGAGCGTGCGGGCGCCGTCGACGTAGACCGGCGTGCCGGTCTTGACCATGATGGGGTTGATGAGGGCGTCGAAGACGAGCCCGCGCTTGGAAATGTCCTGGACCTCCGCGACGCCCCCGATGGTCTCGAGGCCGCGCGCGCTCGACAGGTAGCCCAGCTCGATGCTCGCAGGGTGCGTGAAGGCGCCGCCGGGCTTTGCAGCGTCGAGCCGAGCACACAGTCCACAGATGGCCCCGCTGGGCCCCGTGACGACCGTCGCGGCCTGGCCGAAAATGGCGACGTTGGGGTTGTCGAACTGGAGGCGCGGCCAGTAGATCGACGCCATCTCGGACACTTCCGAGAGCAACGCCGTCGTCTGGACGTACGCGACCATCTCGGTTGCCGAGAGGCTCGCGGGCGTGTCGAGCACGGCGTAGCAGAGGCCGTTTCGCACGACCTCGCAGTAATTGACCAAGCCGTTGTGCACCGCCGCGGTCGCGCGCCCGGGCGCGAAGACGAGCGCGAGGTCGTTCGTGAGGTCCAGGACCCTCAGGCCCGTGCGGCCGTTGGCCGAGGTGCTGCCGGTCCAGTCGGCGTCCGCGATGCTGACCAGGCCGTCGTTGCCGCCCGTCATGGGGCCGAAGGTCGTGCCGGTCGACGGCGAGACCGAGCCCGCGGGGCGCGCGAGCGTCAGCGGGACGCCGCCGTCCTCGTACAGGAGCTGGTCCGTGACCTTGATGAGGTTCGAGGGCGACTGGCCCGAGAGGTTCGCCCCCGGGATGCCGTTGACCGTCGGGGGGCCCACGATGACGTAGGGCGCGTACCGCGGCGAGTTGGGGTCCATCGACAGGTTGACCCACGATTCGGCCGTGACGCCGCTCTGGATGACCGCCAGGTTGAACTCGGTAGAGATGCCACTCGTCGGAGGCGACACTTCGATCGACAGCCCGTTACCGTAAACGCCGTCCCACTTGCCCGCCACCGCGAGCGTCTCCTGGGTGCCCGAGGCGACGCCCGCGTGGGCGGTGTTGTCGAAGCTGAAGCCCACGGCGGTGCTGCCGGACTGAATCTGGATGCTGCTGCTGGTCCCAGTGGTTTCGCTGGTCAACACCAGGTGGCCCGAGCCGTCGGTCGACGCCGTGAGGCCCGCGATGCTGCCGGCAAGGCTCTCGGCTTCGGAGAGCGTGACGGCCGCGATGTTGGCGACGTTGCCCGTACCGGTTGCAGGCGTACCCATACCCAGGGCCGTCACGGGGGTCCCGGTGAGGTTCGCGAGCGCGACGCTGCTGCCGGAGCCGGCCTGATTCGCGGTCACGACAACGTGGTTGCCCGAACCCACGGTCGCGACCGCCGGGACTGCGTTGGCTGCGAAGTAGGCGTTGAACGCCCCGACGGTCTCGATTGCGGTCGCGGCCCCGATGGTCGCGAACATCGCGGTCGCGAGCGTGAACGTCGGGTAAGCGACGCCGTCGATCGTGAACGTGATCTGCCACCCGTTGGTGAACGCGAACGTTGCGGCGTTCGAGCCCGTCAGGGCCGCCTGGGTCGCCGTGAAGGTCTTGGTGACGTTGCCGCCGCCGTCGACCGAGACGACGAGCGTCTGGTTGGGCGCCAGAACCCAGGGGTACGCGTTGGCCGACGTCGCGGCCCCCGAGGTCGCGACGATCGCGGCGGTCAGGAGACTGAGCGTCGCGGGCGCGCTGGTCTTGGTCGTGGGGTCGCCCGGGGTCGTGCAGTGAACGACGCGCGAGACGTAAAGCTGTACGTTGCCTGAGTCCCCCGCTTCGTCGAACAGCGCCTTGACCTGGAGAGGTCCGTCGGTCGCGTTGGCGGAAAAGCCGCCGTAGTACGTGGCGAAGTCCTGCCAAGACAGGCAGAGCTGGGTGGTCCCGACGGGGCCCATGGGGGCGATCAGCACGCACCCCAAGGTCGTGTTGGGCTGCGTGTTGAGTGGCTTGACCTGGCTGTTGGTGCGCTGGACCGTGACGGCGGAGGCGGGCATGGGTCAGTCCTTCGCCGCGGGCGGGGCCGCGGGAACCTTGGGGGTGGGCGGCTTCGTGCTGGTGGGACCGGGCTCCGGGACAGACCCCATCGAGAACCCGTCGGAAACGCTGATGACCGGAGGCGCCGTGGCGGGCTGCGCCTCCGCGGCGTGCTCCACGACGGTGAGCCGGATGTCGCCGCGTCGCAGCGCCGCCACGACGTCGACCGCGCGAGCCGCGCCTTCGGGTAGTCGATCGACCCGGTCGCCCGGCGTGCCCTTGGCGGTGAGCGTGATGGTTTGCTGGAGCTGCCGGACCAGCTTACGCCGCCCGACCACGCCCGTGCGCTTGTCCCGCTCGTTGGTCCCGATCCGGTGCTCGAGCAGCCCCAGCTCCGGGATGTGCATCGGCGGCAGCATGGTGCGACGCAGGTTCGCGATCGAGATGGTCTTCACGCGGGAAGCCTACGGCCCAACGGGCCTCGGTGTCAACGAACGGGCCCCGCACGGGGTAAGGAGCCCGGCGGAGGTTCCCCGATGCCGACGAGTCGTACTTTTGCCCTTCTCAAGCCTGACGTGACCCAGGACCCCGAGGGCGTCGCGGAGCGCGCTATCATGACGGACATCTTGGCCGCGGGATTCCGCATCGTCGCGCTGAAGCGTGGGCGTGTTGATACCCGTCGCTGGGACGAGTTCTACCGGGAGCACCGAGATCGCTCGTTCTTCGCACCGCTCTGCGAATTCATGGCGTCGGGCCCGGTGGTCGCGATGGTGCTGGAACTGCGGGACGTCCCCGAGGGGATCGCGGTGTCGAAGTGGCGCACCTTGCTCGGCTCGACAGACCCGCGGGTCGCGTGGCCCGACACCATTCGTGGTCGCTGGGGCGACCGGACCGAAGGCGCGCCCATCTACCGCAACGCCGCCCACGGGAGCGACTCGCCGGAGTCGGTCGTGCACGAGTCTCGTTTTTTCTTCGCCACCAACGAGCTGGAGGACCGCGCCTGGATGGAAGCGCCGGAGAGACTGTGAGCGGCACCGCGAAGCGCGTCCGGGTCGAGCGTAACAAGATCATCGACCGTATGTGGAATTGCGTGCTCCGCGGAGACATCGCGGCGCGCAACCTCGTCGACGCCAACATCGCAAGCTACCTGCCGGGGTTGCTCGAAGAGCATGCCGCCTTGGAGCGCGAGCGCAACGAATTGAAGGCTGAGGTCGCGCGTCGTGCCGAGCAAGACCGCGTCAACATCACGCTCACCGAGGAACAACTGCGGCTTCGGGAGCGGAGCCTGGGGCTGCGCGACGACCCACCCACGGCGACAGAACGGCGGGCGCCTGTGCAGCGGGAGCAAGCGCGCGGTGGACGCGCCCGCGGAACAATCACGTGGTCAGAACACGAAGCGGCCTGGGTGGGTTACGCGCGGGCGTTCCCCGGCAGCGCTCGAGACCAGGACGCCGCGCGCATCGCGGAGCGCGGCGGCTTCGGCTACGAAGAACTCGCCGACTACCTTGGCCACGAGCCGGATACCTGGCGGCCCTGCTAGCGGGTGCTCTGGATCTGGACGCCGCTCGCGCCGCCGAAGCTCGCGCCGATCGCTTGAGCGTCCGGCGCGAGGCCTGGCATATCGGCGAAGGGAACGCCTACAACACGAATGGTGAACGTGAACGCCACCACGTTCGATACCCCGACGCGACCCGTGAAGACGTTGTCGGTTTCCCGGTAAAAGGGGAGCGTGACGGTTGGTCCCGTCGGGTTGCTTGTATCGGCCGGAACCGTGATGCCGCCGCTGCGGCGGAAGTACACCTCCATCGCCTCTGCGATCCCGAGCAGCTCGCTCTGGTTGTCGCTCACGCCCAGGACGGTGAACACGAGGTCGCGCAAGACCGACAGTCGCTGGAACGTGTAGCCGCTCGCGGTCGTGAACGTGACCTCCTCCTCCGTGCTCCTGGGGCGGCCCTCCGCTTGGGGCATCTTGAGGTTCATGATCGCCAGCCCCGGCAGGGCGCTTGGGAACGCGATGTTAAGGAAGTCCCCTGAGGTCGCGTCGTAGTCCGTGTGGGGGTTGAACTCCACGTTGGGCAGGATCTGCCGCTGTAGGTCCAGGATGAGCGCGCCGATGACGGTCGCGGCGACCCCCGGTACGGTGAAGTCGGGGCGCAGGAAGCTGTACGACTCGGGTAGTACCGCGGTCTCGCCGGGGATCGGCACCCCGTACGGGTCAAGGTTCACGACCGTGACGTCGCTGGCCGGGATCGCGATCTGGCCCGCGCGGTTCGGCGACGGGGCGATCCACGGGACGCCCGTGGGACCTGCGACGGGGGTCGTGCACGTCAGGATCCCTGTCGAGATGACCGCGACGTTGGTCGCCGGGACTTGCGGCCCGGCCTCCAGCAGCGGGGGGCCGCCACCGGGGTTCGGCACCAGCGTGTACGTGCTGAACAAGACCTGCATCGTCGGGGACGGCGGGGGCGCGACGCCAGGGTTCGGCGTCGACCAGGGACCGTGGACGCGGCGCGGCGGCACCGTGATGCCCCCCGGCGGGTTGAAGCCGGACCCGAAGACCTGGAGAAGTTGGCCGCCGCCAGAGTGGCCCGACGTAGGCGTAATCGAGTACAGGGACGGGACTGCCACGGCGCCGAGCTTAGCGCAGATCAGGTGTCTTCGGTGCGCGGTCGACCGCGGGGTCGTCCCGGCTTGCGCGGCGGCGTGGGTGCACTCTCGGGCGGCGGTGTCGAGACGACCGCCGCGTGCTTTGCCGTCGAGGCCGCGCGGCATCGGGGGCAGGTCACGAACGTAGGCGACCGAAGCCATGTGTACTGCGCGCCGCCCTCGCGGAAGAAGACCCGGGGGCTCAACGCCCAGCGCGTTGGGTGTCGGGCCTCGGCGGCGCTCTGGCAAGCCAGCACGATGCCGTCGTCGACGGTCTTGACGGCGAGGTGGGTGAGCGGCGCCGACACCGCTACCCCACGACCAAGTCGACGAGCCCGCAGAGAGCATCGACCGCCCGCAGCGCGGCGTCGTGGGACGCGACCGCCACGTCGAGGGCCGTGGTCGACCCCATGGCCTGCGCCAACATCTGAAAGTGCCTCGTCGCGGCCACGAGCTGCGGCAGGACCTCGAGCGCGCGGTCCATGACGTCGGGGTTCAGCAGGTCCGCTCGAAGGAGGATCTTGAGCCGGCGTAGCTCACACGCGACCGAGCCCGAGAGGTCCGCGGCGCTCGTGGTCTCGATAAGGCGGGCGAACGTCTCGTGGGTCCGTTGAATTGCAGCCGTGACGCCAGGTTTGATCATGACGGCTCCTTACCCGTCAGCCCATCGGTTTGCCTTGTGCGCGGTCCCCGAAGGTAACGGTCAAAAGGTTCGCGTAACCATCCTGGAAGCCCGTCACGAGGCACTCGGTCGCGAAGACGCCCGGGGGGTATGCGAAGTACAGCAGCCGTTCGCCCGTCTCGTAGCTGCTGATCTCGACCAGCCGGTCGGTCGGTCGGATGGGGGTGTTGCGGCGCTTCGGGTCCACCATCCCGCGCTCCTCGAAGTCCTCGTAGTGGAATAGCAGCTTGAGCGCGGTCTTGGGCGTGATGCCGGTCGCGGTCTGGGCGAGCTGCTGGTACGTCTGCGGCTGGATCTGGCAGGGGAGCCGCACGGTCGATTCCTTGCGCCCCAGCACACGCTCATTCGTGTTCGGGTCGACGCCGACACGGGGCTCGCGAAAGATCGGGTCCATCCCGGGCGTCGAGAGCTGGGAAAGTTGGGCATCGATCTGCGCGATCGTGGCCATGAACTTCGACCCAGGCATCAATCGTCCGCGCATCGTCGAAGCCTACCACGGTCGAAATCTTAAGACCCCCCCGCGGGGGGTAAGGAGCCCGCGAACGTGAAGATCCTTCGAGCATACAAGACCGAGCTGGATCCTACGGTGAAGCAAACCGAGTCGTTCCTCCAGCACGCCGGTTGCGCTCGCTGGGCTTGCTGAACCTACCTCGGAGGACGTAAGACCGGCGCATGGCAACTTTCGTACTATTCGCGCGGGCGCTCGCCGTCCTGCTGTACCTGTCCCCGATCGGCAAGCCGCACGAGCAGCTTCCAGGTTGGGCCGAGACGCCCGAGGCCCGGCTCCGTCGCTACTACTCGATCGCGCTGGACACTGTCGTCGTGGCCGACGAGGTCTGCCGGGGGAACCGCGCGTGCGCGGTCAACGTGATCCACATGGCGCTGGGCGTAGCTTGGCACGAGTCCGGCTTCGCCCCCGATGTGGATCTCGGCCCGTGTTACCGAGGAGCAGATGGCAAGGGTCCGCGGTGCGACGGTGGTGACGCCCACTCGATGTGGCAACTCCACCCGATGTCCTGCGTGACGGGCCCGAACGCCCCGCCGGGGCCGTGCGCGGAGTCGGTGCTGTACGACACGGACCGGCGTGCCGCGATGCGCGAGGCCTTGAGGCGGATGTGGCGGTCGATCCGCGAGTGCCAGCACGCGCTCGTGCCCAAGGAGGACTGGTACGCGGTCTACGCCGGGGGTGGTTGCAAGCTGTCGGCGGCCGTCCTCCGGTCGCACGAGTTGATGGGGTCCATCGCGCGTGCCGTGCGCGCCCCCGATCTGCCCGCGGCACCCGTGGCCCCGGTGACGGTCGCCGCGCCGGTCGTGGAAGTGGCGGGGCTGCCGTGAGCGAAGCCCGCACGTACGTCATCGCCGCGTTGAGCGCGTTGCTCGTCGCGAGCAACGTCTACGTCTACAAACTCCAGTCGCAGCTTGCTGAGTTGTCCGCCGACACCTCGTCCTTGGTGCTGGCCTGCGAGGACTGCCGTCGCACACTCTCGACCGTCTCCAACGAGCGCGAGGCGCAGATCAAGGCGCAGGACAAACGGTGCCCTCCGTCATCGTCGCGGCTCGACGCCATCGATCACAAGCTCGCGGACCTCGACGCGAAGATGACGGAGTTGGTCGGGGACGACGAACCCGAGAAGCTCTCGTGCGTCGACGGCCCCTGACGCGAACCCGCGGCCCCGGGGGTAAGGGATCCGGCGGAGGTGACGAGGATCAAATGGACAAGCGCACGGTGTTCTACGTCCTGGCGATGGCGTCGGCGGGCTTCCTGGCCGTGATGTCGCTGCGCGAATGCGTCGAGCAAGACATCACGGCCGCCCACGACTATGCGCCGCCGCGCCGCGAACCAGTCTACGGCGTGCCGGCGGACTTCGATCCCGTCGCGGGCCAACTCGCCCAGGAGACCCGGACACACGCGGACGCCGGCTCGTCGCGGGACGGGGGCGCGCCGTGACCATTAGGTCGCACCTAGACGCGCCCGTTGAGGCTTTTTGGACAGCGTCGGAGTGGCGAGTGGAAACCTGGCAGCAGCTCCCGCGCGGTTAGCGGGCCGGTTCGTACGATGCGCGGGCCGATCGTGTGAAGGAGGAGCGGTCAAATCGGGCGACCGAGACGGATCCCGCACGAGACAAGGAAGGCGACACGTGAGAACGTTCAGCGAGCTAGTCGGCCAAACCGTGGGATTCTGCGGCGTCGACGGGAACTGCCTGTGCATCCTGGTCGACGGATCGAGGAAGCGCTGGGCTTACGAGGCGCTTGAGGACGAGAACGACGGGTACCGGTCGAGCTTCAAGGAACTCGTAAGCGTCCCGGTCGCGGGCAAGACGTTCTTCCGCCAGCCGGTCGAGGACCTCCGTATCGAAAGCGTCGGTGCCGTGAACGGCGACGTAGGGGGTTTCGTTGGGTGGCAGCTCGTGGAAGCCTCGACGGGGCGCGTCTGGCTCCGC
>Ga0302326_10023554_pt1 | contig 12542 bp, 8 predicted proteins | sample Palsa_T0_3_FD_202264 | JGI IMG/M metagenome (GOLD analysis project Ga0302326, IMG submission 202264) | Peat permafrost microbial communities from Stordalen Mire near Abisko, Sweden - Palsa_T0_3 | ecosystem: Environmental > Terrestrial > Soil > Palsa > Peat permafrost | place: Sweden: Abisko... | reverse complement strand
CACGTTTTCCGCAATCGCAAGCGCTCTCAACACAGAAGGGGCGGTGACGGGAACTTACGTTGATGCGACCGGCGCGCTCCACGCGTACGTGCGCGCTGCGGACGGCAAGATTGACGAATACAACGTGCAGGGCGCAGGCACAGGTTCCGGCCAGGGCACGTCACCGTCAAGCATCGACGACCTGGGAGGGATTGCGGGAAACTACATTGATGCGGGCGGCGTGAATCACGGGTTCCTGCGTCGGTTCGGCGACATCACTACCTTCAACGTTTCGGACGCGGGAACAAGTTCCGGCCAGGGCACCATACCTGAGGGCATCGACCTGTTGGGGGAGATCACAGGACAATACATTGACTCGAACGGCGTGAATCACGGCTTCGTGCGGAGTCCGTTCGGCGCCATCACCACCTTCGACGCTCCGGGAGCGGGGACGGGCGCTGGCCAGGGCACCCTTCCTGAGACCCCTAACATGTTTGGGGTGATCACCGGACAGTATATTGACTCAAATAATGTGCATTACGGCTTCCTGCGGACCCCGTAACCCCGCGCTGGGCGTGTAGGTTGATTGAAACCTTCAGCCGCCGGGCTCAACCCGGCGGCTTTTCCTGATTCGTAAGCATCACGAAGTATCTGTTGCAAACGGTCGCACTCCATGCGCGGCTCGGCACCCCTCCTCGGCGCGGGGCGCTGCTGGCAACTGGCCCGCCAGGCATCAGCCAGCGAAGCCTAACCGGATAAATAGCCAGCGCGGCCATAATCAGGACCGGTCCATTGCCGAGCGAATCCTGGTATACTTGCGCCTGCGATGCGGCGGGGGCTATGGACGCGCCGGACGTACCTGGATCCGCGCGGCGCCGCGCTAGCCGAAACCAAGCTGCGTGCCGGGAGGAGCCACCGCGCCACCGGCTGCCTGCCGATCGCTGCCCTCGCTGATAGCCTTAAACGCCCATGCGGCCCTTCGGAAGCCCGCCCCGACGCCCCAAAGCCTCGCTCAGGCACCGCGACACCGCCTTGGCCCGCCCAGGGCCCGCGCCCTGCGTCCGGCGCTGTGCCGCGGTGCTGCGGGCTCGGCAAAAAGAGACCAGGATGGCTATCGCCACCGATGCGCTGCGGTCACGCCGGCTGAAGGGTTTGAAGGCTTTTTTGGGGGGCGCGCGCGAAAGTGGTGGTGACTTTGGTGACACTCGCGAGTTAATCCCGGCCTTTGGCGTTGCTGGGAGCTTTCAGATCCGGGCCGGCAGCCTCCGTCCGCCGGCTGTAAACTAGGGAGACCGGAGACGATATGGGATGGCGGGCAATTCCGATTGCGGCCTGGACCGTGCCGCTGTGTCTCATCGCCGAAGTGTTGCCGATCCGATCGTACACGACGGTGGATGGGCTGGCAGCCGACCGCATCGACTGCATCGTCCCGGATTCCCGGGGGTTCGTATGGTTCTGCACACCGGAAGGACTGACTCGGTTCGATGGTTACCGCATGGTCAGCTTTGGTACCGCCGACGGGCTCCCAGACCGTGGGGTAGAAGACTTTCTCGAAACGCGTGCGGGCGCATATTTCGCGGGCACGGAACGCGGCCTTAGCCAACTTCATTCGAGCACGGGCGGCAAAGGGTTCGTCACCTACCGGCAAGGAGCTGCCCGCTTCGACAAGCCGATCTACTCGCTCCTGGAATCGCCATCCGGGAGGATCTGGTGCGGGACGAGCGAGGGATTCTTTGAAGTGCTGGGTGGCGTCAAGTTCCGGCCCCAACCATTGCCTGGCTTCGGACGGATCGCGGTCACGGACATCCGGGAGGATGCGGACGGTAAACTGTGGGTAGCTACCGTCGGCGGGATCTATGTCTTCGGGAAAGACGGGGCCGTGCAACGCATCACGAAACAGGATGGCTTGCCGAACGAATGGGTGAACGCGTTGCTGCTGGACCGAGCCGGCCGACTATGGGCCGGGACCCGCGCTGGGTTGGTGTTGATGCGTGATGCAGACGCGCAGGGCAGGTGTGGCGTCCGTCGGGTCTACAGAAACGACGGATCGGCGGAACTGAATGTGTCGGCGCTGGCGGAGGGATCGGACGGGGCCATCTGGATGGGCACCGAGAATGGAATTAGCCGGTTGCTTCCAGGGAGCGGCGATCCTGTGTTCCGAAATCTGACTTCCCTCCATGGACTCAGTGATCGCGCGATTGTCGCGCTCGCCGCGGACAAGGCTGGGAACATGTGGGCCGGAACGGAAGGCGCCGGCGTGATGCGGATAGGGTCCTCCGGATTTGTCACATTTCATGAACAGGACGGGCTGCGGACCGATCGGGTGTTTTCGGTTTTCGAGGATCGCTCTGGAAAGGTTCTGGCGGTGACGAATACGGGAAATCAGCCGGGGCGTTCGGTCAATGTTTTCGACGGCTTCAAGTTCCACGCTGTTGTTCCTAAGGTATATGGCGATAACGCGGCTTGGGGACAGCACCAGATCCTGCTGCAGAGCCGTACGGGCGAGTGGTGGGCGGCCACCAACGTGGGGCTTTGCCGGTTCGCGCCGGTGAACGCGTCGGACCTGGCGGGGAGACAGCCGAAAGCATGTTATGCGCAGGACGTGCAGGTGTTCCGCGTCTTCGAGGATTCCAAGGGCGGTATCTGGGCGTCAGCTCAATCCGCGCGGGGCGACCGGCTCATGCGATGGGATCCCACGACGAAGGCAATTTCCTCTTTTGACGAAGAAGGTCGAGGATTGGTGAGCGCCTTTGCCGAGGATCGCAATGGCAGCGTCTGGATGGGCTTTTGGCGCGCTGGTCTGCTTCGATATGATGGCCGACAATTCACTCGCTTTAAGCCCGGCGATGGAGTACCGGGTGGCGCAATCATGGCGTTGCTCGTGGATCACAGCGGGCGATTGTGGATCGGTTCCGACGGCGGCGGGCTTGGGTTCCTGGAGAGCCCCGGCAGAGCGCCGCTCCGCGTGCGCACTTATGACACCACGAGCGGGCTGTCCAGCAACACGATCGTCTGTGTCGTTGAAGACGATATGGGGCGCATCTACGCCGGTACGTGGAAGGGCGTGGATCGTTTAGACCCGAAAACTGGCCGCACCAAACATTTCTCATTCGCCGACGGGTTGGCGCGTGGTTCGTTCAGGTCGGCGTTCCGAGACAGTTCCGGCAATCTCTGGTTCGCCACTACACAAGGCTTGTCGAGGCTGACGCCCGTCGCGGACCGGCCGCCCGCTATCCCCACCGTGCTGATTACGGACCTGAAAATCTTCGGCAAGGCCTATCCAGTTTCGCCAGCAGGAGAAACGATCATCCGGCCGCCGAAATTAGATCCCTCGCGAAATCAGCTTCAGGTCGAGTTTGTGGGTTTCAACGACGAACCAGAAGAGAACCTGCGCTACACGTACAAGCTGGAGGGCGCGGGCTCCGATTGGACGAAACCGGAAAGGGACCATGAGGCAAACTACCCCGGGCTTATGTCGGGGCACTACCGGTTCCTGGTCAAGGCGGTGAATTCGGAAGATCAGCCGAGCACGGCTCCCGCGGAAATCGATTTCGTGGTTCTGCCGCCATTCTGGAGGCGCTGGTGGTTCGAAGCCCTGGCACTGGCCGGCTTGGTTGCCGTGGTTTTGGCGGCTTACCGGTTCCGGCTGCAAGAGATGACGGCGCGAGTCAGGCTACGTTACGAAGAGCGGCTGGATGAGCGCACACGAATCGCGCGGGAACTCCACGATACCCTCTTACAGAGCCTGGCCGGCGTTTCTCTCCAACTGGATGGCGTGGCCAAACAGATTGGCCCGAGTTCTGGAGCGGCCGCCGCCCGGATCCAAGCTGTGCGCCAACAGGTTGAAGCTTCCTTCCGCGAAGCGCGGCAGAAAGTTCAGGATTTGCGCTCCCCCATGTTGCAGGGCCGCACCTTGGCGGTAGTCCTGCGGGAGGCTTTGGAACAGATCGCCGCGGGACATTTGGTCCGCCTCCGGATGACGGTGTCCGGCCAGCCCCGCCCTCTGCACGGGGAGCTGGAGGAGACCGTGTTACGGATCGGCCAGGAGGCCGTAGCCAACGCCGTGCGCCACGCTCAGGCGAGCGAGATTCAGGTGTTGTTGGCCTATGATCAGGAGTCGCTCAGCCTTCGCGTTCAGGACGATGGCCAAGGCTTCGATCTGGACGACGCCCGCCACCGGGTGGGACACTGGGGCTTGCGGAACATGCAAGAGCGCGCCCATCGGATCGGCGCGGAGTGGAAGATTACGTCCGCTGCTGGACGCGGGACCGGGATCGAGGCCATCGTTCCGCTGGCAGCCGGAAAGCCGGAGTTATGGAACGGCGCCTGATCCGAATTCTGGTCGTGGACGATCATGCGCTCCTGCGGGCGGGGCTGGATGCTTCTATCGGTGCCGAATCCGACATGCAGGTCGTGGCCGCGGCAACTACTGGCAAAGAAGCGCTCGCACTCTTCCGGCAACACCAGCCCGATGTTACGCTGATGGACCTGAAGATGCCCGTAATGGGCGGAGTGGAAGCCATCCAGGCGATCCGCGGCCAGTTCCCCTCGGCGAGGGTCATCGTCCTATCCACTTATGAGGGCGACGAAGACATCTATCGCGCGCTAGCAGCCGGCGCTACGACCTACCTACTGAAAGACACCTTGGCCGAAGACCTGGTGCGGGTGATCCGCGATGTATTTGCAGGCGGGCGGCCGCTGCCCGCTCCCGTGGCGCAACGCTTGGCCGGCCGCATGTTGCAGCCGGAACTGACGGCCCGCGAGTTGGATGTGCTGCGGCTGATCGCCAAAGGGATGCGGAACAAGGAAATCGCCGCTCAGCTTGGGATCAGCGACGAAACCACGCAGGGTCATGTCAAGAACATTCTCTTGAAATTCGGGTTACACGACCGAACCGAAGCGGTGACGGTCGCCCTGCGGCGCGGCATCGTTCATCTCGACTGAAGTCGCGGCGGGACCATACCCCTGAAATCCGGGGGCATTTTCCCCCATGTTTTGGGTGTTCCTTGCCCGGCCCATCCCCAGTATTCTAGAGATCGGTGGGGTCTGGTATCATTCGTGTCCTGGTCGCGGACCACAATGCACTGATGCGCGAGGGACTGGCCCTGCTCGTGCGCCTGCAGCCGGACATGCAACTCGTGGGCGTTGCGGCGACGGCTGAAGAGGCTGTTCAACTGTACCTCGAGCAGCGGCCCGATGTGACGCTGATGGACCTGGACCTGCCCTCGGTGGCTTCCTTTGGAGCGATCCGCGAGATTAGCGCGCGGGATGCCGGCGCCCGCATCATCGGATTGACGACCTACGAACGGGATGCCACGTGGGCTTGGGCCCTGGCCGCCGGAGCGTCCGAGTGCATCGCCAAGGATCGCGTGAGTGACAGCCTCCCGCGCATGATTCGAACGGACGCCGACAAAGTACCCCCTGAAATTGGGGGGTAACTGCCGCCTGATCTCGGGTGTATCTCACCACCCGGGTTTAGGGATGGTTTGAAAGCCGGTCTCACCTTATAGTGCAGAGAGTAAGTGCATTCCCAAGCACAAAGGCTGCTTGGACAAAATCGAAAAGGAAACGATTATGAAAAACTCAGAGAAGCTGAAAGAATCATTCTTGCGACTATCGGGAGCTCTGCTTTCGCTGGCCATGCTGGGCGCCAGCTTGGGCCCGGCGAACGGTGCGCTACTCCAGGTCAATGCGAACGCTCCATACATGTGCGTAACGGCCCAAAATGCCGACACTGCCAACAACACGCCAGTCGTCATGTCCTCCTGCTCAGCGGCGCCAGAACAAGAATGGTATTACGTCGATGGCCAGTTCGAGGGTATCGGAACGGCCAACGGGGTGGCCACGTGCCTCGACGTGAAAGGGAACGGGACCACCCCCGGAACTCTGGTGGACCTGTTCCAATGCAACGGCCAGCAAAACCAGCAATGGAAAATAGACAACGGCGAGATTGTTGGGAAGCAGAGCGGGCTGTGCCTGGATAGCTCGGGGGGACCCACGGTATCCGGGGCTACGCAACTGATCATCGACACTTGTAGCGGATTGGCGAGTCAGGACTGGATCGTGCGTCAGATGCAATTCGACTTGAATGCTCCCGCGCCGCACACGTGCATCGCCGTCGAAGGAGCCAATAGTGCCAATGCCACGCCCGTGATTAGCTATTCTTGCTCCGGCGGGCCAGGGCAAATCTTTGAATTCGGCACCAATGAGATTCAAGTGATTGGCATCGGGACGTCCAAGTGTCTCACTCCCATCGGAGCGGTTGCGGGGAGCCTCGTGGAGATCTACCCTTGCGCCGGGAAGCCGATCCAAGAATGGGTTATCGAAACCGGGGAGGATATCGGAATCTCGGGGAGCACGGTTAACCAGATCGTTAACTACGCCACCGGGCTGTGCCTGGACACTTCTGGGGGGCCTTCGACTGGCGGCGGCACGCAATTCGTAACCAACACGTGCACCGCGGCGACGAGCCAGAACTGGCTGGTGCATTGATTCAAGCCAACGCATGGGTGCAGCGTGCTCCATGCGCGCCACGGTGCGCTGGGGATCGGCAATCACGGTTTCATCGGAACTGAAGGTCTCCTGCCAGGCGACGGGCATGGGTCAGGACGCCCGGAAACCTAGCCAGCTAGGCCAGGGCTAGGCCTCGCTCGGGCGCCCGCGACACCGCCTTCGCCCGCCCAGGCCCCGCGCCGTGCGTGTGGCGCTGTGGCGCCGTTCTGCGGCCGGCAAGAAGAGACCAGGCAGGCTATCGCCACCGATGCGCTGCGGTCACGCCGCCGCGTGCACCGGTCCCCAAAAGGCATCGGCCGCGCGCGGCGGACGGTTCTGAAGACTTTTCGGGGTTTTTTCGCGCGCGCGAAGCGGTGTGACCTATTGTGCGCGGAAACGCTGGGCCCTTCGAAGCTGACAGCGCCCCACGATGCGCGCCTCGCCGCCCCTCCTCGGCGGCACCAGGTCAGCAGCGCCGCGCGCCCTAATTGGTAGTTATCGGCACACACTCCGCTGGCGCCACTGCCCTGGCCCTGCGGCGTGCGCATGGCGCTGTGCGGCTAGCGTGGCTCGAATCGCGTTCGCGGCTGTGATACAGCCCTGACCGAACCTTTGCTCCAACTGACGTGAGCGGCGTTTCCCGGGACTAATCGCGCAGGGCTGCGACACTCTCCAGATTAAGACTTGAACGAAGCCGCCCGCGCAGCGGACGCTACGCGTGGCTATGTTCCAGCAGGCGGGCCGGAGAAATCTGTGGGTGCGTTGCCTTGGCACGAGGCGATTGGCTGAGGAAACGGTCGCGCCTCGCGTTGCGGAATATGATCGACAACCCCTGTTTTGCGTTTAAAACTGGTTGCCGATGGGGCTGCGAGCAGATGGAGGCGGCCGGTAGCCGCCGCTACTTGCTTGTGAGCACGGCGGCCAGATACCGGAGTTCGGACTCCACTTCGGCGGGATCGGCGACAGTATCCGCGATTTCCTGGCGAAAGAGGTCCCGATACCGCTTGCGAAGCCTGTGAATGGCCACCTTGAGCGCTCCCTCTGACGTGTTCATTTCGCGTGCCAGCGCGGCGTATGGCGCGTCAGACTGTCCGAGAAGGAACATCTTCAACCGCTCGAAATGCTCCGCGCGGCCGTGTTGCACGAACTCGTTCCGCAATCTCTCAACCACCCGATCGAGCATCGAAAGCGCCCAGCGCCGTTCGAAGATCCGCTCTGGCGTCTCATCGTGCGCAGGCTCCCGTTGGTAGCGCTCTTCGCCGGACGAGAATTCCAGCGGCACAAGCACCCCGCCGCCGCGTTTGCGCGCGCGCTGGCAGTCTCCTTCGTCCGCCACAAAGAATTTCAAGGAAGTCAAAAGAAAGGAGCGGAACCGGCCCTTTTCCGGGTTGGCGCGATCCAGATATCGCCCTTCCAGCAAGCGCACGAAAAACTCCTGCGTGAGATCCTGCGCCTGATCTGCCGGATAACCGCGGCGGCGCAGATAGGCATACAACGGATACCAGTAGTTCTCGCACAGAGAAACCAGAGCGGACCGAGCCTCCTTCCGATGCGGATCGCCGGCCGCGAACACCAGGGTCCACCGCGTCGTCGGAAACTGAGATGGTCCGGGCAGGGTGTGCATAGTTTGGCCGTTCGTCATGGTCTTGTCCTCACAGGCATTCCGCTAAACAGGATAAGGAAATCGAGCGCAAAAGTTACACCGCCGTTATGGTCGTCTGCCGGACTCAGCCTTGGCTTGTTGGACGACCGGAATATCGGGATCGGCATGCTGCCAGAGAGCGAGAAGATCCTTGTAAACGGCGGCCGATTTCATGCGATCTCCGGAAGCGTCCAACGCCCTGGCCAATTGGAGACGCGCCATTGGTCCCATCGGATCGTTCAGCACGATTCCCGGATGATCGAGAATTTTTTGAAACTCAGCCGCTGCCTCGCGATGGCGGCCCATTCGGGAATAAGCGAGGCCACGCACGTAGACTGGATACAGGGCTCCGAAGAAGGCGCCGGTGAAGAATGCTGTACCTGGAACAGCGAGGTCGTACGGAGCAGCGGCTTGCGTCATTTCGAGCGCCTTCGCCGGGTCACCCTGGTTCAGGGCTTCGAGTGCACGTAGCGCAGGCAGGTAACTGAACTGGACAGATGTATCCTGCGGGTAGCGTTTTTCGAGGTCCGCCTCGATCTTGTGAGCCTGCGAATCGTGCAGAAGCGCCAGGGCAAAGGCAGGTCCATAATCGGCGTCCCTGCCTCGGTAAAGCGCTAGCGCCGCTGCCGCGCTTCTTTGCGCCTCCGCGCGAATCCCGAATAGCGCACTCCACGCGGCCCGAGCGCCTTCAAACTGGGCGCCCCGCTCCAGCAAACCACCCTGGCGGGCCAAGGTTATCGCGCGGTCCGATAGCCGGGCCGCTTCCTTGAGGCGCCCCTGGTACGCATAGGTTAGAGCTTCCTGTTGCTCGAACCATCCCTGGGCTTCCAACTTTGCGCGGCGTTGGGTCATTTCCCTCTCCATTGCCGCCTGGTCGCTCCTCAGAAAAGCGATAAAGTACCGGCATAGCGAGTACTCAACGACTTCAATCCTACGTTCCGATGCCTTACGAAGCACTGTTTCGGCTTCTGACAGGCGGTTTTGGTAGAGGTAGGCAAAAGCCACATTTTCGTAGCCAATGGCGAAGTCCGGATCTTGTTTAATCGCCTTTAGACCTTCTTCCGCGGCTCTGTCGAAATGCCCCGACCCCGTTGAGGTGAAGCCCGATAAATATGAATGAGGCAATCGATCCTCGGGATACTTTTGTGCCCAGGATTCCAAAGTTTGCCGCGTCTCTTCGAGGTTTCTGTCTACCTGCCGGTGGTAACTGAACGTGATGAGATAGTTTTCCCGATCGCTAACCCGGCCCCGTAGTGCATAGGCCTTGGCTATATTCTGCACTCCAGTCTCGGGCTCGCCAAGGTCGGAGTACAGCCGGCCCAGTTGGGCATAAGCTATCGCAAATTGCGGGTCAATCTCAATGGCCCGCTTCAGGAGTGAGATGACTTCGGCTGATTGTGCCCTGCGTGGGAAAGCTCTCATTGCGGCGCTGTACGACTTCCATGCCTCGAGCGAAGGCGTGGTTACATCGGTCGGCTCAGTCGGCTCCTTGTTCGCGGGTGGAACCGATTTCCCTGCGCGGGTCCGGAACCGGCTTGCCATTTGGTCCAGCGCCTGGAACACCTCCTCTTTCTTGGCCGCGGACGCCTGCTCTTCGTCCAGAAGATCTCCGGTTCGGCAATTCCTGGCGCGCAAGCTCAACACGTAGTCGCTTCCGAGGCTTGTAATCGAGCCCTCCACGACTGCGGAACTTCCCGTCCTCTCGCAGATTTCGGACGCAAGAGCCGGGGTAAGCTTCGCATCCGGAGCCCGGACCATCAGGCGCAGTGTCTCGCTCATGCGCGCATCCGACAGCACGCTGAGGTAGGGCGACTTCCCAAGTTCCCCAGCCATCATCTGGCGAAGCGTACCGTCGAATGCCGGATCCCCTGTGGCATTCGCGAAATCGCCGAGAACAATCGCGCCCTTGTCTGTCGCCCTGGGTTTCGGCGGAGAGTCACGGCGCAGGAACGACCAGATCGTTACTCCGCTCAACAGGAGGAACGCGAGCCCGGCGGCCGTACCGAAAGCCGCCGGCCTGCGCCTGCGAAGAAACTTGCGCGCCCGGTATAGCGCGCCCGGCGGAGACGCGCGCACCGGCCGATGCTCAGTGTATCGCTGTATATCGGCTGCGAAATCGGTCGCCGAAGAGTATCGCCGTGCCCGCACTTTTTCCAGAGCCTTCATCGCGATCCTGTTCAGGTCGCCATGCACCAGGCGGCGCAGAGAGGCCGGGTCCGTCTGGCGGCGCGTAGCGATATCGGCCGATGCCGTGCCCATCGTCGTCAGCTTTCGCGAAAGCGTCGGGGCCTCTTCTTCGCGGATGATGCGGAGCATCTCGGCTAAGCCCGCCTGCCGCATTCTGGCCGCGTCGAAAGGGACAGTGCCGATCAGCAGCTCGTACAGGAGCACTCCGAGAGAATACACATCGGAGCTCGCATCCACATCTCCGGTCGTCACCTCGGCTTGCTCAGGACTGGCGTACTCCGGTGTGCCCACCATCTGGCCGAATTGCGTGAGCAGAGTGTTCTCCACGGCCCACTGGTCGGTCGCCTTGGCGATGCCGAAATCGATCACTTTAGGAACGGGCGTGCCCTCCTGTTCCGTCACCAGCACATTCGACGGCTTGAGATCGCGGTGGATCACGCCTTTCTGGTGCGCGTGCTGAACCGCGCGGCACACCGCGAGAAAAAGTTCCAATCGTTGGCCGATTGCGAACCGATTGCGGTCGCAGTACTGCGTGATGGGTACGCCTTCGATGTACTCCATTACGAAGTAAGGCCGGCCCTTGGGCGTGGCGCCAGCGTCGAAGATCCGCGCGATATTCGGGTGGTCCATCATCGCCAGCGCCTGGCGCTCGTTGGCGAAGCGGGCCAGAACTTGGCCCGTGTCCATGCCGAGTTTTATTACTTTGAGGGCTACTGAGCGGCGAATCGGTTCGCGCTGTTCGGCAAGGTATACGGTGCCCATGCCCCCTTCGCCTAGGGTTCGCAGAATGTGATAACGGCCGAAATCGTCATCGCCGGCCGCCGCTCTGGCTACATCGATGGTCTGAGTTCCGGACTCGCCGGCGCCTACCGAACTATCGAAAGCGCCCTGGATCAGGCACTTCGGGCAAAGGCCCGCGGGATCTCCGGCTTGCAGCTCGGCACCGCACTGAGGACAGAGCGTCATGATCAGGCGTCCCAATAATACATCAAGCCCGCGATCGTGTGTAACCTCGCGCGGGCGTTTTCCTTATCGCCTGATGGAGGGAACAAACGTGACACTCAAACAAACAGTTTTGAAAAGTATTGTGGGGGGCAGCCTGCTCGCCGCGGTTGCCATAGCCCAGTCGCCAACTTATACGGTCACCGATCTCGGGATGGTGGGTCCGAACGGGCAGCCGTTTGCCATCACCAATAACGGCCTGGTCGCCAGCGGGGTGCAAACCGGCAACACATTACAGGCCGTGCTTTGGTACAAGGGCAAGATGAAAGATCTGGGCACGCCCGGACTCCAAGGACCGAACAGCCAGGCATTGGGCGTCAACCACTGGGGCCAGGTTGTGGGTGAAGCCCAAACCACCACTCCGGATCCTAACGGCGAGGACTTTTGCGGTTTCGCGGGGCTTGGCCTTGCGTCTTCCGGCACTACCTGTGTTCCGTTCGTGTGGCAAGACGGCGTCATGCATGCGCTTCCCACTCTGGGAGGTAACAACGGCTTGGCCTACAAGATCAACATTTGGGGCGCAGCGGCCGGAACGGCGGAGAACGACACGCCGGACTCCACATGCCCATCCGGCAGTCCACAAAAACTCCGGTTCAAGCCCGTGCTCTGGAAAAACGGATCTCCCCAGGAACTTCCCACGGATCCCGGCGACCCGGATGGAAGCGCCAACGCCATCAACGATCTCGGCCAGGCGGCCGGTGCGTCTGGCACATGCGCTGCCTTTAATCCCATTAATGCGAACTATTTCCAGCCTCTTCACGCCCTGCTTTGGGAGGACGGCAAAGCCATCGACCTCGGCACCCTCGGAGGGACGGGACTCGGATCAACCCCATTTAACGGAATACAGGCGATGGACCTCAACAACCGCGGCCAGGTAGTCGGGTCTTCAGACCTGCAGGGAGACGCCAACTTTCATGGCTTCCTGTGGACCCGGGAGACGGGCATGCAGGATCTCGGGACGGTCCCGGGGGACGCGAACAGCCTTGCCATCGGCATTAACGATGCCGGCCAGGTAGTCGGCGCATCAATAGATGCCACGTTGACCAACGTCCGAGCGTTTCTGCGGCAGGACGGGAAATTGATCGACCTCAACACACTCGTCCCCGCCGGCTATCCCTTGTATCTGTTCACCGCATGTAAAATCGATGCCGCCGGCGAGATCATCGGCTTGGCGCTCGACAGCAGCGGTAACTTTCACGGGTACCTGGCGGTCCCGAACAGCCATAACTAGGGCGCGGCT
>Ga0302326_10023553_pt1 | contig 12543 bp, 9 predicted proteins | sample Palsa_T0_3_FD_202264 | JGI IMG/M metagenome (GOLD analysis project Ga0302326, IMG submission 202264) | Peat permafrost microbial communities from Stordalen Mire near Abisko, Sweden - Palsa_T0_3 | ecosystem: Environmental > Terrestrial > Soil > Palsa > Peat permafrost | place: Sweden: Abisko... | reverse complement strand
GTCGGAGGGGCATCGACGTCGAGGGGCACGCGGTGGTGCTCTGGCAGCCGGGCCTCGACCCGGGCGCGGTGGCCGGGCTCGCGAGCACCCGCACCTATCCGCTCAACTCAAGCTTCCGCCCCTCCTACAACATGGCCGTCAACCTGACCGGCCGGGCCGGCCGCAAGCGCGCCAGCGCCCTCCTGGAGTCGAGCTTCGCCCAGTTCCAGGCCGACCGCGGCGTCGTCGGGCTGGCGCGCAGGCTCCGCCGGGTCAAGGAGGCGGGCGACGACCTCGCCCGCCAGATCAGCTGCGACCGGGGCGACTTCCTCGAGTACGCGGCGCTCCGCCGCAGGCTCACCGACGCCGAGCGGGGCGCGTCCAAGGGCCGCGCCTCGGCCCAGCGCGCGCAGGCCCGCCGCGTCCTCGCTACCCTCCGCCGGGGCGATGTCATCCGCGTCCCGTCCGGCCGCCGGGCCGGCTTCGCGGTCGTGCTCAACCCGCCCCCGGCCGAGGGCGGCTTCTCGCCCAACCGCGCCGACGGCCCGCTCGTGCTCACCGAGCACGGCCAGCTCAAGCAGCTGGCCGCGATCGACTTCCCGGTCCCGGCCGAGCCGGTCGAGCACCTCCGCATCCCGGGCAGCTTCAGCGAGCGCTCGCCCAAGCACCGCCGCGACCTGGTCTCCTCGATGCGGTCCAAGATCGCCGGCCGCGATTTCGACTACTCGCCCCGCAGCCGCCGCGCCGCTGACAGTGCCAAAGACAATGAGGATGAACGCACGCTTGACTCCGCGTCCCCCGGCCGGCGCACGCGCACCCGCGGCGACGGCTCACGCGACCGCTCCGCGTCACCCGATGGCGACTTCGCCGCCGACCCCGCCGACGACGACTGGCGCGGCCGCGCCGCCATCGCCGGCCGCCGCGCCGAAGGCGCTGACGATAGGGACGAGCCGGTCAACGACATCGACGAGCTGCGCCGCGTGCTCCGCCGTCACCCGTGCCACTCCTGCCCGGACCGCGAGCAGCACGCGCGGGTGGCCGAGCGCTACTTCCGGCAGCAGAAAGAGGTCGAGGACCTGGAGCGGCAGATCAACAGCCGCTCGCACGTGATCGCCCGCACCTTCGACCGGGTCTGCGCGGTCCTCGACGAGCTCGGCTACCTCGACGGCGACACCGTCACCGCCGACGGCCAGCGGCTGTCGCGGCTGTACTCGGAGCTCGACCTGGTGGCGGCCGAGTGCATCCGCCGGGGGCTGTGGGACGGACTCAACCCGGCCGAACTCGCGGCCTGCGTCTCGGTCCTGTCGTTCGAGTCGCGCAAGCAGCAGGACGACGCCGAGCCCGCCCGGCTGCCCAAGGGCCCGGTCCGCGACGTGCTGACCGAGATGGGGCGGACCTGGGCCGAGCTCGACCAGCTGGAGCGGCGCAACGGCGTCTCGTTCCTGCGCGAGCCCGACTCCGGCTTCGTCTGGGCGGCCTACCGCTGGGTGCGCGGGGTCAAGCTCGAGGACGTGCTCGACTCGGTCCCCGGCCTGACCCCGGGTGACTTCGTCCGCTCGGTCAAGCAGCTCATCGACCTGCTCGATCAGATCGCGGCGGCCGCCAGCTACGACGCCAAGGGCAACGCAGCCGTCCGGGCGAAGGCACCGTCCGTTACTCCCGAAGATCTTGATCTTTCGCTGCCGCCGGCGGCCGAAGACGCCGCCGGGGATTCGGCGGCGGACGACGCGGCCGGGACCGATCAGGTGCCCAGCCGCGAGCCCGCCCCACGCCAGCGCGACGTCGCCGCGACCGCCCGCGCCGCGATCGACGCGATGCGGCGCGGCGTCATCGCCTACACCAACGTGGCGGTCTGAGCCGCTACAGCAGCCGCCAACCGCGTTTGCCGCGATTGGGTGGTGAGATGCTAATGTTCGGCCAGTTTCCGGCCCGTGGGGAGGATTTGGTGCGCGAGTACCGGCAGTACATCGGCGGCGAGTGGGTCGGCTCGGAGACGCTGTTCGATGACCTCGACCCGTACCGGGGCACGGTGATGGCCCGCGTTCCCGCGGGCACCCGCGCGGACGCGGCCCGCGCGGTCGATGCCGCGGCGGCGGCGTTCCCGGCCTGGGCCGAGCTGCCGCCGGCCGAGAAGCAGGCCTTGTTCCTGCGCGCGGCGGACGTGGTCGAGCGCCGCCGGGCCGAGATCGTCGCGCTGCTGGCGGAGGAGACCGGCTGCGCGGGCGGGTTCGCGGGTTTTCAGGTGCTCACCGCGACCAGGCTGCTGCGCCAGGCCGCGAACTGGGGCTACCTGCCGGTCGGCGAGGTGATCAGGTCCGATACCCCCGGCACGTTCGCGATGGCGCTGCGCCGCCCGCTCGGGGTCGTCGCCGGGATCTCGCCCTGGAACGGCGCGCACGTGCTCGCCTGGCGGACGGTGGTGAACCCGCTGGCGTTCGGCAACACGGCGGTGCTGAAGCCGTCGGAAGAGGCGCCGGTGTCGGCCGGGCTGCTGATCCCGGAGATCATGGAAGAGGCCGGGTTCCCGCCCGGGGTGATCAACGTCGTCACGCACGCGCCCGGTGAGGCGGTGCCGATCGCCGACGAGTTCTTCGACCGGCCCGAGGTCCGGTGCATCAACTTCACCGGGTCCTCGGCCACCGGCCGCATTCTCGCCGAGCGGGCCGGCCGCGCGCTCAAGCGCTGCGTGCTCGAGCTGGGCGGCTACAACCCGCTGATCGTGCTGGCCGACGCGGACGTGGACTACGCGGTGGAGGCGGCCGCGTTCGCCGCGTTCTTCCACTCCGGGCAGATCTGCATGTCCGCGCGGAAGGTTCTGGTCGAGCGGCCGGTGTACCACGAGTTCATGGACAAGCTGGTCAAGCGGGCCGCGGCGCTGGCGGTGGGCGACCCGGCCGACGACGGCACGGTGATCGGGCCGCTGATCAACGCGGCCGCCCTCGACCGCGTGTCGGGCGAGGTCCGCGAGGCGGTTGACGCGGGGGCGACGCTGCTGGCGGGCGGGGACGCGGACGGGCGCTGCTACCGGCCGACGATCCTGACCGACGTCCCGGCGGGCGCGCGCATCCACTCGGAGGAGACCTTCGGCCCGGTGCTGGTCGCGCAGCCGGTCGACGACGCCGACGAGGCGGTCGCGATCGCGAACTCGACCAGGTACGGCCTGTCGGCCGGGCTCATCACCGGCGACAACCAGCGTGGATTCGCGCTCGCGAGGCGGATCGACTCCGGCGTCGTGCACGTCAACGACCAGACCGTGGCCGACGAGCCGCAACTCCCGCTGGGCGGCATGAAAGACAGCGGCTGGGGCCGCTCAGGCCCCGCCTCGATGCACGACTTCACCGAAATCCAGTGGATCACCACCAGGGAAGGCACCGGCCACTTCCCCATCTGACTCGCCTGGTCCCGGTTTAGTCATGGATTTCGAATAGATGATCTTGCTGTCCGCTGTCAGGCCGTTGATCTGGGCTTGGTAGGATTGGGGGAGCGAAGGGGAGTAGCCCCGCAGCTGGGATGTCGACATGCTGGCGCAGCTCTTGCGAGGGCGGCGCCCGGCACCCAGGGCGCCCGTCTCGGGCGCTGGACGAGACCTTCGGCCGCAGCCTGACCGCTGCCGTGCCGAGGCCTCCCCCAGGACCCCCGGTGTGGCCCCACCAGAAGGACGTTGACACCTCGTGGACCTCGCCGTCATCGCCACCGTCTTCGGCTTGATCTTCATCGCCGAACTGCCGGACAAGACCGCCCTCGCCAGCCTGGTGCTTGGCACCCGCTACCGGCCGCTGTACGTGTTCACCGGCGCCGCGGCCGCGTTCGCGGTCCACGTGACGCTCGCGGTCGCCCTCGGCAGCCTGCTGACCCTGCTGCCCCACCGCATCCTGCAGGCCGTCGTGGGCGCGTTGTTCCTGCTCGGCGCCGTGCTGTTGCTGCGCGGACGGCACGGCGAGGAAGACGAGAACCTCGCCATCGCCGAGGGCACGGCCCCGACCTTCCCGCGGGTGGCGAGCACCAGCTTCCTGGTGATCCTGGTCGCCGAGTTCGGCGACCTGACCCAGATCGTGACCGCCAACCTGGCGGCGAAGTACCACGATCCGCTTCAAGTCGGCCTCGGCGCGGTCCTGGGACTATGGGCGGTGGCGGCCCTAGCGATCGCCGGCGGCCGCAGCCTGCTTAAGGTCGTCCCGATCACCGTGATCACCCGGGTCGCGGCGGCCATCATGGCGGTACTCGCCGCCATCAGCATCATCGCCGCGGTCCGCGGCTGACCCCGCCCCGGTCCGCCCCGACCCCGCGTCGACCGCCTGACATCGCCCCCCGCCAGCCCGCCAGCGCGTGTGACCTCATCTATAGACGGGACCTATCGGTTCAGCGGTGGAGTGGCATTTGTTCTTATGCATGACCGGTTGTTACCGTGGAAGAGGAGTTACCCAGGAGGTGTCATGTCAAGCTCAGTGGGCGAATTGGTCAAGGTCAGCGCCGCGTGTCCGGAGCTCCTGGCCGCCGACATCCGCCGCGCCGTGTGCGGTGGCGGGTCATGGCAGGAGACCTCCGATCGCGTGGTCGAGGCACTCCGTAATCGCCTCCCGGGCCCGGGCCTGCTCTCCGCCAAGCAGCTGGCGGGCGACCCGAGCGGCTACCAGACGCACCTGGTCCACGCGGAGCCGGACGGTTCGTTCTCCATCGTCGCGATGGTCTGGCTGCCCGGCCAGCGGACGGCCATCCACGATCACCTGAGCTGGTGCTGCACCGCAGTCATCCAGGGCACCGAGTACGAAGAGCTCTACGCCCTCCGAGGCGACCACCTCGAGGTGGTCGGGCGGAACGCCAACCCGGTCGGCACCGTCAGCGGGTTCGCCCCGCCCGGTGACATCCACCAGGTCACCAACATCGGCGACACTGTGGCGGTCTCCATGCACGTCTACGGCACCGACATCAGCCGCGTGGTCTCAAGCGTCCGCCGCATCTACGACCTTCCGGTCCGCTAGTTCGTTAGGCGATGCGGCGCAAGGGCTTGAGCCGGTCAGCGCGGAAGCTGAGCGCGTGGCGGAGGGCTCGCCCGCGCGGAGGGCTCAGCGGGTCGCGTACAACGTTAGCTCGGTGTCGCCGTCGCGCCAGCGGTGGATCTGCTGCATGGACCCGACCAGGGCGAACTCCTCCTTGTCGAGCGCTGTCGCCTGGGCCGAGGCCAGGTACGCGGCCTCGGGGACCTCGGACGAGGAGACGACCCAGACCCGGGTGACGTGCGTGTATCGCTTCAGCAGCTCGGCCGGGCTGACGTCGGTGCCGTAGAGGGTGTCCGAGCTGACCGGCGAGTCCGCCAGCGCGATGTCGCGCAGCTTCCGCCACCGGGCGGGGAACGGCATGCTCACGATCCGGTCGTTGACCGGGATAAAGAAGACGATGTCCCCCGGCCGGTAGTTGGCCGCGACGATCTGCGCCTCGTGCTCTAGGTCGTCAGGGCGGTAGCCGGGCTGCCTGACCACCGCGTCCGCCGGTTGCAGCGCCACCGCGAGCGCGGCCGCGGCCACGACGGCGGGCAGGCAGGCCAGCCACGCGACCGAGCCTCGGGCCGGAGTGCCCCTGTCGTGAGCGAGCCGGCCGAGCGCGACGACGGCCAGCCGCCAGAGCCAGGTGATCCCGGCGGCCACGCAGATCGCCAGCGCGGGCAGGCAGAACTCCACGTAGCGCTGGTCGTAGACCGGGTGCGTGGTCGAGACGACGAGCAGGATGGCCGGGGGCGCCACCAGCCACGGCAGCGCGACGGTGGCGGGGCTGAGCGAACGCGGGCCGGCGATCAAGGACGCGGCCACGCCGAGCGCCGCGAGTCCGAAGACCGGCCAGACCAGGCCCGGTGACCCGGCCCAGAAGTGCGCGAGCGCGACGGTGTCCCGGCCGACCGACGCGGTCGCCGTCATCCAGCTCAGCGCGTTCCGCTGTGCGTACGCCATGGCCACCAGGGGCACCAGCAGCACCACGGCGACTAGGCCGGCGGTAAGCCAGCCAAACGGCGCCCCGAGCAGCCGACGGCCGCGCGGCTTCGCGACCGCGGTGGAGTCGACGTCGGAGCCGCGCCCGCTGCCAGGCGCGCCCCAGCCGACGGCGAGCAGCGTCAGCCCGTGAGCCACCACGATCAGCAGCCCGAAGACGTTGAACAGGCCGGTGAGGAAGACGGCCGCGCCATAGGCGGCCCACCAGCGCGGCCGGCCATCGTCGAGGGCGCGCAGCAACAGGTAGGTGACGATCGCGGCCAGCATGGTCACGATCGCGTAGGAGCGCGCCTCCTGGGCGTACCTGATCATGGCGGGCAGCAGCGCCAGCACGGCCCCGGCCGTCACCCCGGTCAGCGCGGCCCCGCCGCCCGTCCCCGCCTGCCGCCCGTCCCCGCCGGCCGGCCGGCCGTCCCCGGCCGCCAGGCGTCGCGCCACCAGCGCGGTGACCGCGCACGCGACCGCCGCCGCGATCGCCGAGGGGAGCCGGAGCGCGCCGTCGGAGCTGCCGAACAGCCGGATGAAGACGTGCTCGACCAGGTAGTAGGCGCCGTGCACCACATCGTCGTGCGGCATGGTCGCCAGGATCTGGCCGACGGACCGGCTGGCGATGGCCTTGGTGGCGGCCTCGTCCCGCCACAGCGGCGGAACGCCAAGGTGGTACAGCCCGGTGATTAGTCCCAGGATGCCGGGTATGACCGGAACAAGCAGGCGCTCGGCCAGCGAGCGCCTGGCGCCCGCGCCCTGCGCACCAGGTCCACCGGAAGCACCGGAAGCGTCGTGAGCGCCGCCGTTACCTGGAACGGCGTCCGCGCGCTCGCCCGTCCGGCCGGTGGTGCGCGCCTGAGCACCACGGTGCCGCCCGGCGTCAACGCCCGTCATCGCCCTTCCCTCCAGCATCAGCCTGGATGACCGTCACGACAGCATATGTGGGTGGCTGCGACTTCCTAACGGTTACCGGGCTTTTGCCCACCCCGGGACCAGCCTGCGATGCGTTGTCCGGTCCTTACCCGCACCGTGGCTAATCCGACCCCAGGCGCACGATGCGAACTATTAACAATTTTGTTAATAGTTAGCAATCAATGTCGAGACTTGCGTTAAGAACCACAGCGATATATCTTTGAACTACCAACGACGGTACAAAGATCATGAAAGAAGGTGACGCGCCATGCGTGAGGAACACAGGCGTGGAATGCGAGACGGAGACTGGGGACCGGGCAGGCCGGGTCGCCCAGAGTGGGGACCGGGCTCAGGCCGCGGCCCTGGCCGCCGAGGTGGCGGTGAGCGCGGCGAGCGCGGCGATCGTGGCCAGCGCGGCGAGCGCGGCTTTGGAGGCCGCGGCGGCTGGGGGCGGCCGGATGAGCCGTTCGGTCCGACGGGCTCGTTCGGCCCGATGGGCGGGCCAGCCGGCGCGCTGCGGAACGCGATGTTCGAGCGCCCCTTCGGGCGCGGCCCGAGGGCACGCAAGGGCGATGTCCGCGCGGCCATCCTCGACCTGCTGGCCGAGGGCGGGCAGTGGAACGGCTACCAGCTGATCCAGGAGATCGCCGGGCGCACCAGCGGCGTGTGGCGGCCGAGCGCCGGCTCGGTCTACCCGGCCCTGCAGCAGCTTGAGGACGAGGGCCTGATCGCCCCCGAGGGCGAGGGCCGCCGCCGGATGTACGCCCTGACCGACGAGGGGCGGACCTACGCCGACGAGCACGCCGACGAGCTGAACAGCGCGTGGGACGCCGCCGCCGGGATGACCGACGACGAGGCGCTGGAGCTCGGCGACCTCATCCGCCAGGTCATGGTGGCGGTGATGGAGGTCCGGCGCGCCGGGTCGCCCGAGCAGCTCGCGCAGGCCCGGGCGGTGCTGGCGCAGACCCGCCGCTCGATGTACCGGATCCTGGCCGAGGAAGAGCCGACCGGGTCCGCCGCGACGAGCGAGTCCGGCGAGCCGGCGCAGCCTGCCGAGCCCAGCGGGGAGAGCGGCGAGCCGGCTGACACCCCGGACGGCGGCGCGTGACCGGCCCGGTCATCCAGGTCAGCGATCTCGTCAAGCGGTACGGGGAGATTGAGGCGGTCCGCGGCATCAACTTCGACGTGACGGCCGGGGAGACCTTCGGTTTCCTCGGCCCGAACGGCGCGGGCAAGTCCACCACCATCAAGATCCTCTGCACCCTGGCGAACCCCACCTCGGGGTCCGCCAGGGTGGCCGGGTACGACGTGGTCAAGAACCGGGACACCGTCAGAAGGAACATCGGCCTGGTCTTCCAGGAGACCACCCTGGACAGCTACCTGTCCGGCGAGCAGAACCTGCGGTTCCACGCCGACCTCTACGGCGTCCCCCGGCAGCAACTGGCGCCGCGCCTCAAGCAGGTCCTCGAGATGGTGAACCTGTGGGACCGCCGCGAGTCCGTCGTGTCCACCTACTCTGGTGGCATGAAGCGCCGCCTGGAGATCGCCCGCGGCCTGCTGCACGCCCCCCGGGTGCTCTTCCTGGACGAGCCGACCGTGGGCCTCGACCCGCAGACCCGCTCCTCCATCTGGACCTACATCAACGACCTGAAGCAGCGTGAGGACATCACGATCTTCCTCACCACGCACTACATGGACGAGGCGGAGAACTGCGATCGCATCGCCATCATCGACAACGGCAAGATCGTCGCGATCGACACGCCGGCGGCCCTGAAGGCCAGCGTCGGCAAGGACCGGGTGCAGATCTCCACCACCGACGACCAGGCCACGATCGCCGAGCTCAAGGACCGGCTCGACCTTGAGGCGGGCGTCCACGACGGCCTGGTGACGTTCAACGTGGCGTCGGGCGAGCAGTTCGTGCCGCGGCTGTTCGCCACGCTGACCCACTCGATCCGCTCGGTCAGCGTGCACCGCCCGACCCTCGACGACGTCTTCATGTCCTACACGGGCCGGACGATCAGGGACTCCGAGGCGACGGCGAGCGACAAGAACCGGTCCACGATCATCGCGATGGGGAGAGGGAGATAACGACGATGACGGTTGAACTCACCACGCCCGACGTCGATCCGGTCACCGCCGCGATCCGCGTCTCCGTCCCCGAGCGCGGGTTCCGCCAGGATCTGCGCGCGGTCCGCATCGTCTGGCACCGCGAGCTGATCCGGTTCAGGAGCGACCGGCTCCGCCTCGTCACCAGCCTCGTCCAGCCGGTCCTCTTCCTCTTCGTCCTCGGCACCGGCCTGGGCGCGCTGGCCGGCCACGGGCTGCCGGTCGGCATCAGCTTCAAGACCTACGTATATCCCGGCGTGCTTGCCATGTCCGTGCTGTTCACGGCCATTTTTTCGGCCGGCTCGATCGTCTGGGACCGGGAGTTCGGGTTCCTCAGGGAGATGCTGGTCGCCCCGGTAAGCAGGTCCGCCATCGTCATCGGTAAATGCCTCGGCGGCGCGACCGTGGCGACGTTCCAGGGAATCGTTATTCTGGCCCTGGCCGGAGCGGCGCACGTACCCTACGATCCCATTCTGTTTCTGACCGTAATCGGCGAGCTGCTGCTGCTCTCGTTCACGCTGACCGCGTTCGGCGTGATGATGGCGGGCCGGATAAAGCAGATGCAGGCGTTCATGGCGCTGACCCAGATGCTGGTGATGCCGTTGTTCTTCCTGTCCGGCGCGCTCTACCCGCTGAACGGGCTCCCGACCTGGCTGGCCGTGCTCACCCGGTTCGACCCGCTGACCTACATCGTCTCCCCCATGCGGAACGCGGTCTTCAGCCACCTGTCGGTCTCGCCGGCGGCGATGTCGTTCCTGGCGCCGAACGTCACCTGGGACGGCTGGCAGGTCCCGATCGGCCTGTCGCTCGGGATCGTGGCGATCATGGGGGCGGCCCTGCTCGGCGTCGCGATCGCGGAGTTCCAGAAGACCGAGTGATGTCACGAATCTTAAGGAAAAACTAAGACGCGTTAAGCTATCGTTATAATTCACGCATATCGACGCAATAGGCCGGAATAGGCACAGTATCGACCGGGCGCGCGGCGCCCTTAGATTCATGTTAGGTAGGTCTTGAGACAAAAAGGGCGACGCCGGGTGGCTACGGGGGCAAACCACCCGGCGTCGCATTCATCGGCGTTCCGACGGGGGCCCGGAACGCCGGCAGTGGCACCCCGACGGGGGACCAGGGCACCGATATGAATGGTACACGGAGACCCCCCCTTATGTGTCAAGACCTAATTTCAGCAAAGTCTCTGAAAACTAATCTTGCCTCTCTGCTACCTATGTACGCACCAGTCCCATGGCCCATCGGTATACGCAAAGTAGGCAGATGGAAACTTAAAGTAATGAATATGGCGGAGCGGCCGAGCTAGCTCTCGTCGCCGCCGGAGCCGGCGCCGCGGCCAGGCCCAGTGGTGCCGGTGGCGCCGGTGGTGCCAACGGTGCCAGAGGGGCCGCCGGGCCGGGCCGGGTCACGATGGGCCAGGGCCGACGACATCGACGGGGCGGACAGGCGCGACCGGTGCTCAAGGAACCCGCGGGTGTTGTCGGGCTCGCGCCCGCCGTTGGCGAAGATCACCGCGATGTACGGGATGACCATGGCGCCGACGGCCGGGATCAGGATCAGCCATCGCAGGTGGGCGACGAACAGCACGATGGCGATGGCGAAGCAGAGCGTCCTGATGCCCATCATGATCAGGTACCGGTGCTGCCGGTACCTGATGTCCTCGGACATCGGCCGCCGCGCCTGGGTTACCAGGTGAACCTGCTCCGCGCGCGCTCCGTGACCCATCCTCATCCTCCCAAGCTACTCCGCCTAAAGCGGCCCGCATACATCCTACGGGGCGTAGTAGTAGGGCAGCGGGGCCGGCCAGCCCCACTCGGGGATAACAGCAAGAAGCGCGAAGCGCCGGAGCGTGCGGCGCCGAAGCGCGAAGCGCCGACGTTAGCGCTGAAAGTTCGGCCGGTGATAGGCGGCCATACTTTCAGCGCTAACCGAGTTCGCCGATTTGCCGCGAGATAACAGCAAGAAGCGCCGAAGGCGCCGCACCAACCGGCCAGGAGACAGGAGAGACGCCTCAGGAGAGACGCCTCAGCTGGCCTGGCTCACCGACGACATGTTGAAGCCCTCCACCCGCAGCGTCGGCATCGCGGCGCGGTTGAAGTAGTCGCCCCACTCGCGCGGCAGCGTTCGCTCGGTCGCGCCCACCTCGGCCACCCGCCCCAGCATCCCCACCGGTGACTCGTTGAACCGGAAGTTGTTCACCGCCCCGACCACTTCGCCCGATTCCACCAGGTACACCCCGTCGCGGGTGAGCCCGGTCAGCAGCAGCGTCTGCGGGTCGACCTGCCGGATGTACCAGAGGCAGGTGAGCAGCAGCCCGCGCTCGGTCGAGGCGATCATCGACGCGAGCGATTTCGACGCGTCCGGCGCCGTCATGATCAGGTTGTCCACCGCGGGCGTCACCGGGACCCCGGCCGTCCCGGCCGAGAACCGGCTCGAGTGCAGCGCGGACAGCGCCCCGGCCGAGATCCACGATCCCCGCCCGGACGGCAGGCCGTTGTCGAACACCGACGAGTCCCGGCCGGACGAGTGCGCCACCACGAACGGCGCGCACTCGAGCCCCCGGTAGCCCGGGTCGCTGAACAGGTCAACCGGCGCGGAAGCCAGCTGGTCGCCGATCCGGGTGCCGCCGCCGGGCCGCGAGAACACCGTCCGCCCCTCGCCCGCCTCCCGCGCCCCGGCCGACCAGTACAGGTAGATCAGCATGTCGGACACGGCGGTCGGCGGCAGCAGCGTCTCGTAGCGGCCGGCCGGCAGCTCCACCCGGCGCTCCTGCCAGGACAGCCGCCCCGCCAGGTCGAGGTCGAGCGCGACCACGTCCACGTCGGCGAAGTCCCGCGTCGCGGCGCCGGCCCACGCCGACCGGGCCAGATCGGCCGACTTGGCGTTCAGCTCGAGCCGCCCCGACGGCTGGTCGTGGCGCAGCCGCAGCCCGGCCGAGGTGCCGACGAACGTCGAGGTCACCCCGTGCTCGGCGAACCCGTACAGCTTGCGCCCGGCCCCCTCCGCCTCCCGCAGCGTCTCCCCCAGCTGCGCGGCGAAGCCGCGGAACACCCCGAAGTCGGTGGCGGCCGAAGGCGAAGACCAAAGATCAGAGGAGTTGGAACGTGCGGTGGTTTCACCGGACACCAGATCCGCCGCGTCCTCGGCGGGCGAGGCCTGCTCGGCGGCCTTCTCCGCCTCCCGCACGAGCTCTTCCACCTGGTCGGTGGAGATGCCGGAGCGGGCGACGATGCCGACGCCGGCGGTGCCGTCGCGCCGCCGGTCGATCGCGATCACGGTGAGCGAACGGGTCGCGGCGACCCCGTTGGTGGTGAGCGTGTTCCCCGCCCAGCGCAGGTTCGCGGTGGAGGACTCATCGGCGATGACGACGCACTCGCCGCCGGCCTTGGCCGCCGCGAGCGCCCGCTCGATCAGCGTCTGCGGCGCCGTCTGGGCCTCGTTCGGTATGCTCATTCCCCGCTCCCCGCTGCCGCTAGCGAACGTTCGGTGTGCGGGTGACGCGCAGCCACGCGTTCGTTCCACTTCATCGCTTTAGTTTCCTTCCTCGGCCGTGTTGAGCACCCGCACCGAG
>Ga0302326_10023552_pt1 | contig 12543 bp, 9 predicted proteins | sample Palsa_T0_3_FD_202264 | JGI IMG/M metagenome (GOLD analysis project Ga0302326, IMG submission 202264) | Peat permafrost microbial communities from Stordalen Mire near Abisko, Sweden - Palsa_T0_3 | ecosystem: Environmental > Terrestrial > Soil > Palsa > Peat permafrost | place: Sweden: Abisko... | reverse complement strand
GTGCTCAACACGGATCCGTTGAAGGTATAGCTTCCCATCCGTTGGGGCGCAAAGATGTTGGTGTTAAGGCCGTGGAGGAAGCGCAGGTCACCGCCGAACTTGAACGTGTGTTTCTGTTTGGTCCACGTCAATGTGTCCAAAACCTGCTCGTTCCCCTCGCTCACGTTTTGCGACTGTCCGTAAATCCCAACAAAGCCAGCGATGCTGATCTGCGGGACGTTGGTACCGGCCGGGAGCGGACCTGGAAGCCCGGTCAGCCCTAGCTCGTTGGCCGCCTGCTGCGACGTCACCCCGATCCCCTGATAGGTGTGATCTCCGCTAAACCCCACCCGGAGCTCGTTGACAATCGTCGGGCTGACAACCCAGTTATCGGCAACGGTCAGCGCATCGTCGATCTCCGGCGCCACCTGCGACCCCAGCAGCGGCGAGGTCGGCGGGGAGCCCGCACTGTAATTGTTGAGCGGAACATTGGTAACCCGACGGTTCTTGTAAGTAAATCTGGCGTAGATTTGATTGTTTGAAGTAATCTGCTGGTCCAGTCGGACATCGCCCTGGTTGCTCTTGATGGGAACGGCAAATGACGCTAGATAGTTGTTCGCGTAAGGTTGCGCTGGGTTTTCTGGCGTCAAATTGGGCAGAGGATAGAATGCATCTAAGGCTTTCAGCGAATAGGGGTTGATCTGAGTGAGTGGAATGATGTTGCCGGGATAACCGGTCAGCAGGTTGGCCGAACCGCCGGCGGCAGCGTTGAGATAGGCGGATAGATCGCCGCGTCGCATCGCGACTGTCGGCACGCTCTCCACATATTGCAGGGTCCTCGGAAGCTGAAGCGATTCCAGGCTAACAAAAAAGAATGTCTTATTGGTCCCGTTGTAGAGCTTCGGAAAGATCACTGGCCCGCCGATGTATCCGCCGAAGTTGTTCATCTTTAGCGTAGGCGTGGTATTGCTGAAAGTGTTGGATGCGTTCAAATCGTTGTTCTGAAAGTTCTCGAATAGGCCGCCGTGGAAGCGATTCGTCCCCGACTTCGAGATGGTGGAGATGTCGGCGACTCCGCCGTACTCGGCCGGATTGATCGTCTCGCTGATCCGGATCTCTTCGATCGCGTTGAACGAGGGAAACAGCTCCGTGATTGCTCCCATGGTCTCTGCCCCAACCGAAGTGATGCCGTCGATCGTCATCGAAAGCTGAGAGGGCAGAAGTCCCGCCACCGAGATATTGCCGCTAGGATCGGTCTGCACGCCCGGCTGCGCCGTCAGGGTGGACATTGGGCTGGTGGAACCGCTGGCTCGCGATGTGATCGCCACGGGAAGGTCGGTTAACTCCAGACTTCCCTTGGTCTCCGCGCCTCCCGATGTATCGGATTGGACCACGCTACCGGCGGTTGCCTCCACGTTCACCGTGGTCGTCTGCGAGGCTACCTGGAGATCCGTGTCGACGCGTTTGGTTTCGCGCGAACCAAGCGGAATCGCCGTCAGCTCCACCTTTCGGAAACCCGGTTTTTCGATCGTGATCTGGTACGTTCCAACGTCCAGATTCACGAATTGGTAAGTCCCTGTATCGTTTGTTACCGTGCTGCGACTGGAGCCGGTGCCCACGTTCCTCAAGGTCACCGCGGCCTCTGTCACGACGGCTCCGCCCGGGTCTTGCACCGTCCCTAGAATCGTTCCGGAAGTAGACTGGCCAAAGCCGGTCTGAGCCAGCAGCGCTAGCACGATTGCCAATCCGGGAGGAAATCGATCGAACCTTTGTACGTATGAACCGTTCATCGTTGTAGGACTCCAATGGTTAGGATCAGCGTGAGTCAGCGATCTCAAGAACGATGGAGATATAGGATGGCAGCGTTGCCAAATCCCGTCAGGTCGAAATCGTCAAACAGCGTGTCGCCGTTTACCCTGTCGAACTGCAAACGGAGCAGATCTTAGTGAAGTTTGGGGCAAGCAGAACTTTCAGTCAAGCAGGACGCTCTTGCGCCGTCCCCCTCCTAAAATTCCCCAACCCATAGCAACGACAGGCAGTTGAGCAAAAGTGATTACCGTAATCGGTTACTGTTTGAAGCCTGATTCCGCAACGTCTTCTTGTTTCAAGATGGAACATTGCATACAGAGCGACCTGGCAAGCCCACGGCGGTTTGAACAATCGAGATATAGGGACGGTTGAAGGGAGCGCTCAATAAAGCAACAGCGCCATGAATCCAAAGTCCATGTGAAGCTGATGATGACAATGAAAGAGCGAAGGTCCAGGACTATCGGCCAGCACATCCACCTCTACTTTCGTATGGCTGGGACTGGCAAAACATCCTTACGAACGCCCGATCCTAGCTCGAAGGCGTGCCGGTGCAAGTGAAGCGCGTGGCCCATCATACTCCGGTTGTCGAATACGAGACGGTTGCGAACGCCCGGCATGAGGCGGATCTCATCCGCAAGCGGCCAGGATTTACCATTGATCGCTCAAAGGTAGCCGTCTTTGCCTGGCTCGACCACCAGCGGGATCGGCGATTCGGATGCTGGTAGCTCGCGCTGCTCACCAAATGCGCTCAAGTCCCACTGGAAACTCGGCGGTGGCGTCCACCGCGCCCTTCCCCGCGCGCCCGCATACTCCACTTCGATTCCGGCGCCCGGCAGCGCGCTGCGCATCTTCCACTTCGCCGAACACCCAGACGCCCGGACTCTTCATCTCGACGATCGCATCCGCTCGCTCGTCCGGAGAAAGATCCAGCACGGGAACGGATGCCGGTTTTGGCACCGTGTTCCCATCCAAAGCAACTATCCGGAAGGTGTGAGACGGCAGTGCCAGCCGATGTGCCTTAGTCGCACTCGCGTTGAGCACGCGGAATAGAAAATGCCGGCCGCTTTTCACGCGGACGGGCTCGCCGGAACCGAGCGCCTTTCCGTTGATCGTGAACAGGCGATAGTCCACGTAGCCTTCCATTTCAGATCTGAAGTATGGCTCCCAATCGTGCAAGACGACGGGAATTATTCTGACTTGGCTCGACGATTACCATACCGAACTGCCCCGAGCACATTCCAATACGGGTATTTTGTCCAGCCATGCCATGGATGTGGTACCAACGCGTACTGGCGGGCTGAGCTGTAAACGAATAGCGCCGGCTGTCGCCCGCTTGAACGTGCGGCGCACATTCTTCATGGGTGCCATCCATCTCTGGCGAAATGTGAAAGCCATGCCAGTGAACGAGCTCCGGAAGATGCGTGTTGTTCACGACGTCGACAGTCACTTTCTTGCCTTCAGGCATACGAAGCAGCGACCCCGGTATCTGGTCGTTGTAAGCCAGCGTTTTAACGGTATGGCCATGTCCTCTAGATCGGCCGTAATTTCGCCGATGCGAAGAGTTACATCCGCAGCGGGGAGGTTTGCCGCGCGAGCAATTTTAGCGGCTGGCAGACTACTGGCGGCGATGGCGAGAAACTCGCGGCGGTTCATAAATTATCGATTCCCCTAGTGAGCGATCCCCGTTGCGATGTCGGTGATCATGGTTGGATCCACATTCCCAGTACCTGTGGTAAGGCTCTCAGTCAAGTCGGACAGGCCTGCGATCTCCTGGACGGTATATCGTGCAACTTGATGAAAAACATAGGCGTGTTGGACAGAACTGATTACGTTAAACGGTTACTGTTTGAGTTACTAGGACGCAGCTAGTTCAACTTCATCCGGCGCAGCAAAGCGTTGAAGCGTCGGTCCGAATGAAGCAACTGCAAACGCGCATCCCACTTCAAGCTCACATCCAGATCCCTTTCATCAATCGCTTTCTCCAACCAGGGAAACGCCCGATCCCTGTCGCCTAGACCGATGTAAATCTCGGCAATCGCGAACGCTGGAACAGCACCGCGTGGCGCCTTCAAAAAGTCCTGCAAAATTCGGCGCGCTTCTGTTGTGTGGGCGCAGACGCCGTACGCGTATCCCAAATCGGCCATCCGTCGAGGGCCAGGCATCGACTCATTGCCCAAACGCAATTCGTCGATCGCGCTTGTACACATCCCTTGGAAAAGATAGGCGTCGCCCAGCTCATTATGCGCCATGCTGAAATTTGGTTCGAGAGCCAGAGCGCTACGGAATTGCTCGACCGCGGTGTCGAAACGGCCCACCGCGGAATAGTAATCGCCGAGGGATTCCACGGCATATGGAGAAACTGGATCAAGCCTCGCCGCAATGGTTCGCTGGACTAGCACTTCTTCTTTACGTCCCGCCAGCGCCAGATACCAAGCGTACCAAAGGCGTCCCACTACGTCATCCGGACTGAGTTCCAAGCCTTTCTTGAATTCCCGTTCCGCCGTTGGCCAATCAAACTCGTACTCAGCGTTTACAGCGAGATCTATATGCGGCTCACCCAGCGTGCCATCCAACTCGATAGCCTTGGATGCGGCTGCCTTGATTTTGGAAGCCACTTCCAGCGGCGGCGTATCGGCCACGGTACGCTCCATGGCATAACAATCGGCTAGCCCGGCATAAGCCTCAGCAAACGACGAGTCTTCCGCGATGGCTCGCTTGAAATATTCAATCGCCCTGTTCAGGCTGTCAACGGTGAACCGGTTCCGGAAGGAGAGACCTCTCAAATAGTCTTCGTGAGCCCCGCTATTCAGTGCAGCCGCTAGCTGCTTCAAGTTCTGATGGCCTCCGCGAATAAGTCCGGCTCCGAGGAGATGGTTGACGGCGCTTGCGATCTCCGGCGCGATCGTCCCGATGTCGGCGGAGTCCCGCTCATAACTCCCCGACCATAAGTGGTAGCCGTTTTCCACATTGTTGAGCTGAACTGCTACTTTGAGTTGGTTCTCGGAATTGCGGACCGTACCGACCAGCACAGCGCGGACATGAAGTTTCTGGTCGATCTCTCGCTCCGACGCGAAGATCGGCGAAACCGTCACCGGGGCCACAATCCCGAAATTATTTCGGTGATCAACAAAATCACTCTGCCGTGGGCCGACGGGCGCCAGCGGGTCGGGTGCTGGATGCGGAGGCCATTGACGAAGACCCGCCCAGCGAAGGAGGGTTATGTCGAAACTCCTCGCTTTAAACCGAAACGCCGATGCCCGCGCCACTACCTGCAGGCCTGGCACCTGCCGGAGGGAATGAATCAGTTCTTCAGTGAGGCCATCGCTGAGGAACTCCTCGTTGCTGTCGCTGAGGTTAACGAGCGGCAGAACGGCAATAGAAGCATCGCTTGCAGCAAGAATAGTTTCCGGCGACTTGGAACTTGACAGATGATAGACAACGGCGGTGGTACAGATGATGAGCACAACAACGGCAAAAGACGTGAAGGCCCCGTTCCAACGCGGTTGGGGCGGGTCGATGTTGACGGCCGGTGTCAACGGCACTTCTGAAGCGCGCGCTGTTGAGGGCGTTTCCGTCTCCTTTGCCTCATTCGGCAGTTCTAGGGCAGGACCGGCGGCATCGTAAAAAAACGGAACGTAAGAACCTTTGCGGAGCTCGACTCGAAGCGGATCACTGGAACCCTCCTTCTCATAGTATTTGGCTAACCTGGCCCTGAGCTTCCTCGCCTCAGTTCGAACAATCGGATCTAGACGGGGATCGAAAGACTCTTTTCTACCGAGCGCATCGGTCGCGATGACATATTCCTTCAGCCGGTGCGCATGTCCTGCGAGCAACTCTTCCACCGTATAAGCGAGAAACTTCTTTTGTCCTTGTGCCGCCCGAAATGTTCGGCTCGCCAGGATTCTTTGGAGCTCACCCCGGATCGCTACCTCGGAAAATGAGCAGGGCGGCTTCAGGCAGGACTCTTCCAACTCGATTTCGGAGTTCAGAATTTCATCCATACATACCACCCACGAAGAGGTTCCGGCTCTGCTCGGACGAGATGATCACCAGTTCGGCGGCGGCTGAAGGGCTCTTCGGAACTGATTCGCTCTGTCATGCAAAGGCATCAATCGACACGCAACATGGGATGCAACTTCCGGACGGAGGAAACTATCGCAACGCACAGGGTTGGGCGCGCTAGCACTTGGCAAAAGCAACGAAGCTTTCGATTCAAATAATGATAGCACCTGTCGTTCGGCGCTCCCAAGAAAAACAGGTAGTTAGATACTTTCTGGCTGATGGCGAATCCAGCGGCTAGCCTGGTCGGCGTCGTTCTCACACAAAAGCGCTGCGAACGGCGCGGATCGAGCGGCGTTGGGGGAGGCACGACGGCGGGACCAGCTTGAAACTGGTCTGGCATAGGCGTCCAATCGATGCGCCGCTCTGATCTGGAAGGCCTGCGGGAACCATGGGCTACTGCGCGGGTCGGTCGCGTGCCTTTTGGCGCGCAGGAAGCGTTCACAGAGGCGAAAGCGTCTGCCTTGCGCGCGCTAGCGATGGACAGCGGCTCGGCGGATGCGCAGGTTGCCCTTGGCACCGTCCTTTTTCTCAGCGAGTGGGACTGGACGGCGGCGGAGCGCAGCCTGCAACGTGCGCTCGAAATCAATCCGGATCACACCGAGGCGCTCCTGCAGTATGGGTCGCTACAGGAAGCGCTCGGGCGTCTAGACGATGGGCTGCGTTGCAAGCAACAGGCGCTCGCGCGCGATCCGCGATCGCCCGGCGTTCTGGTGCAGATCGCCATCTCGTATTGGCATCAACGGAAGTACGACGACACGCTTGTCTGGGCTCGGCGAGCGCTGGAGGTGGACCCGAAACATGTGCTGGCGAGCCAATTCATTATGCACGTCTATGTGAAGATCGGGGACATCAATAGATTCGCGGCCTGGACCGTCAGCCAGGCCCTCGCGTGGGGCTTTCCCGAAGAGAGGGTGGCGGCGATGAAGCAGGTCATCGCGGACATGCAGCAGGTGTACACGACGGCCGGCCTCTCTGGGGTGAGAAGATTCTTGGTTGATCAGATCACGAACCCTCAACTGGACTTCGACATTTTGCTGAAGATGGCATTCTTCCGCGCCGTTTTGTATGGGGCGGCAGGCCGGCTCGATGAAGCGTTCGACTGCCTTGATCAGGCCATCGCGGACCGCGACCCGGCGCTCGTTCACCTGGCGGTCGGACCGGATTGGGACGGCCTGCGCGCCGATCAGCGATTCAACGAACGGCTCAAAAGGATGGCGCTCCCATCCGTTTGCGAGTGCTGCCTCCGAAGATCTGAGGCTTCTTGTGGACTGGCATATCAACCAGATTCGATTCGGCGAGAATGCATTTCTGTCGGCAGCGCCCTCTTCCTGAGTTGGGTTGCGACAAGGAAGAACCCAACTGCGTCTACGACAACACTACCGCGTCAACGATAAACATCGGTGGCTCCCCGGAGTTGATTCGAACCAAGGTTCACGGCACAATGCTTTTCGTGGGTGGGCTGGTTGGGCTATGAACCGTATTCCGAATCGTGGCCGGCCCCCAAAATGGCCTACTGCAAAAGCGCGGTTCTTCGTCGATGCCACCTGGTTCGGAGGCGGCGGCCTGCTTTATTCCTCCGATGGCCGACGGGAACGCCCATCGGCGCCGCTTTGGTTTGAGCTGGCCCTTTACGGGGTTGAAGCTGGCATACTCGCGTGCGCTCTCATCACGTCTCAACTGGTATTTGCGGTTTTGTTGGCCCGCTGGCACATGGGGCTGCGAGGATTCACTCTTCGGGTCCACCCAAACTCACGACTAAGCGCCTGGAGCAGATTGGGGTGAACGCACAACAACTTGGTATCCGGCAATTGTGTCCGGCCTGTCAAAATGGCGCATTGGACGGCGCCGGAGTTTCCAACACCGCCCGCGGATCGAGCGCGCTGTCGGCCAACATCACTACATAATCCCGCGAAAGAGTTTGTTTCAAGAGAAGACCCTGGGCAAACGGGCCGATCTCACCGCGCATCCGGGTGACGCCACTGATTATTTGTGATAGCTTTCCGTTTGAGGAGCTAACAATGTGGAATTGGCTCACTGGATTGTTGCACAAGCTTGATCGGTGGCTGCACCGAAATAGACTTCCGATTCCTCACCACCGCTCGAACCTTCATGGCCGTCATCGCTAGGCCCGTTTAGGCGTTGTCGCGAAACTGAGAAATGGGAGCCATCGCCGCGCTTTCGCCTGTTACGACACCTGGGCGTTCGGCGTAGTGCTGTATGAAATGGTGACCGGCAAAAACTTGTTCCAGGGGGAGACAGTTTCCGACACTCTCGCGCAGAATGCTCCGGGCGCTCTGCGAATATCACAAGCTGTCTATCGCGAAAGACCCAGAGATTCACGCCATGACGAAGCGAACCGAAATCAACGAGGTGTTGTCGGAGCTGCAGGACAACCTTCCCTGCACGCGAGCCGCCGCAGCAATTGCAGTTGCGTCGAAGACCTCGGAGGCGATACATTCGCTTAGAGGCGGCAAAGCATGCTGAAGTGGTAATTTGCGACCGGGAGTCGCATGGGAACGAAGCTTGATCCAATTCAGAGAGCAACTCGACGAAATGCAGAGCCGTTTACTGGAAATGGCAGGCCTGGTGGAGTCGGCGATCCATCAAAGTGTGATCGCTTTGGTAAACGAGATGAGCAGGCCGCCCGAGAGGTGTTGTGGAAGGAGGCCCTCATCAATCAAAAGGATATAGAGATCGATGAGTACGCCACGCGCCTACTCGCGCTCTATCAGCCGATGGCCGGCGACATGCGGTTTCTCACTGCCGTCATAAAGATCAACGGCGACTTGGAGCGTATGGGGGATTTGGCCGCAAACATCACGTATCGTGCACTCTCCCTGATGCGACAACCACCCGTGAAGCCCCTGATCGACATCCCGCAAATAGCAAGCCTTGCCGAAGACATGGTGCGCAAGAGCCTGGATGCGCTCGTGATGCGGGACGAGGATCTCGCTCGCAGTGTTTTGCTCTCAGACGATGAGGTGGATCGCCTTCGCGATTCGACTTACAAAGAACTGGTTGGATACATGCAGGAACAAACCACAACAATTCCGGGCGCCGTCGACCTAATGTTTATCGCTCACAACTTGGAACGGATCGCCGACCACGCCACCAACATAGCCGAGGATGTCTTGTTCCTTGTTAAGGGAATCGACGTCCGGCACCACGCCGAAGAACGAAAAATAGAGCAAGACAATCAGTAAGGATCGTTCGAAAGTATCTGGGCTTCGGCTTCGCAGCCTGCCGGCTTTGCTTTCGCCGCAGCTCGTAGTGAAGCAAATTCAGATTGAGCTGCGGCAAGATCCTTCAGGAAGTCCGGGGAACTAAGCTGCATCGCAAAGACCGCTGTCGCGGTCATCCATCCCGCCTCTACGGCGCTGAGCTATTGGGAAGGCGATCGGCTCATGTACGCCGCGCGAACGCGGAGCGGGTTCACACCGGCAGTGCGCGAACAATTGCGCCAAAGGTTCCGGGGCCTAGAGACGCCGGAGTGTCCGTTCGCGAATTTGCCGGAGGCGCGGAGCGGGCGATGGAGCGACGGGCTGACGGCTGCGAAGATGAAAGAATGCCGCCCGCGCCCGACAGCATATAGACGTTCCCTTGAACCGGCAACATCTCAAGTTCGGTCTGTTGAGCTTCCATGAGCGTTGCCATATGAGAGTCCATTGCAGCGCGAACTACAGTTGTGCCAGATGGTTGACCCAGAGCTCCAAACCTCAAACACGTGGTCCGATGCGAATTCGTGCTGGGTGGGTTGTACTCGGCCGTATCAAGTCGCGACGAATTTATCTTGTATGATTTCTTAGCTGGTCCAATAACGCGAGTTCCTAACGTATTCCTCCAGCGTTGGATGGCTGGCCGGATAGCGTCTCTAGCGCTCGAAGGCGATCCTCCAGTTTGCGATTCTGTTCCTGCTGAAGCTGAATGGCCTCGGCCTGTGCCCGGAGTTCCCGGTCCTGCTTTTGCACCTCGTTCAGAAGCATGGGAGCGAGCAACTGATACTTCACCGTCAATATATGACCGTCGTTGCCGTACGCCACCATTTCCGGATAGACCTTGGCCACTTCTTCGGCAATCAGGCCGTATTGCGGAAGGTGGGTTCCATCGTCGTACTCCGGCTTGTAGAAAAAGCTCACCGGACGCAACTGGAGCAGCTTGCTGCTGCTGTCGCCCATGTCGGTGATGTCCTCTTTGAACCTGCCAGAGGAGAGCACGGTTCCTAGCTGCCCGTTGCTATTGACGTACACCTCGACTCCGCTCGAAGAGGTTGCCCCGTAAATGCCCGCGATGTAGGTGGCCCCCTGGGTGCCCTGCACTCCGATCGCGATGACACCATTGTCGCTGAGACCGCCCGCGTTGCCTATGTAAATGTTGTCGTTGCCGGTGCCGGCGGTGGCGCCTGGGAGGCCAACGTTGGCGCCCGCACCAGCCCCGATGGCAATGTTGTTAGACCCGAGGTCGCTTCCCAGCGCGCTGATGCCGACGGCCGTGTTGGCGGTTCCGTTGACGTTGGCGCCCAGCGCAGCGTAACCGAAGGCCGTGTTGCTGCTGCCGACGCTGACGTACAGTGCGTTGGTGCCGACGGCCGTGTTGCCGGTCCCGTTGACGTTGGCGCCCAGCGCCTGGTAACCGAAGGCAGCGTTGCCGCTCACGGTGTTATTCTGCAGCGCGCCGTAGCCGGTGGCCGTGTTGTAGCTCCCGGCCGTGTTGGCCTGAAGCGCAAGGCCGCCGACAGCAGTGTTGTCGTTCCCGCCGATATTCTTGAACAGCGCTTCTTCGCCGGTAGCCGTGTTATTGTTTCCTCCGGAGTTGCTCAGCAGCGCGCTGTTGCCGGTGGCCGTGTTGTTTCCCCCGTTGACATTATTCTCCAGCGCGTTGAAGCCGGTGGCTGTGTTGAAGCTCCCGCTCATATTGGCTTTCAGCGCGTTGACACCGCTGGCGGTGTTGTCGCCCCCGGATTGGTTGCTGGTCAGCGCGTCGCTGCCGGTGGCCGTGTTGTTGATCCCGCTGGTGTTATCCGTTAGCGTTCCCGCGCCGATGGCGGTGTTATTGAGCAGATCGGTCGGCGCGGTGAAGAAACCGTTCATATCAATGATTACATCCGTGGTCGCGGGACCAGAGTTGTACACCTTCACCCCGCCTGAGGGAGAGCCCGCCGGAACAATGGCCGCGTTGGCTACGACTTGACCTTGCACGTCGTCTAACGTCGAAACGCGGGGTTGTGTCCCGCCGTCCGGCCAGATCGAGATATAGTCCACCGCGCCTCCCCCGTGCGGAACCACTGTGACATTAAACGAATAGGCCTGGGCGATGGATGGAATCGTGCCACAGGGGGCCGGCGCGCTGGTGTCCGCTTCGGTCGCCGACTGCACTAGGAACGTCTGAGTAAACCCGGGTGTTAGGGACGGCCCCGAAAAAGGACTGTCTCCGATGAACCCAACGCCGGAGCCACGCGTGTCTACCAATCGGCATGGCGTGATCGCCACGAAAGTAAGAGCGTTCGGGGACACTTGATTGGCGGAAAACACAATCTGCGGCGCGGCCGCTCCTCTTTCCGCTTGGTTGGGCTGCCAATACAAAGGAGTCGCCCAGTTTTTCAGTGGAACCACGCGATCCTGCGCCTTCAGCCCCGTCAACATCAGGGGGAGAAAAGCCAGAATGTAAACAACACGGCCTGAGTGCCTCGAATCGATCATTGGAGTTCTCCTCGTTCATTTTGGTCAAAGGATCGTAGGGTCAAGTGCTGCGTCGGTCAATAGAATTGGTCTTAATTGGGTCTTAACATCTAACTATTGAATTTCATGGGAATTAGGCTGTGATCGACCCACCATTCGGGAGGGTCAAAAAAAGCAAGAATCGTCATCGCTTTTGCTCCCTTCACCTGGTTCCTTCGCAATCGCGAGTCGAAACGGCTAACGTTGCAGCGGTATTTTTGAAGTTTTCTTGGTTGGGCCGGAATAATCGAAGTTACAGTTTGTGCCAGAATACCTTTGATGGAAGGGTCGGCCTCCATTACGGGCTTGCTGATTCAATGGAGCGAGGGTAATCAGGTTGCTCTCGCGGAACTCACGCCCAAGGTCCATAGGGAGTTACATGCGCTTGCCAGGACCTACCTGAGACGGGGACGCCCGAACCAAACGCTGCAGCCGACGGCGCTAATTAACGAGGCTTGGCTGCGCTTGATCGACCAATCGCAGCCCATTCGATGGGAGAACCGGGCTCATTTCTTCGGCATTGCGGCCCGGCTGATGCGGATCGTCCTTGTGGATCAAATTCGTTCGAGACGCGCGGCCAAACGTGGCGCCGCGGCCCAGGCCATTACCTTGGAAGAGACCATCGCCCTGTCGCCGAACCACGCTCCGGATGTCCTGGAAGTGAGTGAGGCTTTGGATCGACTTGCGAAGGTGGATGAACGCAAGGCCCAGGTCATCGAGTTGCGTTATTTCGGCGGAATGGACCGCGAGGAGATCTCTGTCGCGGTGGGTGTCTCGGTCGCCACGGTCAAGCGCGATCTCCGGTTGGGAGAGGCGTGGCTGCGGCGATTCCTTCTTGTCTAGTTAAAGATATATATGGGCGACGAACGCTGGCAGCGAATCGAAGAGCTGTTCCATCAAACTGCCGACCTTGCGCCTTTTGAGCGTGCCGAATTTCTCTCGCGTGTCTGTTCGGACGACAGCGAACTGCGCCGTCAGG
>Ga0302326_10023550_pt1 | contig 12543 bp, 10 predicted proteins | sample Palsa_T0_3_FD_202264 | JGI IMG/M metagenome (GOLD analysis project Ga0302326, IMG submission 202264) | Peat permafrost microbial communities from Stordalen Mire near Abisko, Sweden - Palsa_T0_3 | ecosystem: Environmental > Terrestrial > Soil > Palsa > Peat permafrost | place: Sweden: Abisko... | reverse complement strand
GTAGGTTCCGCCGTCGGTGTAGCCGACGTTGAGCCAGTCATTGTTGCCGGCGCCCTGTCGGGCAGTTGCAGCGCCACCCGACTCCTCCGACAGCAGCCAGGCGCTCACGACCTGCGGGCTCAGCCCGGTGTCTGCGGCGAGCTGTGAGGCGAACTGCTGCTGCCCGCTTGTCAGCATCCCACTCGCGGTCGCCGAACTCATGGTCGTCATATCCGTCTGCACCGGCGCCTGTGCCTGCGCCAGCTGGTCCGCGAAACTGGTGGCGGCGGTAGACGACGTCGCGCTGGTCGCGCTCGGCGATGAGGCGGTGGGCGTGAAGGCGGTGGTAAGCGCAGCTATCTGCGCCTGAATCTGGCTGATCTGTGTGAGGGCGTCCGTGTAGCTCATCCCGGTCTCCAGGTATTCGGCCGGCTGGGCCGCTGCTTGAGGCGGCGGCCGGCCGGGCCGCCGCTTAGGGCGGCGCCTAGAATCACGGCGGTGATGCCGCCGGATTCGACGAGCGCGCCGAACTCGGCGAGCGGCACCGATCTGATCCTGGCTCCGGACAGTTGGGCGCGCCCGCTCGACTGGCTTCCCGTCCTGAGCGCATATATCGCGGCGGTGGCACCCGAGCGGGCGGTCACGCTGTACCTGGACGGGCGGGCCGCGGACGTCGAGTCCGCGACGCTACGCGCGATCGTCACGCGGGCCTGCGACTACCTGTCGGAGGGCGTCGAGTTCGCTTCTGTCGTGCTGCTGGATGGAACGGTTGACGTCCCAGCCGGCGCGGAGCCGCTCGGCGAGCCGGCCGAGCTCGCCGAGCGTCTGAGCCTCCCCCTCCCTCTCCCGGTGCTCGGCGAGGATCCGGTGGAGATTGTCCGGCGGGCGACGTGGGCCAAAGCCCTCGTAGATGCGATCCAAGCCGACCTGGACAAGGCCGCCTTCGAGGCCGCTCCCCGTGTGCCGCTTGAAGGAATGCCGCTCGTGACGGTGCGGATCCCCACCTACGGCTCGGCCGATCTGCTCGTGGATCGTGCGATCCCTTCGGTGCTGTCGGGCGTGTACCCGAACGTCGAGGTCCTGGTCTGCAGCGACGGACCGCAGCCGCATGCGCGCGCGGCAGTGGAGGCGGTCGGCGATCGCCGCGTGCGCTATCTAGAGCTCGAGCAGCGGCCGGTGTATCCCTCGCGCCCGAGCGCCTTCTGGCAGACCGCTGGAACATATGCGACCAATCGCCTGCTGGATGAGGCGCGCGGTGCGCTGATCGCGCCGCTCGACCACGACGACGCGTTCACCGACGACCACATCCACCTACTGCTCGAGGTGCTCCGCCAAGGAGCGGGCGACTTCGCCTTCGGGCAGGCAATGACCGAGGACCGCAACGGCGCCTGGCACCTGCTCGGCCGTGCGCCGCTGACGCATGGCTACATCGTCCACGCGTCGGTCATGTACTCCCGTCGCCTGGCTCACATGCGCTATGACCCGCACGCCTGGCTGCGCGAGGAACCTGGCGACTGGAACCTGTGGCGACGGATGCGTGACACGGGAGCGGTCATCCACCATCTTCCACGGCCCGTGGCAGTGCACTTCAAGGAGGGTTCCAGCGTCGCGGACCGCGAACCTGATCAGGGCGCGCTGGCGCAGGCCACGGCGGCGGACATACTCGACACGTCGGCCCGCGAGCTACTCACCGTCTTCGCGCGGCCGCGCCGGGCGCGCGCCCCCACGCCCGCGCCCACGCCCGCGCCCACGCCCGCGCCCACGCCGGCGCCCGTGCGCACGTCCACGCGGCCGGGGTCCACTTCGGGTGCGGCGCCGCATGAAGGCGGGAAGCGGGAGTTCGGCGCCAGCCGAACTCCCAATGGAATTGGCGCCAGCCAATTCCACGGCTTGGCATTGCTCGACACGCACTTCCCGCTCGAGCTCTCCGGCTTCAGGTGGCATGAAGCGAAGGCGATGCTCGCCCTCGTCCCCGAGATGGCGTTCTTCTCGGCCGCGCCCACCGGCGAGAGCTGGACCCGTCCGGTGCATCCGCTCGCCGACTTCCCCCTGCTCGCGGGGGGGCTCGGCATTACCGACGTCTACTGCGTGTTCCTGAACTTCACGGTCAGCCTGCTGGGCTTGCAGGGACATCCGGGTGCGGCCACCTGCGGTGGCATACCCCCCGACATGGGGATCGGACGGGTGCTCCGTGAACGTGGCATTCGCCTGCACAGCACGCTCTACCCAGGAGGCGGCCTGGTAACCGGTACGGACCCCGAACTGCTGCGTGCCGTGGCGGCTCGGTGCGAGACCGTGTTCACGAACGCGTCCGAGGTGGAGGCGGCCGTGACGAAGGCGATCCGGATGCCCGGGCCGATGGCCACGGACTTCTACACCTTCGAACCGCGGCCGCGCCGACAGCCGTTCCGTCTCGTGTTCGCCGCCGACAACCGCCCGCGCAAAGGCCTTGACACCGCGCTCGCCGCGCACGCACTGCTCGACGGTCGCTTTCACCTCGACATCGCCGGGCCCAACGAGGGCTATCTAAAAGGGGTGCAACAGGACCGGATCACATTCCACGGGATCCTCGAGCCGGCGCGGCTGCGCGAGCTCTACTGGACGGCCGACGCTTTCGTCTCACCGGTGCGGCCGGAGGGCCCCGACGGCCGACCCGGCGAGGTCGGCCTGATCGACGGGTTCCCGACGTCTACGGCGTGCGAAGCCCTCGCCTCCGGCTGCGCGCTGATCTCCTCGAACCCTCGCGGCGATGATTGGATCCTCACCGCGGGCCGGCACTACCTCGAGGTCGGGATGGATGATCCCGTCGCGCTGGCCGAGGCGATCGACCTGCTCGAGCGCGACCGCAACCTACGCGACTCGATCGCGGAGCGCGGCGCCGCTCGGATCAGAGCAGCGATGGATGTTCGCACGGTGACACGCGCCAAGCTCGACGCGATGGGAATCGTGGCGCACAACGTGTAGGGTCGAACACCCAAGTGCAGGGGACCAGGCAGCAGTTTCGCGAATCGCTCCGGGAGCTCGAGCGCCAGACGCTCGGGGCGATCGACATGGTCATCGAACAGCTCGACCGCTCGCTCGAAGCGGTCCGCCGGCAGGACGTTGACCTTGCCGATGCGGTCGTCGCCGACGACGACCGCATCGACGGTCGCTATCTGGAGGTTCACCAGGGCATCCTGTCGATGCTCGCGACGCAGAGCCCCGTCGCGACCGACCTGCGGATCGTTGCGGCCCTGCTGCACATCATCCGCTGCGTCGAGCGGATGGGCGACCAGTGCGTGAACATCGCCAAGCTCGTGATGCTCTCAGGCCCGAGACCGCCGAAGGACACGGAGATCATCAAGCTGATCGAAACGATGGGCGAGCTGACCCGTTCACAGGCGCGCCAAGCCAAGGAGGCGTTCGCCACGCGCCACGTCGCTCTCGCCGGGGAACTGGTCGGAAAGGACATGACCCTGTTCCGCCTGGACCGCCTAATCTTCAACCGCGCGGTCGAGATCGGCGAGAACGTCGAGGTGCGCGAATGGGCGATGTTCATGATCCTCGTCTCCCGTGCGCTCGAGCGCATCGGCGAGAACAGCTTCGAGATCGCGGAGCAGACGGCGTTCGTCGTCTCCGGCCTGTTTCGCGAGTTCCCGGATCCGTAGCCTGGATCTCGCCGATCCAGGCTCAGCCGATCGGCAAGCCGAGGACGAGAAAGTCGCTGAGACCGTGGCCGGCGAAGTCGGCCGGGTCGATCAGCGAGAAGAGGACCTCGCAGCGCGCCTGGAGATCGGCGGCCACCGGTGCGATCGAGCGCCAGCTCACGTCATCGAAGACGACGATCCCACCGGGGCGCATGCGCGGAAGCCACGCCTCGAGGTCCGCTTCCACGGCTGGGCGGCTGTGGTCGCCATCGATGTGGAGCAGGTCGACTGTGCCCGGATCGAAATGCTCGGCGGCGGTCAGGGACGGCTCCCGCAGCAGCGTGAAGACCTCGCCGTATCCCAGATCGCGCATGCGCTGAAGCATCCCGGCGCAGACGGCGTCGTAGTCAAGCTCCGCGATGAACGTGGTGATCTGATCCGCCAGCTCGTGGCCCTGCCCGGGGTCGTCGTAGACATCACCGCAATAGGGATCGATGCCCCACACGCGAGCGCCGGTCACGCGGCGCGCAGCCGCGCTCAGGGCCACCGAGCAGCGACCGTGGTAGACACCGATCTCGACGATCCGTTGCAGGCCGCGCTCGGTGATCAGCCGGCCCAGAACCTGCCCCTTGAACGCCGGCGAGCCTCCCCCGAAATCGGCGGGCACGGTCGCGACCGCGCGGTCGATCTCCTCCGCGAGGGTGGGCCGTGGGAACAGCTGGTCTGCAAATGCGCGCAGCCTCGGGATGCGAGCGGCCGTGTAGATCGGATGCTGCCCCAGCCGGCTCTCGGGATTGTTGCTGAGGACGGCGTGGCAGTGGCTGCCGAGCCGGGCGGCGCCGTCCTCCTCGCCGGCGGTCGCGAGGACGACCATGTCGGCGCAGCGATCGAGGTCGACTCCTACACTCGCGGCCGCGCCGGCGATCTTGTCGACCACCGCCGACGGTTCGGCAGCGGGCGCGTAGAGGAGCAGGGTCGCGTCGTCGCCCTCGCCGAACACCGAGGCATATGCGGCCAGCAGCGCCGGATCCTCGGTGAGCTCGTCGGCGAACGCGAGCGTGACAAAGCTTCGTGTTGAAGGCGGGGGCATCGCTAGCGGGCAGGCGGATTCGGCTCGAGGGAGGCCTTAGCCGGTGATTCGGCCGCTACGCGCAAAGGTTGAGCGGACCTGCCCGGCGTCGGGGGCAGGCCACGCGGCCGGGCCGGGTTTCCGCTCACGAGGGAACCGGCGGGCACGTCCTGGAACACGACGCTTCCGGCTGAGACGGCCGTGCCGGCGCCGACCCGCCGGCGCGGAGTGACCGTCGCGTGGGTGGCGAGAAAGACGTCGTCCTCGAGCGTGACACGCCCATTGGCCACCGCATAGGGGGCGAGCACGCAGCAGCTTCCCACCACCGTGTCGTGGCCGATCGAGGCGTACGTGTTGAGGATCGAGAGGTCGCCCACGATCGTGTCGGGTCCGACGAAGGCGAACGGCCCGATCACGACCCCCTCGCCGAGGCCGGCGCTCGGCGCGACCCATGCCGTCGGATGGACGACCGTCGCGAGCCGCGCGCCACGGGCGATCAGCTCCTCGGCGAGCGCGCGCCGCGGAGCGATGTCGCCAAGGCCGATCGCGATCAGCTCTCCGTCGCGCGGCTGGTACTCGTCCGTCCGACCGAGCACCGGCGCACCGAGCTCCACCCCGTCGAGCGAGCCCGGGTAGGCGTCGAGGTCGTGCAGGAATCCGTCGACATCGAACCCGGCATCGCGCGCGTAGGCCGCGACTTCACGCCCGAAGCCGCCCGCGCAGGCCACGACCAAGCGGCTCATGCGGCTCATGCGGCGAGACTGCCCAGCGCGACACTGCCCAGCGCGAGACTGCCCAGCGCGACGTGTCCGGTGGAGATCGTGACCTGCCTGGTCAGCTCCGTAAGGAGGTTCATCCCATCCCAGCGGTGGTCGAAGCTGAGCGCCTCGCCGAAGGGCACGATCCGGTCGACGCCGCGGCCGCCGGCCAGCCGGACGAAGCGCTCGAGCTCCGCGCGCGGGAACCCATAGACCGCAAGCGTCTGGTCCCGTGGCGAGACGTGCGGGGCAAGGTCGGCAAGCGCGGGGAGTGTCACTTCGAGGAAGGTCCCGGCGCCGCAGTGCTCCCGGTCAAGGCCTGTGAGCGTGCTCAGCGTCAGGATCGAAAGCTCGTTGCCGTGGTCGCGCACGCGGGTGAGGGGCCGGTCGATGGCCGCGCCGGCGATCCATGCAAGCTTCGCCGTGACCGCTCCCAGCGGTAGCTCGTAACCGCGTGCTGTAAGTGCTCCGGCCAGACGCGCGAACAGATCCTCGCTCGCCGAGGCGGCCCGCTGCGGATCTCCGCACCACGCCACGAGACGGGGAGAGGAGCATCCCTGCTGGTCGAACCAGTAGGCATCGTTGCAGAGGCGGCGCGCGAGCTCCTCGCGCGCGCGCTCGCCGGTCGCGTGCCAGGCGTCGACGCTGATCGCCGCCAGTGAGAAACGGTCGATGAAGGACACGTCCTTCGCCCCTGGGCTGACGGGGAGCGATCGGAGCGCGCGCACGGTCTCGTCTCCTCCCCACACGAGCCGCACGTCGCAGGCGGCGGAGCAGACCGCGGTGGCCGAAAGCTCGCGCTCCCAAGTGAGGATCGCGGTGCCGGCGCGGATCGGCGCGAGCTCCGGTGCGCCGAGCGCCTCGTCGAGCGCAGCGCAGATACGCGCAGCGGCGACCCCTGCACGCGAGGACAGCCGCACGATGTTGCGGTTCCCAGCCAGGATCGACAGGGCAAGCGAGTACATCGTGATCGCGTCGACGTTCGCCGGGGGGACATGGAAGGCGAGGCCCCGCGGGACACGCATGCCGAGCGAACGTGCCTCGCTCGCCAGGCGAGCGGTGTTGGGCCGCCGAAGCCAGGATGCGAGCGCGATCAGGTCGGGGTGAGAGCGGGCTGCCGGGTCGCGGAACAGTGCCCGCGCGACCGCGTCGCATGCCTCGAGCGCGAGGTCGCCGAACGGCTCGACCACGGGCGCAACGCGGAGCTCGTCGAGCAGCGACTCGAGCTCGACGTCGCCGGGACCCGGCGCCAGCCGCCGCACGGTGCTCATGCCGCCGCCCCCAACCCGGCGGCATGGGTGTCGCTGCATCCCCGCAGCTCGGCGCGAGGCACGCGCCCGTGCAGCTCGACTGCGGCACCCAGCCAGCCGCAGCCGCAGCGGTCGCGCGTCAGCACGGTTCCGAGGTCCTCGGTCAGCAGCGAGTGGCCCGGATAGCTGGTCGGCAGCGAGCTCAGCACCTGGATGACCCCCGGCGTGCCGTCGGGCTGGATTTCCCAGGTGCGGGGATTGCGGATCAGGATGTCAGCGGCGTTGGGCGCGTGCAGCCGGCCGCGCTCACATTCGAGGAACACGGTCCCGATCTGCTCGACCATGCCGTAATAGCTTGCGACCCGGGCCAGCCCGGTGATCTCGGTGAGACGCTCACGGAACTCCGCGGCGCCGACGGCCTCTGCCTGGAGCTGCTTCCAGCCTCCGCCGTGGACGAGCACCGCGCGGCTCAGGTCGATCTCTCCCGGTGCGAGCTCGCCGAGGAAGTGACGCCAGACCATGAACGTGAACCCGAACAGGAACAGAGGCTCGCCCACGTGAGCCCCGAGCCATGCGTGAAGCTCCGCACGCCGCAGGCGCATGTCGGCGTCCAGCGCATAGAAATGGTCCCGACCGAACGTCGACATCCCGAGGATGCCCGCGGCCCGGGCGTTGAAGGACCGGCGCTCGCGCACGGTTTCACGGGCGTCGAGCACGATCATCGGACGTCGTTGCGTCCCGAGCAGGGCCTCCATGGTCCCCGCCAGGGTGCGCGTCTGGCGGCCGGCGCTCTCACGGTCCAGAAAGATCCGGCTGGTCGCGGCGCCCGACGTCCCGCTCGAGGTCAGGACCTTGAAGACCGCATCGTCGGGAATCGAGCGGAGCTCGTGGGACTTGAACAGCTGCACGGGCAGCCAGGGAACGTCCTGCAGCCGCTGCGCCGGCGTCGGCGACTCGCTCCACAGCATGGCCAGCACCGCCGCGTAGGCCGGGCAGCTCGCGCGGTGGTGCTCAGTAAGCTCGGCCAATCGCCGGCACAGCAGCGTCTCCTTCTCGTGCCTGGGGACGCTGTACGGCGGGCGCTCGAGCAGCGAGTCAAGCATTGGCCAGCGCCTTCAGCGCTGCGTAATCGACCTTGCCCGACGCGGTCACCGGCAGCGAATGGAGCTCGGTCACGGAGAACGTCCTGGCCGGGAGGCCGAAGGCGCGGGCGAGCTGCGATCCGACCGTCGCCGGCGAGCGCCCTGCTCCCACCTCGACGAAGATCCGGATCTGCTCGTCGCGATCACAAAGCGCGGCCGCCGGGCCCTCCTCGGTCAGCCTCGCCTCCAGGTCGTCAAGGCTGATCCGCAGTCCATAGGCCTTGGCGAAGCGCGCCAGCCGCCGCGTCGCGTAGAAGAAGCCGTCCTGATCGGCGTAGCCGAGGTCCCCGGTGCGCAGCACCCCGCCGAGCAGGTCGCCGTCAGCCAGATCTGCCGGCCCGGTCGCGTACCCGAGCATGACGTTGGGGCCGCGGTAGACCAGCTCGCCCTCCTCGCCGGCCGGCAGGACGCGACCGTCATCGTCCTCGACGCCGAGGTGTCCGCCCGGGATCGGGATGCCGATCGCCGAGATCTTCTCGCGCAGCCGCTCGGGCGGCACGTAGGCGATCCGCGCGGTCGCCTCGGTCTGTCCGTACATGACCACCAGCCTGGCGCGGCGGCGGCGCAGCTCGTCGTCGAGCGATTGCTTGCGGCCGGGCTCGAGGCGCCCACCGGCCTGCGTCATCGTGCGCAGTGAAGGAAGCTCGCGCCGGCGCCAACCGACGCGCTCGAGGATCGCGTAGGAGTAGGGCACGCCGGCGAACGACGTGCAGTGGTGGCGCTCGAAGGTGTCCCAGAAGGCGGGCTTGATGATCCCCTCCGCCGGCAGGACCACCGATCCTCCTGCCAGCAGGTGGCTGTTGAGGACCGACAGGCCGTAGGAGTAGTGGAACGGCAGGCTCGCGATCGCCCGCTCGGCCGGCCCGATCTCCAGATACTCGGCGATCGATGTCGCGTTCGCCTCGAGGCTCGACGCGCTCAAGCGCACCAGCTTGGGACTGCCGGTAGACCCCGACGTCGTCAGCAGGAGCGCGAGCTGCGGATGAAGCTGATGCGGGGGGGCGCCGCCACGCTCACTGACGGTGCCGTCGGGGTGCAGCACGAGCCGCGGCTCGTAGCAGCGCTCGAGCTCCGCCAGCCGATCGGCCTGCATGTCGTCATCGACGAGCACGACGGCGTGGCCGGCCGCCAGGGCGCCGAGGTAGTTGATCACGGTCGTCGCGTCGGTCCGGCAGCGGCAGAAGGCGAGCGACCTCGGAATCCGGGCGAGACGCTCGGAGGCCCGCTCGACCTCGCTCGCAAGCTCGGCGTGGGTCCAGACGCGACCGGTCCGCTGCTCGATCAGGGCCGTGCCGTCTGCCGACGGGATCGGGAGCACTCAGATCACCATGCCGCCGTCGACGCCGAGCACCTGCCCCGTCACGTAGGAGGCATCATCGGACGCCAGCCAGACGATCGCCCGGGCGACCTCGTCGGGCGCTCCGATGCGCCCGAGGGCAACCGACGCGACTCGTTGCTCGTAAATGCCGTCGGGCAGGCTGCGGACCATGTCGGTGTCGATGAAGCCGGGGGCGACCGCATTCACCCGCACCCCGGCCGGGGCGAGCTCCTTGGCCGCCGAGCGCGTCATCCCGATGACCGCCGCCTTCGAGCCGCCGTAGGCGACCTGGCCGGAGTTGCCGACCACGCCGATGATCGACGTGACGTTGACGATCGCGCCGCCCCCTGCCCTTGCGAGGAGACGCGCGGCGACCTGGGTTGTGTTGAGGACTCCGAGCGCGTTGACGGCGAACGTCCTGGCCATCGAGTCGGCGCCGATCATGCCGAGCAGGCCGTCGTCGAGCACGCCGGCGTTGTTGACGAGGACGTCGAGGCGCCGGTAGCGACCGAAGATCTCGTGCATCGCCGCGGTGACAGCGTCGGCGTCGGCCACATCGAACGCGAGACCGGCGTGCTCGCCGCCGAAGCGCTCACGCAGCTCGCGGCCGCGATCGTCGAGCTGCTCACGGCTGCTGTTGCCGTTGAGGATTACCGTGGCCCCGCGCTCCGCCAGCTGCGAGGCCGTTGCCCAGCCGATGCCGCGCGTAGATCCTGTGACGAGCGCGACCTTGCCGCTAAGGCTCACAAACCACCCCGAGGCGCCCGAGAAGGTCGACCGCGGCTTGGTAGTCGGACAGTCCGATGACGTCATCGGTGTCCAGCAGGACCCCGTATGCATCCTCGATCTCGGCCACCAAAATCATGTGGCCGACGGAGTCCCAGTTCTCGTGGTTGCCGTAGGCGAGCGCAGATACGTCGACGCTCTCCGGAAGCGAGAGCGCCTGCCGGAATACCTCTGTCAGCGCAGGACTTACCAACGTATCGGACACAGCTACCTCCCGAAACGAACGAAGGGAACGTCCCGGTGATCGGTCGGCTGACGGCGACCTTTAGCCCGCGCGCCGCCGCCCTCAAGCCGGACCCTGGGTTGCCGACTACGGGGGCATGTCCGCGACGCAAGACGGCCACCTCGATCAGACGGGTCAGCCGGCGGGCGCACGGGCGGCGAGCCTCGAGTTCGTCCACTCCGAGACGATCCGTTATCTGCGGCCGGAGCTACCGCCACTCGATGATGTGGCGCGTTACTACGCGCTGTCCGAAGAGGCACATTTCTACTCCAACGGCGGACCGTGCTGCCAGCGGCTGGCCAGCCGGCTCGCGGCGTACGTGGGCAGCGTCAGCTGCGTGCCTGTCGCGAACTGCACGCTCGGGTTGATGGCTGCGCTGCGCGCGGCGTGCGGCACCCCGGCGGCCAACCGGCGAAACCTGATCGCGGTGCCGTCGTTCACTTTCACCGCGTCGGCTTGCGCCATCCGGTGGGCCGGGTTCGAGCCGCTGTTCGTCGATGTCGACGCTGACTCCTGGCAGCTCGATCCACAGCGGCTGCGACAAGCGCTTGCTCGGTACGGCGGCTTGGTGGCCGGGGTGATGGGCTGCTCGACGTTCGGGACCGCAGCGCCCACGGCGGTCCGCGCAGGCTGGCGCGAGGTGTGCGCCGACGCAGGCGTTCCGCTGCTCGTTGACTCCGCCGCAGGCTTCGGCGCGCTGGATGAAGCGGGGCGGCTGCTCGGCAGCCAAGGCGACACCGAGATCTTCTCCTTCCACGCCACGAAGCCGTTCGCGATCGGTGAGGGCGGGGCAATCGTCACCTCGGATCCGGACGTCGCGGAGCGAATCTCCCGCATCATCAACTTCGGGATCGATCCTGAATCGCAGACCACCACGGTCGCCGGACTGAACGCGAAGATGTCCGAGCTGCAGGCCGCGACGGGCCTGGCGGCGCTCGATCGCTTCGACCAGACGCTCGCCGCCCGGCGAGACACCGTGCGGCGGCTGAAGGCTCATCTCGCCCCATACCCCTTGACCTTCCAGGCCGGCTCCACGGGCTCGACGTGGCAGGCATTCCAACTACTTGTGCCCGACGAAACCGTCAGGCGGCGCGCGGTCGCACTCGCGAAGACACTCCGGATCGAGGTCAGAACGTATTTCGACCCGCCGCTGCATCGCCACGCTGCATTCACCCGCGCGCCCGTTGCCGGCGACCTGGCCGTGACCGAGCAGCTCGCGCGACGGTCCCTGTCGCTGCCGATGGCGAACAGGCTCGGATCGCGACCGACGGCCCGGTTGACCGAGCTGATCAACGACGTGTTCGAGGGACGCTAGCTGCTTGCTGCCGCGGCGCGGACCGCGGCGAGCAGTTACAGCGGCACCGGCGTGAGCCGGTCGACGACGCTGCTGCCTCGCTGCGCCGCCGCCACCAGGGCAGCGAGACGCTCGAGCATCACCGCGCTCGAGCATGCCTCGAGGACCGCTCTGCGGCGTTGTCCCCGTTCCGGCGCGCGCTCGAGCAGAGCGCCCGCCGCGTCCGCGAGGCCTGCCTCATCGATGTCGACGACGTCGGCTCCGAGCACTGCGTGCGCCGCTCCCTGGCGGGCGGTCGCGACAGCCGTGCCGGCGGCTGCGGCGACGAGCGCGCGCCGATCGAAGACGTCGCTGCAGTCCAGAGACACAACGCCGTCCGCCTGCCCAGCATACGTCGCATAGACCTCCTCCGAGCTCGTCGGCAGTAGCAGCTCGGCGTGCGGAACCAGCTCGGCGGCGAGCCGCGCCAGCGCAGGCGTGAACATGCTCGGCAGCAGCCGCAGCCGCAGCCGCAGCCCACGGCGCGGCGCCAGCGCCGCCAACGCTCTCGCGCAGGTCTCGAGGTCGTGACCGGGCAGCAGCGCGAGAACTCCCGCGCCGCCGCTGCCGGGCTGCGGGGGAACGATCGGGGGCGGCAGATACGCGACGCGTCCTTCCTCCACGCCCAGGTCGATGATCGCCTGCGCGACGCCCGGCGTGGCGGCCCACACCGCCGTGACGCCCGCGAGGTACGCCGGGTCCGCCGGCGGCGCTGCCAGCCGGAGCACGTCACCGTGCCGACGCGCGGCGGTGTAGAGGCTGCCGGTTGGGACCGCGATGCGCAGCGCAGTGGACGAGCGCAAGCGCGCCTGGGCAACGCCGAGGCTCTTCTCCTCCGTCTCTGACAGCTCCGCGACAAGCCACGTCGGCAGCCGGTCGCGAGCGCACGGGCTGAGGCCGCAGTGCTCGAGCGCGAGCAGTAGCGCGCGGGTCTCGGCAGCCTCGGCGGCGACCGAGCGAAGATGGCCTTCGATCGACACACTCGTGCCGTAGTTGCATTCGTGCGGGATCAGCGGTAGCCCAGCGCGCACCGTCAGGCGTCCGCCGAACACCCCTGCG
>Ga0302326_10023549_pt1 | contig 12543 bp, 11 predicted proteins | sample Palsa_T0_3_FD_202264 | JGI IMG/M metagenome (GOLD analysis project Ga0302326, IMG submission 202264) | Peat permafrost microbial communities from Stordalen Mire near Abisko, Sweden - Palsa_T0_3 | ecosystem: Environmental > Terrestrial > Soil > Palsa > Peat permafrost | place: Sweden: Abisko... | reverse complement strand
ATTTGGGCTACATCGGGAACGGATATCTGGCGGAATTCCCAGGCTGTCCGCCGGTTCCCGGCGTTTAGCTGCAGTCCGCAATGAGGGTACGGGATTTAAAGGGTACCGGGGAAGAAACCGCAGGTCCCTCCACTACGCTTCGCTCCCGTCGGGATGACAATTTTTTTGTGCCCGCGAAAGCTTCAGCGAGAAGTACTTGCCCCGCGAAAGAATTGTCATCCCGACCGGAGCGAAGCGTAGTGGAGGGACCTGCGGTTTCTTTCCCCGGTACTCACACTGCACCTCAGAGGCGTCTCTTCAGCCAGGCTAGGCCGTTGGAGGTCCCACCCTTCGGGCGGTATTCGCAGCCGATCCATCCCTCGAAGCCGAGTTCGTCGATCAGATCGAGCACGTAGTCATAATTCAATTCGCCATGATCGGGCTCGTTGCGTGCCGGAACACTCGCAATCTGGATGTGGCCGACGCTTTTGTCTGCCAGGTATTTCCGCAGCTTCATGCTCACGTCGCCTTCCACAATCTGGCAGTGATACAGATCCATCTGCACCTTGAGTGCGGGGTAGCCGACGTCGTCGACAATCGCGTGGGCCTCGTCTTGCCGATTCAGGAAATAACCCGGCATGTCACGGGAATTGATCGGCTCTATCAGCAATTCGACCCCTGCAGGCTGCGCCAGTGCAGCCGCCCATGCCAGGTTAGCGACGAAGGTGCTTCGCGAGCCGGGCTGCAACCCGGCCATCACATGCACCCGCCGGCAGTGGAGTGCCTGCGCATAATCAAAGGCCGTGTGCATAGCGGCGCGAAACTCCGTCTCCCTGCCCGGCAGGCTGGCCAGCCCTCGTTCGCCCGCTGACCAGTTTCCCGGCGGGGCATTGAACAGCGCCTGGACCAAGCCGTGCGATTGCAGCCACGCCGCCAATTGTTGCGCGGGATATTCATAGGGGAACAAATACTCCACTGCCGTAAATCCATCTTTGGCAGCCGCGGCAAAACGGTCAGGAAAAGCATATTCCCCATACATGAAGCTTAGGTTTGCGGCAAATCGCAACATGAGCGGAACTCCTACCAGGAAGCGCCAAAATGCTGGCGCAATTGCTCTATCTGTTGAGGCGTGAGCGGCTCCGGTTTACCACCTGTAACGAGCCACAGTCGCGCCGTTTCTTCCAGTTCTTCGAGCGCGGCCATTGCGCTTGCGGGGGTGCTGTGCCAGACGTTGGGACCCAGCCGGTCCAGCATGACCGCGCGGATGGGTGTGCCCTGTGCTCGCATCCGCTCGATCGTCCGGGCGACCAAATCACCCACCGCCGGGTCTCCCGGACGGTGATATTCGATCAGCGGCACGTGACCCACCTTCATCACGAAATAAGGCGTAAGCGGGGGCAGAATATCCTCTCGCTTCCACACTCCAGCCAGCGTAAGCGCAACCAGGTGGGTGGAGTGGGTATGGATGACACAGCCTGCATTCGCATCTGCAGTGTAGATGCGCCGATGCAGAGCCAGAGTCTTGCTGGCACGATCGCCGCTTACCTGCACCCCGTCCGCACCAACCTTGGCCAGCGCCTCCGGCTCAAGGAAACCCAGGCATGCTTCTGTGGGTGTGATGAGAAACCCATCCGGCAGACCAACGCTTATATTTCCCGCGGTGGAGTGAACATAGCCGCGCTCGAAGAGAGAGCGGCCGACGCGACAAATCTCCTGCCTCAACTGCAATTCGTTCATAGCTCAAGCCACAAAGGCGAAGGCTTTCGAGAAAAAGTCAGGCGATCCAAAGTTACCCGATTTCAAAGCAAGGTGGAGTCCACCCGCATAACACCAGGGCACGCCGGGATCAATCTGCGGGCCGATCTGCAATTGCGTAATCCCCAGAGCCTGCACGCAGATGCCGGCTGTTTCTCCTCCCGCGACCACCAGGATGCCCACCCCGCGCTCTACGAACGCGCGCGCCAGGGCGGCCATCGTGTGTTCAATCAGGGGCGCATCGGCGGGATTGACCCGTTCCGGCTCGGCGGTGGAGTAGACGAGCAAGGGGAGCTCAGCTTCCGTGTGCCAACAGGCATCAGCCCACGCGAGCACTTTGGCGATTTGCAGTTCGAGATCCGCGGTGGGCTGCAATTCGTAAGCCTCGCCACCCTCGCGAAGGAAGCGCTGCACCTGCGCGTTGGTCGCGGGCGAGCAACTTCCAGCAAGGATGGCCTTTCGTCCGCGCGCCGGCGGCAGGGCAATCGGACTACCAGGACGGAAACCCCAATTGCGCGCCAGGCTGCTGCCGAGTCCGGAGCCGGCAGTAAGAAAGGGAGAATTGCGCAGCGCTTCGGCGAGTCTGCCCAGATCATCGTCGCTCAGCGCATCCACAATCGCGATGGAGATTCCCTGGGCCTTCAGCTCATCCATCCGGCAGCGGATCTCCTCCGCCGATTGTCCCACCGTTTGATAGTCGATCAGTCCCACCTTGCGGCCTTTGGACGGATTCAGTTGCCCCTGCAGTACCCGCACCAGGTTGGCATCGGTCATGGGTGTGAGGGGGTGATGGCGCATCCCGCTATCGGAGAGCAAAGTATCCCCAAGGAACAGGTGCCCATGAACCACGGTCCGCCCGTTCTCAGGAAACGCCGGGGTCGCGATGCTGAAATCACAATCCAGTGCGTCCATGAGTGCTTCGATGACAGGCCCGATGTTGCCCGCCGTCGTGGAGTCAAAGGTGGAACAGATTTTGAAGTAGATCTGCCCGGCGCCCTGTTTGCGCAGCCAACGGCAGGCATCGAGCGAAAGCTTGACGGCAGCGGCGGCGGCCACGGTGCGCGACTTAAGCGCGACCACGACAGCGTCCGCATCTATTTGTTGACTTGGCGCCGGAACATCTACGATCAAGACCACCCGCATACCGGCACGCACCAGGTTGTTGGCCAGGTCGGTAGCCCCGGTAAAGTCATCCGCGATGCAGCCCAAAACAATCAACTTCAGATCGCCTGTTCTTTCTGGTACTGGCGAATGACGGAGAGGAAGTCGGGATCGGCCGAAAGGCCCAGCCGGCGTGCCCGGGCGCTTTCAAAAGCAGTCGGCCAACCAAAGATCATCCTGGCGATCGCCGGGTCTTCTTCAAATTGGACGAGTGCGCGTGCAGTGCGACCGCCTGCGGCTTCCAGCGCATCCAACATTTCCTTGACGCTGACCGTGAGCCCGGGCAGGTTCATGGCAGTGCGGCTACCCCACGCTTCCTGCGTGGCTTCGGCGGCGGCAAGCAGGCCTTCGATGGCGCGTTTCGGCGAGGCGAGGGCGGCAACTGCCTCGGGCGGCACCGGGCAGATTGCCTGCTGCCCGTTGAGCGGCTCGCGGATGATGGAAGAGAGAAATCCAGAGGCGGCGGCATTAGGGCGGCCTGGACGCACCGTTACCGTCATCAGGCGCACGCTGCGTCCATCGATCAATCCTCGCCGGCTGTAGTCCGCAACCAACTGTTCGCACATAAACTTCTGAATGCCGTAGGAAGTTTGCGGAACCGGCAAGGTGTCGTCGTGGATCACCCTGGGCAGCGGGATGTCCACATCGCCGCCGAAGACGGCTACGGAGCTGGAGAAGACCAGCCGCGGTCTCCTGCATGCGCGTAAGGCGTCCAGTAGAGCGCGCGTGCTATCCAGGTTGGAACGCAGGCCCAGATCGAGGTCTGCTTCGCATTCCGCCGAAACTGCCGAGGCGAGGTGAAACACCAGATCGGGACTCTCACGCTCAAGGTCGCTGCACTGCTTCAGCAAGGTGCCGGTCCAGGCACGCACCCGCGGATCGGAGGCCACGTCGGCTGGGGGCGGGACCAGGTCGGCGAGCACCAGCTCGACCAGCCGGTCACCTGAAACGTTTCCACGCCAAAGCAGGGTACGCGCCAGCCGGCTGCCGAGAAATCCCGCTCCACCCGTGATAAGCACCTTCATGGTGAACAGGTTACCATCGTTGTCGGGCCCAGTTTGTCTGCATCACAGCTAGGAGAGGTGTTGTTTATGCGTAAGTCCATTTTGTCTCAACCCGCAGCGGATGCCTCTTTGCCCTCAGCTCATGAGTGGCTGGATCTGCATGAACTCGCCAGCGCGGAGATCTCCTCAGAAGACGCGCAGCATCCGTTCGAGAATGCACTGCCGGGAGGGAAGGGAGGCTGGAGAGCGGCTGTGCCAGGCCCGCAAGTGATTCGCTTGAACTTCGACCACCCGCAGGCGATCCGGCGGATTCGTCTCGAATTCCGAGAAGCGAACAGAGAGCGGTCGCAGGAGTTCGCCCTGTACGCGACTTCAGGAGCGGATCAGAAAAGAGAAGTGGTTCGGCAGCAATGGACATTCAGTCCGGGCGGTTCCGCTGTCGAGGTCGAAGACTATACGGTGGATTTGCCCGCTGTTGTATCCCTGGAGTTAAAGATTGATCCAGGGCGCCACGACCATCAGGCCATCGCTACGCTCGAGTCCATTTCGATCGCATAGAAATGCCGGCTGACGGTGAATGTCAGCCGGCCGAACGCTTATTTATACCTCGACGGTTGCGTGTTTCGCCGCCTTTGAGACCTGGGTTTCTCCTCGCAAAAGTAAAGCCTCCTTGGGATTGATAAAGAGGCCGGGCATAGATATAACCAACTCTGGATGCAATACACGCGACGCGAAACGATTAAATTGCTGGGATACTCGGCAGCCTGGGCACGAACGAAGGCTGCGTTCGCCGATACAGCCAACCTACCCCTCACACCAGGGCCCTTCAAGGCGACGCGAGCATCGCTCGATGCTTACCGCGTTCCGGACTGGTTCCGCGATGCAAAGTTCGGGATTTGGTCCCATTGGGGACCACAGTCGGGGGTCGAGGACGGGGATTGGTTCGCGCGCAACATGTATATCCAGGGAACTCCGCAATATGAGTACCACCTCAAGACCTACGGACATCCATCCAAAACGGGCTACAAAGACCTGGTCCCGTTGTTTAAGGGAGCCAGGTGGGATCCCGAGCATTTGATGGACTTGTATGTGAAAGCAGGCGCTAAATACTTCGTCAGCATGGGTGTCCACCACGATAACTACGATATGTGGAACTCGAAGTATCAGCCTCGCTGGAACTCGACAGCCGTTGGGCCTATGCGCGACATCGTTGGTCTTTACAAGCAAGCGGCGCGCAAGCGTGGACTGCGCTTCGGTGTAAGCGAGCATCTCTCGAACAGTTTTGACTGGTTCGCACCGGCGCACACCAGTGATACGACCGGTCCGTTGGCCGGAGTGTCCTACGACGGCACCGATCCAATGTTTGCCGATCTCTATCACAATTACACTCAGATGCCGCACGACTTCGCGAAAACGGCGAAGGCTATGGGGCGCGTCGCACCCGACGAGTGGAAGTTAGAGTACTTCAACCGCATCAAAGATCTGATCGACCAGCATCAGCCTGACCTGCTTTACACCGATGGTGGCATTCCGTTCGAAGAGTATGGCCTGGCCACCGTGGCCGAAGTGTACAACGTGAGTGCCGGGCTCCATCAAGGCGAGGTGGAAGCCGTCTATTGCAGTAAAACTCCCGGTGATTGCTCGGTAGGCACCTGCATTGTGGACCATGAACGAGGGGTTTCCGATGCCATTTCTACCGAGCCTTGGCAGACTGATACCTGCATCGGAATCTGGCATTACCAGCGCGGCCAGGTCTACAAGACTCCCAAGAAGGTGATCGATCTGCTGGTCGACATCGTCAGCAAGAATGGCAATCTGCTGCTCAATTTCCCTCTGCCTAACAGCGGGGAACTCGACGCCGAGGAGATGAAGGTGCTCGAAGGCATCACTGCGTGGATGAAGGTGAACAGCGAAGGCATTTATAGCTCGCGTCCCTGGACCATCTACGGTGCCGGACCATCGACGGAAGTGGTGGTTCCGCAGAACGGCTTCAACGAGAACAAGCAGCCCGCGTTGACGGCGGAGGACATCCGTTTCACCACCACAGGAAAAGTCCTCTACGCCTTTGTGATGGGCACTCCGTCAAATGATGTGGTCATCAAGGCGCTGGGAACGAGCAGTCCGCAGCAGCCGGGAAAAATACTCAACGTAGAAATGCTGGGACACCAGGACAAGCTGCATTGGAAGCAGGAGAAGCAAGCTTTGCAGGTTCGCGTGCCGTCAGCCAATATGTCTGACATTGGCGTTACTTTGAAAGTGACGCTGGCCTGAAAGGTTTCCATGCGACTCAAGTTGCTTATCACTGCTTTCTTGCTCGCCGGGGGTGCAATGGCCTGGGGCCAGGGAGTAGACAGCTCCATGCTTCTGCAACCGCCCTCGGATAGTTGGCCCCAGTACAACGGTACGTATAACGCGCAACGCTACGCGAAGCAGAAGCAAATTACTCCCCAGAATGTGGGCACACTGGCTCTTGCGTGGGCTTTTCAAACCAAGGTGGGCGGGGAGATCAAGTCCACTCCGTTGCTGGTGGATGGGGTAATTTATTTCACCACCGTGGACAATGTCTGGGCATTGGATGCGCTTTCCGGCCGGCAGATATGGCACTATACGTATCCGCCGGGCCCTGGTTTGCATATTGGCAGTCGCGGCGTCGCGATGTACAAGGATCAGCTGTATTTTCTGACTCCCGATGGCCATTTGATATCGCTGAATGCCAAGGACGGCAGCGTGCGATGGACGGTGACCGTCGCGGACGTCACCAAGGGATATTGGACCAGCATGTCGCCCCTGGTGGTGGGGAATCACGTGCTGGTTGGCACCTCCGGGGATTTCGACAATCTTGTTGGGTATCTTCGGTCGGTTGATCCTGAAACCGGCAAGACGGAGTGGCAGTGGAATGCTACGCCTCCCTTGGGAACGGCCGGCGCGCCCACTGGCGGCAACAGCTGGATGACCGGGACCTACGATCCCGATCTAAACCTGGTGTATTGGGGTACAGGAAATCCTACGCCTGTGCTTACCGGGTCGACCCGTCCGGGGGACAATCTGTACACCTGCAGCATCGTTGCCCTTAATCCGGACACAGGAAAACTGGCCTGGGCTTTTCAGCCATCCCCGCACGATACCCACGATTGGGATGCTGCCGAGACGCCGGTCCTGGTGGATGCCATGTTTCAAGGCAAAGAGCGGAAGATGCTGTTGCAAAGTTCCCGCAATGGTTATTTCTTTGTCCTCGATCGAACCGATGGCAGCAGTCTGCTCACGGTGCCGTTTGGGCCGGTTGACTGGGCTCTTGGAGTGGACAAGCAGGGGCGTCCGATTCCTAATCCGGCCAAGGAGCCGGCCCCCGATGGACGCTTGATTGCGCCTGATGAGAGCGGGATGACGAATTTCCGTGCCCCCAGCTTTGACGCAAAGAACGGGCTCTTTATCGTTTCCGCCCACCCAAGTTACAGCATTTACTTCGCCAAACCGGCTGATGGTACCTACGGCTGGGCAGGCGCTGATTATGGCTTGTGGGGCAAGGGAGTTATCGAGGCGATCGATTATCAAACGGGCAAGATTCGCTGGACGCATGAACTGGGCTCTGGGACGCCGGGTGCGGGAGTTCTGACGACTGCCTCGGGGCTCACCTTCACGGGAGATACAGAGGGCAACGTGCTTGCTCTCGACAGCAGTACGGGTAAGACGCTTTGGCATGCCGGCTCAGGAGCAAAGATGGCTTCATCGCCGATTACTTATGAACTCGGCGGACGTCAGTATCTATTAGCCGGCAGCGGCGACGTGCTTTTTGCGTGGGCGCTGCCTCAATCGTAATTGCGCCGATGTCACCCCCTTGTGAAGTCAGTGCGGCGTAGGTAGGCTGGTGGCACCGGAGGAAGACGATGCAACGGACGATATTGGCGTGTGCAATGGCGGGATTGATGATTTCGGGTACGGCCCTGGGCCAGGGAAGCTCGATTCCCAGTGAATTGCAGGGAAACTATGCTCGCCTCAAAGCGAACATCCTGAAAGCGGCGGATAAGATGCCGGCGGAAAACTATAGCTTTAAGCCCACTCCGGATATTCGGACCTTTGCACGTGTCGTGAACCACGTGACTGAGGCGCAGCTGCACATTTGCGGTGCGGCCAATAACACGGATGCCGGCGCGCTGCCGAAGGTGCCGGCGGAGACAGCGGATAAGGCGGCAGTCGTCGAGGCACTCAAGGCGTCCTTTGCCGAGTGTGACAAGGCGTATGGGGGCCTGACTGATGCCAATATGACCGAGATGCTCACGGCCGGCCCCATGGGTAAGCGGTCACGATTGGGTCTCCTGTGGGGAAACGTCGCCCACGACAATGAGCAATATGCAACCCTGTCGTTGTATTTGCGCTTAAAGGGGCTGGTGCCGCCCAGCAGCGAAAAGTAGCTCCATCATCCTCATCAGTAAATCCCGCAATCACCAGACTAGACCCCAATCTCCAGACGTAAGTGGGTGGCCCAGGTCTCAAAAGCGAGACCTGGGCCACCCACTCAATATTCGCCCGGCTCAGCCAGCCTGAAAAAGCACCGTGAGTGTTACCTATAAAATTGTGATCTTGCCGTCAGGCGTTTTTGTGAAGGCGTGAAGCGTGTTGCCGTTCTGATCGAGATGACGCAAGGTCATCAGTCGTTCGCTTACCGAAATATGGCTGAACCCGTACAGAGTTGTGGTGTGGCGAACGTAGATTTGCGAGCTGGAAAAAACTCTACCCCCGCGAAAAATGTCATCCCGAACCGGAGTTGGGCGACTAGTCCGCCGGCGGCTGATCTGGCTCGCGCCGATGCCAGCGGTAAGCGGCCACCGAGTTTTTCCAGAAGAACTTCTCTTCGGCCACAGGACCTTTGGCCGCGACATAGTTGCGCACAATGGAAAAGGTTTCCTCGTAGGTCGCATGGTGGTCGCTATTGGGCCAGTCGCTTGCGTACAAGACATGGTCTTCGCCGAAGACATTCCAAAGCTCCTCCAGCCTGTCGTGATTAAAGCTCGGGGGCACGGGAGCCGTTTGTTCACTGCGCGCGAGCGCTACCTCAGACAGCTTGACGAAGACATTCTTATTTTTCGCCAGCTGCCGCAGCAGCGACCAATACTCATCGCGCGTAGCCGGCTGTGCGGGTTCCGGGGTACTTGGCAGGTGATCGATTACGATCCGCAACTCAGGAATGTGGTCCGCCACGCCAGAGATCGCTCGAATGAGGTTTACGTCGGGATTCGCGCTGTCGAGTACCAGGCCCTGTTCGGCCAACATCTTCAGCCCTGGGAGGAATTCGGGTTTCTGCGCATCCAGGCCCAAGTCCCGTCCCCACAAATTGCCGTAGCGTATGCCAAGAAACAGCGGATTGGCATGCAGCCGTTCCAGGGCTTTCTGGTAGGTAGCCGTTCCCGGAACCAAGTCGCCAACCGTGCCTACGATGATGGGATGGTTAGCGGCTACGCGCAGCACCCAGTCGTTATCGCTTGCCAGGGGGCTGGCCTCGATCACGATGGCGCCCACCACTCCGAACGGACGGGCAATGCGGGCATAACGCTCGGGCAGTGCAGCTTTGTAAAGCGCCGTATCGTTCTTTTCGGGCCAGGGGATGCCTCCCGGACGGCTGGGATCGAACAGATGAATGTGGGTGTCAATGACCGGAATTTTTGCGGGAAGCGCACGGGCGACCTGCGTGGCAGCCCAACTCCCGACGATCGAAGCACCGAGGGAGAGAAATTCGCGCCTCTGCATGGATCACCTCTCGAAGCGTTGCGCCAACCCTGTCACGGTATCAGATGAAATGCATTAGAATTCTCCTTTCTTTGGAGGACCTTTGTGCAAAGACGCCATTTCCTCACCTCATCCCTGGGCGCAGCGGCGGCTGCGTTGACCTCGAGCGACGCTCACGCGCAGACGCCTGGCCCCAAGAGCCGCGAGTACTATGAGCTGCGCAAGTATCGGCTACGTTCAGGGCCGCAAACCAAATTGCTGCAAAGCTACCTGGAAAGTGCGCTGATTCCCGCGCTCAACCGGTCCGGCTTCTCGCCCATCGGCGCGTTTAACCTCGACATCGGCCCCGAAACCCCAACCGTGTATTTGCTTATTCCTTCGACATCACTCGAGTCACTCGTCACGGCGGAGCTCCAACTCGTAAAGGATGAGGAATTCATGAAGGCAGCTGCACCCTTCTGGAACGCACCGGCGGCCGCGCCTGCCTTTGAACGGATAGAAAGCTCGCTCATGATCGCCTTTGAAGGCTGGCCGAAGTTGGTCGTGCCACCTGTAACTGCACAGCACGGAAAAAGAGTTTTTCAGCTCCGCACCTACGAGAGCCCGAGCAACCAGGACCACGTCGTCAAGGTGGAAATGTTTCACAAGGGGGAGTTTGAAGTATTTGCCCGTGCCGGTTTCTGGCAGGTGTTCTTCGGCGACACCTTGATCGGGCCGCGCCTGCCCCAGTTGACCTACATGATCGGTTACCCGGATATTTCTGAGATAGACGTGAAGTGGGATGCGTTTCGTGCCGATCCGCAATGGAAAACGCTTTCTGCTTTGCCCAGGTATAGTTCCGAATCGATTGTCGATACCATTTCCAACCTGGTGCTCAGGCCCACGTCATTTTCCCAGATATAGGGCTAATCATCGAGCCCGAGCTCTTTGATGCCTTTGCCGCCGTGTTTCTTCAGGTCCGCCAACAGCCCTTCGTCCGTCAGGTCGAGCGCGTGCGCGTGCTTCCAGTCATGGCGCACCACGTCATGCAGGCGATCGACGATGTGCTTGTCAATCACCTCGATGGCCAATTCGCGCCGGCTGCTAAAACTGCCGGGCGCCAGGTTGATCGATCCCACGATCGCCCTTTCTCCGTCGGCCAGGAGCATCTTTGCATGAAGCTTGAGACCCTTCAGTTTGCGCACCTCGACGCCCACATCATTCAGGATGCGTAACCCTCCGACGCCTTCCAGCAGTTTTTCTTTCTTGAGCGTGTGCGGAGGCCGCGCCATCGCATGCACTTTGACTCCGCGTGTTTTCGCCCGCACCAGGTGTTCGATAATCATCTGGTCCTGGTACCGTTCATTCTGTAACCACAGCGAATGTTTCGCTTCGTCAATGAACTGGGTAATCCGCTCGCGTCCATTTCCGCGGCACCAGATCAGATGAGCGTTGTTGCCGGAAGCAAAGTCCTGGCGGCTCCAGTCGGCTTCGAAGCACTCGATGATTTCCGTAACTTCATGCGGTTCCGTGGTGATGATTGCGTAATCGCGCGTCTCGGTCAGGTTTTCACTTTCCCAATTCAGCGATTTCACAAAGGCCGTAGTGTTGTCCACCACCATGGATTTTTCATGGGTGATGTCGAAGGCCGGATTGCTATCCAGTACCTGGACCCCGGCAGCCTCCAATGCAGCACGGCTTTCTTCGTTTTCAGAAACCCCATTGCGGCGCTTGGGGTTGAGCATGATGCGCACCTTCACACCGCGGCGCTGCGCTTCCACTACCGCCGCGAGCAAGGACGGATCGGTGAAGACGAACATCTTGATGCGCAGCGACTCGGTCGCGCGATGAATTGCGTCCAGGATCGGCTTAGCGGAATCGTCAGGTAAAACAAGCAGGGTACGGGACATCTGCGCCTCTAAAGAGCGGCCTTCACCGGTGTTGTATCGAACTGTACACTATACAGCTGGGCGTAGGTACCACCCAGGGCCAGTAGCTGATCGTGCGTGCCCTGTTCGGCGACCACTCCGTCTTTCAGCACAATGATTTTGTGCGCGTCGCGGATGGTACTCAGCCGGTGCGCAATGGTCAGTACCGTCCGGCCCTTCATCAGTCGTTCCAGCGCCTGGATGACCAGCCTTTCGGACTCGGTATCCAGCGCCGCCGTTGGTTCATCCAGGATAAGGATCGGATTGTTGCGGATAATGGCGCGAGCGATCCCTATGCGTTGCCGCTGGCCGCCGGAGAGAGTATCGCCGCGGTCTCCAACGAAAGTGTCGTAGCCATTCGGCATGCGGGCGATGAACTCGTCTGCGTTCGCCAGCTTTGCTGCCTCGACAATTTCGTCATTGGTCGCACCGGCGCGGCCGTAGGCAATGTTGTCTCGTACGGTTCCACGAAAGAGCACTGTCTCCTGCAGCACATAGCCGATCTGGTCACGCAAATTCTGCAATCGATAATCGCGGACATCGATGCCGTCTACCAGCACAGCGCCGGCGCTGGGATCGTAAAAGCGGGGAATCAGACTCATGATGGTTGATTTGCCGCCACCGGTCGGACCCACCACGCCGACCATTTGTCCCGGTTGAACGGTGAAACTCACATCGCGCAGTACGGGGCAGCTTTCGTCGTAAGCGAAAGCCACGTGATCAAAGGCGATTTCACCCTGGATCACCTTCTCGTGGGGCTCTGCCTTTTCCGGGAGGATGGAGTCGGCGTCGAGAATGGTTCGAATGCGTTCCACCGCGACGGCCGTCTGTGCGATGGAGTTGTTCATACTCGCCAGGTCTTTCACCGGCTTGAAAAAGGAACCCAGATAAGAGAGGAAGACAGTCAACTCACCCGCGGTCATTCCGCCCGTAAGGATAAGGAGGGAGCCGCGCCAGAGCACGAACGCAACACAAAAGGAAACGATGATGGCAACGATGGGCGAGAGCAGGGCTTT
>Ga0302326_10023548_pt1 | contig 12544 bp, 12 predicted proteins | sample Palsa_T0_3_FD_202264 | JGI IMG/M metagenome (GOLD analysis project Ga0302326, IMG submission 202264) | Peat permafrost microbial communities from Stordalen Mire near Abisko, Sweden - Palsa_T0_3 | ecosystem: Environmental > Terrestrial > Soil > Palsa > Peat permafrost | place: Sweden: Abisko... | reverse complement strand
CGAAGGCTTCGCCCGTCTTTTTCGGCCCACGTACGCTTAGGCGAACGTGGGGCACCCGTCCTATCTTTATCTGTCCCTTTGTGGCGGATAGAGATCGCTAGGCGTGGGTAGCGGTTTGCCTTGGCTTGCGGGAGAGGGCGTAAAGCAGTGCCACTAGCATGAAGAGCGAGCCCATGGCGGCCAGGCCCATGACGCGCAGGATCGACACAGTGTACTTGCCGGCGGTGGGACTGTAGTTGCAGCAATAGAGCAGGATCAGGTCGCTCACCGAGCCGATATGGTGGGTGCTGGCCTGAATCACTGCCAGGCGCACATCGCGCGGCTGGTAGTCGATGCCGAACAAATACTTCGACATGCGGCCGTCGGGCGTGGCAATCATGATCACGCTGGAGTGGGCAAACTGGTCCATCTTCCCATCCGGGCCGGGCACCCGCACGTAGTTGAAGCCTGTGGCCGACGCGAGATCGGTAATCGAAGCCTGCTGGGCGGTGAGAAAATGCACGCTGGAACCGGCATTCGGGGTTCCGAGCGAGTCCAGAAAGTGCGCTTTTTCCGCTGCGCCATCGGCGGGCGTATCCGCGGGATCGATGCTGGTGACCACGATGTCGTAGTCTTTGCCGGGGGTGAAGCCCACCTGGCGGAGCGTCCTGGCCAGGCCGCTGAGAACCTGGGGGCAAAGCATCTTGCACTTGTAGTAGACCAGCGCCATCACCACGGGGCGATGCTCAAAATACGCGCCCAAGGGCACATTGGTACCGCCGGAGTCGACAAAACGATCGTTGAGCGGGAGTTGATTGCCCAGGTTTTGGCTGATGCCGGCCTTCTTGAGGTAGGCGGGGGTCGATTGCGCCGCAGCCCCAACAGGTTTATCCGCGGAATACTGCTGTGCCCAGACGGGCACGACGAGCGACAGAACGAGACCAGCAGCAAGAACCGGCAAGGACCTGAAACGCATGCCTATAGACTACTCCGATTGCGCCTGCAATTCGCATGGTGATAGCCTGACTATTCGTTCTCGCTACCACTTATCCGCTTTCGGAGATACGCATCCATGCAGAAAAGCTACAACGGTCTTTCCTTGCCCACGGGGGGCGAGGCGATTCAATATGCCGATGGCAAATACCAGATTCCTGACCATCCAATCATCCCCTTCATTGAAGGCGACGGCACCGGGCGCGACATCTGGCGCGCATCGCAGCGGGTTTTTGACGCTGCAGTGGAAAAGGCCTATGCCGGGCGCAGATCGGTGAAGTGGTTTGAAATCTTCGCCGGTGAGAAGGCCTATCGGCAGTTCAGTACCTGGCTGCCGGATGACTCGGTGAACGCAGCACGCGATCTCCGGATTTCGATCAAGGGACCGTTGACGACGCCGGTGGGCGGCGGCATCCGGTCGCTGAATGTCGCCTTGCGGCAGATCCTTGACCTCTATTCGTGCATCCGGCCGGTGAAGCATTACCAGGGTGTGCCCAGCCCGGTGAAGCACCCGGAGAAGCTCGATGTGGTGATCTTCCGTGAGAACACAGAAGACGTGTATGCGGGCATTGAATTCAAGGAAGGTACCCCGGAAGTCAAAAAACTTATCGACTTCCTCAACAACGACATGCTCAAGGGCACCAAGAAGAAGATTCGCGAAGATTCAGGGATTGGCATCAAGCCGATCTCGATCACCGGGACCAAGCGGCTGGTGCGGTACGCGATCAAGTACGCGCTCGAGCATGGACGGAAATCCGTCACCCTGGTGCACAAGGGAAACATCCAGAAGTTCACGGAAGGCGCCTTCCGCGAGTGGGGCTACGAGGTGGCCACCCAGGAATTCCGCCAGCAGACGGTAACGGAGATGGAAAGTTGGATCCTGGGTAACCTCGAAGCCAACCCGAAGTTGACGGTGGAAGAAAACGCCGCCCTGATCGAGCCAGGTATCGCTTTCGGATCGGATGATTTCCGGGCCGAAATGTATAAGAGCGTGAAGGGTGTGATTGATTCCATTGGCAAGACCCATGGCAATGGGCAGTGGAAGAAGAAGCTCCTGATTAACGACCGGATTGCCGATTCCATCTTTCAGCAAGTCATCATTCGACCGGAGGAGTACAGCGTGCTGGCCTGCCCGAATCTGAATGGCGACTACATTTCTGACGCTTGCGCGGCGCAGGTGGGCGGGCTGGGCATTGCCCCCGGGGCCAATGTTGGCGACGGCTTTGCCGTATTCGAGGCCACGCATGGCACGGCGCCCAAATATGCCGATAAAGACGTGATCAATCCCGGATCGGTAATGCTCTCGGGCGTGATGCTGTTTGACTTTCTGGGCTGGAAAGAAGCGGCTAAGCTGATCGAGAACGCACTCGAGAAAACCATTCTGCAGAAGTACGTAACCTACGATTTTGAGCGGCACATGCCTGGAGCCACCAAGGCAAAGACGAGTGAGTTTGCCACGCGAATGATCGAAAACATGGGTTAGGAGAAATATGCGCAAGAAAGTAACCATCGTAGGAGCAGGAAATGTAGGAGCGACCGCGGCGCACTGGATCGCAGCCAAGGAGCTGGCCGACATCGTGCTGGTGGATGTGGTGGACGGCGTACCGCAGGGTAAGGGTCTTGACTTACTGGAAGCGCTGCCGATCGAGAAACGCGACGTCCACGTGATCGGGACGAATGATTATGCCGACACGACAAACTCCGACATTGTTGTGATCACCGCGGGCATTCCGCGCAAGCCGGGCATGAGCCGTGATGACCTGCTGCATACCAATTACAAGATCATGTCGGACGTGGTGGGCAAGGTGGTAGCTGCCTCGCCGAACGCCATCCTGATTATCGTTTCCAATCCGCTCGATGCTATGGCGCAAGCGGCGTTCAAGCTGGCTAAGTTCAACCGCGAACGGGTGATTGGCATGGCGGGAATCCTCGATTCCGCCCGCTTTCGCTCCTTCATTGCGGAGGAATTAAAGGTGTCGGTCGAGAACGTAACTGCGTTTGTGCTCGGTGGCCATGGGGACACGATGGTTCCTCTGCCGCGCTATTCGACGGTCGCCGGAATTCCGATTACCGAGCTGATGGATGCGGCCACGGTCGACCGCCTGGTGCAAAGGACGCGCGATGGCGGAGCTGAGATCGTGAAGCATCTGAAGACGGGCAGCGCCTACTATGCTCCTTCCGCTGCGGCTGTGGAGATGGTGGAGGCTATCCTCAAAGATAAGAAGAAGATTGTGCCTTGTGCTGCTTATCTTGAGGGCGAGTACGGCATCCATGGCCTCTACGTGGGTGTCCCCTGCAAGTTGGGGGAGCGAGGATTGGAACAGATTATCGAGATCAAGCTCACCAAGGAAGAAGACGCTGCGCTCAAGAAGAGTGCGGACGCGGTGAAAGAGCTGTGCGCTGTGATTGGGGTCTAAAGCTGTGAAGGAACGCGCCCGCCAGGTCGTGACTGCCAACGTTGCCGATGCAAAGGCAGTGTTGCAGCAGTTGCTGGAACTGGAGGGGCAAGTAGAGGCGGCCTCCGCCATCATTGCGGAGGCTTTCCTTTCGGGGGGTAAGTTGCTGGCATGCGGGAATGGCGGCAGCGCGGCAGATGCCTCGCATTTGACCACGGAGTTTGTCGTTCGCTTCGACCGCGAACGCCGGGCTTACCCGGCGATCTCGTTGGCCTCGCACGGTGGAGATTTAACCGCCATCGGCAACGATTATTCCTTTGCGGATCTATTTGCCAGGCAGGTACAGGCGTACGGTAAGCCTGGCGATGCCCTGGCGGTGTTTACCACCAGCGGTAACAGCGAGAATATCTTTCGCGCGCTCGTGGCGGCGAAAGATCTCAAACTAAAGACGATTGCATTCCTGGGACGCGACGGCGGCGAGTGCGCGGGGATGGCGGATGTTGAGCTCCTAGTAGGGGGCAAGATAACAGCGCGCATCCAGGAGGGTCATAAATTCCTGCTGCATACGATATGCGAGTTGGTTGATGAGCAGCTGGCGGATGCGGGCTAGCCGAAAAGAAACCGCAGATCTCTCCACACGTGGCCGTGTGAGTGCCGCGAGGTAGGAAATCTGAGTACGCTCGGTAGAAAAACATTTCCAGGAAGGGGCGTCAACACAGAGATCTCTCCACTGCGCTTCGCTCCGGTCGAGATGACAAATTTGTTGAGCCATTTCGGCCCTGCGGTCGATTGGATACTCAGACATCGACGTACAACAAATTTGTCATCTCGACCGGAGCGCAGCGCAGTGGAGAGATCTGCGGTTTGCCTTCGGCTAGCCCGCCGCGTCCTTTTCGGCCCACGTATCCGAATTTCCTGCGCGGGGCGCCACCAAGACCCGCGTGTGCGGCTTTCATTGAGGAAAGCCGCATGGAGTTCGACAGCGCCAGCTAGCTCGACAGGAAATCCGGAGTACGCTGGGGCGAACGTAGTACACCCGTCCAGTGACTCGGGCTGCCGTCGGTGCTCCAGGTTTCGGCTACCTTTGCCGAGATGCGCGCTACGGCGAAACTTACGCCCTTGAGATTGCGCTCTCGGGGCACACCGGGAATATCGCGGGGAAAGGGAGGGGCCGTGTAGACGGGCTTTCCGTAGCGATGGCAGACCTTGTATTCCTCGGCTTCCATCACTCCCACAACTCCTGCAAGAGATCCCGGCAACGCAGGCTGCCCGTTCATCTCCAACGCGGAAACAATCACCGCTCCCGCTGCCTGAGTTCTGTCGACCGCGTCTGAAAAGGCGTTGCGGTATTCCGGATTGAGCGTCCCCAAGCTGAGATTGATGACCTGGATGTCATGATCGAGGCACCAGTCGATAGCTCGGACAACGGCACGCAGGCTGGTGGCGAGTTTGCCATCGAAGATCTTGATCGCAACCAGATCTGCATCCGGATTCAGGTGGTGGATGATCGCCGCGACGGCAGTACCGTGACCAAGGTTATCTTCATAGCCAGCGATCGCTCCATCGGAAATGATGGTTATGCCATCGACGATCCTGCCCACATGAGGATGTGCGCAGCAGACGCCGCTATCCAGAACACCGATGCGCACTGGCCGGTTCATACGGTCACCATTCAATGGCTCTAGGCGGACTTCTTGAGCGGCATCACCACCAGGTTTGACGTCGTGTCTCCCTCCAGATTGATGGTGTGCAGCAGCTCCAGCGTCTTCGCGTCGTACAGCTCGATTTCAAACCCTGCGTTATAGATCATCAGTTTGGAGCCATCCGCGGTCATGCCGAAGGCCAGACGGGTGCGGCCGAGGAACTGACGCCGGTCAATGATCTTCTTGGTCTTCATATCAAAGACCCAAAATTCAGTAACCCGATCCCCCTGGGTTCCATAAACCGAGACCGTGTAGCCCAGCTTTCTATCAGGAGTGAGCATGAGCGGCTCCATTTCCTCCGCTGCGGGACCCACCGGGGTCAGATCGTAGGTCATGTTGGCCAGGTCGAGCTCCGCGATCCCAAAGACTCGCCGATGGACGTAAGGGTCCGAAGAATCGAAGATTCCTATGACCTTGCCTGACGGTTCATTGGGATCATTCACTAACCCGGCAAAGGAACCGTCACTGGAGGGGTCGGTAGGTTTCGCGAGCTCGATCTTCTTGACGAGTTTGAAATCGCTGGTGTTGAAGATCATGACGTTGTTGCGGAACAGGTAGAGCAGCTTGCCATCGGGCGAAACCCTGATGGTATTGCGGTAGCCGGTGGGCGGGGGCTCATCTTTCGGGTAGGGTACGATGCGTGTGATCTTACGCGCCGCCAGGCTAATCTCGAGGATCTGTGGTGGATCGATCTCGTAGTGGTCAATCTTCTTCACCACCGGCGTAGCGAACGTGTAGAGGAATTTCCCCGTCGGATCGACGGCAAAACCGCCTATGCGATAGTTCGTGTCATAGGTGTTCAGGGAAAACTTGTCAACGACCTTGCGGGTCGCCAGGTCAATCGAAACGATGGAGTTGTCTTTGAGCGTGGAGGCATACAGAGTCTTCTCATCGGGCGAAAGCACCAGGGTGCGCACGATGTCCGTCGGAAGGTCGATCTTATCGACGATCTTTCCCTGGGCCGAATCCATGACCAGCACAGTATGCGGCCAGACCCCGAGGTACATAAGTTGGCTGCTCGCTGGAGCGGCGAGGCTGCTGGCGGCCCAAAGCGAGAGACCCACAAAGGCGAAGATGGCGCGCATGAAGTTCCTCCGGGTTCAGCGGATCAGGTTCGGTGGATCAGGGGAAGACGATGTCTATATTGCGCCAGTCTTTGGTCGCGGAAGCGCATTTGCTGGTCCAGTCCGGAGAGTTGTTGAGGTGGTCAGGAACCTGGGCCGGCCAGAAGCAGGTTGCGTAGCAATCATAGATATCGCGCTCCACCGGCTGGCATAGCCCGGCTGTGCCTCCGGCGGAGTCGACCTCCCAGCCTGGCGAGAAAATGATGGTGCACCCCATCGGAACGTGGACTTTGGGCGCGGACCCGCCAGGGGCCTGGAGGGCAACGATGTCTTCCTTCAAAGCCTCTGCGTTGCTCTCGATACGATGCGCCTTCTGGTTGACGGCTCGAAGATGCTTCATGAAGCCTTCCTTTCTGAAAAGTGATCAAGAAACGAGGGATTCTGCGCCGCGATGGCGCCGTATACCTGCAGGCACTTATCGGTCCAGCCGCGGATCCAATCGCAATAATGGAGATTGGCATGGCCGGTATCGCCATAGCGGACGAACGCCTCGTGATGGCAGCCGCCGGCACATAGTGGCCGCGCCCAACACTCATGGCAGTCGTACTTGGTGTCGATATTTCCCCGGGTGAGGAAATCGTTTTGCTTTTCCCGGTCAATGCCAGTGGTCACGTTACCCAGTACATGCTGGTCGGAGTCGACGAACCGATGGCAGGGTGCGATGTCTCCAGACGGGCCCACGCCAACCATACCCAACCCCGCGCCGCAGGGAAGCGATTTGTTTACGCCCTGGTGCAGCTCGGAAAGGGTGTCGCTCACGTTGGAGAAACCGTGGTGCTCGCCTCGCAGCGCAAACTCGAGGTATTCATCCGCAAGCTCATTGAATTGCTCCAGAACGCTGTCCATCCCCGGCTCATTGATGGAGTAAAGGCGATTAGGGGAAGTGGTCACCGGAGCAAAGCCCACTTCGTAGAAACCGAGTTCGTGCTTCAGGTGCTGATAGATCTTCTTAACATCCATGGCTCCGGAGGTCATGGTGACGCGAGCGGCAATGGGGCGCGTCCGATGCTTGGCCAGCAGGTTTTGCACCTTGGGCTTGATGATGTCGTAGCTGCCGCGGCCGTTAGCGAACACGCGGAACTTGTCCTGCATCTCTTTGGGCCCATCCATGCTGACGGTAACGCCAACGGCATTCTCCGCCAGGTACTCGATGATGGTGGGCGTAAGCAGCGTCGCATTGGTGGTCAGGCTGAAGTCGATCTCGACCTTCAATTCCTCAGCCCGGGTTCGCGCATAGGCGACCACGTGCTTGAGCAGGGGGAAATTCATCAGAGTTTCCCCACCGAAGAAAGTAATGTGAACGCTTTTTCTTCCCTGCGACTCGGCAAAGAGATAGTCGACAGAACTTTTCGCCGTCTCCCACTCCATGAATTTCGGTTTGCCCTCGGGAGTGGCCACCTTGTCCTCGCCGAATTCATAGCAATACTGGCAGGACAGATTGCACTGGTTGGTCACGTTCAAGACGATGGTCTGCAGGGGAAATGCTTCAGGCAGCGGCTCGGACTTAGCGTATTCCTTTTGCCCGTTGCGGATTGCTTTTACCTCGCGCAGCTCGTCGATGCATTCTTCTACTTCGTCAGAAGAGTAGCCGTCGCTGCACAGGCGCCCGATGAGGTCTTCGCGGCTAAGAGGCGCCTTATCGAGCTGATCGAGGATCTCGGAAGTCATTCCGTCCAGTGCAACGATGCCCCCGCTGGGGACGAGATAGAGAAAATCCTGGCCGCCACCGTGAAACTTGTGGAATTCACCGAGCGAGTACATCGTCACTGTGCTACCTCCGGCTGATCCCAGGACACGTATTGCGGCACCGCGACCACGAGGTAGCTTCTTCCTTTGAGGGCCTCATAGGTCGCAGTGATCCAAACGTCTCCGTAGTTGTTGCGCATCGATTTGCGCTTCGGATCAGGACCATCCGAGGCTGGGGTGAACAGCCCGCTTTTGGCATCGACCGAGCCGACGAAGTCTGTGTCGTCGTCTCCATAGGAGGCAACAAACTCCTCCATCTTGTAGGTCGCGGGCACGGGGCCGAGGTCGATATCATCCTCGGTATTGGGTTTGCCGTCGGGACCGTTACTGAAGGCGACGGTTTCGAACTGAACATACCCTTTGGGGTGCGGCGCACCGCCCAGGTGGGCGATCGACGTGGTCGGCATCACCTTCAGGAAGTCGATGTGATCGTAGATGGCGTAGGCGGCAGGAAGGGTCGCGCTCTTTACTGTGACCATGCGTTTCCCTGGGGTCGCGTCCGGGCTTACGCTGGCGCTTACGGTCACGACGCCAGGCTGTTGGTCGATGATCTTGGTTACTTTGACCCCAGGCCCAAGATCCACATCGGCCGCGGTCAGGCCCGTGGGCAGGGCATCTCCGTAGATGGTCATCGTTGCGTCGTTGGTGCCGGCCTTCAACGAAGGCTTATCGACACCAATCAGCATAGGAGCCGAGGTGGCGCGCCGCATGGTCACGTCCATCCCAAACTCCGAATACTCACCCCAGAACCATCGCCCGGTCAGTTGACTCTGATCCTTGGACAGCGCCATCACCTCGCGCACCGTCTGCGGTGTCTCTGGAGTCGCCGTTCCGCTTGGCTCGACTGTCGACCGTCCGCGCCAGGCATATCCCGTGTACACCAGGGCTTTCCCCGACGTAGCCATCACGGAGCTGCCCGCGTTGCACGTAATCTTTGTCTTGGTAGTGAAGGAATCTCCCGACGGGCTGGCCTCGACCGTCATCTCTCCGAAGAAGCGGCCCTTGCCCGGTTCATTGCCTGCGATCAGCCAACGCCCTGCAAGTTTGGGAGCCTGCATGGAAGCTTGCCACTCCGCCCATTCGGTGGTGTGGAGCGGTGAACTCTTGACTATGTAATCGATTGCCTGCTCCGCGGGGGTTGGGCCTTTGGGAGGGCCGGCTCCGGCGTCTCCACGATCGTGAGGATGATCGAAGGCGGTAAACCGCACCGAGGGAAAGAATGCGACGTGCATGTTTTCGAGGTATTGCCAGTCCGACGGTGTCCGGTGCCATGAGAGCGGTTTGGCCAACGCATGGCAGGCCGCGCAGGCGTGCGCTACCTCGGGACTGGGAATTTTTTCGTCTATGATGCGATGCTCGGTGAAGTACGCGATCTTTGCGTATTCTTCGGGCGCCAGGCCGTGATTGTCGCTCAGGTAGCGGAGAATACTGCGCGCTTCTTCCGGCGACAGTTGCAGACCGTTCAGCCGGATCATGCGCTTGATCGCCTCTTCCCATCCTTCCGGAGTGGTCCGTATGTAGGAGATGCGGGTCATGTTTCCCTTGGCATCGGGAGCATGGCAGGCGCCGCACTTGCTCAAGGTGAGCTGGTCTTTTACCGGGAAACCGGCCTGATCTGGGCTGTTTGAGGGCGTGGTGACTTTTACTTCGGGAGTCGATGCCGCTTCTTGCGAGATTGCAGGCAGGCAGCAGAGGGAGGCGAAAAACAGCGCTCCAAGAACACGACAAGCCATCGATTCAATTCCTCCAGACGCACGCTTTCCACCCTGCTCAAATACCCGGGAGGTGTTCTGGCCCATGAAGCGGTGATGTGTTCTTCGACTTGGAAGAGGATGTTAGCTGCAGTAACGAACCGGTCGACTGAAATCGTATCAGTCGATGGTCGAACGGTTTGCTTTCAGTGTCAAGCTTTTTTGCAGGTCCCCGTAGATGGGGGTGGATGGTCGAGAGTCCCAGGGTTAGGGTCGTGGTATCCCACATCTCGCGAAAAACGAGCGAGATGTGGGGCACCCGGGTGTCGTTGCTTATCGGAGTTCGGCCGGACACGGTGCGCAGGCGCCGTGTCCAGGGATTGAGTTCAGCCTACACCCGTTCGATGACTACCGTCTCGATGGTCACCGGCTTGTTCGGTTTGTCTTGTGAGTTGCGGGGCAACTTGGAGATTTTCTCGACCACGTCATAGCCTTCCACGACTTCGCCGAAGACGGTGTGTTTGCCGGTGAGCCATTGGGTCGGCGCAACAGTGATAAAGAATTGAGATCCGTTGGTGTTGGGGCCGGCATTCGCCATGGCCAGTTTGCCCGGCGCGTTCAGGCTGTGGGGCGAGCCCTTGGTCTCATCCGCAAATTTATAACCAGGACCGCCCATGCCGTTGCCCGCCGGATCTCCACCCTGAATCATGAAGTCGGGAATGACTCGGTGAAAAATTGTGCCGTCATACAGTTTATTGTTGCTCTTCTTGTTGCCGATGGGGTGGGTCCACTCTCGTTTGCCCTCGGCGAGTTCCACGAAGTTTTCTACTGTCTTTGGCGCGTCTTTTTCAAAGAGGCGGGCCACGATCGTACCTTCACTGGTGTTGAAGATGGCATAGGTTCCAGATTCACGGGGCATGAAGAACTCCTGGTGTTGGTTTTAGTCTTAGTTGGGAATTGGGGGGGCAGCGGGTGGGGGTGCGGTTGCAGGCGCTGCGGGAGCAGGGGGCAGGGGTGGCAATTGCTGACCCTGTTGCACGATGGTGATCTTGTTGAGAACGACCGGCTGAAGCGGCTTGTCTTCCGCGTCCCGCTGCACGCGTGCAATCGAGGAAACAATCGACAGGCTGGGCTGGTCGCATTGACCGAAAATGGTGTGCTTCTGATTTAGATGAGTAGCCGGCGCTTCGGTGATGAAAAATTGAGAGCCGTTGGTGCCGGGTCCGGAGTTGGCCATGGCCAGGCGTCCGGCTACATCGAAGTTCAGGTTGGGGTCAAATTCATCGGCGAACATATATCCCGGATCGCCGGTTCCCGTGCCGGTGGGATCGCCACCCTGAATCATGAATTCTGGAATCACGCGATGAAACGTGGTTCCGTCATAGAACGGCTTGCCGGTCATCTTCTGCTTGCTTACCGGATCCGTCCATGGCTTGGTTCCGTCGGCCAGCCCAATGAAGTTTGCAACGGTGAGAGGCGCCTGCTTGTCAAAGAGCTTGCAGGTAATGCGGCCCATGCTGGTGTCGAGGACCGCCGTTGGGCCGGTGGGCTCGATCACCGGCGGGATCTGGCTGGTGGGCATATCCGGTAGCTCGGCGGGAGGAGCCTGGGCGGGCGGCGTCTGCGCCGGGGGGGTCTGGGGAAGAGTGGACTGCTGAGCAAAAGCGAAAACAGTCGAAAAAAGAAACAGAACTGCGAAACGACGACAGGGTCTCATGGATAGTTCCTAACCCAGACTAATACAGGCGTAGGAGAATTGCTCACCCGCCTACTTCTTGTCGAAGGGCTGCTTTTCGCTGATACGCGGGCGGGTTTCGGATTGCAACTGCCGCGATACCTCCTGCACCTTTTCAAAAACCCGCAGGAAGTTGCCGCCAAGAATCTTATTCATGTCTTCGGCGCTGTAGCCACGCGCCATCAGCGCCTGGGTGATCTTGGGCAGGTCGGCGGCCGAATCCATGCCCTCGGGGCTGGAAGGAATGCCATCGAAGTCAGAGCCAAGCCCGACGTGGTCGATGCCGGCAATTTTGGCGATGTGGTCAATGTGATCGATCAGCACACTGAACGGAGGGCGGGGTATTTTCGCCGTGTAGCTCTTGCTGATTTCCTCAGCAAGCTCGTTAGGCATGGGCTTGCCTTCCGCTTGCAGTTTAGCCTTCGCGTCCGCGACCGCCTGAGTGATAGTGGGCTGCATGGCCTGCGACGCCTTGCGGTAGTCTTCGCTCAAAAAGCTGGAGTAGAAATTCACCATCACCACGCCGCCGTACTGGCCGACCGCTCGCAGCATGTTGTCATCCATGTTGCGGGGCGAATTGCAGAGGGCGCGCGCCGAGGAGTGCGACGCGATCACCGGCGCGCGGCTGATGATCAGTGTGCGATAGAAGGTTTTGTCGGACACGTGGGAAATATCCACCATCATGCCCAAACGGTTCATCTCATACACCACATCTTTGCCGAAGTCACTCAGGCCGTCTTTGGTGTGCGGAACCTTGGGGTCGTCAATATCTCCGGAGGAATCTGCCCAACCGTTGGAATTGCTCCAGGTGAGGGTCATGTAACGCACGCCGAGGCGGTAATAGTCGCGCAGCAGGCCGAGGCTGTTTTCGATGGAATGGCCACCCTCAATCCCCATCAGAGCTGCCAGCTTGTGCTCGCGATGGGCGGCCATAATGTCTTCTGGCGAAAAGGCCATGCGCATTTGCTGGGGATGCTTTGCAGCTTGTTGGTAGACGGCGTCGATCAACTCCAGTGTGCGGCGCGCTTCATGCCCGTTTGGATAAGCAGCCGGGTCCACCCAAATGGAGAAGAACTCCGCTCCCAGGTTGCCCTTGCGCGCGGACTCGAAATTGACATAGCCGCCTTTGAGCGGTTCTGTCAGGTCGTAGCCTTCGTCGAGCATGCGCTGGGTGGTG
>Ga0302326_10023547_pt1 | contig 12544 bp, 8 predicted proteins | sample Palsa_T0_3_FD_202264 | JGI IMG/M metagenome (GOLD analysis project Ga0302326, IMG submission 202264) | Peat permafrost microbial communities from Stordalen Mire near Abisko, Sweden - Palsa_T0_3 | ecosystem: Environmental > Terrestrial > Soil > Palsa > Peat permafrost | place: Sweden: Abisko... | reverse complement strand
CCGCCCAGATCGAGGATAATGTTCTGAGCCGCAGGCAGCAATTCGATTTGGACTGGGGCCTGGCCGTGAAGGACACCGCCAGCAATCCCGAACAGGCGGCTATCCGTCACGAGAATCAGCAGTTAGCGGCGAGGGTCTTGAAGAGCATAGCGCCCCGTGACCGCGAAATTCTGATACGCTTTTATCTTTGGGAGCAGCCTGCGGACCAGATCTGTACCGAAATGGGGTTGACGGATACGCAGTTCCGGCTGCTCAAGTCGCGCGCCAAAGCTCGCTTCGGCGAGCTCGGCAGAAAAAAGGTTACAAAACGTCTAGTACCTTTTAAGTGAGAATAATTGGAGGGAGATACCACTAAGGGGTAAGTGAACTGGTATTTGCTCCGAAAGGACGGTACAGCCGTGGAGTTCGCCGATAATCGTCATGCCACTGACGAGGCGCTGGAGCGATATTCGATGGACCGCTTGGCCGGGCCGGAGTTGGCCGAGTTTGAAGAACATCTGCTGCTGTGCAGGGTTTGTCAGGACAGGCTCGCCGTCGAAGACAACGTCAAGCAGCGCGTGCGCGATGGGGCGGAGTTATTGCTGCGGCCAAGTACCGCGGTCCAATGGCGATTGCCCGTGTTAGCTTGGAGCTCGGGTTTGGTTGCGGTGGGCCTGCTGGTATTTGCCGGAAGCCAGTTGCCGTCTTTACACCGTCCCACTGCGCAGCCGGCTGTGATGCTGCTCCAAACCACCCGCGGAACGGAAAACCTCACGTTAGCCGCTGCACCGGCCGGCCGGCCCCTTACGTTGGTGCTCGATCTAACCGATTTACAGCAATTCTCCGCCTATACTCTCGAAATCGTAGATGCCGGCGGGCATCCGGTGTTCCAATCGAGCGGTTCCCCCCAAAATAATAGAGTGCAAGGCACGCTCGCCCATGGCTTGGCGGCCGGCTTTTATTTTGTCCGGGCGTACTCTCCCGCGCGTGAATTACTCCGTGAATACGCGCTCACCGTGCGCCGCTGACGGCCGCGCGGAGATTACGGAAATCGCCAGACACCCGGTATTCGTTACACGCGGCGGATGCTGCAGGCCACTCCGCGCATGTAACAAGTGTTGAACGCGGGTCGTGAACAAAAAAGAAAATCGAAGGCCGTGTAAGAAAATGCTTGTAAATGGTGAGCGTCCGGATGTAGAATCGATGGTGGTCGGGAGGGCAACACGGAGATCCGTTCCCCGCCAGAAGCCGGCCTTAAGCAGCGAGATGGACTGGGTACGGTAGCTGCAATCCGGCCGCGACACTCTGGATTCCCGTAGATACCTGGAAATTTCGTGCGGGACAACTCGCGCTTGGTTGAGCTTTGGCTGAGCCTGGCTAGGAAGGGTGTCCTATGTTCTTTTCCCGGCCAATAAATGTGGAGGAGCTAATGACCAACCATAATCACGAGAAGTTAGAACAGACGAGAAGCTACCCGCACTTGGGGACTCCCCTGCGGTATGTCGCCTTGTTAGGGCTAGTTGCCTGTGCGGCTCTGCCAGCCGGCGCCGCTACCGGGCACTTAATCGCGAACACCGCGCCCAGGTATGTTCCCACCGCCCAAAAAATGGGTCCAGTGGATCCCTCGACAGCCATCGATGTCAGCATTTGGCTGAACCTGCACAATCGCAGCGCGCTGGACGCATTAGCCGCGCAGCTATACGATCCGGCTTCCCCGAATTATCGTCATTGGCTCAAGCCATCCGATATCATCGCCAACTATGGCCCAACGGCTCAGGAAGTGGCGGCGGTCCAACAGTTTTTCGTGTCGCATAACCTTAAGATTGTCACAGTGGGCCCCGGCAACCTCTTCGTACGGGCGCACGGCACGGTCGGAGATGTCCAGAAAGCCTTCCAGGTGGAACTTAACAGTTACTCCGTGAGGGGTAGGACATACCGTGCCCCCGCCGGCGATCCGTATGTAGACGGCCCGGCCGCTCAGTTCGTACGGGCGGTTTCCGGACTTGACAACGGTAGCTTTTCGCACCCCCTGGTGACGCGTCCCACCACGGTTCCCGGTTCCAATACGGGTACTGCTGCGGAGCCCGACAGCTCCTCTTTCTTTACTTCCAACTGCTTCACCGGCCCGACCACCCAGAAATACAACACCGCCGGCACATTTCCGGAAGCGACCCTTTCGGGCAATGGTTATGTTGTAGGCGCCCCCAACCCGGGCTGCGGCTACACGCCGCCGGAGATAGCCACGGCTTACAATCTCACAGGATTGTATAACGAGGGATTCGACGGCGCGGGCCAAACCATCGCCATCATCGACTGGTGCGGCTCGCCCACGATCCAGCAGGATGCCAATACGTTCTCGACAAAATTTAATTTGCCCTTGCTGACTTCGTCCAACTTCAACATTATCCAGTACCCCACGCCATCCCAATGTTCGTCCCCGGATCCCGAGATCAATATCGACGTGGAATGGTCACACGCCGTTGCGCCGGGCGCCAACATCAACCTGGTGGTTCCTCCCTCCGCTACGTTCCAGGATACCGACGAAGCGGAATCCTACATCGCGCTGCAGGGCCTCGGTAATGTCATTTCCGGCAGTTATGGGGCGGCGGAATCCGAGGTTGCAACCACGGAATTGGACAATGAGAATCTGATCGCTGAAATAGCCGCGACGCTTGGCATCTCGGCGAATTTTTCGTCCGGCGACGAGGGGGACTTCACCGTCGAAGGCATCCCCGCAACCGTTTCAAACCCGGCCGACGGCAGCTACGCAACCGCCGTTGGCGGCGTGTCGTTGGCGCTGAATTCCGACAACAGCATCGCCTGGCAGGCTGGGTGGGGCAGCGACGAGACCCTGGCCGTCGAACCGGGTTTGATCTTTGATCCGCCACTGGCTTTCGGCTTCGTCTATGGCTCCGGCGGCGGTCCCAGCGGCGTGTTCGCCAAACCTTCTTACCAGAAAGGAGTGCCCGGCGCGTGGCGCCAGCTTCCGGATATTTCGTGGCTCGCAGACCCTTTCACCGGAGTTGTAATCGCGATCACCGAGCCCGGCGAGTTTCCCCCACAGGTGTGGCTGGCCTATGGCGGTACCAGCGTAGCCTGCCCCATGTTCTCGGCCCTATGGGTCATTGCCAATGAAGAGGCCGGCATTGCTTTGGGCCAAGCCGCACCCTATCTCTATACTCTGCCTGCGGGCGCGGTTACAGACATTGTGCCCATTAGCTCGACAACCAATGTGACCGCCAGCGTGCATGAGACCAGCACATCGACAACTAACTATGGCGGAGTGCAGGTGATGGGCGGCGCGGTAAACAATCAGTTCTACAGCGCGATATGGGATTATCCGTACGAGAGTAATCTAGCTTACGTGATCTCGTTCGGAACGGATTGTACCACGGTGACCGATGGGTTCGGTACCCTCTGCACCGACACTACCTCGCTGAGAACCAAAACGGGTTGGGACGACGTGACTGGCGTGGGAACACCCAACGCGCAAGCCTTCGCCGACTCCTTTAAACCTTAACTGCTTCAGCCGGCCGGGCTCGCTCGAAAGCGGGTCCGGCCGGAGTGTTCATGCAGCGGCTGGTCTGTACGAAAGTATTTTTTGTAAGCGGCAACCCAGTCCTGGGATATTTCACGCTGGGCGGTGGAAAGGTCCAGTTGCCCGCTGCAAACCAGGTAGTGAAGGCGGTCTTCCAAGGCATCCTTCACGCGCGCGTTCCAAACGGTGTGTAGAGATGGCTGCGGCCAAAGGTTGCGAATATTTGCCGCACCGCCCAGTTGCGGCGTCACCAGATAGTCAATCTCATAAGCATTGCCCGGCACATCGTGCAGTCCGTACTCTCTCAACACTTCCCGCTTCAATGGATCTGGCACGGCAGGATCGTTAGTCGACACATTGGCGCTGCAAACATCCTGCATTCCGATAGGGTCTGTAGCACCGGGAGTAAGACGTACGTTTGGAATCGCGCCCATCGCGCCCATGTTCCAGGCCGCATGGTTTCCGTGTTGCGCGATTCTGATAGCGGCTCCAGTCACTAAAAGAAGCGTCGCGAGAACAGTAGCCGCACGCACCGGCCGCATCCGGTTCAGCCAGACGCTACGGCCCACCCCTGGCAGCGCCGTCCGCTCCGCAATGCGCGCCCTAAGCAGCGCGCGGGGTCCGTCCGCGGGCGGTAACTGTGCATCCAGTTCGCGCCGGTATAGCTGAACGAAATCGGCTATGGCGCGCTCCTGCTCCGCCATTCGCGCGCGGCACGTCCAGCAGGCGCTCAAATGCTGCCGAAGCCCGGCGGCACGCTGCGGCGATAGCTCACCGTCGGCCCAAAGAAGCAGGTCCCGATCGGAGAGATGAGAGTCTTCGTGCAACATGAAATCACCTCTTGTCCGCTCGTTGGAAGCGGGCTAACGAGCGTTCCAGCGATGCGGCTACGGACCCCAGAGACATTCCCAGAACCTCCCCCACCTCGCGATAGCGAAGCCCTTCCGCACGTAGGTACAGACACCGCCGGTCCTGCTCCGGAAGAGCGCGCAGTATGGCGGACAACCGCCGTTGCCGCTGATTGCTCGCCAACTCTTCCTCCGGGTTCAAGGCTGGATGCGGCAGGCTGTCCACATCCGCCGCGATTCCCATGCCTTTACGTTCGGCATCCCTCCGCTTTAGCGCTAGGTTGTGAGCGACCCTGAAGAGCCAGCCGCGGAGGTTGGTGCGCGCCTTGCCTTTTTGCAGATGGGAAAAGAGCGACAGAAATACCTCTTGTACAACCTCCTCGCCATCGTGCTGCGACAATCCGAATGTCGACAAATACCGCAGAAGCGAGCCGCGCCATTGGTCGAACAGTTCGGCAATTTCGTCTTCCAGGCGCGGCTTCGCGGAGTGCCGGCGGGCCGCGGCGGCCAGTAGCCGAATGTCGAGCGTGGAGTCGTTTGGCGTATCGGACATAGCGTTACAAGCGCTGAACGTTCCTCCCAGTTTAGGCGGCTAAAACCCGAATTGCAATCGCGCATCCACGCTGCGTGATATGCCGATTGCGGTGCCGGAGAACAAGCCTGCAAAGTCGATCACATTAATCTCGTTGGTCAGATTCGTACCGTCAATCTGAAGGCGGACCGGATGTTTCTCACTCTTGCTCATTACCACTCCCAGCGACGCGTCCAGTGAGAAAAGGGGACGCGGCCGATAGTCTGAAAAGTTCACGCGGTTCAGGATAGCCTGTCCATATTCCAGAGCGGCCTGCTGATAGGTTCCATCGAAGTCGATTGGCAAGCCGGTATCGTACGTGCCTCCAATCGCCGTCCATACCCGCGGATTGATGTCATACCGGACGCGCGCCCTCACGGTATTGCGTTGATCCTGGGACACGGGGAACACGCCGCTTGTCGCGCTGATCGCCTGTGCCGCGTCGTCTCCGATGAATAACCCGCCGGTCACCGGAAAATATCCGTTGCCGCGCATGTTGGAGTAACTCGCATAGCCTGAAAAAGGCCCCCATTTCCGCACTTCCAGCTTTGCTTCGGCGCCATAGATGTCTGCTCGCGCAAATGTAATCGGAAAGCTGACGCCTGTGTTCAGAAGCAGGTCGTCATCGGGGTAATTATGATAGCTCCGCCAAAAGAAGTTGCCATTGAATCTTACTTTACCGAAAATGGCGCGGCCGAAGCCAGTTTGATAGTAATTCCCGCGCGCCGGCTGAACCGGCAACCGTAGCACCTGGTCGCTCAGCGTAGTGACTGCCGGGGAACTCGACACCAGCAGATTCTCGAATGGCGGCGTCTGGAAAATCCTGTCGTAAGAGGCGCGGAAGATGATTTTGGCCCACGGCCAATAGACCGCCGCTCCAGCTCTGGGACTCCATCCCACCTGGTTCACCAGTAGGTCATAATGATCGAAACGCAGCCCTCCGCTTAAGGTCAGATTCTTCCAGTGCATTTCGTCCTGCGCGAATATCCCTTGCTCGCGATCCGCGGCATGGCCGTAGAAGCTGAATGACGGAGGCGTATCCGGATCGAACTGCGCCGGGTCGGTGATCAGGTAGCTCAGGGCCTCTTGAATCGAGGCATAATCCGACTCGATTCCGGTCTTGAATTCGTGCATGCCGGCATGCACTGAGACAGTGCCTTTCACGTACTCTTCGTGATACCCACGGTCCTGGCTGGCTATCATGGGCGTGGACAGATCGTTCGACCAAAAGCCTGCCGTGATATCTCGCACCATGGCGCGGAAGTCGCCCAGCACATTCGGGGAAAAGATATGTTCGTAGGAGAATTGCCCCGCGCTTTCGAAGCTATCGCGGTCCTGGCGCTGCCCGGCTTGCTGCTGCAAAATCTCGTTAGGCACCAGGAACTTGGACTGCTCGCGGCGGAGAATGACGCCGATCCGGTCCTTCTCGGTCAAGTCGCGCTCATAGTGTGCCATGAAATCGGCCAGCGTGCCGTGATTGGTGTAGTTCTGGAGAACCGGCGGGTCGAGATACCGGCCCGTGCTGGTGGCCGAGGCGCTGAGAGTGAACGTATTCGTATTCCAGCCGTACTGACCTTCAAGGTACGCATTCTCCGTGTCGAAGCTGCCGCCCGAAAGTACGGCATTCCCGTGGAATCCCTGCCGCGTATCGCGCTGCGTCTCGACCTCGATCACGCCTCCCATCTTCCTGCCGTATTCAGCGGGAAAGCCCGCCGTGTAGACACTCATCTCCTGCACGCTGTTTGCATCGAAGTCCGGAACGTAGGCGACCGATCGGTTGTCCGTGAGGGGAATGCCATCGACCACGTATTGGGTCTGGTACTCCTCGCCTCGCGGATGAAGAACTCCATTCGCTTCAAACAGCCAGCCCGGGTCCTGATTCACCAGTTCCCCGAGTGATCGGCCTGGTTGAGCCGTCAGCCTGTCCTGTAAAGTCGCGGCTCCGATTCGATTCGCCGAACTGACGTCGCCGGGATCGATGAGAGTCGCGTCGCTGTTGACGGTCACGGTGGTGTTCACTTGACCGATGCCCAGCACCAGCGTGAGTTCAATCGGAATAGCGGAACGAAGGTCAACCAATTGCGAGGCCGGCGCAAAATCCTGGCGGCTTGCCCTCACCGTATAGAGGCCAAAAGGCAATCGTTTGGCCGTGACGTGCCCGTCGGCGTCGGTGTCGAACTCGCGCACGTACTGATTTGCCTGGCTGACTACCTCTACCCGGCCCTTCAGCGCAAGGCCGCTCGGATCCTTTACGTTGATTCGCAATTCGCCTCTATCCGCCTGACCGAAGACGGCGATCGCCCCCAGAAGCAAAAGAGATGTTCCCCTGAAAACCATTGCTACTGGGATATTCCTTGCGCAGCCTTTTTGTTCAGGGTTTTTGGGCCAGCCCCAGGCTAAGCAAGACTGGTTCCGGTTGCTCCTCGAAGCTGAGTGCGGGAATCCGGGTGCGCGCGCCCCGTCCACGGCCGGCCGCGGCCAGCCAGAGCAGCAGCGTGATCCCCATCAGCCAGGCGTAGCTCGCCGGATGGCGCAGCCCCGCTTGTTCGACATCGGTGACCAGTTCCGACACCATGATGAGCCGCCCCCAATACACACCGAACATAATCTTGAGATTCGCCTTGCCTGGGAGATACGAACAAGCAAAGGGTACCTTGGCGAAGCCGGTAAGGGCCAGTTCCACAATCAGAAGACCAAACGCTGCCAGGAATGCCGCGTGGCCCAAAGCTCTCGGCCACGTCCACACGGCCAGGTAAACGGGCGCCGCGATGGCCACCACCGGTGCTACCGCGAATAGCAGCAGCGTCTTGCGCGCGGCATGCAGGTAGGCGCCGCCGGCGAACGGATCGGTCAAACGAAAAAGCCAGTTGGCGCGCACTTCCATCGGAATAGAGAAGGATACGCGCAGGCCTACGATCAGGAAGAAGAGCAGGATGAGCGGGATGCCTAGCGCTGTCTGTGCGCGGCCCTCGATCGCGCCGTAGTCGGTCGCCTTGAAGTGGTACAGCACATAGGCCATCTGGCTGAACACGTACGCCAGTCCCATGCCGGTGTAGACGGCCAACAGCAGCCGATGTTGGCGGCTGCGCGCCAGCGTGCGGCCGATGAAGATCAGCATGGCTCGCTCCGGCGCGCGGCGGGCGAAGCAGCGTGTCAGCAGGCGGGAGATAGCGGCCCCCGGCGCGGCGGCGCGCCATAAAGGACCGGCGCTGGGCGCGATGCCGGACTGCTCCACCGTACGGCGCATCTGCCGCCCGTAGGCCAGCCCGTAAGTCACCGCCGCCACTAGCGCCGCCAATGCCACGCCGGTCAGGGGCCGCCGCGCCAGCGCGACCAGCGCTGGGTTCGTGGACCCGGTCAGCAGCTCAAACAAACCGAAGAACCAGTAGGAAGGCACCAGGGCATACCACAGCCGATTTTCGGGGGCGGCCAGCGCGCGCGGATCCGCCAGCGGGGGAGTAAGGAAGTACAACGTGAGTACGGCGAAGAACGCGGCGGTTTGTATCATGCTGGACCACCGCATATAGAGCGCGTGCGGCAGCAAATGCAGCGCCAGTCCCTGCACTCCGAGCAGCAGGAGGAAGACGAACACCGACGCCAGCAGAATCACGAGCCAGAAGGCCCCAAAATCGCGCAACGCGTCCAGCATACCCGACGCGCCGGGGACAATCAGAAACGGGCAGACCAGTCCGGTGAAGGAGTTCACGGCTACAACCGCCAGCCCGAGGGCCGCCCCTAGCGCCGCCAGCTTGGCGGCAAACACAGTCGGGATGCGCACGGGCATTGCGCCCAGGATCATGCAATCGCGACGGTCGGGAAACAACGCGTCCCAAAGCAGCAGCGTGAACACGCCGACGATCGCCATGGAGGTGGAGACCAGAAACTCCTGGTCGGACCACGCGGCGGCGTGTAGTTGCGCCTTCGTCAGGTGCTGGTATAAGCCCGCATACTTGGGACCCGTGAAGATCACGAGCACCAGGCTAAGCGCCGCCAGCAAGGCAGCGAACTGCGAGAGCAGCGACGACAACTCGCCGCGCACGGAAACAATGTCGGTATCGAAGAACCGGTAGGCGAACAGGCGCACCAACGCCCGAAACTGGCGCCGTTCGCGGCCGGGCCGAGGTGTCACCGGCGTACCACTTCGGCGATCTGGCGCGCGGTGGCGTCGGGATCGCTGTCCGTGACCAGCTGTGAAAAGATCTCCTCCAGCGTGGGCAGGGCCATCAAGTCGCGCAGCCTGTCAATGGAGTCGTTAGCCACCACACGGCCTTTGTGCAGGATCACCACGCGATGGCAGACTTTCTCCACGACTTCGAGCACGTGCGAGCTGAAGAGTACGGTCTTACCGGAGTCGGCCAGCGACCGGATCAGGCTGCGCAGCACCAGGGCCGCGTGCACGTCCAGCCCGGAGAAAGGCTCGTCGAGCACGATCAGTTCGGGATCGTGTAGAATCGCGGCGCAGATCAGAATCTTCTGGCGCATGCCTTTCGAGTAGGACGAAATGGGCGCGTAGCGGTCGCCCGCGAGCGAGAACAACTCCAGCAGCGCGCCGATTTTTCCGGGCAGCGTGGCGGCGGGCAGGTCGCGCAGCTCGCCGGCCAGCTCCAGGTATTCGACGCCGGTCAGGTGCGGGTAGAGGTACGGCTCTTCGGGCACGTATCCGAGAATGCGCTTGAATTCCACCAGGTTATCGCGGATGGGGCGCCCGCGGTACAGAATTTCGCCATCGGTCGGGTCGAGCAGGCCGATGATCATTTTCACGGTCGTCGATTTCCCGGAGCCGTTGGGCCCCAGGTAACCGGTGACTTCGCCGGGCATGGCAGTGAAGGAGACCTGGTCCACGGCCGGGCTGCCGGAATACCGCTTGGTGAGCGCGCGTACTTCGAGCATTAGGGGGTTAGACAGCGAGTCGGGGGCGAAAGTTCCCGAGTGCGGCAGCCGCCACTGCCGACATAAATCGGCGGCAGACCGCGTACCGCAATACAATATGGAGCATGGCATCCACACGGAGGCATTTCCTGCAGGCGAGCGGTGCGGCGTCGCTTGCCATCGGCGCGGCCGCGGGCGCTCAGGGCCAGACCGCCGCGAACGGTAAGATCCAATTCGCGACCATCGGCTGCGGCATCAGGGGCCAAGGCGACACCGCCACGGCCATCAGCGTGCCAGGTACCAGACTTGTGGCGGTGTGCGATGTTTATGAAGGCCGGCTGACGCGCGCCAAGGAGCACTGGGGCGCCGACTTGTTTACCACGCGCGACTATCGTGAGGTACTCGCACGCAAAGACGTCGACACTGTGATCGTCGCCACGCCGGACCACTGGCATGCGCGCATCGCCGCCGAGGCGATGGAGGCGGGCAAGGACGTTTACCTGCAAAAGCCGATGGTGAAGCAATGGCCGGACGGCCACCGGCTGATCGAAACTTCGCAGCGCACCAGGAGAATCCTTCAGGTCGGCAGCCAGCGGGTCAGCTCCGTGATCTACAAGAAGGCTCAGGAACTCTATCGTGCAGGCGCGATCGGCACGCTCAACGCCGTGGAGGCGTGGATCGACCGCAACTCCGCTATCGGCGCGTGGCGATACTCCATTCCCCCCGACGCGAGCCCCGCGACTATCGACTGGGACCGCTTTCTGGGCGATGCGCCGAAGCGCCCGTTCGACGCGCAACGCATATTCCAGTGGCGCAATTGGAGCGACTACGGCACGGGCGTGGCCGGCGACCTGTTCGTGCATCTGTTCACCGGCATTCATTTCGTGCTCGGCTCGCTGGGGCCGACGCGCGCGTTCGCCGCTGGTGGGATCTACTTCTGGAAAGGCGACCGCGACGCGCCGGACATCATGGTCGGGCTGTACGACTATCCCAAGACCGACAGCCATCCCGCGTTCAATCTGGCGCTGCGCGTGAATTTTGTCTGCGGCGGGACGGAAACCAGCACCTTCCACTTCACCGGCAGCGAAGGCGTGATGACGATCGGCGACGGTGTGAGTCTGAGCAAGCCCCCCAAGGAGACTGAGCCTGGCGAGAGCGCCGGCGGCTTCTCCAGGGAGACAGCGGCGAAGATCATGGCGGCGCACCGCGAGCGCTACCCTGAGCATCCGGTCACGGCCGCGACGATGCCCGAAGCGGACGAAGAGCACTACCTGGCGCCGCCAGACTACTCGGACGATTTCGCGCACCACACCACATTCTTTAACGCGGTGCGCTCGCGCCAGCCTGTGACGGAGGACGCCACCTTCGGGCTGCGCGCCGCCGGACCGGCGCTTCTGGCCAACATGAGCTACTACGAGGGCCGCATCAAGCATTGGGACCCCGTAGCCATGCGCGTAGTCGAGAGCTGAGGAGGAACCACGATGGGAATGGCTAATGACAGAATCCGGATGGCGTTGCTCGGCGCGGGCGGCATGGGCCAGGGTGACGCGCACGACGCCGCGCGCATCGCGGGGGTGGAGATCGCCGCCGCCGCCGACATCTACGACTCGCGCCTGGACCGCATGAAAGAGATCTACCCCGGTATCGCGACCACGCGCGACTATCGCGAAGTGCTGGCGCGCCCTGACATCGACGCCGTGATTATCGCTACGCCGGACCACTGGCACGCGCAGATCACCCGCGACGCTCTGGCCGCGGGCAAGGACGTTTACTGCGAGAAGCCGATGGTGCAGAAGATCGAGGACGGCAAACGCGTGATCGAAGCCGCGAAAAAGAGCGGGCGCATCTTCCAGATGGGCAGCCAGTACGCCAGCGCTCACTGCTTCGAGAAGATTGAACAGTTGCTCAGGGCTGGCGCCATCGGCGAACTGAATATGGTGGAGGCGTGGCTCGACCGCAACACCGCCATCGGCGCCTGGCAATACTCCATCCCGCCCGATGCCAGCACCGAGAACATCGACTGGGACCGTTTTCTCGGCGCGGCGCCCAAGCGGCCCTTCGAGCCCATTCGGCTATTTCGCTGGCGCAACTATAGCGACTACGGCACTGCCGTGGCGGGCGACCTCTACGTGCACCTGTTCACCGGCCTGCACACCGCTACCGGCGCCCTGGGCCCCACGCGCATTTACTCTACCGGCGGCCTGCGCTACTGGAACGACGGCCGCGACGCGCCGGACATGCAAATTGGCGTGATCGACTACGACGCCTCGCCGCGCCACCCGCGCTTCCAGTTCGTCATGCGGGTAAACTTCAAGAGTTCCAAGGCCGATGAGGATTTCGGCTACCGCTTTATCGGCAGTGAGGGGTCCATCACTACCGACATCGGCAGCGTGACCCTCAGCCGCGTGCCGCGCGAGAGAGAACCCGGAAACACCGCCGACACGTTCTCCCGCCAGATGGAGGCCGACTACATCCGCGCCTACCGCGACAAGTACCCGCTCCCGGCAGTGAGCACCGCCGCGCTCCGCCGGCCGACCGTGCAGCGCTTCACCTCGCCGCGCGACGCGCATGAGATCCATATGAGCAACTTCATCGACGCGTTGCGCACGCGCAAGCCGTTCTTCGAGGACGCCGAGTATGGCTTCCGGGCGACGGGGCCCGCGCTGTTGTGCAATCTCAGCTACTACGAGAAGCGCGTCTGTCATTGGGACGCCGCCACCATGACGGCATCCTGAGTTG
>Ga0302326_10023541_pt1 | contig 12546 bp, 13 predicted proteins | sample Palsa_T0_3_FD_202264 | JGI IMG/M metagenome (GOLD analysis project Ga0302326, IMG submission 202264) | Peat permafrost microbial communities from Stordalen Mire near Abisko, Sweden - Palsa_T0_3 | ecosystem: Environmental > Terrestrial > Soil > Palsa > Peat permafrost | place: Sweden: Abisko... | reverse complement strand
AGCTGGAGTACAGCCCTCACAAAGAGGTCTAGCCCTGCGCCGTCTGCACGGAGGTCGCCACTTTGCGTAAGCATCAGCAGACCGCCACTAAACACCTCTTCGTCAGCGGTGGGGTCGTTTCGTCGCTCGGCAAGGGATTGACCGCGAGCAGCCTTGGACAACTGCTGACCGCGCGCGGCCTGCAGGTGACCATGCAGAAGCTGGACCCCTATCTCAACGTCGACCCCGGCACGATGAACCCGTTCCAGCACGGGGAGGTCTTCGTCACCGAGGACGGCGCCGAGACCGACCTCGATGTCGGCCATTACGAGCGCTTCCTGGACCGCGATCTGTCCGGCTCGGCGAACGTCACGACTGGACAGGTGTATTCGACCGTCATCGCCAAGGAACGCCGGGGCGAGTACCTCGGTGACACCGTCCAGGTCATCCCGCACATCACCGACGAGATCAAGAGGCGCATCCTGGCGATGGCGCTGCCGGACGCCGAAGGCAACCGGCCGGACGTCGTCATCACCGAAATCGGCGGCACCGTCGGCGATATCGAATCGCAGCCCTTCCTCGAAGCGGCTCGGCAAGTGCGTCACGACCTCGGACGCGAGAATGTGTTCTTCCTGCACGTATCGCTGATCCCGTATCTGGCGCCGTCGGGTGAGCTGAAGACCAAGCCCACCCAGCACTCGGTGAATGCGCTGCGCAGCATTGGTATCAGCCCGGACGCGTTGATCCTGCGCTGCGACCGCGACGTTCCCGAACCGCTGAAGACCAAGATTGCGCTGATGTGCGACGTCGACATCGACGGGGTCATCTCCACCCCGGATGCGCCGTCGATCTACGACATCCCGAAGGTGCTGCACCGCGAGGAATTGGACGCCTACGTGGTGCGCCGACTCAATCTGCCGTTCCGCGACGTCGACTGGACGGAGTGGGATGACCTGCTGCGTCGAGTGCACGATCCGCAGGAGACCGTCCGAATCGCGTTGGTGGGCAAGTACATCGACCTGTCCGACGCTTACCTGTCGGTCAGTGAGGCACTCCGGGCGGCGGGGTTCAAACACCGGGCCAAGGTGGAAATCCGCTGGGTCGGCTCCGACGACTGCGAAACACCCGGCGGTGCGGCGATGGTGCTCGACGACGTCCACGGTGTGCTGATCCCCGGTGGATTCGGCATCCGGGGGATCGAAGGCAAGATCGGTGCGATCGCGCACGCCCGCGCCCGCGGAATACCCGTACTGGGTCTCTGTCTCGGCTTGCAGTGCATCGTGATCGAGGCGGCACGTTCGGTCGGACTGACGCACGCCAACTCTGCCGAGTTCGAGCCGTCCACGCCGGACCCGGTCATCTCGACGATGGCCGATCAGGAGGAGATCGTCGCCGGCGGAGCCGACCTCGGGGGCACCATGCGGCTGGGCGCCTACCCGGCCGTGCTGCAGCCGGATTCCATTGTCGCGCAGGCATATCAGACGACTGAGGTGTCAGAGCGGCACCGGCATCGCTACGAGGTGAACAACGCTTACCGGGACCGCATCGCCGAGAGTGGCTTGAGGTTCTCCGGGACATCGCCGGACGGGCACCTCGTCGAGTTCGTCGAATACCCTCCGGAGATTCACTCCTTCGTCGTCGGCACCCAGGCGCATCCCGAGTTGAAGAGCCGGCCGACCCGGCCGCACCCGCTTTTCGTCGGATTCGTCGGCGCGGCCCTGGACTACAAGGCGGCCGAACGGTTGCCGGTGGAGATTCCCGAACGGCGCGAGAACGGCAGCGACCAGCACGACGGTGCTCAGTCGTCGCTGTCTGAGCCTGCCCGTGGCTGACCACGTCTTCGAGACGATCTCGTCTGAACTCCTTTTCACCGGAAAGATTTTCGCTCTGCGCAGAGACCAGGTCCGGATGCCCGGCGGGAAGGTCGTCGCGCGAGAGGTCGTGGAGCACTTCGGCGCGGTGGCCATCGTCGCAATGGACGACGACGGCCGCATCCCGATGGTGTATCAGTATCGCCACCCGTTCGGTCGCCGGCTGTGGGAGTTGCCTGCCGGATTGCTCGACCTGCATGGCGAGGCGCCACACCTGACCGCGGCCCGCGAACTCCGCGAAGAAGTCGGGCTCGAGGCGCAGACCTGGCAGGTCCTGCTCGATCTGGATTCCAGCCCCGGCTTCAGCGACGAGTCGGTACGAGTCTTTCTGGCCACCGGATTGACCGATGTCGGCCGGCCCGAAGCGCACGACGAAGAATCCGACATGACCGTGCAGTGGTATCCCCTCGCCGAGGCTGTGCGGCGGGTGTTCAGCGGTGAGATCGTGAACTCCCTTGCGGTGGGCGGAATTTTAGCGGCGCACGCGGTCGGCGAAGGGATCGCCGAGCCGTGGCCGGCGGATGCGCCGTGGCCCGACAAACCGACGGCATTCAGCGCGCGGCAGGCGTTAGGGTGACGACGCTCGCGCCGCCGCTGGAAGGCCAGCTTCAGGGATACCTCGATCACCTGACGATCGAACGTGGGGTAGCGGCCAACACGTTGAGTTCCTATCGTCGTGACCTCCGCCGCTACTCCGATCACCTGACCTTGCGCGGCGTCGACGACCTCGCCAAGGTCAGCGAGGACGACGTCAGCGGATTCCTGATGGCGCTGCGACGCGGCGACCCGGACTCCGGGCTCGTACCGTTGTCGGCGGTGTCGGCGGCGCGGACGCTGATCGCCGTGCGTGGGCTACACCGGTTCGCCGCCGCCGAGGGCCTCGCCGAATTCGACGTCGCGCAGGCGGTGAAGCCGCCGACGCCGGGCCGGCGGTTGCCCAAGAGCCTCAGCCTCGATCAGGTGCTCGCTCTGCTGGCCGGCGCCGGCGGCGACAGCCCATCCGATGGCCCGTTGACGCTGCGCAACCGCGCGCTGCTCGAACTCCTATACTCCACCGGCGCAAGGATTTCCGAAGCCGTCGGGCTCGACGTCGACGACATCGACACCCATGCGCGCTCGGTGCTGCTGCGCGGCAAAGGCGGTAAGCAGCGCCTGGTACCGATCGGGCGGCCCGCGGTGCAGGCGCTCGACGCCTACATGGTGCGGGGACGGTCGGAGTTGGCGCGCCGCGGTCGCGGCACCCCGGCGATCTTCCTCAATGCCCGCGGCGGCCGGCTGTCACGCCAGAGCGCATGGCAAGTGCTGCAGGACGCCGCCGAGCGAGCCGGGATCACCTCGGGCGTGTCACCGCATACGCTGCGGCACTCGTTTGCCACGCACCTGTTGGAGGGTGGCGCCGACGTTCGCGTGGTTCAGGAGCTACTCGGACATGCCTCGGTAACCACGACGCAGATCTACACGATGATCACCGTGCACGCGCTGCGTGAAGTGTGGGCCGGAGCCCATCCGCGGGCGCGCTAGCCGCCGAGGTATTCCGATTCCAGCACCAAGTCGGAGATCAGGGTCTGATACTCCACGTGCGTCTTGTGTTCGGTGGTCCGCCACAGCTTGCCCTGCTGCAGGCGCATGTACTCCCGATACTTCGGGGCGCCGGGGACCTTGACGTTGTCGGCCACCACGATCGCGCCGGTATGCAGCCACCCTCGGTCGAGGATGCTCTGCAGATTCGGGAGGTAGACGTCCTTGTCGTGGTCGAGGAACAAGAAGTCGAGTGCGCCGGCGTTGAAGCCGTGCTCGACGGCCAAACCGTCCAGGGTGTGGCCACCGTCGGAGATGGTGCCGACCACGCAGGTGACCCGGTCAGCGACGCCGGCGTGCGCCCAGATCCGGCGGGCGTTGGCGGCATTGACGTCTGCCAGTTCGACGGAGTACACGTGGGCGTCCGGCGCGGACCGGGCAATACGCAGCGCGCCGTACCCGCAATAGGTGCCCAGTTCCAGAGCCAGCTTCGGGTCGGCCCGCCGGACCGCGGCGTCGAGCAGAGCGCCCTTCTCGTCGCCGACGTTGATCAGCAGCGACTTCTCGTAGGCAAACCGGTCGATGGTCGCCAACACGTCGTCGATATCGCCCGCGCGAGCGTGTTTCAGCACGTAGGCGACCGCCGCGGCTTCGCGGCCGTCGCCGATCTGGCCTGTCGTGGTGATGTTGCGGGACCCGGCCGCGATCCGCCAGAACGACCATCTCAACAGAGGAACGCGCTGCTTGAGACTCATGATCGTCACAGTAGCCCGGTTGCGACGTGCGCTGATGCGTCGCTGAGTTCGCTGGTGACGTTGTTGCGGGTCTCGCAGCAGGAGCGCGTCTACCCGTTAGACTTTCCTGCGATGTCCGACATTTCCCGACCGCCGCGCCCGCTGAGGCGATCGACGCTGCCGAGCCGCGGCCGGGTATGAGCGACAACGCCGACCGCGGCACCGAAGTCGGCCTGACCGGACGTCCGCTGCGGGCGATCCCCGAACCCGAGCCGCGGATGTCGCACGGACCGGCCAAGGTCGTGGCGATGTGCAACCAGAAGGGCGGCGTGGGGAAGACGACGTCGACGATCAACCTGGGCGCTGCGCTGGCGGAATGCGGGCGCCGCGTGTTGCTGGTGGATCTGGATCCGCAGGGCGCGTTGTCCGCGGGGCTGGGTGTGCCGCACTACGAGCTGGATCACACCATCCACAATCTGCTGGTCGAGCCGAGGGTCTCCCTCGACAACGTACTGATGAACACGCGCGTGAAGAACTTGGACCTGGTGCCCAGCAACATCGACCTGTCCGCCGCGGAGATTCAGCTGGTCAATGAGGTGGGCCGCGAGCAGACGCTCGCCCGAGCTCTGCACCCGGTACTGGACCGCTACGACTATGTCCTGATCGACTGCCAACCGTCGCTGGGCCTGCTGACCGTCAACGGTCTGGCCTGCTCCGACGGCGTGATCATCCCGACCGAATGTGAGTTCTTCTCGCTGCGCGGTCTGGCTTTGCTGACCGACACCGTCGAGAAGGTCCGCGACCGGCTCAACCCGAAGCTGGACATCAGCGGCATCCTGATCACCCGCTACGACACGCGCACTGTCAACTCCCGCGAGGTCATGGCCCGCGTGGTGGAGCGCTTCGGCGATCTGGTGTTCGACACCGTCATCACCCGTACCGTGCGCTTCCCGGAGACCAGCGTCGCCGGCGAACCGATCACCAGCTGGGCCCCGCGGTCAGGCGGCGCGGCCGCGTATCGCGCACTGGCACGCGAGGTGATCGACCGGTTCGGCGCGTGACCAGCGGAGTCGGCTGCGAGGAGAAGTCACCCCAGAACGGCTTCCAGGTCAGGCTGACCAATTTCGAGGGTCCGTTCGATCTGCTGCTGCAGCTGATCTTCGCCCACCGCATGGATGTGACCGAGGTGGCGTTGCACCAGGTCACCGATGATTTCATCGCCTACACCCGCGAGATCGGTCGCGCGCTCGAACTCGAGGAGACGACGGCATTCCTGGTCGTCGCCGCCACGCTGCTCGACCTGAAGGCGGCCCGGCTGCTGCCGTCCGGCCAAGTCGCCGATGAGGAAGACCTGGCTCTGCTCGAGGTCCGTGACCTGCTCTTCGCCAGGCTGTTGCAGTACCGGGCGTTCAAGCACGTCGCGCTGATGTTCGCCGAACTCGAAGCCGCCGCGCTGCGCAGTTATCCCCGCGCGGTGTCGCTGGAAGACCGGTTCGCCGATCTGCTGCCCGAGGTGATGCTGGGCGTCGACGCCGACCGGTTCGCTCAGATCGCCGCGACCGCCTTCACGCCGCGGCCGGTGCCGACCGTGGCCCTCGAACATCTGCACGAGTTGCACGTCTCCGTTCCGGAACAGGCCGAGCAGCTGCTGTCGTTGCTGGAACATCGCGGGATCGGGCAGTGGGCATCGTTTTCCGATCTGGTCGCCGACTGTCGGCCCATCGAGATCGTCGGCCGCTTCCTGGCGCTGCTCGAACTGTTTCGCTCACGGGCGGTAGCATTCGACCAAGTAGAACCGCTTGGTGTGCTCCAGGTTTCGTGGACCGGAGAACGGCCGACCAACGACGAATTGCGGAAGGCGGATTCGCCGCCCGATCAAGAACTGTGAGACCTGTGATGACCGATCCCGGCGTGGGCCGCGTCGATACCCATGATCCCGCTGTGGAGATCGATCTCGCGGAGCCGAGTATGCAGTGGGGGCACCTTCAGCCGCGGAGCGGCGAGGGGGACGAAGCGACGCCGACGAACGAGGTGGCCGCTGGCGGACCGGACGCCAACCTGGGCATCGACGTCGCGACCGCGCCCGAGCTCGAAGACGCCGAACTGGGCGCGGTGCTCGAAGCGCTGCTGTTGGTCGTCGACACCCCGGTGACAGTCGACGCGTTGGCCGCGGCCACCGAGCAGCCGGCCTACCGGGTTGCCGCCAAGCTGAGGCTGATGGCCGACGAGCTCACTGCACGCGACAGCGGCATCGATTTACGCGAAGCCGGCGGCGGATGGCGGATGTGTACCCGGTCCCGGTTCGCGCCCTACGTCGAGCGGCTGCTGCTGGACGGGTCTCGCTCCAAGCTCACCCGCGCGGCGCTCGAGACGCTGGCGGTGGTGGCGTACCGCCAGCCGGTGACGCGGGCGAGGGTGAGCGCGGTGCGCGGAGTCAACGTCGACGCGGTCATGCGCACGCTGTTGGCGCGCGGTTTGATCACCGAAGCCGGCACAGACCCCGACACCGCCGCGGTGACCTTCGCGACGACCGAGCTCTTCCTGGAGCGGCTCGGGTTGTCGTCGCTGGCCGATCTGCCCGACATCGCGCCGCTGCTTCCCGATGTCGACATGATCGAAGATCTGAGCGAATCCTTGGACGCAGAACCGCGTTTCGTCAAACTTGCAGGCGGCGCGGTGTCCAATGATCAGCCGCTGTCGTTCGACGTGGATCACGAGTGATGGTCGAGACCGGCGAAACGCCCGGAATTCGCTTGCAGAAAGTGTTGTCGCAGGCCGGAATCGCCTCGCGGCGCAATGCCGAGAAGATGATCAGGGACGGCCGCGTCGAGGTCGACGGGCAGGTGGTGACCGAGCTGGGCACCAGGGTCGAACCGGACGTGTCGACGATCCGCGTCGACGGTGCGCGGGTGGTCCTGGACGACTCCATGGTGTATCTGGCGCTGAACAAGCCGCGCGGAATGCACTCAACGATGTCTGACGATCACGGCCGGCCGTGCATCGGTGATTTGATCGAGCATCGAGTGCGGGGCAACAAGAAGCTTTTTCACGTCGGGCGCCTCGATGCCGAAACCGAGGGATTGATCTTGCTGACCAACGACGGTGAGCTCGCCCATCGCCTGATGCACCCGTCGTACGAAATTCCCAAGACCTATCTGGCGACCGTGAACGGGACGGTCCCACGCGGACTCGGCAAGAAATTGCGGGTCGGCATCAATCTGGAGGACGGTCCGGTTGCGGTCGACGACTTCGCCGTAGTGGACGCGATTCCCGGCAAGACACTGATCCGCGTCACGCTGCACGAAGGGCGCAAGCGGATTGTCCGTCGAATGTTGGCGGAGGCCGGTTTTCCGGTGCAAGAGTTGGTGCGCACCGATATCGGCGCGTTGACGCTGGGGGACCAGCGCCCGGGAAGTTTCCGGGCGTTGCGCCGCAACGAGATCGGAGATCTCTACAAAGCGGTCGGGTTGTGAGCGAAAAGAGCGGGACGAACCCCCGAGTCGAGAGAGCGGAACGAACGCAGTGAGTGACGGGAAGGAGACGAGCGATCCAACCCAAGTGAGTGCCGGGAGCGGAGCCAACCATCCGGGCCTGAGCGGCGTCGTCGTCGCCATCGACGGCCCGGCCGGCACCGGAAAGTCCTCGGTCTCACGAGGATTGGCGCATGCTTTGCAGGCCCGCTACCTCGATACCGGTGCCATGTACCGCATCGTCACGTTGGCGGTACTGCGTGCCGGAATCGACCCCGCCGACCAAGCGGAGGTCGCAGGAGGCGTGGCAGGCGTGCGGCTATCGGTGGGCTACGGTCCTGACGAGGATCGCAGTTACCTTGATGGCGAGGATGTTTCGTCGGAGATCCGCGGAGACGAGGTCACCAAAGCCGTGTCCGCTGTCTCGTCGGTTCCGACGGTACGAACCCGTCTGGTCGACATGCAACGCACACTGGCACGCGGCCCCGGCGCTGTCGTCGTCGAAGGTCGTGATATCGGCACCGTGGTGCTGCCCGACGCCGACGTCAAGATTTTCCTGACCGCATCGGCAGAGACGCGGGCCCGGCGCCGGAATGGCCAGAACGTCGCCGCGGGCCTGCCCAACGACTATGCCGGTGTACTGGCCGATGTCCGCCGCCGCGATCATCTGGATTCCACGCGAGCCGTGTCGCCATTGCGGGCCGCTTCCGACGCAGTGGTGGTCGACACCAGCGACATGACCGAGTCCGAGGTCATCGCGCACCTCCTGGCTTTGGTGCAGCAGCGAAGCGAGGCGGTCCGGTGAGTCAAGACGGTACCTGGGTCGACGAAAGCGATTGGGATTCAGAGAGTTTCATCGCGCCCCTCGACGATGAGGCCAGCGGTCCGCCGCCGGTGGTGGCGGTGGTGGGCCGTCCGAACGTTGGCAAGTCCACGCTGGTCAACCGGATCCTGGGCCGGCGCGAAGCAGTAGTTCAAGATGTGCCGGGCGTCACCCGCGACCGGGTGTCCTACGACGCGCTGTGGACCGGCCGCCGGTTCATCGTGCAAGACACCGGGGGATGGGAACCCGACGCCAGAGGGCTGCAGCAGCTGGTGGCCGAGCAGGCGTCGGTGGCCATGCGCACCGCCGATGCGGTGATCCTGGTCGTCGATGCGGTCGTCGGTGCGACGGCCGGCGATGAGGCTGCCGCCCGCATCCTGCAGCGGTCCGGCAAGCCAGTGTTCTTGGCCGCCAACAAAGTCGACAGTGAACGAGGCGAATCCGACGCTGCGGCGCTGTGGTCGCTGGGCATCGGAGAGCCGTACGCCATCAGCGCGATACACGGTCGCGGCGTCGCCGATCTGCTCGACGCGATCGTCGGCGTACTGCCCGAGGTCGCGGAATTGGCCTCCACCCGAGGCGGTCCGCGACGGGTGGCGTTGGTCGGCAAGCCGAATGTCGGGAAGAGCTCGCTGCTGAACCGGTTGGCCGGCGACCAGCGCTCGGTGGTCCACGACGTCGCGGGCACCACCGTCGACCCGGTCGACTCGTTGATCGAAATGGACGGCAAAATCTGGAAATTTGTCGATACCGCCGGACTGCGCCGCAAAGTCGGGCAAGCCAGCGGTCACGAGTTCTACGCCTCGGTGCGTACCCACGGCGCGATCGACGCCGCCGAGGTGGTGATCGTGCTGATCGACGGGTCGGAGCCGCTGACCGAGCAGGACCAGCGCGTCTTATCGATGGTCGTCGAATCCGGACGTGCGCTGGTGTTGGCGTTCAACAAGTGGGACCTCGTCGACGAGGAACGGCGCTACCAGCTGGACAAAGAGATTGACCGCGAGCTGGTACAGCTGCGGTGGGCAGAGCGGGTCAACATCTCAGCGAAGACCGGCCGCGCGGTGCAGAAGCTGGTGCCCGCGTTGGAAACTGCGTTGGCGTCCTGGGACGCCCGGATCGGCACCGGCCGGCTGAACACGTGGATCAAGGAAGTGGTCGCCGCGACGCCACCGCCCGTGCGCGGCGGCAAACAGCCGCGAATCCTGTTCGCCACTCAGGCCGCCGCGCGCCCTCCGACCTTTGTCTTGTTCACTTCCGGCTTCTTGGAGGCGGGCTACCGCCGTTTTCTGGAGCGACGGCTGCGCGAGACCTTCGGTTTCGAGGGCAGCCCAATCCGCATCAACGTCCGCATGCGCGAGAAGCGGAAGCCCAAGTCCCGCTGACGCCCTCGTAGGTCCCGAAAGCGGGCCAGATAAGGTTTTTCGGTGCCGCTTCTAGATGCAATCTTGATCGTTGTCGCCGGCTTGGGCGCAGGCGCGATCAATGGTCTTGTCGGGTCGGGCACCTTGATCACCTTTCCCACCCTTGTCGCGATGGGCTATCCACCGGTGACGGCGACGATGTCGAATGCGGTGGGACTGGTCGCGGGCAACGTCTCGAGCACCTGGAGCTACCGGCGCGAGCTGCGCGGACAGTGGGACCGGCTGCGTTGGCAGATTCCCGCGTCCATTCTGGGCGCCATCCTCGGTGCCTGGTTGCTGCTGCACCTGCCGGAGAAGGTGTTCACCGCGGTGGTGCCGGTGTTGCTGATCCTCGCGCTGATCCTGGTGGTCGTCGGCCCGCGAATCCAGGCATGGGCCCAGAACCGGGCTGAAAAGGCGGGCCGCTCCGCCGACGACATCTCGGCAGGGCGAATGGCCGTTCTGGTGCTGAGCACCTTCGCGATCGGCGTTTACGGTGGCTATTTCACCGCGGCCCAAGGCATTCTGATGGTCGGCGTGATGGGCGCTCTGTTACCCGAATCGATCCAACGAATGAACGCGGCAAAGAATGTATTGATCTTACTGGTCAATATCGTTGCAGCCCTTGCTTTTAGCCTGGTGGCATTTCACCGGATCAACTGGTCGGTGGCGGGCCTCATCGCGATGGGCTCGGTGGTCGGGGGCTGGTTAGGTGTTCGCTACGGCCGACGACTGTCGCCGAATGCGCTGCGCGCCATCATCGTTGTCGTTGGGCTCATCGGGCTGTACCGGGTGCTCGCCCTATAGAGATCAGCGCTGGTGTATGTCGTTGCCTTCGCCGGACTGGTCGATCCGCGGCGACCCCTCGAGGTAGGTGACCTGATTGCTGAAACCGGACGCATCGATGCTGTCGACCGCCTCGACCGTGACTTTGTTCTGCACGCCGGACACCGAGAGGCTTGTGCAGTGACCGGTGATGACGACCGTGTTGGACACTCCGCTGATGCGCACGGTGTTCTGGTTGCAAGCCACGGTCCGGGTCTCGTTGATGCCGGAGATGAGGATGTCCCCACTTGTCGGTGCGGTGGGGACGGCTGCGGGAGGCGTCATCGTCGGTCCGGCGGCAGGTATTTGCGTCAGTCCGCCGGAAGGCGCGGGGCTGTCGAAGGAAATGCTGGGAACCGGCGCCATGGTGGTCAACCCGCTGTGCGAAACCTGGTGTGCGGTGAAAAGCATGATCCCGATGGGCAGAGCGACCGTGCCAATCACGAAGACAGCGGCCACAATCCACAACGTCCGGTTGCGCGACGACGATGTCTGCAGCGACTGCCCGAATTGCGAGCCGCTGTAGGGCAGCGGTGGAGGTTGCGAGCCGCTGTAGGGCAGCGGTGGAGGTTGCGAACCGCTATAGGGCAGCGGTGGCGGCTGGCCCGACGGTGCAGCCCATTTGCTGGGCGACTGACTTTCCGCTGCTTCGGATGCGCGTGCCGTCTCGGCCAGCGGCTGCTCCAGCGCCCGAATTCGGGCTTCGGGATCGTCCTCGGAATTCATCCACGAATGCTCCCATACCGGGATCGGGCCGAATAGGTCATTCGCATTCGGTAGTTTCTGCATCGTGTCGGACATAACCAACCGCCAGATCCTGCTGCGGCGCCGCCCGAGCGCACTTGTCGAGCCTGGCGACACCGAGTTGGTCACCACGCCGGCACCCGTGCCCGCCGACGGCGAGGCGCTTCTCCGCACCACTTACGTCGGCCTCGACGCCGCAGTCCGGACCTGGCTCAACGACCAGCAGGGCTACCTTCCGCCGGTGCCGTTGGGTGAGGTCATTCGGGCGGCCGGCATCGGCGAGGTCGTGTCGTCACGATGCGATGCCTATCAAGTCGGTGACGTGATCACCACCCTGACCGGTTTCCAGGAATACGTGATCATCCGCGACGACGTGTTCAGCACGCCGATACCGGGCGAGAGCGATCAGCTGGCGATCATGTCGGTCTACGGCCCGACGGGTGCGACGGCGTATATCGGGATGACCGACGTCGGGAAGCCCCAACCCGGTGACACCGTTGTCGTCTCTGCAGCGGCGGGCGCCACCGGGTCGATCGCCGGCCAGATCGCGAAGATCGCCGGCGCGCGGGTGGTCGGCATCGCGGGCGGCCCGGAGAAGTGCCGGGCAGTGGTCGAGGACTTCGGGTTCGACGCGTGCATCGACTACAAGAACGACGACCTGCAGGCCGCCCTCAGAACGCACTGCCCCGATCGGGTGAACGTGTACTTCGACAACGTCGGCGGCCCCATCCTCGACGCGGTGCTGGGCCGGTTGGCGATGAACGCACGCGTCGTGCTGTGCGGAGTGATCTCCAGCTACCTCAGCGGCGATCACCCGGGACCGGCCAATTACGTGAATCTGCTGGCCAAAACGGCGACCATGCAAGGATTCAATGCGCTCGATCAGTGGGGCCGCTTCGGCGAGGCCTCAGCCTGGCTACGCCAGCGGGAGCACGAAGGTCGAATTAGTCACCGCGAGACCGTCTTTGAGGGCATCGAGTCGTGCGTCGACGCTCTCAACGGACTGTTCACCGGCGCCAACATCGGCAAGATGCTGGTCAAGCTCAGCGAGCCCACATCGGCGTGACGACTAGGGTTTCGGTACGCGTCACCGCCTGCTGTAGGCTTTCTCCCTGCTGCCGGTGAAGCCACCGGCGCCGGGCTGTGGCGCAGTTTGGTAGCGCACTTGACTGGGGGTCAAGT
>Ga0302326_10023540_pt1 | contig 12546 bp, 12 predicted proteins | sample Palsa_T0_3_FD_202264 | JGI IMG/M metagenome (GOLD analysis project Ga0302326, IMG submission 202264) | Peat permafrost microbial communities from Stordalen Mire near Abisko, Sweden - Palsa_T0_3 | ecosystem: Environmental > Terrestrial > Soil > Palsa > Peat permafrost | place: Sweden: Abisko... | reverse complement strand
ACGGCAAAAGGAATGAACTGGCCGTCGCTCTGGAATGTCTTGAACTCCTTCACGGCCCATTCGTGCGCCTCAGGCGTGCGCGTGGTGAGCATGTCTTCCGTGAGCCTCTGGCGGGCAAACGGCTCCGGCGCATCCGGCCTGGGCTGCGTCGGAGCGGTCACTTCGCCGGGAACGCTGCTGGTTGGATAAGGCAGTTCATGGATGGGAAACAACGGCTTGCCGCTGATGCGATCGAAGAGGTAGAGATAGCCCTGCTTGGTGGTCTGCGCCAGCGCGTCGATGGTTTTGCCGTCGCGCTTCAGCGTGAACAGCGCCGGTTCCGAAGGAAAATCCCGATCCCAGATGTCGTGGTGCACTCCCTGGAAATGCCACAGCCGTTTGCCGGTATTTGCGTCCAGCGCCAGGATCGTGTTCGCATACAAGTCGTCACCCACCCGGTCGCCGCCGTAGAAATCGAATACAGCCGAGCCCGTGGGCGCGTACACAATCCCATGCACCGCATCCAGGGCCATGCCCGGCCAGTTATTCGCCGCGCCGGCAGTCTTCCACGCATCCGGCGGCCAGGTTTCGTAGCCCGGCTCGCCGGGACGCGGAATGGTGTGAAAAACCCAGCGCAGCTTGCCCGTATGCACATCGAAGGCGCGAATATCGCCCGGCGGAGCCGGATGCGTCTCCGGATTGCGCCCGCCTACGATGATCATGTCCTTGTAGACGACGCCCGGCGTGGTCAGCACAACGGACTGCTCCTTGTAATTCCCCCGCAAGTCCTTGCGCAGGTCGATGCGTCCGGCCTCGCCGAAGCTTTCGATAGGCTTGCCGGTCTCCGGATCGAGGCAATAGAGATAATTCATGATGCCAGCAAAAAGGAGGCTCTTCTCGCCGTCCGTCCACCAGGACAATCCCCGCGCCGGCTGATTGCCGCCGACCCCGGAGTCGAACTTCCACTTCAGCGTGCCGCTGGCCGCGTCCAGCGCGACGACCTTCTGCGCCGGCGTGTAGGCATAGAGTGTCCGGCCGACAATGAGCGGATTGGTCTGGATGCCGCCCTTCTCGCCGGTGTCAAAGCTCCACGCCACCTTGAGCCGCTGCACGTTGCCGCGATTGATCTGCTTGAGCGGCGAGTAGTGGTCGCCATCCAGCCCGCCGTTGTAAACCGTCCAGCCGGTTGTGCTCTGCCCCGCGCAGATAGCGCACGTCATCGACAGTAGAAGAATTCCCTTGCCCACGATCCGATTCAGACGCATCATTCCATTCCCTTGTGCAATTCGGTAAAACCCGTTTATAAAAAGGCCATGAAGTGTCAGGGCACGACTTTAGTCGTGCCGAAAAGCCTGCAAAGAGTCTGGGCTTTAGCCCCTGAGGCATCTCCCCAGCAACGAGCACTCTCTTTCCGAATAAACCTGTGCCCTTTTAGATCAACGACCAACTCCAAATCCCCTATGCGGTGTACTTGATGATCTGCATGAACCCATAATCCATGTGCAGTTGCTGATGACAATGGATCAACGTGTCGCCCGGATTGTCGGCCGTAAAATCGACCGCAACGGTATCGAGCGGCATCACGTTGATCACATCCTTGCGCAGGCCGCTGAGTTGCTTATGCCCAATCTGCGCCACTTCAAACGTGTGCCGGTGCAAGTGGATCGGATGCTGATCCCCGCTCCCGTTGCGCAGCAGCAGCCGATAGCGCTTGCCCTTGCTCACCTTGATCGGGTCCACATCCGGCCACGACTGATTGTTGATCGTCCATGTATCGAACTTCGATCCCTTCTGCGGGCCGACATCGCGAAAGGTCAGCGTGATCGTTTCGTCGGGCGTGGCAGCGGGTGTTGCCGATGCGAATTGCGTGTAGTCCCACTTCCATGCCGTCGGTCCGACAGCCGGATCCGTCCACACCGGCGCGCCCGTCTTCCCCGCATACTCCACCACGATGCCCAAGCCCATCTTGCGCGCCTCGCCCAGCGTCGAACCCAGAACCCACACCCCCGGCGCATTCATCTCCACAATCGCGTCCACCCGCTCGGCAACCGCGAGTGAAAGCACCTCCACCGAGGTGGGATTCGGAACCGCGTTCCCGTCCATCGCAATCACTTTGAACGTATGCCCCGGCAGCGCCAGCACCACATTCTCCGTCGCGCTCGCGTTAAGCAGGCGCATCAGCACGCGCTGCCCCTGCTTCACACGAATCGGCTCTCCCGCGCCCAGCATGTGCGCATTCACCGTCGCGTACTGGTAGCCCACATCCGATCCCGTAGTCAGCGGGTGATTGGAAGACTCCGCCCTCATCGTTTCCACCATGGGCACAAACGACCCGTTCCAATGATGGATAGCGAGAAAAACCTCCTGATCGTAGTGCCCTGGGTCAGGCGCGCCGTCCACCAGCAGAAAGCCGAACTGCCCGCTATAAGTTCCTAACGTCAGATCCCCACCCGCGCCCGCATGCGTGTGGTACCAGCGCGTTCCCGAAGGCCGCGGCGTGTAGGTGTAGCGCAGAATTGCCCCGGGCGCAATCATCGGCGAGCCTTCCTCCATCGCGCCGTCGTTCAAGCTATCGATGGCCAGCCCATGCCAGTGAACGATGTCCGGATTCGCGCTTGAGTTAGTTACATCGATGGCGACTGGAACGCCTTCACGCACCCGCAGCAGCGGCCCCGGAACCTGCCCGTTGTATGCCGTGGTTTTGACCACCACGCCCGGAGCAATCTCCAGACTGCACGGCTCAATTTTCAGCGAGTAGTCTGGCTTTGACAGCGCAGCGCTCGGCAGTGCGCCTGCGCGCAGCAGCGGGCCGGGAATGACTCCTGCCGCAACTCCTCCTCCCAACGCCCTGCCCGCGGCGTGAAGGAATTCTCTGCGGTCCAGCCTGCCGCGATGCATCATCTCTACCCTCGTACGTATTCCCTTGGTCGATCCAATCGTTTGTTCCGCGCTGGTACTTGATACGAACATTCCTGGCTGGTTGAGTCCTGCTTATGAATCTTCGAACAAGTGCTTCCCCGGCAGCATGACCTGGTGGAGGATTCGGCAGATGAAAACTTCGCTAGCGTCCACCCGGTAGATTACAACATGCTTCTCATGCTCCATGCGCCTGTATCCCGCGCGGATAGAATCGCAGACGCGCCCCATTTTCGGATTTTGGACCAGGCGCTTAAAGCAATCTTCAAGACCGTCGAGGTAGCGCTCCGTTTGGCCCAACCCCCATCGGTCCAGGGTGTATTCGGCAATCTCGATGAGGTCGAGCCGCGCCAGCCTGGAAAACCGATACCCGGGCAACGACTACACCGTTCCCAAAACCATGGCTCGCCTGCGAATCCGCTCACGAACCTCGCCCATCACGTCGCCCTCGGCCACGCCGCTCTCCTCGCCGGCCAAAACGGCTGCCCTCAGTGCCTCAAGTTTCAGCTCGTCTTCCCGCAGGCATTGTTCCAGCACACGCAAGCCCGCGCGCAAAACCTCGCTCGCATTGGCAAATTGGCCGCTCTCGATCCTGTCGGCCACATAACGGTCCATCTCGGGAGTCAGATTGATATTCCGAGTCGGCATGGGTCCCTCCGCAGCCTCTTATGCTAGCGTGATTGGCAATAGTTGGCAACGCTGCATCTGCCACCCTCAGAATCTGTCGAGAAACTCAGCGTGATCGAGGAGCGGCGGTAGGTCAGGGCTTCAGCCCTGACATTCAAGCCGCAAGAAAATGCTGACCTTCAGGCCCTGAGGCGTGCCGTCATTCCCAAAGCTAAACCTCAGGCGCTAAACAGGCTGCGGAAAAAGTCGCCCAGAGCTCGATTCCGAAGGCTTCGTAACGGGGCAAAGCCCTGGCCCTTGTTTGCACCTTTTATGTCCGGGCTGAAGCCCAGACCGACCTCGTGAATGAGTTGTTTGACAAGCTCTTGAGGGCGATCCTCACCGGAACCGCGTAGAAACAAACGCCGCCGAAAATGCCTCCTGCCAGCCAGCGACGCCAGTCAGCGGTGGATCGCCGCTTTCCGGCACGTCGGCGGGCGGTTGAATCGGCCCAGGCGCCGGCGGCTTGTCCTGCAAGTAGTTGCCATGCCCATAGTTCCAACTGTTCGGAATCTGGTCAGGCGGCTGGAAATTAGCCGGGATCGGAGTCGGTCCGAAACGCCCCAACGCCGACTCCCACCAGGGGTGCGTGTGATCAAGAATCTCCGCCGCAAAGTCGCCGATGGGAAACGCCCAGCGCAGCACGTCGTCCTCCTTCGAAGCCAGCACGGAGATCTCATCCACCTTCGTCGGCACCATTGCGAACTCCGCCGTCAGGCAGTTGTCGCCAATGGCTCCCGCCATCAAAATCGCCCGCCGCACCTGGCGGTTGACCCCGCTGATGGCCTGCAAAATCACCCGCGCTCCCAAACTGTGAGAGACAAACGAAATGCTGGCGGCGTTCCCAAAATTCTGGTTCACGAAATCCGCGACCATGTTCCCGGCGCTGGTCGCGTTCTTCGGTTCCGAAGGGTAACTCAGCGCATAAAGCGACTCCGAGTCTCCCGGCCACAGCAATCCCAGAAAAACCGATGCATCGGGAAGCGTGAGCAGGCTCTCCCAGTAAGACAAATGCTCGATGCCGTCGCCGCGATTGACGTTGAACCCGTGCGTCCCGATCAGCACGTTCTGGCCATAGATGAAGCTCGCGAATGCCGCCGGGCTCAGATCCTGGTAATCGCTGAGGCTCGTGCCCGTCTTAAGCTGGACTGCGTTCGACAAACCCCCGCCCCCGGACAATGCGCGAACGTCCAGAAAGTTCGTCATCACGCCCCCGCCTTCTTCACCAGTTGCATGGTGTCCACGGCCGTTGCCAGTGCGCTGGAAATATCCTTGGCAATGGGCGCGAGGGGCGTAGCCAGCAGGCCCACAAGAAAAGCCAGCGCGATATCCCCGGGACTGCTCAAAAACTTGGCGCCCTCCAGGCTCCACGCGCCTGCCAGGGCCAGCAACACAGCAACGAATGCCGCCAGCGCCCGCGTCCAGTTGCGATACACCTGGTCCGAAAGTTGATATGCTTCGTCCAGCATCGCCGTCACAATCAGGTCGAAGCGCGCGAACACATCGCTCTCCGCCTGTGCCAGCGACACGCCGGCAATGGTCTTTGCCGCCACCGAGCCCAGCAGCACCGGGTCCACGTTGGTCTTCACCGCCAGCGCCGCGGCGTTGCCCGGACTGATATGCAGCTTGATCAGCGACTTCGCAATCGCTTTCTGGCTGGCCAGGTCGGTCCCGTTCACCCAGTTTGCTTCAACCGTCTGCAAAATGTTCTGTCTCGGCAGCGCATTCATCGGCTTGGCCGGAAGATCCGGCCCCGTCTGGTCCGGCGAGAGACTCGTCACCACATCCTGGATGTGGGTCAATCCGATCCGGTTGATTCCTGAGAATGCTGCCTTGAACGCATCCACAAGTCCAAAGGCCGCCGTTCCCAACCCGCCAATGGCAGTAATGATCTGCCCAAGCTGCAAGGTTTGCATGTCAACGCCCATCGTTTCCCCCTTTTTGTGTTGCTCAACACTATAGGCGAACGAAGGGTCCGGATCGTGACATTTTTTATTGCAATGAAAAAAGGTTGGACCGCGATGCGGGATTCGAGGCCGGGGTCTGTCAATTCCTGAAGAACTCTATGCCTGCTCTGCTCTCCGGGCCAGAAACCGCTCCATGAACTTGGTGTCGAACTCCCCGGCACGGAAATCCGCATCGGCAAAGATCTCCTGGTGCATCGTAATAGACGTCTCGATCCCCTGCACTACGAACTGGCTCAGCGCCCGCTCCATCTTCGCCATGGCCTCCGCGCGGTCGACCCCATGCACAATCAGCTTGGCAATCAGCGAGTCGTAGTAGGGCGGCACCACGCCCTCGGCGTATTGCGCCGTATCCACGCGCACGCCGTTGCCGCCGGGAACATTGAAGGCGGTAATTTTGCCCGCTGACGGCGTGAACTTCTGCGGATGCTCGGCGTTGATGCGGCATTCGATCGAGTGCCCGCGCATCTCGATCTTCGCCGGCAGAATGGCGTCAAGCCGCTCGCCGGAGGCTATGCGCAACTGCGCCTTCACCAGGTCAATGCCGGTAATGAACTCCGTCACCGGGTGCTCCACCTGGATGCGCGTGTTCATCTCGATGAAGTAAAGCTGGCGGTCTTCGTCCATCAGGAACTCAATCGTCCCCGCATTCTGATAGCCGATATCGGCCAGACACCGGCACAGCGTCTTGCCGATCTCTTCGCGCATCTTCGGCGTCACCTGCAAGCTGGGCGCCTCTTCAATCAGCTTTTGATGCCGGCGCTGGATGGAGCACTCGCGCTCAAACAGATGGGCTACGTGGCCATGCTCGTCGGCGAGGATTTGAAACTCGATGTGCCGCGGCTGCTCGATGAATTTCTCCATGTAGAGCTCGCCGTTGCCGAAAGCGTTGGCTGCCTCGGTGTTGGCCGCGTGAAACAGGTTGGGCAGTTCGTCTTGGGAGCGCACAATGCGCATCCCGCGCCCGCCTCCGCCCGCTTTGGCCTTCAGGATGACCGGATAGCCGACCTTCTTTGCCCACTCCTCTGCTTCCTCCACCGTGGCAATCACGCCGTCGGAGCCGGGAAGAATGGGCACCTTGGCCTTCTTCATGGCCTGGCGAGCTTTTTCCTTTTCGCCCATCAGCCGCGTGACCTCGGGCGGAGGTCCAATGAACTTGATGTTCGAAGCGCGGCAAACCTCCGCGAAGTTGGCGTTCTCGCTCAGCAGTCCATAGCCGGGATGAATCGCTTCCACATCGGCAATCTCCGCGGCGGAGATGACGGCCGGCACGTTGAGATAGCTGTCCGCCAGCCGCGGCGGCCCAATGCAGATGGCCTCGTCGGCAAAGCGGACGTGCAGCGAGTTGCGGTCTGCCTCGCTATAGACGGCGACCGTGCGAATGCCGAGTTCCTTGCAGGCGTTCAAAACACGCAGCGCAATTTCACCGCGATTGGCAACCAGTACCTTACGAAACATTCAGGACCCTAACTTGTGCGGATGGAAAACAAGGGCTGCCCAAACTCGATGGGCTGGCCGTTCGTGACAAAGCACTTGACAACCTCGCCGGCAGCGTCGGACTCGATCTCGTTCATCAGCTTCATGGCTTCGACAATGCAGATGACCTGGCCCTTTTCTACGCGATCGCCGGGCGCCACGAAAGCCGCTGCGCCCGGCGAGGGTGAGCCATAGTAAGTGCCGACAATCGGGGACTTGACAATGTGCAACCCCGCGTCCGGGTCCGCGGCCGGCGCAACCGCGCCAGCAGGAGCTGTTGCTGCCGCCACCGGCAGCACGGCCGGCGTTGAAACTCCCGGCGGAGCCGCTGCCAGCAGCCGCGCCAGGTCGCCCAGTCCCGCGGGCGCAGCCGCCGCGTTGAACTTGAGCCGGATCTTCAGGTCGCCCCGGTCCAGATCGAACTCGCCGACTCCGTGCTCCTTCAAAAACTCAATCAGTTGTTTTAAATCTGCAATATCTTGTGGTTTCATTCGTTCCTTGATGCTCCACGCGCGGCGGGAGGGGTTGCTTAAAGCTCAATCAGCGCTTTGGTCGCCGGCGTCAGTACCTGACCTCCGGCGAGCGTTACAGTCACCATATCTTCAATGCGGATACCGAACTCGCCCGGCAGATATACACCCGGCTCAATGGTGACCACCATGCCGGCTCGCAGCCTGGTCTTCTGTCCGGCGCCAATCCGCGGCGACTCGTGAATCTCCAGACCGACCCCATGGCCGGTGGAGTGGGAAAATGCTTCAGCCAAACCTGCTTTGCGCAACACGCCCCGGGCAGCCTCGTCCACATCCCCGCAGCTTGCGCCCGATCGCACCGCCTGCACGCCCGCCTCCTGGGCCTCAAGCACTGCCTCGTAGGCCGCCCGCTCCTTTGCCGTGGGCTTTCCCAGGTGCACAGTGCGGGTCATATCAGAACAATAGCCTCCGAGGATTATACCGAAGTCGAGGGTCAGAAAGCCCTTGCGCGGCAGCGGCGCTGTGGTGGCGCGACCATGCGGCAGCGCCGACCGCGCCCCAGAGGCCACAATGGTCTCGAAGGACATGCCCTCGGCCCCTAGCAGCCGCGCCTGGTACTCGAGCTCCGCGGCCACGTCCACTTCCCGCAGCCCGGGCCGAATGAAGCCAAGCATGTGCTCGAAGAGCCTGCATCCCACCAGCGCCGCCTGCGACATCAGCGCCAGCTCGTCCCCGTCTTTCACCAGCCGCAGAGGTTCCACCAGCGGCGCAGGCAACGCAGAGAGAAATCCGCGGCGCAGCGCACCGGGCAGCGCCGCCTTCAGCCGCGCGAGGTCGGCAACCGTAGTCCATGCCGGATCGAAGCCGGCGACCTTGGCCCCTGGCTGCGCAGCCAGCCACTCGACCGCAGCAACTGCCGGCGAGCCGGAGACGATCTGGAATTGCGCCCCTTTGACCTCTTCCGCAGCCTGTGCCTTGTAGCGGCCATCCGTAAAAAGCCGCGCCACGCGGCGGGTGACGGCCAAGGCCGCGCTGGAGCCGGTAAAACCGCAAAGATAACGAATGTCAGGGAGATGAGTAACCAGCAGCCCGGAGAGCCCTGTTTTCGTCACTTTGCGGCGAAGCTGCGCGATGCGGGAGAGGTGGTCCACCCGCTGAGGATAATTCATGGGGCTGGGGGCGGAGGTCAGCGACGGCGAAATGGCTCAATGGCTAAAATGATCAGCGCAACGAATGCAGCATTTCTGCCTTACAGGATCGTAGTGGAGTATTCGTGCATCAGGCGGCTCGCTTCTTCAATAGGAATCTTGCCCTGCTGATAGGAATTTAGGATTTGCATGATGGTCTCGTCCGGTTCCATGCCTTCGATTCGCATTGTTCCAACTGTGTTTTCCACCGCAAGGCGACGATCGTCGAGTTCATCCCGAGTGAGTTTGATGTCGGGAGCAGTCGAGGGGTACATGTTGTCCACCTTTTGCAGAACCTAGCAACCGATGCTGACGCGCGAATCGAGTGGCAGCGAAGCTTCGCCGTTCTATGAAACTTGGCTTTCCGCTGAGGCGGCTTTTAACTGATCCCTGACCCCTAATCCCTGTTCCCTGCTTCTTTCACACCGCCGGCCGCACCGGCTTCTTCTGCTGCGGATCGATCTCGGCCTCGGCGGCGTGCATATCCGATTGCCGGTCCATCCACTCATCCAGGCGCGAGCGCTTGAAGCGCCAGCGGTTGCCCAGCTTGAAGGCGGGCACAAAGCCCTCCGAGGCGTACTTGTACAGCGTGTCCGGGGAGATGCCCAGGTAGTCCGAGGCCTGGCGGATGTCCATGACCTCGCGCACTTCGGGGACAAGAAGATTGGAGCGAGCGGCGTTGCGCATGGTAAGCCTCCTGGAGGCAGAGCCGCCTCAGCAGAGATTCCGGCGGAGCTGCCGGTAGACTTCAATTTATACCGTGGTTTCACCCGGCAGTTCAAGGGTTTTCCGGCAGTTACCGGAAATTAACCGGCTTTCCCGCCCCCAATTCGTGATCGTCTACCGTCCCAATCTGGATCCACCCCCAGCGGTTGGCCCTGCTTTCGCTGCGCACCCAAGCCCTTGCGATGTTTGGACGGATGGTCCGGGCGTTATTCATATTCGCAGGATCAAACCAAACCGGCTGCGGCTTGGGTAAGCCGAGGAGTGTCAGGGCACGACTTCAGTCGTGCCGTAAGCGCAATAAAATCAGCGTCGGGCTTTAGCCCCTGAGCGTCAGGGCAAGCCCTCACATCGCAGTCCGCCACCAGGCGGATTTCTCTTCGCTCAGGAAATGCGTCCTGTCTCCCTGGGAAAGATAGAAGTCCGTAGCCTCGTCGCTCTTGAATGCCGAGCAGTCCGGCCAACTGGAATCCTTCTCCAGGTGGGTCGCGGTATGGTGGCTGTCAACCAGCGTGATCTCGTCCTGAGAACACTCCGTCACCTTCTGCGCTCTCAGCGCGAAGGCTGCCCCAGGAAGTGGCTCGAGCGGAACCTGGTTGGCGATCTTCGTCAACAGCAGGATAAACAGGCCAATGGCCGCATACACAGCGATCTTCTTCACAACCCTCAGCCTAGATCGTCCGCAAACGCAACACAGGCGGTGCGCCTTGATTTGCGCACCGCCTGCTTTTACACCTTCCCGGAATGAACCTCGTTTTAGTTTTGGTCCTCGCGCCTGTGGAGCGTAGGCGGCCCGTCGTCCGAGCTGTTGTTGGGATCGGTCGACGTGGTGCTGTTGGGATCGGTGGTGCTGGCGCGGCGCAGCGACGGCTTCTTGGTGTCTTTGGAATCGGTCAGGCGGCGCTTGTTCTCAATGCGCGCCAGGCGGGCCTTGATGTCGTCGAACTCCGATGTGGTCACCGTGTACTCATCGCGCGCGGGCAGAATGCGCGCAATCTCCTCCTGCGAGTGCAGAATCCGGTCCGGGGTCTGCGGATGGTCGCTGAAGGCCTTGGCCACCAGGCCCGGCTTGCGCTTTTCCAGAGCCTGCACCTTCTCAAAGAAACTGATGAAGGCCTGCGGGTCGTAGCCGGCGCGATACATGTACTGCACGCCCAGGTAATCCGCCTGCGCCTCAAAGTCGCGCGAGAACTTAAGGAAGGTCATGGGCACGGCCAGGCTGGCCGCTTCATAAATCCCGTATCCCGTCCAGCCGCCGATAAAGATCAGCGGAATGGTGCCCAACTGCGCGTAATTCATGCGCGTCTGCTCGCGCACCGCGTGGTGGGCGCAGACGTGGGCGGTTTCGTGCGCCATCACCCCGGCCAGTTCCGCTTCCTCGTCCGCATTCAGAATCAGCCCCGAATTCACGTAAAAGAAACCGCCCGGCAGCGCCATGGCGTTGATCTCGTCCGAATCAATGATCTTGATGGTGAAGGGAACCTTGCAGTCGGAGTTCTTGACAATGTTCTGCCCCACCCGGTTCACGTACTCAAGAACCACCGGATCGGTGATGAACTTGGTGCTCTTCTCAATCTCCTCGGCGTACATCTTGCCCATCTTGATCTCGGTGTCCACCGAGTACCAGTTGCCCAGTCCGCGCGCGCCAATGTCGCGATTGCCCACCGCGCTCACATCTTCAATGCTGCCCGGCTTCACGGTGATCTTCTGGCTTCCCGGCTCAACCACCTTTTCCGGATTCACGTCCGTGGCCGTTGCAGGCGTATCGCCGCCCACCGGCGCGGTTCCCGGTGCAGGCTTGCTGGCCGGCGTGTCGCCGCCGACAGGCGCTGTCCCCGGATCGGGTTTCGCGCCGGGCGTGGTGGATTGCGTGCTGCTCCCTGTCTGTGCGGTCCCAGTCTGCGCGGTCCCCGGCGAAGACTGCTGCGCGGGCGCTGCCGAAGCAGTATCGCCCCCCACAGGCGCAGTGCCCGGCGCAGGCTGAGCTGCCTGAGGACTGGCCGGCGTCGTGCTTGAACCTGGCGTGGATTGCGCCCAAACTCCGGTGCCCAGCGCCAGCGCCAATGCTGCCAGCGATCCCGCTCTCAACCCGTTCCAAGCTGTCCTCATAATGACCCCACCTCCAGCACGGCCCACGAACACGCCGCTTCGCTCCACTGTTTAGACGCTAGTATCCTCCTGTTGGGCAACCGCAGGGAAGAATAATTCGTGCGCCCCCATCGATTCCCTCCTTCAAAGCCCGGTATCCGCCGGAATTCCCCGCCGCGCAATCTTCTTGGAGCTTCGTTCCATCTGAATTAAAGTGGTGAACACGTTGAACGTGGGAGGATTCTTGCGCCGGAACGTCCTGAACCTGGCGGCTGTCGCCGTATGCTTTGCCTTGCAGGGCGCTGCCCAGCCCTCCCATCCGCCTCCCGCTCTTCCCCTGGCGGACCTGCTGGCGCCGCACAAGCATGCGCGTCCGGTCCCGGCCGACCGCCAGCCAACCCCACAGATCGCTTTCGATGCCGCCAACCTGGGTTCTCCGCTGGTTCTCGACAAGGGCTGGCGCGTGGGCATCACCGCCAACCCGGCAGCAGCGAACCCGGACTTTGACGATACTCCCTGGGCCGTCCGCGACGCGCAGGACGCCTTTGCCGATGTGCCTGACGAGGATCATCCCGCAGATTCTCCGGATCACCCCGACCAGCAAGGCCCGCCGCCCCCAGGACACCAAAAGCCTTTCGTCTGGTTCCGCATGCACATCAACCTCGCGCCCGGCCACGGACCTCTTGCTCTGCTCGTTGAACTGCCAGTGCCGGAGAACGCCTCCATGTCCATTACCTCCAGCGGCCCCGGCGTCGACGTGTTTGCCAATGGCCGCCGGATTCAGCCGGAAGGACCTCATGGCGACGCTCCGGAGCATTACCAGAGGATCTCCCGGATCTACCCACTCAATGTGCCCGCGAACGAGACCATGCTGGTCCTGGTGCTGCGCACCGATTACATTAAGTTTGGTTACTCCACGTATACCGCCTTTTTCGCCGGACGTACCTTCCACCTCGGTCACCCCGAAGACCTGGACCACCGCCTCGAATTGTGGAGCACCCATTCCCTGTTCCAGCGCATACCCAGGGTGGTGAACTCCATCCTGCTCATTGTGTTGGCGCTGTTTCTGCTGGCTCT
>Ga0302326_10023539_pt1 | contig 12547 bp, 8 predicted proteins | sample Palsa_T0_3_FD_202264 | JGI IMG/M metagenome (GOLD analysis project Ga0302326, IMG submission 202264) | Peat permafrost microbial communities from Stordalen Mire near Abisko, Sweden - Palsa_T0_3 | ecosystem: Environmental > Terrestrial > Soil > Palsa > Peat permafrost | place: Sweden: Abisko... | reverse complement strand
GGCGTCGACAACTTGACCATCGATAACGTCATGATCGACACGAACCGCGACGGCATCGACGTCGATTCCTGCCGCAACGTTCGCATCTCGAACTCCAGCATCAACTCTCCCAACGACGATGCCATCACTCTCAAAGGAACCCACGCCCTGGGGACGGCGCGGCCGAGCGAGAATATCACGATCACGAATTGTCTCGTCAGCGGGTTCGAGATCGGTTCTCTGCTGGATGGAACCTACAAGCGCACGGTGCAGCGTGCGCCGGATCGCGACGGCCCCACCGGGCGCATCAAGATCGGCACCGAATCCGAAGGCGATTTCCGCAATATCACGGTCTCGAACATAGTGTTCGATACCTCCCGCGGTCTGGCGCTCGAGAGCGTCGATGGAGCGCACATCGAGGATGTCGCGATTTCGAATATCACTATGCGCGATGTTTCGAACGCGCCTATCTTCATCCGCCTGGGCAGCCGGATGCGCGCGCCGGAAGGCACGCCTATCGGCTCGATCCGGCGGATCAGCATCACCAACGTGATCGCTTACAACGCCGATCCGCGCTACGGCTCGATCATCAGCGGCATTCCCGGACACGACGTGGAGGATATCAGGCTGAGCGGCATTCGGATCCTGTATCGCGGCGGGCTGACGCTCGATCAAGTTGCCAAGCAGCCGCCGGACCTGGTGAACACGTTCTTCTTTCGAGCCACCGGCGGCGTGCCGCCGCGCGAGCCATACGATACTCCCGAGCGCGAGAAGGAATATCCCGAGCCCTCCATGTTCGGGATGTTGCCCGCGTATGGGTTCTTCGTCCGCCACGCAAAAGGCATCGAACTGAAGGATATCGATCTGAATTACATGAAGGAAGACCGCCGGCCGGCGTTTGTGCTGGACAGCGTGGAGGGAATCGAATTAGAGAATTGCAAAGCTGCGCGGGCCGCTGGCGTTCCGGCCTTGGTGATGATGAACGCCAAGGCCGTCAGCCTCAGTCACTGCGCGGGGGTGGCGGATTTTCAAGGTGGAAGCGTGGCCCGCAAGGAAATGTAGCCGCGTCCGCGAAATCTTTACTCGGCCGCAGGCGCAAACAGATCGCTCAACTTTACGATTAAAGCACCGGCGCGAACAGTTCCATCTGCTCCTATTCTCACCGGATCGGAGCCCGAGTCATACTCCCAAGCTGTCTGCTTAGCGGGATCGATAACCCAGCAGTGCGGCACGCCCCATAAATGGTACTCCTCGCATTTTGCGAATGCGGCGCTCAGACGATCCTCGGGCGAAAGGATTTCGACGCAAAGCAAGACCGGCTCAGTGGGATACGGATCCTGGATGCTGGGAGCGGCGATGACGTCGGGAACCAGGAATCGCGATTCGCTCAAACGGACAGTTACCTCCGAGAGTGCTTCAACCCCCTGGCGCCGAAGAATCGTAACCAGCAGAAACTGGATGAGGGCATGCATCTTCGTAGGCATAGGCTTTTGGCGCAGAACGCCGTCGATATATTCGGACGCCGGTTTGCCGGAATATTTGAGATATTCCTCTAGGGGGACAAGCGTAGTGCTGCTCATAGGCGCTTCAGATCTCATGTTACTCTTTTCCCGAGCAGCCGGCGTACCCAACGGAGCCGCGACCGTAAGGGAGCGTTGCACGTCCGTAGAGCTGATTAATGAGAATTCCCCGACACGTGATAATCCTGTTAAACGAAGGGTGGAGAATCCCTACATGAGAACGCATCGCTATTTCCGTTGGGCCGCATTGCTGTGCGCGGCATCGGCCCTCGCATTTCTGGTATCGCGGCAAATCACTTTAGCCGCCGGTCAGCCGAAACCGCTTTCCTCCTTCGATCCGCAGGCAAAGGCTCTGCTGGCGCGGATGACGCTCGAGGAGAAGATCGGCCAAATGACGCAGCCCGATCAGGAGTTCATCAAGGATCGCTCGGATATTGAACACGATCTTCTGGGCTCGATTCTCAGCGGTGGTTCCTCCGACCCCAAGGAAGGCAATAGCCTCAAGGCCTGGGCCGATCTCTACGATCGCCTGCAACAACACACCACGCTTACCCGGCTGAAGATCCCGATTCTCTATGGCGTCGACGCCGTCCACGGTCACAACAATGTACTGGGCGCCGTCATCTTTCCGCACAACATCGGGCTCGGCTGCACGCGCAACCCCGCGCTGGTGGAAAAGGTGGAGCGCGTCACCGCCGAAGAGGTTCGCGCTACCGGGATCCAGTGGGCCTTCGCGCCTTGTGTCGCCGTGCCGCAGGATATCCGCTGGGGGCGCACTTACGAAGGTTTCTCGGAAGATCCGGAGGTGGTGAAAGCCCTGGCGGGGCCGGCGGTGCGCGGCTTCCAGGGCACGGATCTGGCCAATCCGCTTTCCGTGCTGGCGTGCGCCAAGCATTTTATCGGCGATGGCGGCACGGCATTCGGTTCCGCGCGCAAGGGCACAGGACTCGATCAGGGCGATGCCCGCGTCGACGAAGCCACCCTGCGCCGCGTTCACTTGCAGGGCTATATTGAGGCAGTCAACGCTGGGGTGGGATCCATCATGCCGTCGTATAGCAGTTGGAACGGCGTCAAGGTATCGGGCAACAAGCACCTGCTCACGGAGATTCTGAAGCAGGAACTGGGGTTTGAAGGCTTCCTGATCTCCGACTATAACGCCATCGACCAGATCGACCCCGACTACAAAAAGGCCATCGGCATCTCGATCAACGCGGGCATGGATATGGCGATGGTTCCGAGCAAGTACAAAGAATATGAAGCCGACCTGAAACAACTGGTGCAAGAGGGCGTAGTGCCCATGTCGCGCATCGACGACGCGGTGACGCGGATTCTTCGCGTGAAGTTCGCCATGGGCCTGATGGACCGCGGCCGCTCGCAACTGACCGACCGTAGCCTGTCGAAGAGCTTTGGATCGCCTGAGCATCGGCAGGTGGCGCGGGAAGCGGTGCGCGAATCGCTGGTGCTGTTGAAGAACAGTAACCAGACGCTGCCTTTGAAGAAAACGATTGCCCGCATACACGTGGGCGGCAAAAGCGCGGACGATCTGGGCAACCAGTGCGGCGGTTGGACCATCGACTGGCAGGGCAAGAGCGGAGATATAACTCCGGGCGGTACGACCGTACTTGCCGCTATCAGGAAAGCCGTCTCCGGCAAAACCGCAATCACTTTCTCGAGGGACGGAACCGGCGCGGCGGGCGCGGCCGCCGGTGTGGTAGTGATCGGTGAGACGCCCTACGCTGAAGGCAACGGCGACCGCGCCGATCTCAAACTGGCGCCGGAGGACATCGCCGCCGTCGCCAACATGAAGGCCGCGGGCATCCCCGTGGTGGTGATCCTGTTCTCGGGACGGCCCATGATTCTCGACGGCGTCCTCGACCAGGCGGACGCATTCGTGGCTGCCTGGTTACCCGGCACCGAAGGCGAAGGAATCACGGACGTGCTTTTCGGCGACGTCAAACCCAAAGGGAAACTCTCATACACATGGCCGCGTTCAGTCGCGCATAAGGACGACGCGCTCTTTCCTTTGGGATACGGCCTGACTTACTAACCCGAAAGTCAGGGTTTTCTTATCCTCTTCATCGGCGTTCGCCGGCGGCCAATCATAATTCTGAGACGTTTCGGTCCATGACCGCACAGAACTAATGGGGCGGCCGATAAACCGAACGCGATGAAAATTCTTAGTGGTCTGACATTCTATTACGGCCTGTATGGACTTCGCGGCGTTTTGGCTTTAAGCGGATATCGCCTCTTCGGACGGCCGAGTGAGATCTCCGCACATCCGCCAGACATTCAAAATCCCGTCCGCATCCGGATAAAGACAACGGATGAGTTGATATACCGGGCTGTTTTGTTGCAGCGAGAGTATGCCTTTGACTTGCCCTTCTGTCCAAAAACGATTATCGACGCCGGAGCCAACATCGGTACAACGGCTATATACTTCGCCCACAGATACCCGGGAGCGAAGATCATCGCCATAGAGGCGGAGGCTTCGAACTTTGCCGTACTGAGCAGAAATGTCCGGCCTTATCCCGCGATCGTTCCGGTTCATGCAGCCCTCTGGAGCCGGGACGGGGAAATCAGCGTCTGTGAGCCCGATCCGGCGAGCCGCGCCTGTGGAAAGTGGGGGTTTATCACTCATGGGGGCGGATCTGGTCCTAAAGTGCGAGCGGTTACCATGCATACCCTTATGCGAGAGATGCGCATTCAGGCTATCGATTTGGCCAAGATCGATATTGAAGGCGCTGAGCAAGAAGTCTTCGAGGATACCCGCTGGTTGAACGGCACGGGATGCTTGATGATCGAACTGCACGATCGATTCCGGCCAGGATGTAGTGAAGCCGTTGAACCGGCGATGCAGGGGTTCGCTCGCTCGCAGCGAGGTGAAACAACTTTCTACGTCCGAGTGACAGAAGGGTAGGAAAGGCCTCCCGGCCTGTCCACGCGCCAGAGGCGCGACGTCATAAGACTAGTCATAACTCGCGGGCCGGCGGATCCAAATATTGCGATAGCGCACTGAGTCTCCATTGTGGTCTTGTAGCATGAGCGGCTCCTCGGGCTCATGCGGCGTGTAGTGCGCTACCTGCCGATAAACCATGGGCCCCATCAGTTCCTTATGATGATGAACCATGACTCCGTTATAAATTACGGTTACATACGCCGGTTTGACAAGCTTTTCCCCGTCGAAGCGGGGCGCTTCCCACAGGATGTCGTAGGTGTTCCATTCGCCGGGCTTTCGCGCCGGATTCGCCAGCGGCGGCCATTGTCCATAGATGGCGCTGGCCTGGCCGTCGGCATAGGTCGGATTGTTGTAAGCGTCCAAGACCTGAATCTCGTAGCGGCTCATCAGCAGGACTCCGCTATTGCCGCGCCCCTGGCTCGTGCCCCGCACCACGGCGGGTGATGCCCATTCGACATGGAGCTGGCAATCGCCGAACTTTTCGCGCGTCAAGAGGTTCCCGGTACCGCCGGCAACCTCAAAGTAACCGTCACCGAGTTTCCAGCGGGCGTCCACCATCTTGCCGCTGTCGGCGCCCTTGCCCGCCTGCGTCCACTGGGATAGATCCTTGCCGTCGAATAAGACGATTGCGTCGGAGGGCGGCGCTCCCGGAGTCTCGCCTGGAGTAACTACCTTTGGGTGCGGGCGGGCGGGATCGTGCACGTGCCATGGAAGACCGGGAAGCATTGGGGTATCCGTGAAACCCAGATCGCCCGGCTTCGATTGTTGCGCAACGGCAGCCACGATTAACGCGGCGCCGAGCGCCAGGACTACGGAGAAACTGTTTCGGGACATTCGGCTCCTTTCGGGCAAGCTAAAGCATACCCCACCGCAATCACGGGTTGTGCCAGCAGCTATCCGGATCAACGATTGCGTCAGCCTCTTTCGGCCCCCAACTGCCGCGCCTGTAAGGACGAACCCGGTGGTGCTTCTTAAGCACCGGGTCGACCACCGCCCAGGCAGCCTCTACCGCGTCCTCGCGCGCAAAGAGCGCTCCGTCGCCGTTCATGGCGTCACCCAAAAGGCGTTCGTAGGGCGCTTCTTCGCCCGGTTGTTCTTCGAAAAGGTAAAGCTCGCGCTGCTCCCCGACGAACTCCTTCCCGGGGAGTTTAACGCGCGCGGCCAGGGCGACGGCAGAGTTGGGAGAGAGCCGGAAGCGCAGATAGTTGCACTGGCCTTTCGCCGGCGCCGAGTCGGCGAAGAGCCTTTGCGGCGGCGCCTTCAGCTCCACCACAACCTCAGTCGCGGTTTCCGGCAGGTACTTGCCGGAGCGCAGGCGCCACGGCACCCCCGCCCAGCGCCATGAGTCGATGAAAAGCCGCAGGGCGCAAAAGGTCTCGACATCGGAGTTCTTCGCCACGCCCGGCTCCTTCCGGTAACCGGCGTACTGGCCGCGCACCAAGTCGTCGCGAGTCAAAGGGCGCATGGCTTCAAGGACCTTAGCTTTCTCGGCGTGCACTGCTCCAAAGTCTCTGCCCGGGGGCGGCTCCATGGCAAGCAGAGCGACGATCTGGAACAGGTGGTTCTCCACCACATCGCGCAGACAGCCGGCGCTTTCATAAAACGATCCGCGGCCTTCCACGCCGAAATTCTCGGATAGGGTTACCTGAACGCCGGCTACGTAGTTGCGATTCCAGATCGGCTCCAGGAACGAATTGGCGAAGCGGAAATAGAGGATATTCATGATCGCCTCCTTCGCCAGGAAATGATCGATGCGGAAGATCGAGTCGTCCGGAAACACTGCGCGGGCGGCTTGGTTGAGCTCCTTGGCGGAGGCCAGATCGCGTCCGAAGGGCTTTTCGATAATCACCCGCGCACGCTCGGCCAAGCGGGCGGCGCCGAGTCCTTTGATTACCACCTCGAAGAGCGAGGGCGGAATAGCCAGGTAGAATGCGGGGCGCCGCGCACTGCCCAGCGCGCTCTTGATCGCGGCGAACGTGTTCGGGTCTTGATAATCCCCGCTCACGTATTGGAAGAGTGAAAGAAGATGGTGGAAGGCGCGCTGGTTATCGATCCCGCCCGATCGCTTTATGCTGTCGGTCACGCGTTGGCGCAGACGCGCCAGATTCCAGTCCGGAAGCGCCACACCGATTACCGGGACTTTGAGCGTGCCCCGTTTTACCATGGCATAGAGCGCGGGGAAGATCATCTTGTGGGCAAGGTCGCCCGTCACGCCGAAGAGCACCAGCGCGTCGGAACGGGAAGCCGTCATCAGGTATTTCCTTTCTTTGTGGCAGGCGCAGGCTTCCCCGCTCACCGCCTGACGCTGCGGTAATACCGGATCAACGCATCGGTCGAACTATCGTGCTTGAGCGGCGGCTCATCCACGCTCACAAGCTCTGGCACAATGCGCGCGGCCAGAACCTTCCCGAGTTCGACGCCCCACTGATCGAAGGAATCGATCTGCCAGATCGTGCCTTGGGTAAAAACGCTGTGCTCGTAGAGCGCAATCAGTTTGCCCAGCGTCTCCGGCGTGAGCCGATCGGCCAGAATCGTCGTCGATGGTCGATTGCCCTCGAACGTGCGGTGCGGCACGAGCCACTCCGGCGTACCCTCAGCCTTAACCTCTTCGGGAGTCTTGCCAAACGCCAGCGCCTCCGCCTGCGCGAACACATTCGCCAGCAGCAAATCGTGGTGATTGCCGAGCGGATTGAGGGCGTGGATAAAACCGATAAAGTCGCACGGGATCACTTTCGTTCCCTGGTGAATCAGCTGATAGAACGAGTGTTGGCCATTCGTACCCGGTTCGCCCCAGTAGATGGGTCCGGTTTGATAATCGACCTGCTTCCCATCGAGCGTCACGTGCTTGCCGTTGCTCTCCATGGTCAACTGCTGAAGGTACGCCGGGAACCGCTTGAGGTATTGCTCGTAGGGAAGCACCGCGACTGTCTGAGCATCGAAAAAAGCGTTATACCAAACCACCAGCAGACCCATCAGGACCGGCAAATTCTGCTCGAAGGGCGCGGTGCGGAAGTGCTCATCCATCGCGTGGAATCCGGCCAGCATGGCACGGAAGCGCTCGGGACCGATCGCGATCATCGTCGAAAGACCAATCGCGGAGTCCATCGAGTAGCGTCCACCCACCCAGTCCCAGAAGCCGAACATGTTGGCGGTATCGATGCCGAACTCCGCCACTTTAGCCGCGTTGGTAGAGACCGCGACGAAGTGATGGGCAACCGCCTTCTCATCACCCAACGTCTTCAGCAACCACTCGCGGGCCGTATGGGCATTGGTCATTGTCTCGAGAGTGGTGAAGGTCTTGGAGGAAATAATGAACAGAGTCTCGTCGGCAGCCAGGTCACCCGTCGCCTCGGCGAAATCAGTGCCATCCACATTCGAGACAAAACGGAAAGTCAGGTCGCGCTGGCTGTAATACTTCAGCGCCTCATAGGCCATCACCGGACCAAGGTCGGAGCCGCCGATGCCAATATTGATTACATTGCGGATACGCTTGCCGGTGTGCCCCTTCCACTCCCCGCTGCGGACGCGATCCGCAAACGCGGTCATCTGGTCGAGGACGGCGTGAACCTCGGGCACCACGTTCACGCCGTCGACGGTCATCAATTCGCCGGCCGGCGCTCGTAGCGCGACATGCATTACGGCGCGCTGTTCGGTGACGTTGATCTTGTCGCCCCGGAACATGGCATCGATACGCTGGCGCAGGCCGGATTGTTGCGCTAGCTGAAGCAGCAGACCGATGGTCTCGTTGGTGATCCGGTTCTTCGAGTAGTCGAAGTAGAGACCCATAGTCTGCAGCGTGAAACGCTCGCCGCGCTTCGAATCTTCGTCAAAAAGCTGCCGCAGGCGTAAGCCGCGGATCTTGGTGGCGTGCTCCTCCAGCGCCTTCCAGGCGGGGCGCTCATTCAGCGGAACGATGGTGTTTGGCGGTTGCGGATTTGTCATATCGATCTTAGCCGGCAGCTTGCAGCGTAGCGCCCTTGGCCGCGATTTGCTTAAGCAAATCATTCCAGGACTCGACGAACGCCGCGGCGCCTTCGCGCTGCAGATCGGCCGCCAGCTTTTGGTCGTCAATGCCCGCCTTGGCAAACGCGGCGATCACCGTCTCGGCATCGCCGCCGCCGGCCGGCAGCACCTGACCCACCACGCCGTGATCGGCGAACGCCAGCAGCGTCTGCTCGGGAATCGTATTGATGGTATCCGGCGCCGCGAGGCCCTTGACGTAGAGCACATCGGAGGCCTTGGGATCTTTCGTGCCCGTGCTCGCCCACAGCAGGCGCTGCACCGGAGCGCCCGCATCCGCCGCCTTCTGCCAGCGCGGGGAAGCCAATAGATCGCGGTACGCTTTGTAAGTCCGCTTGCCGATCGCAATACCCAGACGATCCTGCAGTTCCTTCGGGGCTTTTCCCATCACGGCTTTGTCCCAGCGGCTAATGAACATGGATGCTACCGAATGTACCTTCGGATCGAGCCCTGCCGCAATCCGGCGCTCGATTCCTCGCAGGTAGGCTTCGGCCGCCGCCAAATATTGCTCACGCGAAAATAAGAGCGTAACATTCACCGGCACGCCCGCGAAGATAGTTTCCTCTATGGCCGCGTGGCCTTCCGTGGTGCCGGGAATCTTAATGAAGAGATTGGGCCGCTGCGCTTGAGCATGCAGTTGCACGGCTTCTTTGACCGTGCTCGATGCATCGAATGCCAGCAACGGAGAAACTTCCAGGGACACCCAGCCATCCATGCCTGCGGTTGCGTCATGCACCGGCCGAAAGAGATCGGCGGCCCGCCTCAGATCCTCGATTGCAAGCTCGAAGAAGAGGGCTTCGCCCGACTTGCCTTCGCCCTTTTTGCGGAGGATGGCATCGTCATAGAATTTCGAATTCTTGATCGCGAGGTCGAAGATCGAAGGATTCGAAGTCAGCCCGGTGACGGAGAAATCGTCGATGTAATGGCGCAGCGTCCCGCTTGTCAGCAGCCCGCGCGTGATGTTGTCAAGCCAGAGGCTCTGGCCGAGGCCGTGGAGCTGTTGCGTGGGGTTCATAGCTTTACTATAAAAGCAGCACCGGGGAGACGGCGTCGAAATCTACCACGGCGTGTGTCCATCCTCACAACCGCCTTGGATGGTCGTCATACGCTCAGGACCGGGACGAGCGACTGCCGAATAATCCCGTAGCCTTCCCCATTGTCACCCAAATGGCTTCGCCCAGGAATGCGGCCTATCACAAGCACGTCAGCCTTGGTTTGCGCCGCGGCCCGGTTCAACAGTTCCGGCAAATTGCCGCTAAAAATGATGACTTCGGCGTTCGTGCCCACTTCCCGCTGCAGCTTCGCGATCTCTTCGGCGGCAATGCCCGTAATCGTCTTCCTCCACTCGGCGTCGACGTAGGGTCCGCCGGGGCCGAAGATCTCTACGCTGGACGTAACGTGGACCAGCGTAAGCGTCGCATCGACGGCCGCGGCCATCTCGGCGGCGCGCGACAGCGTGTGCCGGTTGTGCGGCTTCAAATCCACCGAGCAAAGGACGCGCCGGATCGAAAACTCTTGCGCCGGTATTTCTTCCAGGTGGGCGCCTGTCCAGATTGGGCAGTCGGTTTCGTGCAGCACTTTCGCGGTCACCGATCCCAGCAGAAAGCGGTAGAACGCCCCCAGGCCGTCGGTTGCCATCACGATCAAGTCGGCGTTGCGCACTTTGGCGGTCTCCACAATTTCGCGCGCCGGGTCGCCTCTGAGCAGCAAGCGCGTGACTGCAATCCCATCAAGTTCGGGCAACAGCGCCTGTTCCAGGTCTTGCTGAGCCCGCTGGATAATGTGCGCGTGCAAATCCCGCGCTGTGATTTCGTGCCCGCTCTCCAGCGCGCCGGCCGGATAGGCGAACGGCGACACCACATGCAGCAGGATAATCTCCGCCTGGAAACGCCGCGCCCACCAGGCGGCTTGCCGCACGACCTGCGGCGGAGTTTCCGTGAACGAAAACGGAACCAGAATTTTATGAATGCTGAACATTACTCCATTATCCGCGGCGCAATACACAACTAGAGCGGCCTTCTAACCGATAAGTCCCGGAATCGCCCAAAGCCTCCTCCCCAGCGGCCAACAAGTCTCGCGGCGGCAAAAGCGACGTGTCAACCGCCAGATACCACGCCGCCCCCGGCGGCAACGGCGGAAAACGGAAGTCAACCGCATAATCGCCCGCATTGAACATCAGACAGAGCGCGCCATCCGCGTCTTCATGAATCAGACACCCAAACTGCCTTTCCTTCGGGTCGGCCCAGTTGGGCAATCCTCCGTGCGGGCCGAACCATTCGATATCGGCGTCCGTGTAGAATCGCTCCTCGCTCAGTACCGGATGCGCCCTGCGCAAGGCGATCATGCCGCGGGCAAACCGGTAGATCTCCTGGTGCTTTTCAAGATAGGTCCAGTCGAACCAGCTGACATCGTTGTCCTGGCAGTAGGCGTTGTTATTGCCGCGCTGCGTGCGGCGGAATTCGTCCCCGCCAAGCAGCATGGGCACGCCTCGCGAGACAAACAGAGTCAGCAGGAAGTTCTTGATCTGGCGTTTCCGCAAAGCCTCGATTCCCGCATCTGTTGTTTCGCCTTCCACACCGTAGTTTTCGCTGAAATTGGCGTCGCTCCCGTCATGGTTGTTTTCTCCATTGGCTTCGTTGTGCTTGTAGCGATAGGTCACCAGGTCGTTGAGAGTGAAGCCGTCGTGGCACGTGACGAAGTTGATGCTGCTCTCGGGGCCTTTGCCGGACTTGGCATAGATGTCGGAGCTGCCGCAGATCCGGCTGGCGAATACGCCGAGCATCCCATCGTCTCCGCGCCAGAAACGCCTCACATCGTCGCGGTACCGGCCATTCCATTCCGCCCAGCGCTTCTCTGAAAAGCTGCCCACCTCGTATGCGCCGGCCGCGTCCCACGCCTCCGCGATCAGTTTCACGTCCCGCAAGATCGGGTCCTCGGCGATGCTTTCGAGAAGCGGGGCGTTGGCTAGCAGGTTGCCGTCTTCGTCCCGCCCAAGCACCGACGCCAGGTCAAAGCGGAATCCATCCACATGCATCTCGATCATCCAATGACGGAGAGCGGCCAGTATGTGGCGCCACACTACGGGATGGTTGGCGTTGATGGTGTTGCCCGTCCCCGTGTAGTCCTTGTAGTAGCGTTTGTCACCCGCCAACATGTAATAGATCGAGTTATCGATCCCGCGAAAGCAGAGCGTCGGCCCCAGTTCGTCGCCCTCCGCGGTGTGGTTGAATACTACATCCAGAATCACTTCGATTCCCGCATGGTGAAAGGCCCGAACCATTTCCTTGAACTCGCGTCTCTGCTGGCCCAAACCTCCCGAGCTGCTGTAGGACGCCTTAGGCGCAAAGAAGGTCACCGGATCGTATCCCCAGTAATTGCTCAGCGGTGGCTCGGTTTGCTGAATCCTGCGCCCCACGGAACCTTCATTAAACTCGAGCACGGGCATCAACTCCACGGCCGTCACTCCCAGGTGTTTGAGATAGGGAATTTTTTCCGTGAGCCCGCGGTAGGTTCCCGGATGGGCTACGCCCGAACTGGGGTGAAAGGTGAAGCCGCGAACATGCATTTCGTAAATGACCGTCTTCGACCACGGATGCTTGGGCGGTTGGTCGCCATGCCAATCGAAGGGGTCGTTAATGAATATGCATCTCGGCATCACGCTGGAATTGTCCAGCGTAGATGGCGCCAGGTCTTGCTCAGGCGCAGACGGATCGTATCCCAGCGCCAAAGCAAAATCCCAATGGGGCTGCTGCGAAATCCCGGTGGCGCAGGGATCGAGCAGAAGCTTGTTGAAGTTGAAACGATGTCCCTTGCTGGGTTCATAAGAGCCGTCCACGCGGTAAGCATAGAGTTGGCCGTGGCCGATCCCCTCCACCCAAACGTGCCACGTGTCGCCGGTGCGGTTGCGCGCCGAATCGAGATCGATGACGCGGGCTGGCGCCACGTCTTCCGGATGGTCGAACAGCTCGAGTCGAACGCGGGTGGCGTAACGGCTGAAAATGGCGAAATTAATTCCTCCATCCGTTTCCTCTGCTCCCAAAGGCAGAGGAGTGCCCGCCCGGACGCCGCCGTG
>Ga0302326_10023538_pt1 | contig 12547 bp, 8 predicted proteins | sample Palsa_T0_3_FD_202264 | JGI IMG/M metagenome (GOLD analysis project Ga0302326, IMG submission 202264) | Peat permafrost microbial communities from Stordalen Mire near Abisko, Sweden - Palsa_T0_3 | ecosystem: Environmental > Terrestrial > Soil > Palsa > Peat permafrost | place: Sweden: Abisko... | reverse complement strand
GTGCTCGACCCGCAGGGCCAGACCATCCAGAACGCCCTGCACAAGATCGGATTCGCGAGCGTCGCGGCGGTGCGGCAGGGAAAATATTTTCAGCTGTCGCTGGCCGATGGGCTCAGCGCCGACGCGGCCGGCGCCGAGGTGGAGCGCATTGCACGCGAGGTGCTCACCAACCCTGTCATCGAGGAATTCACTTACAAGATCGAGCCCTGAGCTGTCCCGGCATTGCACTTCCGTTCCTTCCGCGAAACGAAGCTCTGTGTTCCGCCGGCGCGTCTCATTTCAAGCACATGCCGTCAGATAGAATCTGAATATGTGCGGCATTGTCGGGTATGTTGGTCCTAAAGATGTAGTTGCTGTCATTATTGAGGGGCTGCGGCGCCTGGAATATCGCGGCTACGACTCGGCGGGCATCGCGGTGGGCAGTCCTAACAGTTCAACGCTTGAGGTGCGGCGCGCGCCCGGCAAGCTTGCCAATCTTGAAGAGGTGCTGCGCGAGCACCCGCTCGAGGGCACGTTCGGCATTGGTCACACGCGCTGGGCAACCCATGGCCGGCCCACGGAAGAGAATGCCCATCCGCATCGCGACTGCACCGGCCGCATCGTGGTGGTGCACAACGGCATTGTCGAAAATTATCTAGATCTGAAGCGCGAGCTTACGGCCAAGGGCCACAAATTCGTCACCGAAACCGACACCGAGATCATTGCGCACTTAATCGAACAAGCCCAGAACGACGCGGCGGCCGAAGGTGGACCGATCAAGCTCGAGGTGGCCGTGCGCCGCGCGGTCAAACGGCTCACCGGCGCCTTTGCGCTGGGCGTGCTGTCGGCCGCCGAGCCAGACAAGATTGTGGCCGCGCGCCTCGGGCCGCCGGTGGTCATCGGCCTCGGCGAGGGCGAGTCGTTTGTCGCCTCCGACGTGCCCGGCATCCTGCATCACACGCGCAATCTCTACTTCCTGGCCGATGGCGACATGGCCATTCTCACGCTCGCGGGCGTCGAGCTCACCGACTTCGACGGCAAGCCCATCGAGCGCGCGGTCACGCGTATCACGTGGGACCCGATCCAGGCGGAAAAGGGCGGCTACAAGCACTTCATGCTCAAAGAAATCTGGGAGCAGCCGCGCGCCATTACCGATACTACTCTGGGCCGCGTCTCGCTCGATTCGGGTCAGGTGTTTCTGGCCGAGATGCAGATTTCCGACGAGCAGCTGGCGCGCGCAACGAGCATCAACATCGCGGCCTGCGGCACCAGCTGGCACGCCGGGCTGACGGGAAAGTACATGATCGAGCGGCTGGCGCGCCTTCCGGTGGAGGTGGATTACGCCAGCGAGTACCGCTATCGCGATCCCATCGCCGACCCCAACGCGCTGGGCCTGCTGATCACGCAATCCGGCGAGACCGCCGACACGCTGGCCGCGCAGCGCGAGATGATTGCGCTCGGCTCGCAGACCGTGGCCATCTGCAACGTGGTGGGCGCCATGGTGGCGCGCGAGGCCCACGGCGCTATCTACACGCACGCAGGGCCGGAGATCGGCGTCGCTTCCACCAAGGCCTTCACCGCGCAGTTGACGGCGCTGTTTCTGCTGGCGCTCAAGCTGGCGCAGGTGCGCGGCAAGGTGAGCGCAGCCGAGTCCGTCATGCTGATGGAAGAACTGGGCCGCATCCCGTCGAAAATCGAAGAGGTGCTGCGCCATCGCGCCGCGCAATGCGAGCGGCTAGCCAGGGAGTTTTCAACGGCGCGCGATTTTCTTTACCTCGGCCGCGGCATTCATTTTCCTATCGCGCTCGAGGGCGCGCTCAAGCTCAAGGAGATCTCCTACATTCACGCCGAGGGCTACCCGGCCGGCGAAATGAAGCACGGCCCCAACGCGCTGATCGACGAGACGCTGCCGGTGGTGGTGCTGGCCACGCGCGACGAGGCCGATCCCGCTTCGCGCCTGCGCTACGAAAAAACGCTGTCCAATATTCAGGAAGTCACTGCGCGCTCCGGCCGCGTGATCGCCGTAGCCACCGAGGGCGACTCCACCATCGGCGGCCTGGTGGAGCACGTCCTCTACATCCCGCCGGCCATCGAGCTGCTCTCTCCGCTCATCGAGATTGTGCCGCTGCAGCTGCTGGCGTATTACATCGCCGTCCGCCGCGGCTGCGACGTGGACCAGCCTCGCAACCTGGCCAAATCCGTCACCGTCGAGTAATCGAACCTTTACGTTCAACCCTCTCACTCAAACTCAAATATGGGTGCCCCAGGTCCCGATTCTGGGAACTGGGATACCGCGGCGCCGAGCGGTCCGAGGAACAAATTCACAAATCCAGGCGTATCAGGGTAGGGACATCTCCCACAACGCAGGATTCGTGATCAGGAAGATTCTCAAATTCATCGCGCTGGCCCTTGCCTTCCTGCTCGTTGTCGCGCCGTCCTCCGCACTCCTGTATCGAAAATACCTGCAACACAAGGTCTACGCCGCGCGCGCCATTCATTCACCCAATGGTATTGACACTCTGGAATCTGTGCGCATCGGCGGCATCGAGCAATGGATTCATGTGCGCGGGCAGGATGTAAGTAACCCCATCCTTCTGTTCATTCACGGCGGACCGGGCATCGCATTCATTCCGCTGGCGGGCTCATTTCAGCAGCCGTGGGAACAGCATTTCACCGTGGTCGAGTGGGACCAGCGCGGAGCAGGGAAGACCTACGCCTCAAATGATCGCGAATTGCAACGGCGCACCATGAACGTGGCGCAGATGGAGCAGGACACGCTCGACGTGGTGAACTATCTCCGCGGCCGATTCAAGCGGGACAAGATAATTGTTGTCGGTCATTCGTGGGGAAGCGTGCTGGGCCTGTGGCTGGCGCATGAGCATCCCGATCTGATCTACGCGTATGTCGGCGTCGGCCAGATCGTCAACATGCAACAGAATGCCGCCGCCGTGTATCGCGACGATCTGGCCGAGGCGCGCAGCCGTCACAACGATGCGGCCGTGAATGAGCTGGAGAGCCTCGCGCCGTATCCGACCGGCACACCCACGGACCTGGGCAAGGTGTTTATCGCCAACAAGTGGTCAGCTCAGCTGCTCGGTCCGCAGCTCGGCCCAGGCGGGTTCAACGATATAAGACGACTGATGAAGGATCTTGTGTCTGCCCCCGAATATTCTCTTGCCGACGACGTCGGATTCATCCATGGCCAGACGCTATCGCGCGAAGTTTTCGCGCCACAACTGACGAGCATCGATCTGACTCAAATGGGAAATGAGTTCCGCGTGCCGATATTCTTTTTCGAGGGAAGACTGGATCCCTATTGCCGCCCATCCCTGATCTGGGAATACAGCGAATCGATCTCTGCTCCGCACAAGGAGTTTGTAGGTTTCGACCGCTCCGGCCATTTCCCATTTTTTGAAGAGCAGCAGGAATTCTCCGACAAGTTAGTCGAGCGCGTACTGCCGTTGGCCCGATAGTTTCGGGGTCTTGAAAGGGCACGACTTCAGTCGTGCCGTGGGTACGCAAAATCAATTGGGCTTTAACCCCTGAGGGATGCCTTCCTCGCGAAGAGACCCTCTTCCGTAGCTTGTTAACCCGCCCGTCGACGCGCAGCCAACTGCGCCGTTACGCCGCCCAGCACGCCGCCCACAATCTTGAGGCCGTGCGCGATCTTATAAAGCAGCGGCTCGGGCTGTCCGTGCGCCAGGATCAGATAAAACAGCGCCGCAACCACGCCCACCAGCGCGCCGTGCATTACAAATCCCGCTTCGACGCGCCGGCAGACCCACAGCGCGAACACAAACGGCATCGCAAACGATGCCGCCAGAATCGACGCCAGGAAAGCCGTCTGCCCGAAGAAATGAAGCACGGGAAATACGATGGCGAAGACCACCAGCTCCGCGCCGATGCCGCCGACGATCGCTCGCCCCCAACGCAGTTTTGCAAGGTTCATATCACCCAGAGTCTAACATCGGGGATCAGCATGCCGGGTGCCCACCTTGGCGCCGGGGCGCTCTGGGGGCCGAGCACCGCGTCTTTGCTTTTCCGGTCTGGTGGGAGGGCGCACAACTTCATCCGCGACGCATCAGGCCCTTCCCGCGAACTCCCCGGTCTCCGTGTAGACGCGCACCTTTTCGCCGGCCTGAATGTAAAGCGGCGCTTTGATCTCAAGCCCCGTCTCCAGGCGCGCCAGCTTGGTGACGTTGCCGCTGGTATCACCGCGCGCGCCGGGCTCAGTATACGTCACTTCCAGCTCCACCTTTTCCGGCAACTGCAGGCCAATGGGGTTGCCGTTGAACTTGTGCAGTTGAATGATCGCGCCCTCCACCAGGTATTCGAGCGCGTTGCCGATCATGTCGCCGGAGAGCGTGAGCGTATCGAAAGTGACCTGATCGAGAAAATACGCGCCATCCCCGTCGCTGTAGAGGTACGAAGCCTCCACCGTTTCCAGATCGGGCTCTTTGAACCTGTCGCTGGCCTTGAACGTCTTGTCGAAAACGGCACGAGTAAGCAGGTTGCGCATTTTGAGCCGCACCAGCGTCTGGCCGCCGCGCGCCGTCGGTGTTGAGACTTCAGCATCGATACAGTAGTAAGGTACGTTTTCAAGCTCAAAAAACATCTTGCGCTTGACGGTAATCGCTTCGATCAGTGCGGCCATGCATTCCTCAATCAATCAGCTCGAAAGCCCAGAAATATGCCGGAAAAACGCTCCGGCTCCATGTCAATTATATGGGCTATGTCCGCGCCAATGAATCCTTGCGTGCTCTGGCCGCTTGCCACTCCGGCCCTCCGCTCTCCATACTCCCTGTAGCCCTATCCAGCGGGCGCCATCTCTTCTCAAGCGAGTCGTCTTTTGCCACGTCAGCTTCACACAGCACGCCTCCTCCGCAAGCAATGCATCTCCGAATCGTCGCAGTGTTATCACTTCGAGTTTGCCATCGAGGCGCTCGCGACCTTCCCCTTCGCGCCGGGTCAGTTTGTCTCCGTGGTAGCCAGCGACGAAAAGGGCAAGGAGCAGATTCGCGCCTACTCGATCGCTTCGGCGCCCAGCGGCAATCGCTTTGAGCTGTGCGTAAACCGCGTCGAGAGCGGCTTCGTTTCAAATTATCTGGCTGATCTGCCCGACCTGCCCGTGGGCGCAACCATTCAGGTGGAGGGGCCGCTGGGCTACTTCACGCTCAAGGAGCCGGTGACCGATTCGATTCTTGTCGCCACGGGCACCGGCATCGCGCCTCTGCGCGGCTTTGTGCAGTGGCTGTTTCCGCGCGACGGCGCAGATTCAGGAGAGGATCGCAGCAACGGCCACGACATCTGGCTGGTCTTTGGCACCCGCTACGAGAGCGAGATTTATTATCGCGACGAGTTTGAAGCGATGGCTGCGCGTCACGCAAATTTCCACTATCTGCCCACGCTGAGCCGCGCACCGGAGAGCTGGTGCGGCCTGCGCGGCTACGTGCAGGACCACGTGGCCGCCATCATCGAGGCCCGCGCGGCACGTCTCGGCCTGTCGCTGCCCGCGCCTCCGCCCGATCCGTCCATCCCGCCGCGCGATCTGCGCTTCGATGTCTACGCATACATCTGCGGCCTCAACAACATGGTATCCAGCGTGCGCGAACGCCTCACCGGCTTCGGCTGGCATCGCCGCCAGATTGTCTTTGAGCGCTACGATTAGCCCGCCACCGGTTATACTCGATTCACTCCATTACTAAGCGATGTTCCGCATATCTTCGAGAGACCGCGGGGACCCGACTTGAAGAATCCGTACCGGCGATGGGCCTATGTTGTCTGGCTGGTCTTGATCGGCAGCTTCGCGATTCTGCACGCGCTGCACCTCGGCGCCGATTTTCCCAATCACACACCCTGGCACGGCGACTGGGCCAAGTACACCGATGAGGGCTGGTATGGCAACGCGGCCGTGCGCGCGCACGTCTTTGGCAACTGGTATGTGCCCGGTGATTTTAACCCCGCGGCCGCCGTGCCGGTGTGGCCGTTTCTCGAATGGCTGCTGTTCTTTCTCACGGGCGTCACGGTTCAGGCCGCGCGGGGCCTGGCCATCGGCTTCTTCTTCTTGAACCTGCTCTTGACCTACCTGTTGCTGCGCACGCGAGGCCCCCGCTGGATGGGCCTGCTGGCCCTCACGCTGCTCGTCACCAGCCCGTTCCTATACTGCTTCAGCCGTCTCGCCATTCTGGAGCCGATGCTGACCGCGCTCACGATGGCCGCGCTTAATCTTGCTGTGCGCCTGCCGCGCCTGCGCCGGCCGGTCGCTGCATCAGCCGCCATCGGCCTGCTCTTCACGCTCATGATGCTCACCAAGACCACTGCTGTCTTCCTGCTGCCTGCTCTGGGATGGGCCATGGTGCTGCCGCTGTGGCATCAGCGCCGCCTTGCGCTGCGCAGCGTGCTGGCCGCAGCCGTCACTTTTGTCGCCACTTTTGCCGCATGGCTGCTGCTCATCGTTCACTTCGGCCTGCTCGCAGACTACAAATATCTCTTCTTCGTCAATCGCTACATCAAGCCGACGGAATGGTACTGGCCGGTACTCAGCCTGTGGTGGGCTTTTCATGGCGGCCTGTGGATCGATCACATCCTCATTCCGCTGGCCGGCGTCCTGGTGGCCGGCGTGGCGCTGGCGGGCACGCTACTGGCCCGGCGCAATCCCTGGGCCCTCGCCTTGCTGCTCGACCCCGTCTTTGGCGCCTGCATCTGGGCCATCGCCGGCTACATCCTCTTCATGACCTACCAGAACCACCCCCAGCCGCGTTATTTCGCGGTGATCGCCGTCTTCTCGTTCGTCGCGATCGCGCAGGCTACCGAGGCGCTGCTGCGCCAGACCGGCCTGCCCTGCCAACTCGGGTGGGCAACGGTTGCGCTCATCGCGGGAGCCGCGGCCATCAACGGCGTCTGGACGCTGAACTATGCCGCCCATCCCGAATACACCTTCATCACCGCCGCCCAGCGCCTCACCCGCTACATTGACCAGCATCCCAACGGCAAGCGCCTGCTGGTGTCGATCAGCGGCGACCAGATTTCGCTCGTGACGCATGTGCCCACGCTCTGCGACGACTTCGGCACCCAGGATCTCCCCGGCAAGATGTATGCCTATCAGCCCGGCTGGTATGCCGCCTGGAACGACCTCGACCCCGGCACCCTCGAAGACATCCACAACCACTTTTCGCTGGAGCAGGTGGCCGCCTTCCGCGCCTTCGACGACCCGGAACGCAGTGTGCTGGTGCTCTTCAAGCTGCACCCGTGGCCCAATGGCCAGGTGCGCAACCCCGGCGACGAGCCGCTGAACATCCCGCTGCCCGGCGACAAGATCGATATACCCATCGAGTAAGTGCCGGCCAGAAACGAGAATCCCCGCTCCCATCTTGCCTTGCCGCCCTGTTCCCATTTCGGCAACCGCCATTCCGCGCACAACCCCGCCGTGAATCTTCCCGGCCGACGCGTGACTGCAATCACTCGACAGACGGGGATACGGATGTTACGCTTCCCCGTGGATTTGCCTCCGGCGTTTCCTGGCGCGTTTTCCGGGGGCACCGCGCAAGGGCGTCAAACTTTGAGTCTGGAGGACTTGTGACCGCAATAAATTGGGTAGAACTTTTTCTGACAGTGGGCGTGCTCCCGCTCGTGACCTTCCTGTTGAGTCGCGAAACGATCGCCGCAGCATTCAAGCAAGGCGCCGGAGTGGTTCTGAAGCGCCAATATAGGATCGTGACGGCCCTTATGGGCCTGCTGCTGCCGACGTTCGCAAACGCGCAGCCGGATCACACGGGCGGAGGCGAGGCAAACCTCACGCTGCCGGATTTGTCGACCGTGAATTTCTTCGGGATGAACGGACATGCCCTGCTGACGATCGGGCTGCTGTTCTGCGTCGGCGGCCTGTTGTTCGGCCTGGCCATCTATGTGCGGTTGAAGAACCTGCCGGTGCATCGCACCATGCGCGAGATCTCCGAACTCATTTATGAGACCTGCAAGACCTATCTGATCACGCAGGGCAAGTTCATTCTTCTACTCTGGGCTTTCATCGCGGTCATTATCGCGCTCTACTTCGGCTGGCTGGCGCCCGTGCCGAACAAGCCGATTGCGGTTACGCTGCCGATCATTTTGCTGTTCTCGCTGGTCGGCATCGCGGGTAGCTACGGTGTGGCGTGGTTCGGCATTCGCGTCAACACATTTGCCAACTCGCGGACGGCATTCGCGGGACTGCACGGCAAACCGTATCCGTGCTATGCGATTCCGCTCAGCGCCGGCATGAGCATCGGCATGTTGCTGATCTCGGTCGAGCTACTCATCATGCTTTGCATCCTCTTGTTCATCCCGCGCGACTATGCGGGCGCCTGTTTCATCGGCTTTGCGATCGGCGAGTCGTTGGGCGCCGCGGCCTTGCGTATTGCCGGCGGCATCTTCACCAAGATCGCCGACATTGGCGCCGACCTGATGAAGATCGTCTTCAAGATCAAGGAAGACGATGCCCGCAACCCCGGTGTCATCGCGGACTGCACGGGCGACAACGCGGGCGACTCCGTGGGCCCCAGCGCCGACGGCTTTGAAACCTACGGCGTCACCGGCGTGGCCTTGATCACATTCATTCTGCTGGCAGTCAAGAGTCCCACCACGCAAGTGCAACTGCTGGTGTGGATCTTCGTAATGCGCGTGGCCATGCTTGTATCGAGCGCAGGCGCGTACTTTCTCAACGGCGCCATCGCCAAGGCGAAATATGGAAACTCGGACGAGATGGACTTTGAGACGCCATTGACGTCACTGGTATGGATCACTTCGGTCATCTCCATCGCCCTCACCTACTTCGTCACTTACGAGATGATCCCCAATCTCGGAGACGGATCGCTGTGGTGGAAGCTGGCCTCCATCATCTCCTGCGGAACGCTGGCAGGCGCGATCATTCCCGAGTTAGTCAAAGTCTTCACTTCAACCAAGTCGGCCCATGTGAGAGAGGTTGTGAAATCGGCGCAGGAAGGCGGAGCTTCGCTGGGGATCCTGTCTGGATTCGTGGCCGGCAATATGTCGGCGTACTGGCTGGGACTTAGTATGGTCGCCCTCATGGCCATGGGCTATGGCTTCAGCACGGGCCCGTCCATGGCTACTCTGATGCTCGCTCCAGCCGTCTTCGCGTTTGGCCTGGTCGCATTCGGCTTTCTGGGCATGGGGCCGGTCACGATCGCTGTCGATTCCTACGGACCGGTCACCGACAACGCTCAATCCGTCTACGAGCTGTCGCTGATCGAAAATGTACCCGGCATCGAAGCCGAATTGAAGAGGGACTTCAAGATCGACGTGAAGTTCGAGCGCGCAAAATATCTGCTCGAAGCCAACGATGGAGCCGGCAACACGTTCAAGGCTTCGGCCAAGCCGGTGCTGATCGGCACAGCCGTAGTCGGCGCAACCACCATGATTTTCTCCATCATCATGGCCCTGACCGGCGGACTGACCCATGACGTCGAGAACCTCTCTCTGCTTCATGCACCATTCCTGCTTGGATTGATCTGCGGCGGCGCCATGATTTACTGGTTCACCGGCGCTTCCACCCAGGCGGTCACCACAGGCGCTTATCGCGCGGTCGAGTTCATCAAAGCCAACATCAATCTCGAAGGGGCAGAGAAGGCATCGGTCAGCGACAGCAAGAAGGTGGTGGAGATCTGCACCAAGTACGCGCAGAAAGGTATGTTCAACATCTTTCTTGCCGTCTTCTTCGCTACGCTTGCTTTTTCGTTCATTGAGCCGTATCTCTTCATCGGCTATCTGATCTCGATCGTGATCTTCGGGTTGTACCAGGCCATCTTCATGGCCAACGCCGGCGGCGCATGGGACAACGCAAAAAAGGTCGTCGAGGTCGACATGAAGCAGAAAGGGACGCCCCTGCACGACGCAACCGTGATCGGAGACACTGTCGGCGATCCGTTCAAAGACACCTCGTCGGTGGCAATGAACCCGGTGATCAAGTTCACAACCCTGTTCGGATTGCTTGCCGTGGAGCTTGCCGTGTCGCTCCATGCGAACAACCCCACGCTCACCCACGTGCTGGCAGTGGCATTCTTCCTGGTGTCGGTGTTCTTCGTGCACAAATCGTTCTATGGCATGAGAATCGAATCCAAGACCGGCAACTGATTCCTGTGAACCTGGCGAAAGCATAGCTGGAAATCCCAGGTCCCGGTACCGGGACCTGGGATCCCACAGAATCTCAAATCAAATCAGAAGCAGGGCGCCCTGTCATCGGCGCCTTCTTTTTTTGCGCCCAGGAACCCGCGGCGAGATTTGAAACACACAAGATGAGCCGAACTTCGCGGCGCTTTTGCGGTTCGACGCCGGTCAAGCGTCACCGCGCAGTCAATGCACGTGACTTATGTCGTCGTTCATCGAGAACTGATCCTTTAAGTCGCTCTCGTAGGGAAAGACGTGAATCATCCACGTAAAAACTTCGGGGAGAAAGGTTCCACCTTCGGCCACGCAGGCCGACCGGGTATGGATGGACCCGAACATGCCAAACTTCGGGTGCTCGCCAAAGTACTCCTTCACCTTGTTCGCCGGTGCGCCACAGAAATTTGTGTGTTTGTGCCAGCGCGCCATGCTGAGTGGAATTCGCCGGTTCAACTCGTCCTCGGAGGCGCCGGGGCGCGTGGTGTACATTACGCCTTCGAGCGCGAAGCGTTTCTGGGCCGTATGGTAGTAGAGCAGCGAAGTGGGACGGGCGAAATCGAATACGTTGTCGGCGTATTTCGCGTTGGCCTCGTTGGTGAAATGAAACTGGGGCTGGTCGACGTTTGGATTGGCCTGGATGTATCCGTCGGCGATGGCTTTTTTATAGTCCTTGTACTTTTCGATCGTCGCCCGGACCCGTTCGACGAAGGCTTTGGTGCGTTCCCTGTCGCCGGGCTGTTCCGCACGGCTGGGGGTGATACACATGTGGTTGGTCATGGCATCCATGCTTTCGCCCATCACGCTCATGCCTTTCATGGTGTCCATCATGACGTCGCAGGGATTGCCGTAGAGGTCGCTGGCAGTGACGGATTCGACAGTGGCGCTGGGTTGTGGCCCAGGGCCCTGCAGCGCGAATTGCGGCGGCACGCCCAGGAACGCGCCTCCGGCCAGGAATGTCAGGGCGAATGCCCCGTAAAAAGGCGCGCCGGCCACACGTTTCTCTCGGGTTTCTTTCATGTCCACTTTAGACGCAATGTCAGCCTGCCGGGGAGCGCCGCGGAGCAGTGGTCAGGGGCATTGGGGCGAAAGTGGCAATGCGCGAAGGGATGTCCTCCAGGAAAACTTGCACTTATTTAGAGGTTCCTGAATCTGCGATCTAACTGAACTTTCTTTGGCGCGTTTCTGTCTGCATCTCTATCGCCGGCCTGAACAGAATGTGCTTCGAATCGCTACTTCCCGGTGGTAGAATTGCCACGCAATCAAAAAAAACCAAATTAACTCAATCCTGGCCGGATCAATCGCACGGCTTTCCGCGCCAAAATTGGGGAAGGGTGACTTACATGCGTATTCAAGTTCTGGTACAGTCCGCCCTGGTCATTGCCGCTCTGTCTCTATCGTTCGCCGCAACCGCACAGAAGTTCCAGGAGCCCACGCGCGAAGAGTTGCAGATGACAGCCGACCCCAAGGCTCCCGGCGCGCCGGCGGTCTATCTCTATCGCGAAGAATCGACCGACAACCGCAGTCACTTCACCACCCACTATGCGCGCATCAAGGTACTCACCGAGCTGGGCAAGGAGTACGCCACCGTCGAAGTTCCCTACGTTCCCGGATGGACCGCGACGCCCATCATCGAGGCGCGCACCATCCATTCCGACGGCAGCGTCATTCCGCTGGTGGGCAAGCCCAGCGACCTGCTCGTTTTTCAGACTCGCAGCAACCACGTGAAAGCGGCTGTGTTCAATATGCCGAGCGTGGAGGTGGGCAGCATCCTCGAATACAAATGGACCATGTCGCAGCTGGGCGGCCACGTGTCTGGCGTGGCTGACCAGGCGGAGGAGGGATACTACGCCTCGGCGCTGGCCGGCGAGATTCCCCAGTGGGACGTGCAGTCGCCGCTCTACATCCACAAGGAGCATTTCTATTACAACCCGGTGAGCGACCTTGAGGCCAACGTCATCGGCAACCAGTCCATCGCGCATTACAACTCGGAAGGCGAGTTGGCCAGCTACATGCTCTACGCGCAGCGCCTGCCGGCGGGTGCGCGCGTCGGCGTCAGCCCCAAGGGCGACTATTCCCTCGATGTGCAGGATGTGCCGGCTCTCCGCAGCGAGGCCAACGCGCCGCCGCAGGACAGCATGCAATACCGCGTGCGGTTTTACTACTCGCCCTACACCGGCGCCGACGTGTTCTGGGACAACGAAGCCAAACGCTGGTCGAAGCAGCTCGATCAATACGCGGCGCAGGCGTCGGCCATCAAAAATGCCGCCAGCGAGTTCACCGGCGGCATCGATGCGCCCGAAGCCAAAGCGCGCAAGCTCTACGACGCGGTTCAGGCGCTGGACAACACCGACTTCAGCCGCGCCAAGAGTGACGCCGAGCGCCAGCAGCTGCACATGCGCGCCCAGAAGAACGT
>Ga0302326_10023536_pt1 | contig 12548 bp, 10 predicted proteins | sample Palsa_T0_3_FD_202264 | JGI IMG/M metagenome (GOLD analysis project Ga0302326, IMG submission 202264) | Peat permafrost microbial communities from Stordalen Mire near Abisko, Sweden - Palsa_T0_3 | ecosystem: Environmental > Terrestrial > Soil > Palsa > Peat permafrost | place: Sweden: Abisko... | reverse complement strand
GGAAATACCGGGGGAGGGGGAAATATGTTCCGACACATGCGATTGACGCGGGTTCAATGCCCCGTCAATTCCGGTTTCACGGCGAGGTAATAGAGCTTGCCGGTGCTGAGTTGGACGCCGGAGAGGTTCTCGGCCTGATCGCCGATGCCCATGTAGAGATCGCATCGGCCGGCGGAGCGAATGGCGCCGCCGCGGTCCTGATCCAGGGCGAACGCCTGGCGCGAAGCCGACGGCTCAGCGTCCGGGCCGCCGCGGATCGAAACGAACGCCAGCAGGGCGGGGGGATAGACGTGCTTATCGGTGGCGATGGAGCAGAACGGCGTCACCGGCACGTTCAATGAGCCGAACGGGCCGCCGGGGCGCTCGGTGAAGAAAACGGTCCGCTGGTTGAGCCAGAGATATTTGTCCATCGCCTCGGGGTGGGCATCGAAATACTGCCGCAGCGTGTGAAAGCTCAGGTCCGCTTTGGCGATCAACCCATCGGCGACCAACTGCTGGCCGGGGCTGGTGTAGTCGTATCCGTTGTCGCCGGCGAAGCCGACTTCGTAGATGCGGCCATCGGGCAGGCGCAGCCGGGCCGAGCCTTGGATGGTGATGACGTAAGCGTTCCATCGGCTGGTGAGCCAGACCAATTCCTGCCCCGCGAGTGCGCCGGTTTCGATTTGCTGCCGAGTCAGATACGGGGCGATCGATCCATCGGCGGCGCGGCGGCCGTCGTGCTCGCCGTCGGCGTCGCTGACCAGGTCGGCGGGGCGTTTATAGAGCGGCCATTGATACGAGCCGCCGCGCGTGAGGCTGGCGTCGTAGGTGGGTGTGAAGTAGCCGGTGAACAGCACGCTGCCGGTGTATCCGCCGCCCTGGGGGTCGGGCGCGCCGATGCTCTGGTAGACATCGAACGTCTGAGCGATTGCCGCGTTCCACTGCTCGGCCGCCGGGGGATGATCGAGCATGGCACGAAACGCCCGCAGCGTCGCCACGGCCCGATCGTGCGAGATATCGAGATACGGATAGCTTCGCTCGCTGCTGGGCCGGGCGAGATATTCCAGGCTGTGATCCACCGCTCGGCGAAGATCGTCGGGCTTCAGATCGGCCAGGTCCGCGGCAAAATCGGGATATTGGTTCGGCGAGATTTTCCGCAGCGCCAACTCCCCCTCGGGAAGCGGCGCGGAGTAATCAATCTTCGGCTGCTCCGTCACGGGCGCGGCGGGAGCCCGACAGCCAAATGTCGCTGCGATCAGAATCCCAATGACGCCCCACGTTTTGGCTGCGGTTAACCGTTGCAATCCGTTGCTCACAAGCACGCTCCATGGAAAATCGTCGATCAACTCAATGTGTCAGCGCGTTCGCCGGCACCGGGAGCTTAACCGTAAACGTGGCTCCGTGTCCCGGAGTTGACGCAAAGCTGATGTCGCCGCCGTGCGCCCGCACCACGCCGTAGCTGATGCTCAGCCCCAGCCCAGTGCCCTTGCCCGGCGGCTTGGTGGTGAAGAACGGATCGAACACCCGCTCCTGAATCGTGGGATCGATGCCGCTGCCGTTGTCGGAGACTACGATCTCGACATACCGGGGCCCGGCGGCGGTGCGCACGGTCACCTTCCCCCCGCTCGAGCAGGCGTCGATGGCGTTGGAGAGCAGGTTCAGCACCGCCTGATTGATCTTGGCCGGATAACATGGCACCAGCGGAATCCGCTCCAGCGACGGCTCGATGTCGATCCCCTTGTTCCGGGCCGCCCCGCCGACGATGTTCAGCATCGCCCGGATGCCGTCGTTGAGGTCGGCATCCTGCAGGTCGCTGGTGTCGAGCCGGGCAAAGTCGCACAGGTCGCGGACGATTTGCCGGATGCGGTCGATTCCCTCGCGCGACCGCTGCATCAATTCCTGAAGGCTCGAGACCGTGTAATCGATGTCGATTCGCTCGTCGGTCCTGATGATCTGGTCCATCAGCTCCGGCTGATGTTTCCGCAGCGTCGCATCGCCCTGGCGATACAGGCGAATCAAATCGCAAACCGCCAGCAGGTCGCGCTGGGCGACGGCGACATTGTTGCCGGCGAATGACAGCGGGTTGTTCATCTCGTGGGCGATCCCCGCCACCATCTGCCCCAGTCCCGCCAGTTTCTCGGATTGAACGAGATGGCTCTGCGCCTGCTTGAGTTTTTCCAGCGCCTCCTCGAGCCGGGTGTTCTGATCCCGCAGCTTCTGCTCGTTGTTCTTGCGGCGTGTGATGTCGCGGCTCAGACCCACGAGCCCGAGAATCCGCCCCGATGCGTCGCGCCAGGGAACCTTGGTGGAGGTCACCCAATGCTCGTTGCCGCCGGCATCGACGTTGCGCTCCTCCCGGCTGATCAACGCCTCGCCGGTGCGGATGATCTCCTGTTCCTCGGCATAGAAAACATCCCCCACGCCCGGCGGGAAAACGTCCTTGTCGGTCTTTCCCAGCACCTGTTCCTGCGACGAAGCGCCCAGAAATTTGAGATGGGCCGCATTGTTGAGCAGAAAGCCGCTGTGGACGTCCTTGACGTAAATGTGATCGGGCAGATTGTCGATCAGCGTGCGGAGCAGATCGCGCTCGCGGCGCAGCTCCTCCTCGTTGCGCCGCCGGTCCGCCGCGTGCCGCAGCATACGCGCCAGCGTGCGCGAGCCCAGAACTTCCTCGGCCAGGTAATCGTGCGCTCCCTCTTCCACCAGCGCGTCCGCCAGCGCTTCGGTCTCGCTCCCGCACAAGAGCACCACGGGCATCGCCCGATCAACCTCGCGCAGTCGCCGCACCCCCGTCCGGGGCGAAACATCCGAGTGTCGCAGGTCAAACAGCGCCACGTCCCAGCGCCGTTCCTTCAGCAGCTCGACCGCCCCGTCGATGCCAGCACAATCACGCACCTCGAATCGGCAGCGCGCGATCGAGGAGAGCATCTCCTTCACCAGCTTCGCCTGGCCGGCATCCCCCTCGATTAGCAGAACGCGAATGACCGACTCCGACATTGAGCCTGCTTCCTCAAGACGCGGCCCCGACGGGTCTTGACAGCCACATTATAGCGTTCCAATGCGGTCATCGCTGCGCCAGCTTCGCGGCCAGCGCCTCGGGAGTCTTGGCCGGCGAGGAACAGGCGTTGCCCGTGCAGAGGAACGCGGCGGGGAAGGCGAATTGGGGATATTCCACATCCGAATTGGGCAGGGGGCCTTCGGCGGAATCCCACCATTCGACGCGCTGATATGCGGTCGGAGCGCGCAATGCCGTGGCAAACAGCTCCGCAGCGCCGGCCGAGGATTTTGGCCCGACGACGGTGATATGCAACGGCGGGCCCGACATCTCATCATCAGCCAGCAAAATCCCGGCGATCGGCGCCCCGATCACGCCGGCGATCTGCGGAGTCGCCAGATATCGCATCGCCCGCTCGGCCCGATCACGATCCGCCGCTTTCCCTGTGTAATAACTGAGCAGATTCAAGAACCGCGCCGCCGCGACGTTTTCATCCACCTCGGGTTTGGCGGCCAGGCCCCCGAAACTCTCGCCGGCAATCGTGGCGAATCCCGCCGGCGTCTGGGTCGTGAAATGCGCGCCGATAAAATCGGCCGCCGCCGATGCCCGCGCCAGCCAAGCGCGATCCGCCGTCGCGGCATACAGAGCGAGAAACGCTCGTCCCATGAACAGCGTGTCTCCCAAATACGGTCCGGCCGCATCCGTTTCCCCATGCCGAAATCCGCCACCGGGCAACGCGCGATTTGCCAGCACCCACCGGGCCGCAGTCAGTGCATTCGCCAGCGCGCCCGCATCCCCGCCGGCTTCGTAAAGCGTCACCAGCCCGCTGATCGCCCAGCCATTTTCGCGGGCATATAAATGGCCATCCACCCGCGGCACGCCGCGCTTGCGCCGATTGGCATCATCGAGCTTGAAATATTGGTCGGCATACGTCCCGTCCACCAAGTCCGCATCCTGGCTCACGCAGTACGCCCCGTCCGCCGAGCGCAGAAACGCGTCGATGTAACGGTGAATGTCGTTGGCCGCCTTCAGATACGCCGGGTCGTGAAAGTTCAGATACGCCAGGGCGTAGATGCGCATCATCTCCCCCTGAAACTGCATGAGCTTCTCAAAGTGCGGATGATCCCAATCCCCGTCGATGGAGTATTGATACACGCCGCCCCACACCGGATCGATCAGCTTCAAACCCGCCGTGAGCGTCTTGACGGCTCGCTGTCCGGCCGCCGCGTCGCCGGCGCGGAAGCGGGCCATCTCATATTCCATCTTGTCCCAGTCAACGTACTTCTGAGCGTGGCCCCATCCCCCCAGCTGCGGGTCGTACAGATCGACCAGCTTGTCGTCGAGCTGCTTGTGCAAATCACCGGGCAGAGACGTATTGGCGGAATACGTGATCGGCGTTTCAGGCTCCACCGACGGCCCCGGCGTCGGATCGTCGATGATCGCCTGCAACATCGATGACATTTCCATCGGCGGCAAATACCCGCGCCGCTTGACGATCTCGCCACCATCCGCGTTGAAGACCACCGTCGCGGGCCAGCCATAATCCTCATAGCGGTTGGAAATATCCGGACGTGAATCCTGATCCACTTTCACCGCGATAAATTTCGAGCCGATCAACGCGATCACCTTCGGATCGCGATAGGTGGTCTCATCCTGCACATGGCACCAATGGCACCAAACCGCCTCGAGATCGAGCAGGACAAATTTGTGCTCGCGCCTCGCTTGCGCGAATTGGTCGTCAGACCAGGGTTGCCAGGCGATGTGGGCAACCGCCGCGGGCTGGGTGGAAGGCACTGCGGACTCGGATTTGGGATCGTGGCCGGCGCAAGAGATCGCCGCGATCATCATCGGGAACAACACCGCGCCCGTGGCGAAAAGCGAAAGAGGGATTCGCATATTGTTGGAACCAGCCGCCGAGGCGCGATATTCCAGTCGCGCGCGCCTCATTGCTACGGGGCGGACTCTGTCCGGGGCCTTTTTCCGCGAACGCCAGTCGCGCAGCCGAAGAAATGGCTTGTCTCATGCACTTCGAGACCCTGTTGCCGCAGGCACTGGGCGAAATGGCGGCAGTTACCGAAGGCCTGCGTGAAGATGCCCAGGAGGCGATAATTCGCGGGATTGCCGAGGAACAGTCGGCCCAGCAGCGGGATGATCACGTGCAGGTAAAACATGTAAGGCCATCGGAGAAAACGGGATGGCGGAACGGAAATCTCGACGAAGGAGAACGCCCCTCCCGGCTTGAGCAAAAGTGACACCAGGCGCGCCAGCTCCTCCTGCTGCTCGAGGTTGAATGTCTTGAGCCCGAAGGAGCTGATGATCACATCCGCGCTGGCGCGCTGATATTGCCACGCCAGCACGTCCTCCAGCAAAACCTCGGCGTGAAATGGCCAATCCTTCCGAGCGCGGCGCACCATCTCAGGCGAGATATCGATTCCAGTCATTCGCACGTTGGCCGAAACACGCTCGGAGACGCAATGGCAGAGCTCGTTCATTCCGCTCATCAGGTCCACGATGCGCCCAGCCTCCGCCAGGGGAAGATTCTCCACGACCTGATGGCGCCAGCGCGCGGCAAATCCGAAGGAAGTGATGAGGTTCATCAGGCCATAGGTGGCCGACATTTCGTCGAACAGCGCCCGAATGGTCTGGGGCTCGTAAAGAGATCGGTTTGGCAACGAGTGGCCTGTTTCCAGTCGGTCTCAGGCGCTGGCGTGCGCCTGCACCTGCTTCTCCGCGTGATAGCTGCTGCGGACCAAGGGCCCGGCTTCGACGTGGCGCAGGCCGCGGGATTCGCCGCGGGATTTCCATTCGGCAAACTCATCGGGATGCACCCAGCGCTCGACCGGCAAATGCTCGGCCGTCGGCTGGAGGTATTGGCCCAGCGTCAGAATTTCGCAGCCGATGGAGACCAGGTCATCCAGCACCGCTTCGATCTCGTGCTCTTCTTCGCCGAGCCCGAGCATCATGCCGGTTTTGCTGACCAGTCCCTGCCGCCGGGCGATTTGAAGCAGCTCCAGTGATCGGCGATATTTCGCCTGCGGCCGAACCCGCGGGTAGAGCCGCGGCACGGTTTCGATGTTGTGATTGAGAATCTCCGGCTTCTCGTTCAGCACCGTTTGCAGGGCCGACCAGTTGCCGCAGAAATCGGGGATCAGCACCTCGACATTCGTCCCCGGCGATTGCAGTCGCACCTGGCGAATGGTTTCCGCCCAGACCTCCGCGCCGCCGTCGCGCAGCTCGTCGCGGTTGACGCTGGTGATGACGCAATGTTTGAGCCCCATCGCCGCCACCGCCTTGCCCACCCGCCGCGGCTCATCCAGATCGAGCGTGGGCGGCCGACCCGTGGCAATGTGGCAGAACCCGCACGATCTCGTGCAGACATCGCCGAGGATCATGAGCGTCGCCGTCCCCGCCGACCAACACTCTCCCATGTTGGGGCACTTGGCCGACTGGCAAACCGTGTGCAGTCGCTCGTCGTTGACCAGCTTGAGCAGCCGCGCGTACCCCTCGCCCGCGGGCATTTTCATTTTCAGCCAGGAAGGCTTGGGATACGGAACCAGCTGGTTGAGGGAGTGAGCCATAATGCGGCTGTGGATTTTAGGGGGAGGAAGGATCAACAGACAAATCCGAAATCCGAAAACCGAAGTCCGAATCCCCGAATCAAATTGAATCAAATCGGAAATCCCAAATCCGAATGCCGCGTGCGGTTTTGCGGCGACACTTCGCCGCGACGCTTCGCCGCCTGATTGCGACTCTGGGTGACGCTCCGGCATGCCGCGAGAACCAACCTCATCGCCATCCCAACGGTGGCGCAACTGGCGGCCGGTGATTACAGCTGTGCGACGTGCCTAAAATAGAGAGGAGGATGTACCATGAAGTACACAATTCTCTTTATCGGCATGGCGGCCTTGGCGGTGGGGTGTGCCAACTCCAGGCCCCCCACCGCTCCGCCGGCGCAAACGGCGGGTTACGCTCCAATCATTGACCGCGCTCCCAGCGACGACCGGTACGACAACCCCGGCGCACTGCCCGCCAACAGTGGCGGGACCGACGCGGGGCGCCTCGGTACGGATGAGCGATACGAGCCGGTCTTGCGGTGATCGCCAAAGGACTGACTACAGCCGCTTGACCATGCGGAAGTGTGGGCCGGCGGTGGGAATCTCGAACTGGTCGGAGACGATCTGCCAACCGAGCCGCTGATAAAAACCGGCGGCGGGGACGCGGGCGTTGCACCAGAGCAGGTGGACGGCGTGGTGGGCCAGCAGGTCTTTCTCGATGAATTGGAGAATGGTCCGGCCGATGCCGCTGCCGCGGAAATCGGGGGCGGTGGCCATCCCGCGAAGTTGCCAGGCCGGTTCATCGAGCCATTGGTTCAAATGGAGCGTCGCGCAGCCGACATTCCGGCCATCGACGAACGTGCCGTAATGCCTGGAAGTCGGTTCATGATCTCCCGGAAAGACGGCGGCTTCGGGCGGGAGGCCGGCGCGCAGCACCTCGTAGCGAAGGGCGACGATTTCATCAAAACTCGCGGGGCGGATGACCGTAGCGCCGATCCTCGTCTCTTGCATGGGCCTACTTCTCGGCCGCCGTTGCCGGCGCCGTCGTGGGCTGGGTGGTGGCGGGCGGTGCAGTCATGTCCCAGGCCACGCGCCAAGTGACCTGGCCGGTGGGCTTGAATCCCATGTCTTCCAATCGCCGGGACATGTCCGGCATGTGGGCGGCGCCGAAGAAGATGCCGATGTTTTTCTTCCCTGCGTCGATGTTGTCCTGCAGGACCGCCAGCGCTTTTTTATTGCGTTCGGTAATGATGACCGAGCCGTTGGGCCCGGTCAGGCCGGACATCTGGTCTTCGATGTCGCCGAATTGCTGGGCGAGCAACAGCTTCAACTGCCGGGGACGATCCGGCGAGCGCAGCAGGATGACCAGGTCGATCAGCCCGAAATCCTGGCTCTTGTTGGTCGTGTCCTGGGCGGCCATTTGATGCAGCATCTGCTGGAGCATGATGCCGAGCATCGACTCGCCGCGCTGCGATTGCATGGCCTCGAACGTTTCGTAATCCAGGTCTGCATGAACGAAGTTGCCGGCTTTGTAATCAACGTCGTCGAGCTGAAAATCGAGGGATAGCGCATCCTTGAGCCAATGCTGAAACATGCTAATGGCGCTGACGGGAGTTGCCCCCGGCTCCGGTACGCCCGCCCCGCGCGGACTGACCAGCTCATACAGCAACGCATCGTAAGATTGAAACTCACGGTTGAGCCCGTGGTAATACCCCGGCTCCGCGACATGCACCGCGGCCACGAGGTGCACGATCACGCCGGCGGCATTTTTGTAATCGGTGATCGATGTCTGAAGCGTGCCGCCGCCTTTGCCGTCATCGACAAAGCGGAGGAACGCGCTGCTGCGGTCTTCCTGCGTGGTGGCTGGCGCATCGGCACGGACCGCGATGCAAAGACCGACCAGCGTCATGGCCCAAGCGGCAACAGGCAGATGTTTCCGGATCCACGTCATGCTGAAATTGTCCTTTGCGAGCTACCTACGTCAAGCGCGGAGGAAGAACCGCGAAGGCGCGATGCCGCGAGGATAGACGCGAAGGAAAATGCGTCGTTAGATGCGTCGGGCTCCCGCGCGGGCCATGATCCGTGATCTTGCCCCACTCCAGAGCATTCATTTCTCTCATTTGAATTTCCTACCCCCGCTTCGCGTTTATCTTCGCGCCATCGCGCCTCGCGGTTCCTGAGACAGATGGAATAGAACGCTCTTCCAGCCGATTATATGCGTATGCGATCTAAACGGGTGCTTCTGACAGTTTGTCTTGTCGCGCTGCTGAGCGGCTGCGGGGCCGGCAGCACGGGCAAGGCGCTGGCGGCGGACGATGCGGCGACGGTGCCGGCGCCGGATTTCACCGGGGCCAACGGCTGGATCAACACCGACAAGCCCATTTCCATCAAAGACCTGCGGGGGCAGGTCGTGCTGCTGGATTTCTGGACGTACTGCTGCATCAACTGCATGCACGTCTTTCCCGATCTGAAATATCTCGAAGACAAATATCACAATCAGCCTCTGGTCATCATCGGCGTACACTCCGGCAAGTTCGATGAAGAGAAAGACGCCCAGAACATTCTGGCCGCAGTGCTGCGGCACAATATCACCCACCCGGTCGCGGTGGATAATGACTACAACATCTGGAATGCCTATGGGGTCAACTCCTGGCCGACGTTGATTCTGATCGACCCGCGGGGGAACGTGGTCGGCTCCCTCTCCGGCGAGGGACACCGCGACGAACTGGATCAGACGATCCAAAAGCTGCTCGATGCCGGAGCCAAGGATGGAACGCTCGGCAAGCCGATGCACTTCCATTTAGCGCGGCAGGATTTCAAATCCGGCGAGCTGGAATTCCCCGGCAAAGTGCTGGCAGATAGCACGGGGCACCGATTGTTCATCAGCGACACCAACCACCATCGGGTTCTGGTCACCACGCTCGACGGCAAGATCACCGACGTGATCGGCAGCGGCGTCATCGGCCTCAAGGACGGCCCTTTCAACGCCGCCCAGCTACATCAGCCGCAGGGGTTGGCGCTCTCGGCGGATGGCGGGACGCTCTACATCGCCGACACGGAAAATCACGCCGTCCGGTCCGCCGATCTGGGGCACAAAACACTGACCACGCTGGCCGGCACCGGCGAGCAGTCGCAGAATTTTCACCCCGACGGCCCGGGCAAAACCACGCCGCTCAGTTCGCCGTGGGACCTGGCGCGGGTTGGCAGCCAGCTTTATGTCGCCATGGCCGGCACGCATCAGATCTGGGTGATCGACCTGGCCGCCGGGCGCGTCACCGTCTTTGCCGGCAACGGACGCGAGGCGGCGGCGGATGGGCCGCTCGCCAACGCCAGCTTCGCCCAGCCCTCCGGGCTGGCCAGCGACGGCAAGCATCTTTACGTCGCTTCGTCCGAGGCATCGAGCATTCAATCCATCGATCTGCAAGCCGGCTCGGTGAGCATTCTCGCCGGCAGCGGCGATCTGTTCGGCTTCGGCACCACTGACGCCGTCGGCTCCGCCGCCCGCTTCCAGCATCCGCTGGGCCTGGCCCTGTCGGACGATGGGCGGACGCTCTTCGTCGCCGACACGTTCAACAATCGGCTTCGCAGGATTGACCTGACAAACGGCGCCGTGACAAGCATCACCGACACGGGCGATAAAATGGGATTTTCTGAGCCCGGGGGATTGGCCGAGGCCGATGGGGCGCTCTTCGTCGCGGACACGAATCATCATCGCATCGTGCGGATCGAAATGGCCTCGCCGCAGCGGGCGACGATTTTGGATGTGCGACCGTGAGGCAACCGCTTGCGGTTTCGCAGCGCGGATCAGCGCGTGCGTGTCGGACGGTTTGTCGGGGATGGGCGCTGCGAAACCGCAAGCGGTGAACGCTACAACTGCTTCCACTTATAGGCGTGGGGGTCGAACCGCTTGAACTTGGCGTTTGCGGCGAACTTCTCGCCCAGCTCGGTGATGTCGCGGGCGGCGGTTTCGTATTCCGGCGAGTGAATGTGGGCGTACCCCGCGATCGTGATCACGCTGCACCAGCTCGGATCGCTCGCCCAGTCCTTGGGGCCCTTCTCGACGGTGCAGGGAATGCCGGCGTTGATCAAAAAGTCGCGGGCATCGTCGGCGATTTTTTCGTTCGGATAGCTCTGCACGATGATGTAATTGAGCCCGATGCTGCGCTGCGGGTTCACCTCGACGCCATTGTTCGGCGCCGGCGGGGCCGGATTGCCGGGGGTCGGCGCTGGCGCAACGGGAGGAGTCAGACCGGGCCCGCGAGCGGCGACGGGCACAACGGGCCGCGGCGAGATATCCATCGCCGATGGATCGGTCGGCTGCCGCATCAGCGAGTCGCTCGTCGCCGCCGCATACGCCGGCGAAGGCCCACCCGCCATGCGCCGGCCCACGACGTACGCCAGTCCGATCACCACCAGCAAGGCAAACGCGCCGACGATCGCCGTGGTGTAGCGAAGCTGTAGCGTGATTTCCTGGCGATCGCGATCGAAGCTGAAGTGCATCGCCGAGCGGCTGGAGAGCGGCTCTCGGGGCATCGCTGGCGCGGGGGGCGCCGAGTCGCGGCGAGCTTTGCTCTTGAACCACCATCGCGGCGTGCTGAGCGCCCCGCTCGAGCTGGCCCGCTGGCTGCTGTGAATGACTTCAAATAACGCTGTGGATTTTCGCTTGGCCATCCATGACCTCGGGTTTGATCCGAAGGTACGGTACGGACATCCGGTGGCGCGGTCAAGCCGATCGGTACCGTGGGAGTGGTGATTGGTGATTGGTGCGTGACGGAAACGGGCACGACGTGCGGAGCCGTTGGCGGGTATATTCGTCCCCTCCGAATCGATGAATTCATCGCCGTTCAATCACTCTGGAGCCCTCATGATTCAAGCGTTGCGCCGGATGACAGTTGTTGTCGGGACCACACTGCTCGCGTTCTCCGCCGTCGTCCACGCGCAGACGCAAATCACGTTGACGCCCGAGCTGGACGGCGCGGGCATTCGCATTCCCGATGAGTTCAGCGGGTTCAGTTTTGAGACCGAGCTGTTGCTCCCGGTAAACGGCGTGCATTATTTCCGGGCGGACAATCTTCCGTTGATCCGGCTGTTCAAAACCCTTGGCATCAAGCACCTGCGCATCGGCGGGAACACCGCGGACAATCCAGCGGTCGCCATCCCCGGGGATGCGGACATCGACAGCCTGTTCGGCTTTGCCCGCGCCGCGGGGGTGAAGGTGCTCTATACGGTTCGCCTCAAGGGGGAGACCAACGCCGACCGCGATATTGCCATCGTCAAATACATCGTCGATCAGTATGCCGCCGACCTGGATTGCTTTGCCCTGGGCAATGAGCCGAACTTTTATTTCAAGGATTATTCCGTCTACAAGACGCAGTGGGACAAGATGACTTCGCAGATCATCGCCGCGGTACCGCAGGCGGTTTTCTGCGGCCCCAACACGGACCGCCATTACGAGTGGGCCGCTCACTTTGCCGCCGATTTCCCGGCCGGGGGCCGCGTCAAGGAGATCAACGAGCACGCCTACGTCGGACTCAGCGCCCGCAAGGTCACCGATGTCGCCGCGGCGCGCGAGAAGATGCTCTCCAGCGAGTGGACGCGTCTGTACCAGGGAGTCTATGACGGGTTCGTCCCGCAGACATTCGAAAACAAACTCCCCTACCGCCTGGAGGAAACCAACACCTTTTTCAACGGCGGGAAGGAGGGGGCCAGCGACACCTACACCGCCGCTCTCTGGGCGGTGGACTACATGTATTGGTGGGCCTCCCATCGCGCCAGCGGCATCAATTTCCACACCGGCGACATTGTCGCGGCTGGTGACAAGGGAGCCCCCTGCCGCTACGCCGCCTACCTCTCGGCCGCGGGCGGCTACGAAGTTCACCCGGTCGGCTATGGGATCAAAACTTTTGAGTTGGGCGCGCACGGCTCGCTGATTCCCTTGAGGGACCCCTCCACCGGAGGCCTGAATCTATCAGCCTTTGCGGTGCTGGCCGATGACCGCACGCTCTACGTCACCATCATCG